>Ga0194131_10003660_pt1 | contig 23944 bp, 22 predicted proteins | sample TA2KigO120mmetaG_FD_148631 | JGI IMG/M metagenome (GOLD analysis project Ga0194131, IMG submission 148631) | Freshwater microbial communities from Lake Tanganyika, Tanzania - TA2015053 Kigoma Offshore 120m | ecosystem: Environmental > Aquatic > Freshwater > Lake | place: Tanzania: Lake... | reverse complement strand
ACGTACGGCAAGATGAAGTTGTCGCCCATCGCTAAATCGCTGCGCGCCCTGATCCAAGCACCCATGGCGCCGACCGAGCAAGACGCCGCCGTGTAACGTCCACGCCTCCGACCCGCGCTCACCCCCTGGTCCCGTCCCCCGTCCGCATCGCGTGCCCGGCCTCTCCGCGCCCGCGTCGCGTCATCCCGTCACCCCGCGGCCCCGCGCCTGCCCCCCCCGCCGGCCCAGCAACGCAACTGGCTCCCGCATGTTTCACGGCATCACGGCAGCGCGGTGGCGCCCATGAGATAGCGATCGCACTCGCGGGCAGCGCCGCGCCCCTCGTTGATGGCCCAGACGACCAGGCTTTGCCCGCGGCGCATGTCGCCGGCGGCGAACACTCCCGGCACGCTGGTGGCGAAGCGGCCATGCTCCGCCCTGGCGTTGCTCCGAGCATCCTTTTCAACACCGAGCTGATCGAGAAGTTGGCTCTCCGGGCCGGAAAAGCCCAGGGCCAGCAAGACGAGTTGCGCGGGCACGATCGTCTCGCTGCCGGCGAGGTTGCGCGGCGTGGCCCGGCCATTGTCCTTCACCCACTCGACCTGCACCATCTCGATGGCGCGAATGCTACCGGCATCGTCGCCGAGAAAGCGCGTCGTCTGCACGGCATAGCGGCGCGGGTCGTCGCCCCAGAGTGCCTGCGCCTCTTCCTGGCCGTAATCGAGACGATAGATCTTGGGCCACTGCGGCCAGGGATTGTCGGCGGCCCGTTCCAGCGGCGGCCGGGGCACGATCTCCAGTTGCAGCAAGCTCCGACAGCCGTGCCGCAGCGCGGTGCCGACGCAATCCGTGCCGGTGTCGCCGCCGCCGATGACGATCACGTCCTTGTCCTTCGCCGAGATGAACTTGCCGTCCGCGTGGTGCGAATCGAGCAGGCTCTTGGTGTTGGCGTGCAGAAACTCCATGGCGAAGTGGATGCCCTTGAGTGCACGTCCTTCCGTCTTCGTGAAAAAGTCGTTCGGCCTGGTGGCGCCGCCGCAAAGCACTACGGCGTCGAACGCCGATTGCCGATTTGAGATTGCAGATTGCAGATTGGCAGACAACCCCTCAATCTGAAATCTGCGATCTGCAATCTGCAATTTGCAATCGCGACCCACCTCGCAACCGGTGACGAACCTGACGCCTTCGGCAGCCATGAGGTTGACGCGGCGTTGCACGGTGCGCTTGTCGAGCTTCATATTCGGGATGCCGTACATGAGGAGTCCGCCGATGCGGTCGCTGCGCTCGAAGACGGTGACGGAATGTCCGGCCTTGTTGAGCTGGGCCGCCGCCGCCAGCCCCGCCGGCCCCGAACCGACGACCGCGACGTGCTTGCCGGTCCGCACCGCCGGCGGCTCCGGCTGCACCCAGCCTTCCTCGAATGCCTTGTCGATGATGGCGCATTCAATCGACTTGATGGTCACGGCCGGGTCGTTGATGCCCAGTACGCACGAACCCTCGCACGGCGCAGGGCAGACCCGGCCAGTGAACTCCGGGAAGTTGTTGGTCTTGTGCAACCGATCGATGGCGTCGCGCCATAGGCCCCGATAGACGAGATCGTTCCACTCGGGAATGAGGTTGTTGATCGGGCAGCCGGAGGCCATGCCCTCGATGAGCGTGCCGGTGTGGCAGAACGGGATGCCGCAATCCATGCAGCGGGCGCCCTGTGTCTGCAGCAGTTTTTCGTCGGCGTGCGCGTGGAACTCTTTCCAGTGATGGATGCGCTCCGCCGGCGCCTGCGCCAGCGGCAGCTCGCGCGGGAACTCAATGAATCCTGTTGGCTTGCCCATGACATCCTCAGTCAACTTCGCGTGGACTCTTCAAACCTGCTCTGGGGGTTCCACTGCACGGAGCAAATCCCGACTACCGTGAACGACCGCAAGCACGTAACAGTCACCCTCGCGAATCTCATAAATGACTCGATACGCCCCCACGAATAATTCACGTAAGCTGTCCCGCTCGAACTCCGGGACCATGCCACCAAGCCGTGGAAAACGGCTAAGCTTCTTGGGCGTATCGCGAAGCTTCCGGCCGAATCGTTTCGCATAAACCTTGGAGTCCTTGCCGATGAACGCCGTAATCTCGCATACGTCGTTCAAGGCCGTTTCGGTCCAATAGAGTCGAGCCACTCGTTGATCCTCCGGTCCGCCTCCTCTTCCGGCAAAACTTTCCCGGCATCGACCGCCTTGATGCCAGCTTCAACTTTCTCGCGGACATACAAGTGGTACTGAATGTCCTCGAACGAGCAGTCCTCAGGCAGGGACTGAATGAGCTTGATGGCGGCATCTTTGACAAGGCTCATAAGTACTCCTCCTTTCAGTTGGGCAGGCCGCGGTTAGTTGCCGCTTTCAGGTTCCGATCCCGACTCAGCTTGCGCTGCGAGGCTCGAGGTCACTTCCCTCCCGCCCGCGCCAGATCATGCGCATTCTCCTCGAACGCCGCCATGATCGCCTCCTCCTCCGGCAGGCCCTGGGCGCGGAAGCGTTTCTGCGTCTCGATGACGCGGCGGTAGTCGTTGGGGTAGACCTTGACGAACTTCGGCGTCATGTCGTCCCACAGGGCGAGGATCTTCCAGGCGCGGTCGCTCTTGGTCAGCTCCGCATGGCGGCGAATGAGGGTCTGTACCTCGTCGATCTCGTCGGGATCGTCGAGCGGATAGAGCTTGACCATCTCCATGTTGCAGCGCTTGGCGAAGTCGCCGGCCTCGTCGAGGACGTAGGCGACGCCGCCGGACATTCCGGCCGCAAAGTTCCTCCCTGTGGGGCCGAGGATGACGACCTTGCCGCCGGTCATGTACTCGCAGCCGTGGTCGCCGACGGCCTCGACGACGGCGCTGACGCCGCTGTTGCGGACGCAGAAGCGCTCGCCCGCCAGGCCGCGGATGAACGCCTCGCCGCCGGTGGCCCCGTAGAAGGCCACGTTGCCGATGATGACGTTTTCCTCCGGAACGAAGGTCGAGCCGGCCGGCGGAAAGACGATGATCTTGCCGCCGGACAGTCCCTTGCCGACGTAGTCGTTGGCGTCGCCTTCCAGCGTGAGCGTCATGCCGCGCGGCACGAAGGCGCCAAAGCTCTGCCCGGCCGAGCCCTTGAAGTTCAGCTTGATGGTGTCGTCCGGCAAGCCATCCCGGCCGAAACGGCGCGTCACCTCGCTACCGAGGATGGTGCCGACCACGCGGTTGACGTTGCGGATCGGCAGCGACGCTTCCACCGGCGTGCCGTTCTCCAGCGCCGGACGGCACAGGGGAAGGAGCGTGGTGTTGTCCAGCGCCTTGTCCAGGCCGTGATCCTGCGGCATCTGGCAATAACGGCCGACCTTGTCATCCACCGGCGGTTGAAAGAAGATCTTCGTGAAATCGAGTCCGCGCGTCTTGTAGTGGTCGATCGCCTTGGTCGTGCTGAGTCGATCGCTGCGGCCGACCATCTCCGCCAGCGTGCGGAAGCCGAGCCTGGCCATGATCTCGCGGACCTCCATGGCGATGAAGCGCATGAAGGTGACGACATGGTCGGCCGTGCCGGTGAACTTGGCCCGCAGCCGCGGGTCCTGCGTGGCCACGCCGACCGGACACGTGTTCAGATGACAGACGCGCATCATCACGCAGCCCATCGCGACCAGCGGCGCCGTGGCGAAGCCGAACTCTTCCGCTCCGAGCAGAGCGCCGATGACCACGTCGCGGCCGGTCTTGAGCTGGCCATCCACCTCGACGGCGATGCGGCTGCGGAGATCGTTGAGCACCAGAATCTGGTGCGTCTCGGCAAGACCCAGTTCCCACGGAACACCGGCGTGCTTGATGCTCGTGAGCGGTGAGGCGCCGGTGCCGCCGTCGTGCCCGCTGATGAGCACCACGTCGGCATGCGCCTTGGCCACGCCGGCCGCGATCGTGCCTACGCCAACCTCGGCCACCAGCTTGACGCTGATCCGGGCCCGGTGATTGGCGTTCTTGAGGTCGTGGATCAGTTCCGCGAGGTCCTCGATGGAGTAGATGTCGTGGTGCGGCGGCGGCGAGATCAGGCCCACGCCCGGCGTCGAGTGCCGCACCTTGGCGATCCACGGATAGACCTTGTGGCCCGGAAGCTGACCGCCTTCGCCCGGCTTGGCGCCCTGGGCCATCTTGATCTGCAACTCCTGGGCGTTGACCAGGTACTCGCTGGTGACGCCGAAGCGGCCGGAGGCGACCTGCTTGATGGCGCTGTTGCGCGAGTCGCCGTTGTCATCCGGGTTGTAACGGGCCGGATCCTCGCCCCCCTCACCGGTGTTGCTCTTGCCGCCGATGCGGTTCATGGCGATGGCCAGCGTCTCATGGGCTTCCTTGCTGATCGAGCCGTAGGACATCGCGCCCGACTTGAAGCGCTTCATGATGCTCTCGACTGGTTCGACCTCGTCGATGGGGATCGGCTGGTCCGCGAACCTGAGATCGAACAGCCCGCGCAGCGTGCACAGCCCGCGAGCCTTGGTGTCCACGAGGTCGCTGTACTCCTTGAACGTCTTGAAGTTCCCGGCCCGGCAGGCATATTGCAGCTTGTGGACCGTCTCCGGGTTGAAGAGGTGGAACTCACCGTCCTTGCGGTATTGGTAATGGCCGCCGGCCTCGAGGACGTGGCCGTTCATGGGCCGTTCCGGGAACGCCCGTGCGTGCCGGGCCAGCGCCTCGCCGGCGATGACGTCCAGGCCGATGCCGCCGACGCGCGACGCCGTCCAGGTGAAGTACTTGTCGATCACGTCCTGGTTGATGCCGACGGCCTCGAAGATCTGGGCGCCGCAATAGCTCTGGGCGGTCGAGATGCCCATCTTCGACATGACCTTGAGGACGCCCTTGTTGACCGCCTTGACGTAGTTCTTGATGGCCTTGTGATGATCGGTCTGACGCAGGTGTCCCTGGCGGATCATGTCGTCCAGCGATTCGAAGGCGACGTAGGGATTGACGGCCCCGGCCCCGTAGCCGACCAGCAGGGCGAAGTGATGCACCTCGCGCGGCTCGCCGCTCTCCAGGATCAGCCCGACCTTGGTGCGCGTCCCCTCGCGGATCAGGTGATGATGGACGCCGGCCACGGCCAGCAACGCCGGGATCGGCGCCCGCTGCCGGTCGATGGCCCGGTCCGAGAGGATGATGAACTCGTGCCCGGTGGCGACGGCGGCCGACGCCTGCCGGCACAGCACGCCCATCGCCTTCGCCAGGCCCGCCGGGCCGTCGGCGACGTTGAACAGGATCGGCAGCGTGATTGACTTGAAGCGGCTGCCAGAGACGGCCTCCAGCTGGCGGAGCTTGTCCATGTCCTCGTTCTTGAGGATCGGCGTCTTGAGCTTGATCTGCCGGCACGATTCCGCCGTGGGCCGCAGCAGGTTGAACTCGCGGCCGATGGTCGTGTCCATCGACATGATGATCTCCTCGCGGATGCAATCCACGGGAGGGTTCGTCACCTGGGCAAAGAGCTGCTTGAAGTAGTTGTACAAGAGCTGTGGCCGTTCCGAGAGGACGGCGAGGGCGGCGTCGTTGCCCATCGACCCGAGCGCCTCGTTGCCGTCCACCATTGGCGCCAGCAGCGTGCGCAGGTCTTCCGTGGTGTAGCCGAAAGCTTGCTGGCGCAGCAGCACGGTGCGATGGTCCGGCTCGTGCGCCACCGGTGCTTCCGGCAAGTCGTCGAGCGCGGTCAGGTTCTCGCGCAGCCAGCGGGCATACGGCTTGGCGGCGGCCATTTGCTGCTTCAGTTCCTCGTCGGCGATGATCCGGCCTTGCTCGAGATCGATGAGGAACATGCGGCCCGGTTGCAGCCGGCCCTTCTGCAGGACGTTTTCCGGTGCGATGTCCAGCACGCCGACCTCGGACGCCATGATGACCAGGCCGTCCTTGGTGACGTAATAGCGCGACGGCCGCAGCCCGTTGCGGTCCAGCACGGCGCCGATGCAAGTACCGTCGGTGAAGGCGATGGAGGCCGGCCCGTCCCACGGCTCCATGAGGCAGGCGTGGTATTCGTAGAACGCCTTCTTGTCCGCGCTCATCGCCTCGTCGCCGGTCCACGGCTCGGGGATCATCATCATGATGGCGTGCGGCAACGAGCGGCCGGCCAGCACCAGCAGTTCGAGGGCGTTGTCGAACATGGCCGAGTCGCTGCCCTCGCTGTCGATGATTGGCATGATCTTCTGGATATCCGGGCCGAACAGGTCGGACTCGAGCAGGCTCTCGCGGGCCCGCATCCAGTTGATGTTGCCGCGCAGCGTGTTGATCTCGCCGTTGTGGCACAGGTAGCGATAGGGATGCGCCCGCGCCCAGTTCGGAAAGGTGTTGGTGCTGAAGCGCGAATGCACCATGGCCAGCGCGCTCTCGACCGCCGGATCGACCAGGTCCGGATAGTACAGCGGAAGCTGGTCCGACTTGAGCATGCCCTTGTAGATGATGGTCCGCGACGACAGGCTCGGGATGTAGAACATACCGCGCTGCGCGAGATCCGACTTGCGGACGGCGTTCTCGACCAGCTTGCGGATGACATAGAGCCTGCGCTCGAAGGCCAGCGGATCGTCGCCCAGGCCGGGACCGCGGCCGATGAACAGCTGCCGGATGTACGGCTCGACGGCGCGGGCCGTCTGGCCGATGGGCGAATGGTCCGCCGGCACGTCGCGCCAGCCCAGGACGATCTGCCCCTCGGCGCGGACGGTGTCTTCCATGATCTGCTCGCAATGCCGGCGATTGCCGGCGTCGGCGGGCAGGAAGATCATGCCGACGCCGTACTGTCCCGGCGCCGGCAGCGTGATGCCAAGCGTGCTGCATTCGCGACTGAAGAAGGCGTGTGGTACTTGCAGGAGGATGCCGGCGCCGTCGCCGGTGTTGTCCTCGCAGCCGCAGGCGCCGCGATGCTCCAGGTTGCAGAGAATCTGTACGGCCTTGCGGACGATGTCGTGCGACTTGCGCCCCTTCAGATCGACGACGAAGCCGACGCCGCAGGAGTCATGCTCGTTGGCCGGGTCGTACAGGCCCTGGGCCGGTGGTTGGAGAGGGAGGTACATGTTTAGCTGGTCCTCCTGGCATGGCGCTGGCCATTGCGTTCTCGGAAGCCGTTGGGCGACGGCCGGGGCAGATGGCCGGCCTCCCCGTTGCTCTCCGGCTTGCCGTTGCCTTCCGGCTTGCCGCCATCCGCCTTCAAGAGATTCAGGAACGACAGGGCGGCATTGCTGAGCCGTTGCCGGCGGCGATGGATGATGCCCAGCGGCCGCGTGAGCCGCGGCCCGGCGACCGGGATGGCCAGCAGCGACCGGCCGCGAACCTCGCGCCGCAACGTCGGCTCCGGCAGCAGCGCCACGCCGGCGCCGATCGACACCGCCTGCTTGATGTTCTCGATGTTGTCAAACTCCAGCACGACCTCGACCGCCACGCCCAGCTTGCGCAGGTAGCGATCGACATGCCGGCGGATGACCAGGTTCTTGTCGAAGTGGATGTACTTCTCGCCAATCAGTTGCCGTGCGGCGACCACCGGCAGGCGCGACAGCGGATGGTTGGGAGCACAGGCTAGCACCATCGCCTCCTCGCGCCAGGGCACGGCCACCAGCTTGGGCGACTTGCGCGGGAACGACACCAGCCCGAGGTCCGCCGTCCCTTCCTCGATGCGCTCGTAGACGCGGTCGGGATGGTGATACTCAATGTGGACCTCGGCGTTGGGCTGCTGGGCGGCAAAGCGCTGCACCAGCTGCCCCATGTCCCCCAGACCCACCGAGTAGATGGCCGCAACCTGCACCAGACCGGCGATCTGCGTCTGGGCCGAGCGAATCGACGCCTCCAGCTCCAGATATTGATCGAGGATGGTCTTGCAGCCGTCGTAGTAGGACTGGCCTAGGGCGGTCAGCTGCAAGGGCCGCGTCGAGCGGTCGATGAGCTGCACCTGCATGCGCCGCTCCAGCTGCGAGACCATCTGGCTGGCCGCCGACTGGGTGATGTGATTGGCCTGCGCCGCCTGCGAGAAGCTCCGCTGCCGGGCCACATCGCAAAAGACCTTCAAGGTTTCCAGTTGCATGACGGTTTACTTTAACATGTTGAAAACTAATATCAAGAGTGCTTTATAGAAAGGAAACTAATGGAAGGAAAGGGGTCGCGTGGATCCACGACGAGACAAGAGCAGCAGGGTCCCCGCCTTCGAGAGCCCATAGAATCATTGATGCGTGGCACGATCGCCCTGGTCAGCGAAACAACGGATGAACCCCATGAGCCTGGTCAAGTCCAAAGACCGCGTTGCCGACCACGGAGAGGTCTTCACGCCGGCCTGGATGGTCGAGGCCATGCTCGACCTGGTGAAGGACGAGACGGAGCGAATCGACTCGCGCTTCCTGGAGCCGGCGTGTGGCAGCGGCAACTTCCTCGTGCAGATCGTGCGGCGCGAGCTCGCCGCCGTGGAGCTCAAGTACGGAAGGTCCGACTTCGAGCGGCGGCACTATGCGTTGCTCGCGCTCATGTGCGTCTACGGCATCGAGCTGCTGGCCGACAACATCGCCGAGTGCCGCGCCAATGTGCTGGAGATCCTCGCCGAGCATCTGAATCTCGATGAGTCCGACGATCTTTATCGCGCCGCCTCCTAGGTGCTGTCGCAAAACCTCGTGCACGGCGACGCGCTGAGGATGCGCACCCACGACGGCCAGGCGATCACCTTTGCCGAATGGGGCTACCTGGGCAAAGGCAAGTTTCAGCGCCGCGACTTCCGCTTCGACACCCTCGCGCAACCGTCAACCTTCAGCGCGGAGGGCATGCTCTTCGCCCACCTGGGCAAGCACGAGATCTTCACGCCGGAGAAGACGTACCCGCCGATGACGATGAGCGAGCTGGCGGCCGCCGCGCTTGGGGACACCTCGAAAGAATCCATGTGAGCGGCAGGTGCGGCACGTGCGCTTCCAACGATCCATTGAACACGATGGGCCCGTCCGGTATTTTGGGATAAAGCCAGGCGTAGGGCGATCGCATGGAGTTGCGGTTTTGGAACGACGCTGAAAGCGGGTTGCCCCATGTCTACGATCATGGGGTCACCGAGGATGAAGTCCGCCAGGTGTTGAGCCGGCCCGGAGAAGAGTTCCCCGGCACAGATGAGTCGCGAATCCGCCTTGGGCAAACGGAGGCGGGCCGATATCGCCAGGTCGTGTACGTCCCCGACGCGAGCGGCGACGGAATCTTCGTCGTCACCGCCTACGATTTGACGCCGAAAGCGAAAAAAGCCTACCGCAGACGCCGACGGAGGAAGAAGCCATGAGTAAATCCAAGAGCAAGTCCAAGCGTCAACGCTTTCCGGCCGGCTGGGACCAGGATCGCGTCCGCAAATTGGCCGAGCATTACGACAACCAGACCGAAGACGAACAAGTTGCCGAGCACGAAGCCGCACGTCGCGCCGAAAACCAAACCATCATGGTCGTGCCCACCGAGCTGGTCCCCGAAATCGTGAGACTGATCAACAAGAAACGCCCGGCGTAATGCCGGCCTGGCGGTGACGGTAAGCCAGTTCGCCGTCGCTGGGGGGTGCCCCGCGGGAGGCCGAATCGTGAACGACGAGACGACACCCCAAGGGCAATTGCTCATCTACAACGACGGCTGCTTGAATCTGCAAGTTCGTCTCGATGGCCAGACCGTCTGGTTGACGCAGGCCCAGATGGCCGAGTTGTACCAGACTAGCAAGCCTGCACATTCAGAACATCCTGGACGACAAGGAGTTACCGGCCGAAGCAGTTGTCAAGGAATACTTAACAACTGCCGCCGATGGCAAGAATCACCGCACCCTTCACTACAGCCTGGACATGATCCTCGCCGTCGGCTACCGCGTCAGATCCCCCCGTGGCACGCTCTTCAGGCAGTGGGCGACAACCCGCCTGCGCGAGCTCCTCGTCAAAGGGTTTACGCTGGACGACGAGCGCATCAAGGCCGGCCGGACCATCGAGGCCGCCTACATCGACGAACTGCTAGCCCGCATCCGCGACATCCGCGCCAGCGAACGCCTGTTTTACTTGGCCCTGCCCAGCAAGTTTGTAAAACTTCGGCACTAATATGGAAACGCTTGGTTATATCACAGCCTCGATCGTCGTGTTCGTTCTGACGATCCTGTTCATTACCTGGATCGCACGACTGATCGCGGGAAAGAAGCCAGAAACCCTGGCGGGGACGGTCATCCCCGAGTTGCGCCAGGGGTTCGATATCTCCAAGCTCTATGACATCGTCTACAGTGGCGGGAATTTAGGCAGCCAGTTTATCGAACGGCTGGAACGGGTGAAAATCCTCGGTTACATCGGCCAAGAGAACGAGGGCTCGTTCAAGGAAATGTACATGCGATCCCGGTGGCTTGTTGTGACTTTCGCGGACGGGCGCAAAGGCTATCTGATGCCCCATTCGATTCTGTCGCTGCAAGAATCCGCTCCCGAAACTGCCTGAACCTTGTGGCCTGAATGTCCATCTCTTTCGTGGGTCGGCGTGAAAGCCAGCGCGGCTCGCTGAATGGGCGACGGCAAGCTGCTGATCCAAGTGCGTGCCTTTCGGCAACGCAACGGATTCTTGGCTAGCGCGATTCCTCTGCCTTGCGCTCGACTGCCAGGAGGGCACTGTCTTCCCAGGAGGCCGGTTCCTCCAGCGGTTCGATGTGAACTGTCACCTCGATGCCCGGCAGGGCCTGGCGCACCGCGTCCTCGACGGCGCCTGTCAAGTCATGGGCGCGCTGCACCGACCAGACGCCGGGAACCAGCAAGTGAAAATCGGCAAAGCGGCGCGAGCCTGCCCGGCGCGTCCGCAGGGCGTGATAGTGGAGACCTGGCTGCAGCGTTGCCTCGATGGCCGAGCGCACCGCGGCTTGCTCGGCCTGCGGCAGCGCATGGTCCATCAGTCCGTTGAAGGATCGGACCACGAGGCTCACGCCGGTCCAGACGATATTGCAGGCCACCGCCAGCGCCACGAGTGGATCGAGGATGCGCCATTCCGTGAGCCAGACCAGGAACAGGCCGGCGAGCACGGCGAACGTCGTCCAGACGTCGGTCAGCAGATGCTGGCCGTCCGCCTCCAGGACGATCGAGTCATGTTTCCTGCCGAGATGGACGAGAGTCGCGCCGACGGCGAGATTGATCAGCGAGGCGACGCCGGCCAGCAGGCTGCCGAGGCCGAGTTTCGTCAACGGTTGCGGCGTGAACAAGCGCTCGACGGCGTACCAGCCGATGCTGCCGGCCGCGACCAGGATCAAGATGCCTTCCAAACCGCTGGAGAAATACTCGATCTTCTCGTGGCCATAGGTATGGCTCGGGTCCACCGGCCGGGCGGCATACCACAGTGAGAACGTTGCCGTCAGCGCTGCCACCAGGTTCACCAGGGACTCGACGGCGTCGGAGAGCAGGCTGACCGAGTCGGTCAGCCAGTAGGCGAGTGATTTCAGGCCGAGAGTGAGGAGTGCCGCCAGGATGGCGAACAGCAGCGGCAAGATGGGAGCCGGCCTGGTCATGTCATTGCGATCGTGGCGACAAGCTGCCAGCTTGTCAGCGCAGCGGAAGCATCCTGGTTGTCTGCCCACAAGCTGGCAGCTTGTGGCTACGGATCATGTTACGCTCCGTGGCGTGCCTGCGTCCAACTGTCCTTGAAGGACATGGCCGACAGGCAGAGAATGATTACATCCGCGCTATCGCCTCAGAGGAACATCCCATGGCCCAGGCCGTTGTCAATCCGGATGAATTGCGGCGCTTTGCACAGAACCTGAAGCAGTTCAACACCGAGCTGCGCGACAAGATGGGCACGCTGCACGGCCAGCTCATCAGCCTCGGCGACACCTGGCGTGACCAGGAACACGAGAAGTTCGCCGAGGAGTTTTCGCAAACCATGCATGTCCTCGCTGCCTTCGTCGAGATCGCCGATCAGCACATCCCCTTCCTGCTCCGCAAGGCCGAACGCATCGAGGAGTATTTGCAGCAACGATGATCGGGGCGGCCGATTGCAGAACGCAGATTTGAGATTGCAGATGGAATTCCACTACTGCATCGAGAGTGGCAAGATCGCATGAGATGGATTGTTCTCGCCGGCCTGGCTTTTTTTCTCGCGCTGTTCGCGTTGACGACGTTCGCGCCTGCCGACGCCGATATCGAGGCGCAGGCGCGGACGCACTTCAGCACGACGGACATCGAGCGCGGCCGGGAGTTCTCCTTTCAGCGGCGACTGCTGTTCTGGACCGGCACTTTCTTGCAACTCGCCGTGCTGGCCGGCATCGTCTTCAGCGGCCTTGCCCGCAAGCTCGCGGATAGCTGCTTGACATGGACGAGAGGCCGCTGGCTGCTGGCGGTGCTGCTGGTCGGCGCCGTCTGCTACCTGGCGGAAGAGGCGGTTGCCCTACCCGTGGCGCTGGCCCGCCTGGAGAACCTGCGCGCGTGGGGGATGACCCGGCGTTCCACAAGTGACTGGCTGCTGGAACGTTGCTTGAGCCACGGCTTGTCGGCCGTTGCGGAGGGAATCGTTCTCGTCGGTCTGTACTTGTTGATGCGTTGCGTTCCGCGTGCCTGGCCGGTACTGGCAGCGCTGGGCGGCATGGCCGTGGGCGTGGTCTTCGCGTTGATCCTGCCCATCTGGATCGCGCCGCTGTTCAACACGTTCACGCCGCTGGAGAAGACGGAATGGGGTTACCTGCGCGAGCCGGTCGCCGAACTGGCCCGGCGCGGCGGCGTGCCGGTCGACGAGATCCTGGTGATGGACGCTTCAAGGCAAGGCAGCCACACCAACGCCTACTTCACCGGCTTTGGCGGCACCCGCCGCATCGTCCTTTACGATACCCTGCTTCGCCAGCACATGAAGGCAAAGGACTGGCGCGAAGTCGAGGTGATCCTCGCCCATGAGATGGGACACTGGCAACACGACCACATCGTGACAGGCATCATGATAGGCGGGGTTGCGGCGCTTGCCGGGTTTTGTCTGCTGTCGTGGATCCTGCAGCGGCTGGTGGGTCGGCCGCCGCTGCGGCTGACCAGTCCCCACGATCCGGCCGGCGTGCCGTTGCTGATGCTGCTCGTCGTCGTGGGGACCTGGCTGGCGGCCCCCGTCGGCAACGCCATCAGCCGGCACTTCGAGCGCCAGGCCGATCTTGTGTCATTGGAAATGACCCGGAATCCGGAGATCTTCATCGACGCCGAGATACGGCTGGCCCGCGACAACATCAGCAACGTCACACCCAACCGCTGGTCGATCCTGTTCATGGCGACGCATCCGCCGGCAGTCGAACGCATCCGCATGGCCGAGGACGGGAAGAAATCCAGCGAGGCTGGCAGGTGAAGCTCGCTGGCGGTTTCACGCGGCGCGAACCCGCCGATGACATGGCAAACTCTGTGGCAATCACAGCTCGCCGAAATCGAAGTCGGACAGCTCCTTGAGCTTTTTCTGCTCCTCCTCGCTGAGCGGCGCATCGATGGCGTCGCCGGCCTTGTCGCCGATGCCCCAGATCTCGCCGAGGTTCTCGCAGATGTGGCGCTTCTCGCGCGGACTGAAGTCGCTGAATGCCCGGCGGAGGAAGACCAGCGCCCGCTTGAACTGCTCGTCGTCCAGGGAGCGAATGTAATCGGCCAGCTCCTGCCAGAGCGGTTGCCGCGCCAGGAGCGAGTAGCGATTGCGCCTGGCCAGCCCCTCGAACCAGCCAGCCCCAAGGTCGGCCGGTATCCCCGGGGACAGCCGCCGCGATACCTCGCGGGCCAGATCCTCGTTGGCAATCAGGCCGCGCTCCAGCAGCGTCGCGCAGGCGAAGCCGGAAAGCAGCGGATTGCGGTCGTCGGCATCGGCCAGGCGCTTGAGCCGCTCGAGCCAGAGTGACTCCTCGACACAATCATGATGCTCCAGGCAGACGCGGTTCAGCTCTTCGATGGAGGCGACGAGATGCTGGGCCGACGCGGAGTCGCAGCTGGCCGCCGCATGCAGGGCCAGCGCGCCTTGCACGAACAGCGCCTCCATGAGCGGCAGCAGCGGCGCCGGGTCGAACTTGCGGACGTCGCCGTAGCGGACCACCTGGCTGAGTCGGAAAGTCGCGTGGGCGATGGCCTTGAAATCGGAGCTGACGGCCGCCAGCTCCTGGAGCCGTCGCCGCGCCAGGTCCATCGACGCCGTGAGCCCGCACTGGCAGGCATCGTGGACCAAATCTGCCGCCTGGCCGATGGTCGTGCTGCTCTCCAGCAGTGTCTTGAACCTGAACGCCGTGGCGAGCTCGACCGTCTCTCCCAGCAGCACTGCCTCGACCAGCGCAATCTCGCTCTCCGGGCTCCATTGCAGCGCCCATTTTTCTGCCCAGGTCGCCGCCTGCTGCCGGCTGCCGACGAACGTGGCGAAGCCGATCTCGAGAACGCGCAGCCGATGGAAGAACGAGGAGCGATGCAAATCGAGAAAGGCGGCCTCGGCCGACTGCACGCGGCGATTCTCGCGCAGGTCGAGCGTCAGCTCTTGCTTGACGGTAGTCTTGTACTTTTCCAGCTTGAGCCGGCCCAGCGCGCGCTCGAAGTCAGCCTGGATGGAGGTCTGGCTGACGTCCCTGGGCAGTTCGCCGATGGCATCGCCGATGTCCACGCTGGCAAGCGCCTCGCGTACGACAAGGGGCTCGCCGTGGCCGACGAGAGTGACGGCGGCGTCGCGCAGGTCGCGCAGCGTGGGCGCCAGGCCATCGTGCATGGCGGATAATGTCCGCGCCAGCCGCACGCACTCTATAACTTCCGCCGTGGAGCGATGCGTGCCGGTGTCGCGCAAATGACGAGCGACGTGCGTGAGATAATGAAAAGGCAACTCGTCGAGGGCGCCGCCGTCAAGCGCTTCCCAGAGCAACTCGAAATAAGCAGGCGCCTGGTTGCCGGCCCCGTAGCCCGACTGCGAGGATAGCTTGAAGTACGAGAACGGCATCAGGGTAAGCTTGCTGGAGCGCCGTCGCAACGAGGCCAGTTCCGCGTCCGTCATGGCCGGCAGGTCGCCGCTGACAACCGACTCGTGAAAGGCGCCGACGACGGCGACGATCTCGTCCGGCTTGACGCCGCTCGCCAGAACCTCGGCCACGCGCCGCCGCATGTAGGCTTCGCGGACCAGGTTCTCGGCACGCCACAGCGGCGGGTCCTCCTCGTCGCGCAGCGCCTGTCCCAGTTCGCGGGCCGCCAGCCGGTAGCTGTCCTCCGAGAGATTGTGCTCGAAGCGCCGCTCCCAGTAAGTGTCGTAGTCCAGTTCGCCGCCGCGTGCCGCGATCTTTTCATAGATGGACTGGCCGCGTTCCGGACTCCAGGTTGATGGTGGCACCACGGGCGGCGAATCCGCCGTCGCGCTCCCCGCCGCATCGGCTGCGTCCTGGCCCGGCTCGCTCCCGCATGCTTCCCGTTCAATCTCCAGGTCTTGCAGGCCCAAGAAGATGTCGGAAGGCAGGTCGATGAATTCGACGCGGGCGTCATGCTCACGTGCCCATAACAGAGCTTGATATTCCGGACTGTAGCGGGCCAGCGGATAGACGAGCGTTCGCACCGGAACGGCATCGGTGTAGGCGAGAATGGCGATTGGCGGCCTGGTATCGTGGCGCGTGATGTCCGGGATCAGCACATCCGCATCCGTCAGCCCTTCGATGAGCACGACCTTTGGGCGAAGCTTGTCCAGCAAGCGGCGCAGATGCCATGCCCCCATCGGTGACAGGTGTCGAACGCCGAAGATGTGGATGCGCCAGGACATGACTGTTTGTGCTCGTGCCAGGGCTCGCCTTGATATGATCACGCGCCATGCGACCATGTCAATGGATGCCGCCATGGCGAGATCTGGCTTTACGGAGGCATTCAGAGGAACTTGGATCGCTCTCGCCTCCGAATCCCCGTGGCGCGAGCAACCGCCTGGTTGAAGGCAAGCGATCAACGCCAGTGATTCAGAATGATGAACTGATCCAGCACCGGCACGGCGGCAGCCAGTAGGTTACGAATCGCGCGGACGATGTTCGGGGCTTTCATGTCCCGGTGCGGGTCGTTATCGCGACGCACGACGAGAATTCCAGAATGGTGTCCTCGTGATTCCATAACCAGCTCGTGAAGATTCCGGAAGTCATCGAAATTTCGCGTGAGCAAGGCGCGATCCTCGCGTATCGCAAATCTCAGATGAACGGGGTCTTCTTCGCCGGTCAGTCCCAGATCGGCAGGCAATCGAACTTCATGCCCTTCCCGGAGCAACAGCTGCACTAACAGATGGTGAACGCTGTCATCATCCAGGTAGAGCTTCATCGGCGATAGATCCGTCGGTGATCTTCAAGCGACAGCGGCTTCGGAGTTGGCTTCAGCTTGTAGCTCGGGTCGTTCATGCCGCCGGCTTCCATGACGGCGTCTTCCATCCGCGCGTCCTCGTGCAAGTCGGGCGGATCGGACTGGCAGTAGGCGATGGCTTCGCGAACGGCCTCGATCGGCAGCTTGAAAGCTTCGGCGATTTCCTCGGCAGTTTGTCCTGGCCAATCCTCGCCTTCGACGTGATAACTGTACAAGACCCAGGCGGCAATACGCGTGCCCTTGACGAACAATTGCCGGTAATGCGATCCCGGCTTGCGGGCCAGGTGCTTCCAGCGGGTGAGAGGTTGCTCACTCATATCTCTCAGGTTAACGGGATTTCGGCGGAGCTACAATCCAAGACTTACGATAGGGAAGCCCCGTGGGTCGCAGCCGTCGGGCGCGTTATGTTGGCTTCAAGATCAGATCCCAGGAATTCCGGAAGCCGTTCAATCATAGAAACTGCACGCGCTGCGTCGACAGCTCGGCGCTCGACATCTCGCTTGCGCGAACGCATCACGATCATTCCCAATAAAATGAGCGAGCCCATCGCCCTGGCCGACTGCCCCACAAAAGGAGCGCTGCATGCCGCAACTGGCCCAGGTCGAGCAAGGATTCGCCAGCGTCGATGCCGAGCCTGCCTATCGAGTTCAGGCATTGACGTATCTGTCGCGCTGGTTGAACGAGCCGGAGTTCGCCGGTTATCGGCCGCAGCTCGAATGGCTGATCGAGAGCAAGGACTGGGCCGGGCTGCTCGACCGGTTCTATCAGATTCTGCCGTTCGGCACGGGCGGCCGGCGCGGTGCGGTCGGCATCGGGCCCAACCGCATGAACCTGTGGACGCTGGGCGCTTCCGTGCAAGGGCACGCCGAGTACTTGAAGGAGCGCTTTCCCGGCCAGGAGAGATTGGCAGTGGTCCTCGCCTATGACGTCCGCCAGTTCGAGGACCAGCGCAAGCGCTACAACCCGAGCTTGCCCAATCCGGTGCGACACCTGTCGTCGCGTGCCTTCGCCGAATATGCGGCCTGTGTCTACGTCGCCAACGGCATCCACGCGCATATCCTGCCGGAGAAGAGCCAGCGCTACCTGGCCACGCCGGAGCTATCCTTCACGATCCGCAAGCTTGGCGTCCAGGGGGGCCTCAACATCTCCGCGTCTCACAATCCGCCGGATGACAATGGCGGCAAGTTCTACGACGAGCGCGGCGGGCAGCCCATCGCGCCGGACGATCAGATCATGGCCGACCTTGTCGAGCAGGTGCAGACGATCAAGCATGTACCCTGGGTTGACGCGGTGCGCGGCGGCAAGGTGCATTTCCTCGATGACGAGGCGCACCGAGCCTACATCGACCTATGTTGCCGGCAAGCGCTGATCGCCCGGCCGCGCGGCGACGAGGTCAAGGTTGTGTTCACGCCGCTGCACGGCGTCGGCTCCATGACCGCCATGGAAGTGCTCATCAAGCAAGGCTTTCACGTCGTTGCCGTCGCCGAGCAGATGAAGCCGGACGGGCAATTTCCCAACGTGACGCAGACGCCGAACCCGGAAGTGCCGGCGTCGATGGACCGGGCCATGGCGCTGGCTGCGAAGGAGAAGGCCGACATCGTGCTCTCGACCGACCCGGACGCGGACCGGCTCGGGGCCATGATCCCGCGCGACAAGGAGCGGCAGGACTGGCAGTTCGTCAACGGCAACAGCATCGCCGCGCTCATCACGCACTTCAAGCTGTCGCGCCTCGCGGAGCAGGGCCAGCTGCCGCGTGCGCCCGTCGTGGTGCGGACGCTGGTGACAACATCGCTGGTCAGCCGCATCGCCCGGCACTTTGAAGCGCAGGTCGTGGAAAACTTGCTGGTCGGGTTCAAGTATATCGCCGAGGTGCTGTGGCAGCTGGAGCAGAACGGCGGCTATGAAGAGGTGCGCGGCACGCCGGCCGACTTCAGCATCGGCTGCGAGGAAAGCCACGGCGTGCTGGTGACGCCGGACATCCGAGACAAGGACGCGGCCGCCGGCGCCCTGATTCTGGCAGAGCTTGCCCTGGACCAGAAACGCCTGGGACGGACCGTCGCCGACTATCTGCACGACATCGAACGGCAGTTCGGCTACTTCGCCAGCGAAGTCCGCAACATGGTGATGCCGGGCGTCGAGGGCAAGCAAAACATGGCGCGGATGCTGAACCAGCTACGCCGCTCGCCGCCCAAGGACATCGGCGGACTCGCGGTGACGGCCTTCGACGATCTGCAAGACGAGAACGGCTGGATGGGGCCGTTCAAGGGCTCTACCGACAAGGCGGCGCGCAACTTCCTGCTATTTCGGCTCGGCGACCAGGCCCGCATCGCCCTGCGCCCCAGCGGCACCGAACCGAAGGCCAAGACTTACGTGGAAGTGTGCTCCCCACCACGTTCGCCAAAGGCGACTCCCGCCGAATGGCAGAAGATCCGCGGCGACGTGGATGCGCTGGCGAAACGGCTGGCGGACGATTTCGTGACGCGCGCGACGAAGTCGTAGTCAGTGCAACGATCTGCCATCAAAGTCGGTAAACAGACGGCGCTGCAGCACCGCTTGCTGTCGAACCTGCTCAGGAGTCTGCCGGCTGTAGCATCCCGCATCGAACATGATTGCTTCCGTACACTCGGCGTAATCGGCCGCAAAGTCAAGTGCCTCCGGTGCGGCGCCAAAGTAGTCGCACACGATCAAGTTCGGCTCGATCGACATCGTCCATGCGGATGGCAGCTTGTCCGGGTCAGCGGATTCACCCAGCTGCTTCCTGAGTAGTCGCAGTGTTATCTCCTTGTCGATGGGGCGCGAAGTAGCAAGTTCGTTCTCCTTGTGGAAGTGCCCGATAATGAAGTGACCGATGTAGAGATGATGGATCATCGCCATGTATCACTCGGGAACGGCTTCAAGAACTCTTTGGTAGTTTTTTGGCACGCCACGAAACGCCGTCTGATACGTCGCTTCCAGCGGCGCCGAGATGTAACGCTCCGGGTGCAAGAACAGGGGCATGTCCGGCAGCGGGCAGCCAAAACTGGGATGTTCGAGGTAAGCGACCGGTTCACGATCGGCGTCATAGGCGGCCAGGGTGAGCGACTCGCCGGTTGGAAGCTCGAAGGGCTCATCATCGAAGCGCTCCCAGACGATGCCATGAATCCCCTGCGGATCGTGTTGCCCCGGCCTGAAGCGGTCGGCGAGCAACACGTGGATGCCCACCCGCAGCGCGCTTTCGATCTTGTCAGCCAATCCCTGGGCATGCCGGGAGCGATCCTTGTTCGCCGGCGAAACAACTTCGATGACGGCGACGAGACGGTGTCCGCTGACATGCCGGATGGCCAGCGTCCGCCGGCGCTCGCGACTGCTCGACACCGTCAACTTGCGACGCACCTTCGGCGGAGCCTCGGCCAATGCCGTTCCGCCGGAGCCGACCTCGGGCAATGGCGCCGTACCGTTGTGCGGGGCGTGCAAGGTCAGCACATCGGCGATGAAACGGCCGGCGTGCTGCTCGGTCAGGGCGTAGTAGTCGGCGGGCAGCAAGCCGTTGTTGAGAGCGTTGCGCAACTCGATGAGCCAGCCGTTATGGAAGTCGTGAAAGATGCCGGCGTCCAGGCGGCTCCAGTCATGAAGAGGCATGCGCCCACCTCCGAGAGTAATGCCATGAAGCATCTTATCGGGAGCGAACGATTCTGCCAATTGCGTCGCGGGGCTGCTGCCGGCATCCCCTACCGTCGTTGCAGCGCTGCGAAGCCGGCATGCGAGCCAGGATCGGTCCCGGAGGTGACATCAGGGTGTCACCGTGTCATGGCGGCGTCACTCCAGGCCCGTCATCGGCCAATTTCCGATTGACAACATGGTGTCAATAGTTAATATATAGTCATATTTATCATTTCTCATACGTCTGGCGGCCAGCCCATCGGCGGCCGGGCGCGATGTGGGGCCGGGCAACCCCCGGAAAGCCGAGTCAATGGCCACCGGAACCAGTCAGCGCGTCGATGATCTGGCCCAGGACCTGTTCGAGGTCGTGACGCAGATCTGCCTGTCCACGCTGCGTGGCCGGCGCCGTGGAGGCGGACTCAAGGAAGTTGAATTCCTCACGCTGTCGACTCTGCATGCCCAGGGAACCATGATCGTCGGCGAGATCCAGCGCATCCTCGGAGTCTTGCCGGCGCAGATGTCGCGCGTCATTCGCTCCCTGGAGGCACGCGATCGCCCGCTCATCCAGTGCCGCATCAACTCTCGCGACAAGCGCAAGATTGCCGTCGTCCTCACTCATGCCGGCGAGAAGGCCCTGCTCGATTACCAGGGCGCCCGCATCGGCGGTATCGTTGATCGGCTGCGCAAGCTTTCCGATGACGAGCAAGACGATCTGCTCCGCATCCTGCACAGGCTGCAGGATCTGCTAGAGTTGCGCGGCGAAGGATGAAGCGTCAGGTGCATCCCCCGGCCAAGGAAGATGGCGAGCCTTCCCATGTCAAGTGTTTTCGCTCGCGGTTCTCGTGCGCGACAGGTAAAGTGCCAGCAAGGCGATCATCAGGCAAGAGACTGCCGCCATCAAGTAGAAGACCAGGTTAAAGGAATTGAAGTCTTGCCAGATACGGCCGACCACTGCGGCCCCGAGTGCGCCAACGCCAAAGGTGAGTACGAACTTGACGCCATAGGAAACGCTGCGGCGGCCACGGCTCGTGCATTCGGCGAGCAGTGAATTCTCCACCGGCTGCTGGGCAAACATGGCGATGGCCAGCAAGGCCGCGATGGCCGCCGCGACGTTCACCTCGCTTCCGGCCCCCAACAGCAATGACAGCGGCGCCAGCGCGGCCACCAGAAACAGGTAAATTCGGCGAGCGCCCCAGCGATCGGCAAGGAAACCACCCAGCAACTGGCCGATGCTTCCTCCAACCAGAGTGATCAGAAAGATGTACACGCCGCCAAGGATCAGGTGGTCGCCGGCGCTCAGATAGGCCGGCAATGCCGTCATCAGGCAGCGATAGTTGAATCCGGCAAACAACATCACCAGCAACAGAATTACCAGTGGTGCCAGCGTTCGCGGAGGCGGAAAGCGGACCGGTTCGTTGCCGGCGGGTGCTGGCTCCGCGGACCATTGCTTCGGCAAGCTGCGCAAATCGACGCAGGCGATGATGCCGGCGATTGCAGACAGTCCAGCCAGGCAAAGATACGCCGCCTGCCAGAATCCGAGCCAGCTGGCGGCCAGGCCCAGCGCCGGCCCCAGAGCAATGCCGAAACTGCCCGATACGCCGTTGATGCCCAGAGCCCGGCCGCGCCGGGGAGCGGGAACTCCCAGCGAGATCATGGCCAGCCCAACCGGATGATACATACTGGTGGCCAAGCCCAGAAACGTCAAGGCGACGAACAGCAGCAGCGGCGTGGTCGCCGTGGCGACGGCGACACCGGCCACTGCCATGGCGATGAAATAGATCACCAGAATCGGCCGGTTGTCCCAGCGGTCTGCCCAGAGGCCTACCGGCAAGGCGCCCGCCCCGAACAGCATGTATCCCAGCACCGCCAGGTCGGCGGTTTCGGCCCTGCTGATCTGCATTTCGTCGTGAATCGCCACCATGACGCCCGGGAAAATCAACTCCCCAAGGTGGCACAGGAAATGACCCAGCGACGTGACCTTGACGATCAGCCATTCGCGGTCCGCTTCCTCCGGCGTGCGACCGCCCTCGGCGGCCCGGGCTGAAGGCGGTATCGAAGGCGGGGCATCTGGATCCAGGTGCGCGATCTCTGGCTCTGGCCCCGCCGAGGAAAACAGCGACACGAAAAATCCTCCGGGATTTTTGGTGACAAGTCCGCTTGATTAATATATGGTAGAGGGAGGTTCCCCTGTCTGGAAAAGGATGGCCCATGCCAGCACCCGCATCCGCGCAGGAGCTGCTCGAGCTGGGTTTTCGCAGCCGTCTGCTCGATCCGCGCGCCGTCAGCGAGTTCCGCCAGCGGCACGGTTCTACTGCGCTCGCAGAGCCTCCCAAGCAGTTCGCCGACGCCCTGGTTGATGACGGCCTGCTGACCCCCTTTCAGGCCAGCAGCCTGCTGGCCGGCAAATGGCGCGGCTTCATCATCAACGGCAAGTATCGCCTGCTTTCAAGACTTGGCGCCGGCGGCATGGGGAGTGTCTACCTGTGCGAGCACATGTTCATGCGCCGGCGCGTCGCGCTGAAGGTCCTGCCGCTCAAGCAGGCAGAGGATCCGGATTCGCTCGAGCGTTTCTACCTCGAGGCCCGCGCGGTCGGATGTCTCGACCATCCGAACATCGTCCGGGCGCACGATGTCGATCACGAAGGCAACGTCCACTTTCTGGTGCTCGAGCACATCGACGGGACCAACCTTTATGATCTCATCCGCCGGCACGGACCGCTATCGGTGGAGCGTGCGGCGAACTACATTCGCCAGGCAGCCCAGGGATTGCAACACGCGCACGAGGCGGGCCTGGTCCATCGCGACATCAAGCCGGGCAACCTGCTGCTGGATCGCGCTGGCGTCGTCAAGGTTCTCGATATGGGCCTGGCCCGTTTCTTCAACGAGCCGGAAGCCAACCTGAGCGAGGATCAGGAACAAGGAAATGTCCTGGGAACGGCCGACTATCTTGCACCGGAGCAGGTCAACGATAGTCGTGTCGATATCCGCGCCGATATTTACAGTCTGGGCGTCAGCTTCTACTACATGCTCGCCGGCAAGAGTCCGTTTCACAAGGGTACGGTAGCGCAGAAATTGATCTGGCACCAGGTTCGCCGGCCGAAGTCGATTCGCACTCTCCGTCCCGACGTTCCGGAGGGTCTCGAGCAGGTGCTGGTGCGCATGCTGGACAAGGATCCAGGGAAACGTTACCAGACTCCCGCCGAGGTGGATGAAGCCTTGTCGCCGTGGACACAAGCGCCCATTGGCCCGCCACGCGAGGAAGAGATGCCGCCGCCGGCCTGGCGCTCCGGCCCGGTCAGCAATTCCAGCGCCTCCGCCAACCTGGCCCCGCGCAACTCGCATGTCAGTCTCGGCGCTCCGCGCGTGGGCACCAGTTCGTCGATGGAGACCGTCAAGGACAAGGGACCGAACACGCCTCCCGCCGCCAAGCCGGCGCCCGCCAAGCTGACCCCCGCTCCAGACGCCAAGAAAAATTGACAGCGGACGGCACGACGGCTCGTGAGAGCCCTCTTCAAGCTAGCCGCCCTCCCTGACACGAGTGGATCATGGCGCGAGTACCATTGCTGCTATGCGGCGCACTTCTTCTTCCCCAGCGCTTGCCGGCGGCCCCGACTGACTTCGACACCCGGATTCGTCCGATAATCGTCCGGCATTGCGTGGCGTGTCACGGCGCGGAAAAGCCCAAGCGCGACTTGCGGCTGGACCGTATCTCGACCGACTTCAATGATCCAGCCACCCTGGTGAAGTGGCAGGAGGTATTGAAACGCGTCGCGGCCGGGGAGATGCCGCCAAAAGCGAAGCCACAACCCACGGCGGCAGAGATTCGCACCTTGTCGCACTGGATCAGCGCTGGCGTTCGCGCCGCCGAAGCCAGGCGACGGGCCGAGGGCCGCGTAGTCCTCCGCCGGCTCAATCGGGTCGAAGATGAAAACAGGATCATCCGACTAGAGCGTATTTCGTCTGATGAATGGCGAGGATCTTGAGTTTGAAGAACTCGTGATCTCGGAAGCCATAGGCTTGGCGTTTCATGGTCTGGATCTTATTGTTGGTTCCCTCCAGA
>Ga0194131_10003659_pt1 | contig 23950 bp, 29 predicted proteins | sample TA2KigO120mmetaG_FD_148631 | JGI IMG/M metagenome (GOLD analysis project Ga0194131, IMG submission 148631) | Freshwater microbial communities from Lake Tanganyika, Tanzania - TA2015053 Kigoma Offshore 120m | ecosystem: Environmental > Aquatic > Freshwater > Lake | place: Tanzania: Lake... | reverse complement strand
CCAACAATGCCGCCGAGCAAGCGCTGCGGCACGCGGTCATCTGGCGGAAGCTCTCGTTCGGCACGCAATCAGCGTCCGGCAGTCAGTTCGTCGAGCGACTGCTGACTGTCATCGAAACCTGCCGCCGCCAATCCTGCAACGTCTTCGACTGGCTTGTCGAGGCAGTCCAAGCCCACCACAATCAACAAAGGGCAATATCTCTATTGCCCGCGCCGTGAACCAATACGGCTTCCGCCATGACGGCGCCGGGTTGCCTCGGAGCTGCGGAATCGGCGCCCGCCAGCAGAAACTCGCTGTCGCCGACCAGCGCCATGGCGGGCGCCTTGCCGTTGGGCGCCAGCGGCCGGATGATGCGATAAATGGGGCCCGTAGTTGCCGCGCGTTCCTCGATCTTCACCTGGGCGGCGCGAACCAAGTCGGCCATCCACTTCGGGTTGAGCTTGCCGGTGGCCCGCACGAAATATTCAAACTCCTGATTCGGCAACTCGCGGAAGCCGAAGACCAGCCGATCGACGCGAATGTTTCCCAGCTTGTCGATCATGTCGAACATGTGCGTCTTGGCTTCCTTGGGAATCACGGCGAACAATGGCGCGAGGTCCGGTGCTTTCCGTCCCACCGGAGCGCCGCGTGAATCCACGCCGCCCAGGAGCGTGACATTATCTGGAATCCAGGCCAGGCCTTCCTTCCACCCGGCCACGGCCCGCGGTTCGTGCTTGCCGCCGTCGATGGCCGCCAGCGCGCGCTTCGCATAGTCGGCCGCGAAGCCGGTCGGGTCGTTGGCCTTCTTGCCGGCCGCGATCTGCTGCAACACCGCGCGAATGTCGCCGGCCCTGGGCGACTTCTTCACCGCTGCGGCGTCGTCGGCCAGCTGCCGCAGCGCGAGTAGCTGAGCTATCTGCCTGGCGCCGGATGTCGGCGGCTCACCGGCCAGAGCGAGCAGCTTGTCGATGGTCGGCTCGAGCTTGCGGGCCGTGAAGTACTCCCTGGGCGGGATGAGCGAAACGATGTCGTTGCGACCGTCGTCGAAGCCGACCAGAGCCAGCATCAGAAGCAGTTCGGAAAATCCCACAGCTGCCATGGCGATTACCTCCTCGAAGGCCTTTCGAGGTTCATGTGGCGAACACGCCGAATAAATGAATTCCCGGCAAGCCTCCGGCCAAACCTATGAATATGAAGTGGTTACGGCCAACTGCCGTAACTTCTCAATAATTCTGGGTAAACGTGGCGATGGATTGCATTGCGCCTGCGGGTTTTGCACACGCGCACAGACATTGAGGCCCCCCTTCACCCAGACATATTGAGAAGTTACCAACTGCCGTCAAAGTCAGGTGAGAAGGCGTTGTCAAGAAAACCGTGACCGAGTGACACGCAAGACTTGGCAGGCAACTTTGCCGCTTGGCCAGAAACATGCAGACATGGGGAACTTCAGGCTATCCCGAAACGGCTGGCGGGCGTGTAGGACGGCTCTCCTGCCGTCCGTCAATGTTCAGCACGGCGCCGACGGCTCAGGAGAGCCGTCCTACGGTGAGCGTTCGACGATCATGGCGACGGCGTTGCCGCCGCCCAGGCAGAGGGACGCCAGGCCGCGCTTCAGGCCGCGTTGTTGCAAGGCATGCACCAGCGTGACCAGGACGCGGGCGCCGGAGGCGCCGATGGGGTGGCCCAGCGCAATGGCGCCGCCGTTGACGTTGACGCGACTCTCGTCGAGCTTCAGCTCCTTCGCGCAGGCCAGCATCTGGGCGGCAAAGGCCTCGTTCAGCTCGAAGAGATCGATGTCGCGCAGCGCGAGCCGGGCCTTGTCCAGCACCTGGCGCACGGCCAGGACGGGAGCGATGAAGATTTCCTTGGGATGCACGCCGCTCGTGGCGTAGGCGACGATCCGGGCCATGGGCTGGACGCCGAACTCCGCGACGGCTCGAGCGGAAGCGACAACCACGGCAGCGCCGCCGTCGCTGAGCATCGACGAGTTGCCGGCCGTTACCGTGCCGTCATCGCGGAATGAAGTCCTGAGCCTTGCCAGGGCCTCGGCACTGGTGTCGGCGCGGATGCCCTCGTCGCGGCTGATGGTCTTGGCCCTGGCGCCGCTGCCGACCGTCACCGGGATGACTTCGCTGGTGAAGGCGCCCCTGTCCCAGGCGTCGGCGGCGCGGCGCTGGCTTTGCACCGCGAAGCGGTCCTGCTCGGTGCGTGACACGCCGCAGCGGCCGGCGATGTGCTCGGCTGCCTCGCCCATGTGCCAGTTCTCGAAGGCGCACCACAGGCCGTCATGAATCATGGCGTCGGCGACCTTCTGGTCGCCATATTTCCAGCCGGCGCGGGCATTGAAGAGGAGGTATGGGGCGCGGCTCATGCTCTCGATGCCGCCGGCGAGGACCACTTCGGCGTCGCCGGCACGGATGGCCTGGGCGGCGAGCATCGTCGATTTCAGGCCCGAGCCGCATACCTTGTTGACCGTGAAGGCGGCGATGGAGTCGGGCAAGCCGGCCTTGAGCGCGACCTGCCGGGCCGGATTCTGTCCCAGGCCTGCCTGGAGGACGTTGCCGATGATGACCTCGTCCACGCGCGTGGCGGGCATGCCGGTGCGCTGCAAGGCCGCAGTCGCTGCCATGGCCCCCAGCTCGACGGCCGGCACGTCGGCCAGCCCGCCAAGATACTTGCCGATCGGCGTCCGTACCGCTGACAGGATGAATGCGTCCGCCATGTTTGCCTTCCTTCGCTTGTGCCGACGCGGCGAGCCCACGTCATCCCTATTCGCAGCATCCGCTGGGTCCGCAACAAGACGCCAAGTCAGCCACATCCAGCGCAGCCGTGCGGGACTTGTGTGCCAGCACGGTGAGCGAGCGGAACTCGATGCCATCCACGATGCGCCAGGGGCGTTCCTGTCTGTGCACGATGCGGACATCCTGCATACCCGCTGCGGCGAATGCCTGCAGGAAGCGATCCTCGCGATAGGCGCCGGAGACGCAGCCGGACCAGAGTTCCGGGTCGCGGCGCAGATGCTCCGGCACGTCGCGATCGGCGACGATGTCGCTGATGGCGGCGCGTCCCGTGGGCTTGAGGACACGCGCGATCTCGCGAAACATCGTGTCGCGGTCTTGCGGCCGGACCAGGTTGAGCACGCAGTTGGACAGCAGACAGTCGACGCTGCTGTCGGCGATCATGGGCCGCTGCCGCCGCAGCCGCTCTTCCGCGGCGCGCAGTTCAAGCCAGCTGCGCAAGTCGCGCACCGGCTCGACGGCCAGATGCTCGGCGAGCAGGTCAAGGTCCAGTTGCAGATCCTGGATGAGCCCGCACCGGAACTCGACGTTGTCGTAACCGAGTCGGCGGGCAACTTCGCCACGATGCTTGCGCGCCAGGGCCAGCATCTCGAGATTACAATCCACGCCGATGACCTTGCCGCGCGGACCGACCATCTGGGCGGCGATGAAGCAAAGCTTGCCGCCGCCGGCGCCCAGATCCAGCACCGTATCCGCCTCACGCACGAAAGGAGTGGGATCGCCGCAGCCGTAGTCGCGTTCCAGGATCTCGGCAGGAATCGCCTGCAGCAAACGAGGATCGTAAGAAACTGGGCAACATAGCGATTCCTCGCGCTCGCCTGCTGCCGCCCCGTAGCGCTGGGCCACTGCTTCCTCGGGATTGAACATGAATCCTCCGTGGGAAAATCACCAAGTCGCGTGCGCTTCCATCTTAGCCGCGTTTGCATCAAACCGCCAGAAGGGCTTTTGGCACGCGCGCTGCAGGGCCGCACCTAGAGGGGAAAGTGTCGGTGCCGGCACGGCTGAAGCAGCTTCCGGCGCGAACCCTCTGGCATTTGTTGCGTAGAATATTCAAGGCCGCCCTGAGGGGCAGCGAGGAGACCAGGATCCAACCCCAAGTCGAGGCGCACGCCTCCGGTGGTCGTTTCCTCGCGGACGCTTGGCGGCCGTTCCAAACAGCTGAACCAACTTGCGATGAGGCAGCGGAGCGAGGCGCCGCGCCCATCGCCGAGCGAAGGAGGAACAGACATGAAACGATGGTCCGTGACAATCGCAGCCCTGGTGGTGGGCGCCCTGGCCGGCAGTTATCTGGTTGGGCCGTTGCTGCACGGCCAGCAAGCGGCGGCACCACCTGCCTTGCCCAAAGAAATGACCTCTTACCGCGATATCGTCAAGCGCGTCATGCCCGCCGTCGTCAGCATCGACACGCAGGGGAAAATCACGCGCACCAAGGCCAATGTCCGTCCGCCCATCAAGAATCCGTTCGGCGACGACCCGCGCATTCCCGAGGAATTTCGCCGGTTCTTCGAGGAATTCAAGCGTGCGCCGTTTGATATGGACGAGACGCCCCGCCACGGCTTCGGCTCCGGCTTCCTGATCTCGGCCGATGGCGTGATCCTGACCAACTATCATGTCGTGGCCGACGCCGAGCAGGTGACCGTGACGACGCACGACGGCCGCAAGTTCACGTCGCGCGACATCCGCGGCGATCGCCGCACCGATCTGGCCATCGTCCGCCTCAAGGACGTGAAGGACATGCCGTACCTGGAACTGGGAGATAGCGACGCCATGGAGATCGGCGACCGCGTGTTGGCCGTGGGCGCTCCCTTCGGCCTGGCCGGCTCCGTCACGCACGGCATCGTCAGCGCCAAGGGCCGCAACGGCTTGCAGATGAACATGTACGAGGACTTCATCCAGACCGATGCCGCCATCAACCCGGGCAACAGCGGCGGACCGCTCGTCAGCCTGGACGGCAAGGTCATCGGCATCAACGCCGCCATCAAGAGCCGCAGCGGCGGCTTCCAGGGAGTCGGCCTCGCCGTCGCCAGCAATCTCGCCAAGAATGTGTCACGCGCGCTCATCAAGGACGGCACGGTGCGTCGCGGCTACCTCGGCGTGCAGATACGCGAACTGGCTCCCGACGTCGCCGAACGACTCGGGCTCAAGGACAAGAAAGGCATCGTCGTTGCCGAGGTCTTCGAGAACACGCCGGCGGGCAAGGCCGGACTGAAGCCGGGCGACATCGTCACCGAGATCGCCGGCAAGAAGGTGAAGGACGGCCGCAGCCTGCAAAACGTCGTCGCCGAGTTGCCCGTCAACCAGGCGGCCCCCGTGGTCGTGCTGCGCGACGGCAAGACGCACAATCTGTCGGTCACCATCGAAGCACAACCGGACGACTTCGGCACGGCCCAGGTTCCGGCGCCGCGCCGGCCGAGCAACGATGGCGACGCCATCACTCTCGACAAGTTCGGCATCGACGTGGCCGACTTGACGGAAGCGATGGCAGATGACCGCGGTTATCGCAAGGGGACCCGCGGCGTGGTGGTGACACGCGTTCATCCGGGCAGCGTGGCCGGCAATGGCGGACTCAGCCGTGGCATGATCATCACCAAGGTGGACGGCAAGGCCGTCGCCGACGCCAGCGCCGCCCGCCAGGCACTGGAGAAGGCGTCGCTCGCCAACGGCGTCCTCCTGCAAGTGCAGTCCCCACAGGGCGGGACAACATTCGTGCTGCTTCGCCAGGGTCGTCAGTAGGAGAGGATGCCCGCAGGCAAGACGCTTCGCCCACGATTCCTCCTCCCTCCGCAGGAGCTCGGTTCCGCAAGGAACCGGGCTTCTGCCCATTTATAGAGTCGATGGCTGCAACCCACCGCGCAAGGCCCGGCGCAAGTAGCCCGCCTATTCTATAGCGTGTAAAACAAAGACAACCACGGAGTACACCAATGGCACTGATACGCTGTCGGCGAGGGGTGTGAGGATCGCGGGTAGGCCACGAAAAATACTCGACACGCGAGGGACGGATGATGCAGCTTGACTTCGAGAAGGGCACTCGCCGGCAGTTTCTCGGCGCCGCGTCGGCTGGTGTTGGCCTGGCGGTGGCGGCGCCGTGTCAGGGCAGGCAACCGCCGACGCCGGCTTCGACACGCCGCGTCGCCGCCATCGTCACGGTCTACCACCGCTACAGTCATGCCGACAACATTGTCACCCGCTTCATCGAGGGCTACAGCATCGTCGGCAAGAGCTTTCCGCCTCCGTGTCGCGTGGCCTCACTGTACATCGACCAGACCCATCGCTCCGACATCGGCCGGGGACTGGCGGCGCACTGGGAAGTGCCGATCTACAAGTCCATCGGCGACGCCCTGACACTGGGAGGCAACAAGCTGGCGGTCGACGGCGTGCTGATCGTGGCCGAGCAGGGCGACTATCCCGTCAACAAGCTCGGGCAAAAGCTGTTCCATGTTGACCTCAAACGGCCTTTGCCTGAGATCATTCGCGAAGTCGTGGGCACGGTTGAGCGCAGCTACATCCGCCGCGCCCTGCGCAAGGCCCGCGGCAACGTCGGTCGTTGCGCCAAGATCTGCGGCCTGTCGCGGCGCAGCATCACCGCCAAGATCGCCGAGTACAACCTCGACAAGGCGGCGTACAAGGAAATCTAACCCGTCCGTTTTCCACGCCGGCATGATGCGCAGTGCCCGACCGTTGAGGCGCCTCGAAGCGTCGCTGACGCGTCGGGCACGGCTGTCGCTGCCGCGCGAAACGTGAACAAGATAGCATATTCAATTCTCTCGGCACGCTGATTGCTCCACCTTCATTGACTCCACCTTGTGCTGTACCACTGGAGGAACAGATGAGGGTTATCATCACGATGGCCGAAGGCACCACGGAAGAGCAGCGCTTTGAGTTCAGCTGTCCGGCACGCGTGCTGGTCGGCAGGGGGCATGATTGCGATATCCAGCTGCCGAACGCATTTGCGTACAGCGACGTGTCCCGGCACCATTGCATGTTCGAGATCGATCCGCCGCATGTGCGCGTCCGCGATCTGGGCAGCCGCAACGGCACTTTCGTCAATAATCGCAACATCGGGCAGCGGTCGAGACGGTTGCCGGCGGAGTTTGCCTGCCCCGCGGCCCAGGCTGTCGAGCTTGGCGACGACGACACGGTGCGCGTTGGCCTGACCTTCTTCCGGATCCTGCTGGATGCGTCCGGGGAGTCGGTGGACGCCAATCGCGAGTTGCAGCACTGCGGGTAGGCACTGCCAGGAAAGGAGTTGCACATGCGCTGGGCATTCTTTTGCGCATTCGGGTTGTTTGCGACCTTGCTGGCGGCCGACGCGGCGCAACGCGTCCCCAACGAGGCGACCGGCAGTATCGCAGCGGTGGATGTGACCAAGAGTGAATTAACCGTCACCACGCAGCATGGGCAGCGCACAACATTCAAAGTGTCTCGGGTCGCCAGGATCTTCATCAACAACCGGGCCGCCCGACTTGCGGAACTGTCAGCCGGCGATAGCGTGCGCGTCGTTTTCGAGGCGGCGGGCAAGGACCTGCTGGCCACCGAGATTCGTGCCACGCAGATGTAGCGCGATGCGGCTGTAGTGCGATGCGGATGTAGTTGTCCCACGGGAGCTTGTCATGAGCGTAGCGCAGCTAGACAGTGTGGTCGCCGCCCCGCCGCGAGCGGCGCCGCCGCAAGAAGTCGTCGTCTACAGCCGGTCGTCGCTGTTCTACTGGTGGCCCGTCTGGGCCATCGGTTACGTGCTTGCTCTGGTGACCTATTTACAAGGGGAGCAGACCGCTTTCAATGAAGCTGTGGTCCTGATGCACCCCAGCAAGAACCTGGGCGTGATCTACACCGTGGTGTTCTTGCTGGTGCTGCTGATGACCAACGTGACCGTGCGCGGCATCGCCTCACTGACAGTTATCATCACGGTGCTGGCGTTGACGTTCCTGTTTGCGTACCTGGACTGGTGGGACAATATCTTCAGTGCCGTCTCCACGCTGGCCATCTACATGAACATGGGATTCGACATCTTCTTTTCAACGTCCGTGTTCATTCTGTGGGCCTCGGCCTTTTTCCTTTTCGACCGCATGAACTACTGGCGTTTCCGGCCAGGGCAGCTCATCCACGAGCGCGTGTTCGGGGGCGGGGCCCAGACCTACGACACGCACGGAATGTCGGTCGCCAAGCTCCGCGACGATCTCTTCCGTCACTGGATTCTTGGATTTGGCTCCGGCGACCTGCAAATCGCCAGCACCGGCGCCCGCAAGGAAGAATTCACTGTGCCCAACGTGTTGTCGATCGGGTCGAAGCTGCAAGTAATCCAAAGACTGGTATCCATGAAGCCGGATGAGAGCCGATCCGTGGTGACGGCCGCCGGCGGCCCGGCGTGAAAGCGCACCCCAAGCTGGAGACTTCAAATGAGTATTGCGCGCTTGACCTACCGTTGCCCGCATTGTGAATCCGCGCTGGAACTCGAGCCACAGGCGACGGATCAGCTCTTGAGCTGTCCATCGCCACTATGCGGCAAGCCCTTCCGGGCCGAGGTGCCGACGGCCGCTCCTGTCAACCGCATCATCGTTCCGTCCGGCAACGGCATCGAGGCGGAGGAGGACGCTGTCCCCACCGAAGCGCCGCCCTCGGTCCCACTGGCGCAGCCGGCCGCGGAGCGGGAGGATCCGGTCGAGGTCGTTCATCTGGACATGCTGCGCCGCTACCCCTTTCGCTGCCTTGGTTATGGGTTGCTGGGCCTGATCGGGCTGGTGGGAGTCGTGTGGTTCGGGGTGGCTGGTCGGACGTTCTGGACCCTACTGTTCGCCGTGTCGCTGGGCTATGCACTGTATCGGCTCATTCCCTGGTGGCTGAGAATGCGGCACACGACTGTGACCATAACCACGAAGCGCTGCATGGTGGAAGCAGGCGTCTTCTCCAAGGAATCGGAAGTCTATCCACTTGAGCACGTCACCGACGTCCAGGTCAGTCAGGGTTTGCTGTCGCGTTTCTTGAACGTCGGCGACATCGTGCTGCTCAGCAATGATGGTGAAAGAAAACAAGTCATGCTGATGGCCGTACCGGATCCAAAACGAGTTGCCGAACACATCCGCACCCGGCATTGACGCCAAATCTTTGATCCTTCCCGTAGCGAAACTAGCCACAACACGAGCCCCCAGCAAGGTTCGTCGGCAACGTGCGATGAGGTCGCCCGCCAGGTGGCAACGCATATCAACCGCCAACTCATGGGCCGTGTTCGCAATCTCAAAGTGCTTGTCAGCGCTGCGGGACTCATTATCAGGGGCCATTCGCGGAGCTACTACGCCAAACAACTCGCACAGCATCCAGCCGCGGAGGTCAGCCCTCTGCCTGTCCTGGCGAATGAGATCCAAGTGATCTGAACAATCTCAGTTTGACAACTGCGGGCCGATAGCGAAAGGCGAAACGAGAGAGTTCGCCTTGGCTGGATCATCGATGTGCCAATGCGATGACGGGAAGTAATGGTGTCGCGGGCCGCGCAAGACTTTGCGCGGCGCTGGCTCGTCGAACTCGTCGCCGCTCAAGTGCAGGAAGGATGCGGTGACCGCAGCGATGTCGTCAAGCTCCTGCTGCAATCGAGCCAGCGACACATCCAAGCTATCCAGGTATGCCTGTCGGAATCGCATCGGACCAGCCTCCTAGAAGTGATGGCGACGCGAGATAGAATGGCAAAAGCAATGCCGCGCCATCGCCTGTTTCTGCGCAATCGCTCGCGCGCGTCTGGGAAAGTCTTTTCTCCTCACGCTGGCCGGCGACGCTTTTTCCCTCCTCCGGACCGTTTCTTTTTTGCGGGGATGACGCTGACTTCTCCGCTGGACTCAATCTTTGCTTCACGGACCTGGTCGGGGCTCTGGATGCCTTGCAGGCGTAGTTGCGTCAACAATTCTTCCTTGGTGATCAATTCCTGGCGCAGGTTGCGTTCCTGGACCTTGCCTTCGCGAATGAGCAGCAATGGCCGGGTCACGAACCAGGCGCGGAGGCACGGCACGTGATAGTTCAGCCAGTCCAGGGCATAGTCCCAGAAGACGAGCGTGCTGATGAGAAGCAGTCCTTCCGTCACGGAGCGATACTCGCTGCCCATGCCGTTCTGCGCGGCATCGCCAATCAGCACGACGAGCAGCACGTCGGAAAGGCCAACGTTGCCGGCCTGGCGGTTGAGCACGACGCGGAACACGACGACGAGTCCGAGGTAGATCAGCGAGCCGCGCAGGAAGATTTCCAAAAGCGACATCGACGGCACAAACATTTGCTCCCAGCGCGGCCATTCCAGCATGACGACCTCGAATCATTTCAAGATTCATTTCAGCGGCATCACCGAAAAAGCAACCCTCGTGCCGAGTTGGCACTGGGTTTGCTTAAATGCCACGAGCGGCGGTCGGACGAATTGAAAAAACCGATCCAAAGGTGGAGCGATTCGCCGGCTGCCGCTTACCTTTTTCAACACTGGTCCGTGAAGACCTAAGGAGAAGTGACATGCGCACGGTCGCCGAGAGGACGGATACGTTAAACAGTCTGCGGCGGGGCGAGTTGGCCGCCGTGGAGACCTTTCAACAGGCACTCGACAAGTTTGGCAACGAGCCGATGGGCATTGAACTGCGTGCCATCGAGGCCGACCACCGCGATGCCGCTGAAGCTCTGGGCGCTCATATTGCCGAGCGTGGCGGCAGTCCAGCCGAGAGTTCCGGCGTCTGGGGGATGTGGGCCAAGGCCATCGCGGGGACAGCCAAGCTATTCGGCGCGAGCGCCGCTCTCAAGGCCCTCAAGGAGGGAGAGGAACAGGGTATTGAAGACTATCAAAGCGCCCTGGAAGATCAGTATCTCGATGCCGAATGCCGTGACTTGATTCGTACGCTGCTGCCGAAGACCCGGGCCCACGTCGCCTTGCTCGATCGACTCATCGATGAGATCCGGTGACCCGTCGCGGCCCAAGGCCTTCGACCTCGATCGCCCAACCACAACACCGTTCCGGAGATGCAGGAATGGACCAGGCGACGTTAGGCGTGCTACCAAGCAGAGGTCCGCGAGTTATGCAGCGACGCGTGTGAACCTGCGACCTGCGTGTTGCCGCCGGCACTGGCGCGACGGATGACGGCTGGTCCGCCGGAAATCGACGCTGTCGAGCCGCGACTGCCGCTAGCTGACGAGGCGGTTGCGGCTGTTTGATGTAGCCATGGCTTTCCCCGCCCCAATCTACACCAAGGAGTCTGAGCATGAAGTTGGAGTCATTGCACGACCTTTTTGTCGCGGAGCTTCGCGACCTGTACAGCGCCGAAAATCAGATCGTCAAGGCGCTGCCCAAGATGGCGAAAGCCGCCGCTGCGCCGAAGCTGCGCAAAGCCTTCGAGAAGCATTTGCAGCAGACCGAGCAGCAGGTCGAGCGGCTTGAGAAGATTTTCAAGAAGCTGGGCATGAGTCCGCGCGGCAAGAAATGCAAGGCTGTCGAGGGGCTCATCGAAGAAGGCAAGGAACTCATGAAGCAGGACGCGGAGGCAGCTGTCCTGGACGCGGGTCTGATCGCCGGCGCCCAGAAGGTCGAGCATTACGAGATTGCCAGCTATGGCTGCGTGCGTGCCTGGGCGAAGCTGTTGAGCGAGAACGAGGCCGCAAAGTTGCTGGAGGAAACGCTGAAGGAAGAAGGCGAAACCAACGAGAAGCTCACGATTCTCGCCGAAGGCCGTGCAAACGTCGAAGCCGCCCAGCTGGCGACCGCCGAGCACTCGTAAAGGAGGTTCTCATGTCGAAACGATCGACCAAGCAACCACTATCCGAGCGCGACCGCCTGATCGTTCGGCCCGAGCGGCCGCTGCCGGCGCCGGAAGATCCCGAAAAGCCGAAGACTGAAGACGTCGATCCTAAACCCGCCAATCCCGATGGGCAGGCCAGCGATCCGCGCCGTTTCGGCGACGAGTACACGGCTTGATCGGAGGTTGACAGTGAGCGGTTACACGGCGACGAATCAGTGGCAGCGCGCGTTTCTCGTGGTCGGAACGCTGATGCTCGTCATCGGCGGGCTGTACGTCGCTCGGACCGTGCTCGTACCGGTAGTCCTCGCCGTGCTGCTGACCTTCATCTTCGGCCCGGTGGTCAGCTGGCTGCAACGCCGAGGGCCGGGGCGAGTCGTATCCGTGCTCATCGTGACTGGCGTTGCCTTCGCCGTGCTGGGGTTATTGCTCTTCGTCGTTTTCATGCAAATGAAGAGCCTGGTGCTGGCGCTGCCCGAATACAGGGTTGAGATCACGCAAAAGCTCGAGCAGCTGCGCGACGTTCTGGACGGCGCCTGGCTGAATGAAGTGACCGAAGCGCTGAAGGTGAGTCCCCCTGCGGACAAGGTGGCGCCGGCCGAACCGATTCCGGTCACGGTCACGCCGTCGCGCTGGAGCATGTTGAGCATGGCGGCGCCGGCAATGGATGTGCTGGTCGGCGCCGGCCTGGTAGTCATTCTCGTCATGTTCATGCTCATCCGGCGAGAAGATCTGCGCAACCGCGTCATCCGACTGTGCGGCGAAGGCAACCTCACGCTCATGACCAAGGCTCTGGACGACGCCGGCGTCGGCATCAGCCAGTTCCTGTTGATGCAGTTCATCATCAACGCCACCTACGGCCTGGTGCTTGGGGTGGGGCTGTTCTTGCTGGGAGTGCCTTACAGCGTGCTCTGGGGATTTCTGGCGGCTGTGCTGCGCTATCTTCCGTACATCGGGCCATGGATTGGCGCGCTCTTTCCCCTGGCGATCAGTGTGGCCGTTATGCCTGGCTGGAGCACCCCCCTGCTTGTGCTGGGGCTGATTGCGATCATCGAATTGCTCAGCAACAACTTCATGGAGCCGGTGCTATATGGCCAGAGCCTGGGCATCTCGGAAGTCTCGTTGCTGGTCAGCGCAGCCTTCTGGGCCTGGCTGTGGGGACCGGTGGGTCTGGTGCTGGCGACGCCGTTGACCGTCTGCCTCGCGGTGCTCGGCCGGTTCGTGCCCTCGCTGGGCTTTTTATCCGTGCTGCTCGACGATGAAGTCAAGCTGGCGCCTCACGCAACTTACTATCAGCGCCTGCTCGCCAAGGACCAGGACGAAGCGATAGCGCTTGTCGAGGAACGTCTGGCCGAGAAGCCCGCGTCCGAAGTTTTCGATGAGGTCATCGTGCCGGCCATGGCCCTGACCAAGGGCAAGCGCAACGTCGAACATCTTGCGGAAACGGATGCTGCCTTCATTTATCGCGTCACCGATGAATGGCTTGGCGACCTGGAAGCTGCTCGCGAATTTGCCCGCGTTACCGGCGACGACCGCAACGATGACGAGCAGGCCGCCGATGCCGGCGACTTGGTGCTTGGCTGGGCAACGGACCATGACGCCGACCAGCTAGGCGTGCGCATGCTGCGCTACTTGCTGGCAGAGCATGGAATCCGCGTCGAGAATCTTGCGTCCCCGGCGCGCTTCGGCGAACTGCTGGCGGCCATTCACGCGCAATCGCCCAGCGGCATCTGCCTTGTCAGCATCCTTCCGGGTGCCGTTGCCGCCATGCGTTCCTTGTGCAAGCGGCTACGCGGCCACTGTCCTGATCTGAAAATCATTGCCTGCATCTGTGCAAGCGATCGCGCTGAGGACAAGCGAGCGGCCGACCTGAAGTCAGCGGGAGCGGACCACGTCGTCACGTCCCTCAGCCAGTGCCGTGACCAGGTCTTGGCCCTGAGTTCTGGCATGCAACGGCCGGTGCCAAGAACTGAAACGCGAGACGTTGGCACGCTGCTTGCGTCACGCAATTGAATAGCGGGGGGCGACGGTCAGAGGTCGTGTTGCCGTTACCGGACCGAGACCATCTCCGAAGCGGAACGGCGTCAGGAGATGGGGCCGTCGCTGCTCCGCTTTTTTCAAGCAAAGGCACTTCGCATGGACTGGCTGTTGCTCGCGCTGACCATAACCGGGCTAGTCCTGTTCGAGACAGTCAACAGCATCGACAACGCCATAATCAACGCCGAGGTCCTGTCCACGATGGGAGAGCGCGCCCGGCGCTGGTTCCTGTTATGGGGCATGCTGCTGGCGGTATTTCTGATACGCGGGCTCTTGCCCTGGCTCATGGTGTGGCTGGCGACGCCGCAGCTTGGCCCGGTGGAAGCACTGCTGGCCACATTCAGCAGTGACCCACGCGTCAACGAGGCCGTGGCCGGCGCTGCACCGGTGCTGCTGGCCGGCGCCGGCACGTTCCTGCTCTTCTTATTTCTCCATTGGCTGTTTCTGGAGCCCAAGCACTATGGCCTCGCCGGCGAACGTTTCTTGCATCGTCAGGGCATCTGGTTCTACGCCGTCGTCTCCGTGCTTCTGGCCGCGATTGTTTGGTTCGCTGTCCGGCGCGATCCCAACATGGCGTTCGCGGCTGTCGTCGGTTCCAGTGCCTTCTTCATCACTCACGGGTTCAAGGAGAATGCCGAGCGCAGCGAGCGCGAGCTGCTCACTTCCACGCGTTCCGATGTTGCCAAGGTGTTGTACCTCGAGGCCATCGACGCCAGCTTTTCCATTGACGGCGTGCTGGGGGCGTTTGCCTTCACGTTTTCGGTGCCTCTCATCCTGCTCGGCAACGGTGTCGGCGCCCTGGTCGTCCGGCAGGTCACCATGAGCAACCTGGAGCGGGTCAAGCGCTATCGCTATCTCAAGAACGGCGCCATGTACTCCATCCTGTTCCTGGGAATGATCATGCTCTTCGATAGCTTCGGCGTTCACGTGCCGGTATGGGTATCACCGACGGTGACTTTCGGTGCCATCGGTTACTTTTTCGTATTGTCGCTGCGCGAATCCCGGACAACTACCAGTGCCATGGAACCACCCGAGCGCTACCGCAGGACGAACGGCGACTCAGATCAGCCGCACATCGCGAAAGCCGACAGCTAGCGCTAGCCTAGCCGGCGTAAGAATCCCGCAATGGCGGCATTGAATGCCTCCGGCTCTTCCAGGTTCGACATGTGGCCGGCGCCGGGGATGATGACAAGCGTGGCGTCGGCGATCCCGGCAGCCAGCGTCTCGGCCATCGCCGGAGGCGTCAGCGCATCCTCGCTGCCAACGACGACGAGGGTCGGCACGCGGATGCTCGCCAGGCCCGGTCGTGCATCCGGTCGATCGCGTAGCACCTTCAAGGCGCCGACAATGCCGTCGATTTCCTGAGCGGCCGCCATGTCGCGGATTTCCTGCACGACTTCGGGCCGAGCCGCGAGCGTCTTTTCGGCAAGCAATCTGGGCAGCATCTTGTCGATCACGGCGCGGGCGTCATTCGCCCTGGCAAAATCGATCATGGCGTCGCGGTTGGCCTTACCCTGTGCGTCATCCGGTTCGGCGCGGGTATCGGCCAGGATCAGACCGCGCAACCTGCCTGGATACCTGCGCGCGACCGCCAGGGCGGCATATCCGCCCATCGACAAACCGCCAAGCACGACCGGCTCGGCAATTCTTAGCGCATCCAGCAAGCCGCCCACATCGTCCGCCATCTGCTCCAGCGACGGCGCATCAGCAACCGGCGTGCTGCCGCCGAAGCCGCGCAAATCCGGGACGATGACGCGATAGTCCTTTTGCAAGGCGGCGATTTGTGGCCGCCACATGGCGCTACACAGCGGAAACCCATGCAGCAGCACGACGGTCGGGCCCTTGCCTTCGTCTCGATACTCCAGCGCTATGCCGGCCTCGATCGTTATCTTCATGCTCGCATTGTACCCTGTGGCCATGGTGGTACAATCCTATCGTCTTTTTCGATGTTGCAAATTATATATGCATGTTCTCAACCACGCTGCCCCACAGTTGCCTGATCGACCTGTGCCGGGTGCTGCGCCATCAACTTGGCGCGGGTCTGACATTGCGCGACGTGTTTCGCAAGCAGTCGGAGCGCGGGCCGCGGGCGCTACGGCCGGTGGCGCGGGATATCTGCACGTCACTGGAGAGCGGTGACGCGCTGCGCGTCGCCCTCGAAAAGCAGCGCAGCGCGTTTCCGCCGCTGTTCCTGTCGCTGGCCGTCGTCGGCGAGGAAACCGGGCAGCTTCCGGAGGTTTTCACCGAGCTGGAGAAGTACTTCACGCTGCAACAGAAACTGCGGCGGCAACTGCGCTCGCAGAGCCTCTTGCCGATCATCCAGCTCGTCCTGGCGTTCTTCGTCATCGCCCTGTTGATTTTTGTCCTGGGAGCGATCGGCCAATCGCGCGGCGGACAGGCGCCGACAATCCTGGGGCACAAGGGCGGGGCCGGCTCGCTCGTTTTTCTGGGGCTCAGCTTCGGCAGCATGTTTTCTCTGGTCGCGCTGTACGTGATGCTGACGCGAGCCTTGCAACAGAAGCCAGCGGTGGATGCGCTGCTGCTGCGCCTGCCGGCCATCGGGCCCTGCCTGGAGGCGCTGGTACTCGGCCGGTTCGCCATGTCCCTTCATGTCACTCTGGATTCTGGGATGCCGATCGTGCCGGCCATGCGTCTGAGCCTGGAGGCGACCGGCAACGCCGCCTACGCTTCCAGGGCGAACGTCATCACCAAGGCCATCAAGAACGGCGAGGATCTGACGCTGGCCATGACGCGCGGCCGCATCTTCCCCGAGGAGTTCATCAACATGGTCCTGAGCGGCGAGGAGGGCGGCCGCGTCCCGGAGATCATGCGCCACCAGGCCGAGTACTACTTCGAGGAAGCATCGCGCCGTTTGACCACGCTTACGCGGCTGGCGACTCTTGGTGTATGGCTCATTTACGCTGTCTTCATGGTCATCGCCATCTTCAAGATCGCGACCATGTACCTGGGACAGCTGGGCGCGTGACATCGCCCAGGCGACTCTGCCTGGAGCTCCGGCGTGTTTGAGGACTGCGTGCATAGTGCCCTGGAAAGCGCGACATCTGGACTGTACACTTCAATTACCCTCCCCCTGATTCCTCTCCGGAAAGGGCCCTCATGACCGAAGTAGCCATGGGCAATCATTCACACCGGATCGGCATCACTCGCCGCGAAATGCTGCAAGTTGGCTATTCCGGCTTGCTGGGGCTGGGGCTCTCCTCGGTGCTTGGCGGGGGCGTCGCCGCCGCGGCGACGGAACGCCGACAGGCGCGTTCCGTCATTATCGTCTTTCTCACGGGCGCGCCCAGCCATATCGACATGTTTGACATGAAGCCGGAAGCGCCCGCAGAGATTCGCGGTGAGTTTCGGCCGATCGCGACGCGCCTTCCCGGCGTGCAGGTTTGCGAGCACTTGCCCTTGCTTGCCTGTCGGGCCGACAAGTATGCCATCACGTTGCCATGGTCCGTTCGCCGTCCGTTGCCGGCCACATTTCTAGCAGCGGCGCCGGAAACCGAAGCCGAGCCGTCGCTGGCCAACCCGCTGAGCGCAGCCGTTGCCGACGCCGCGGAAGTCGTCGCCGATGGTTGTCCGCCGCCCAGAAGGCGCTCTCCACAGAAACCAACCGTGACGGCGCCGCCGAATAGCAACCAGGGATGCCGGTCTACCTGGCGGCCAAGGTCGAAAGCTTGCTTGACGCTGCCGACGGTGTCTTGCACCGTTTCCTTCACGGTTGCCACGGTCTCCTGGACCGCGTCTTGCACGCTGCCGACCGTGTCGCTGACTGCAGCCGCGGCGTCCTGCACGATCTCCGTAGCGTCTTGCACAATTTCTGTGGCGTCTTGCACGGTGCCAGTCACCTTGCGCTCAAGCGTCTCGAGCTTTTCGGCGAGGGCGACCCGAGTCTGCTCCATCTCGCTGTGGATCATTTTGGATTCGCGATCCATTGGACATTCTCCTTCAAAGCGGCCACGGTTTCGTCAGGGAGCGGATTGTTGGACTTGAGCTGTCGATAACCCGCGCAGGCAAGGAGGCCGCCCACAAGGGCGAAGACGCCGCCCACGATGGCAAAGCAGTTCCACAATGGCAACGCGGGCCAGGCCCAGTGGAGCAGATGGACCAGCATCAAGCAGAGCAGCATGCCCCCCACGGCGAGAACTGCCCCCCCAATGACCAAGGAGAGCATGCCCTCCTTGGTCTTGCGAATGTCTTCCTGCAGTTCGCGCTTGAAGAGGGCAAGCTGCTGCTTGATGAGGTCCTGCACGTCGCCGACGATGCCGCTGACCAGTTCGGTCATGGTCTCGTTGGCAGACGCAGTCCGCTCTGAAGACTCCGAGGACCCTGCGTCCCGGCGAGCCGACTGTCTGGTATCGATCATGGCTAGCTCCGAGTTGCACGGGAGATGAGGAAGCCGATGCCAATGCCCACCAGCAGAGCCGGAATGGGATTGCGGCGAATGAGGTTGGTCATGTCCTCGGCCATGCCAGACAGGCCGTGCTCCTCGAGGTACTTACCAGTGTTTTCGAGGGCGTCGGCGACGCTGCCGGTCACGCGGCCGGGGATGCCGTCTTGCGGGCCCTTCTGCTCGATGGTCTCGCCCAGCGACTGCATGCCGCTACCGACGGCGGCGGTGGCTTGCTGCGCCTTCTTGCCGACGGCGGAGGCCATGTCGCCTGCGGACTTGACCACCGATGACGCGGCTTCCTTGCCCTTTTCCAGCATGTCCTTGCCCTTGTCCATCGCGTCCTTGGCCATGTCCTTGGCCATGTCCTTGCCCTTGTCCATCGTTTCGTTGAATTCGTCTTTGTACTTGCCGGTATTCGACTGAGTCGCAGTTGCCATTGTCTGAGTCTCCTGTAGAGATCCTGAGGAAGAGAAGGAGCATCCGTGATCCCTCTCTTCGGAATCCTGGGCCCCGCTGTCCCGGCGAGGCGTGTCACGCTGCGCGCGACAGAGGCGCGTCAGAAGTTCGGTTAGCTGTAGAGCACGTTTTCGCCGCGCAGATCCTTGAAGAGCTGCTGGATGCGGCTGGCATCGTCGCTCGAGTGCGGGCGTACGCCGACGACCACACCGCCGGCGCGCAGGGCCTGCTGATAGGCTTCGGCGTTCTCCTCGGAGATGCCCAGGCCGACCAGGGCGCCGAGCATGCCGCCGGCGACACCGCCTGCCCCGGCGCCCGCCAGCGCCGCGGCGATCGGCCCGGCGATAACGATGCCCAGGCCAGGCAGCGCCAGCGTCGTGCCGATAGCGGCAACCGCGCCCAGGGCAGCACCCACGGCAGTTCCGACCGCGCCGCCCACGCCCATGCCCTCGGCGAACTTCGAGCCTGCCTGGTGCTTGCCGGCCTCGTCGCGCTGCGAGTAATAGGTCGTGCGGGTCTTCTCCGACATCATGACGTCCACTTCGCTGTCCGCGTAGCCGGACGCCAGCAGGGCGTCGAAGGCGCTCTCGGCATCTTCGCGATTGCGGAAAACCGCCGTCACCATCTTTTGTCGCTCCGCCATGGATTCTCTCCTTTGCTTTTGGACTGGTTGCATTCGCCACGCCGATCGCGGTGAGTGCAGCGGCATTCAATGCAAGCGTCATGCCAACCGGCGTTGCGCCGATTTTGGGTCAGTCAAGGCGTCCAAGTCGCGGCATTGCGAAGTGGACGGAGCAAGGCTCCTCGCATGTTAAGCAAGCAAGTGCTCTTCCCTGCGCGGCGTGTTGCCCACGACGCACATCCCTCCTGACCCGACACCATGCGAAGCGGGCATCCTGTCCCTGGCGGGTGACGGCACGTCTTTTGCAAACCATGTTAATCTCCCGATTTCAGCCGCGCGTGCAGCCGGCGTCGGGATCTGGATTCGTGGCGAAAAGGAGAACGCGATGCGGGGACTACTGTTGGCGCCGGCGGCAATGGTGATCTTGCTCGGCGCGGCTCTGGGCAGCGCGGATGCGCCCAAGGACGCGAAGGATGAAAAGCTGACTGACGAACAATTCGTCATCAAGGCGATGGAATGTGACCATTCGGAAGTGGAGCGCGCGGAACTGGCCAAAAAACGCAGCGACAATGCCGAAGTTCGCAAGTTCGCGGAGACGCTGTGCAGCGCGCATGAGCAATGTCGCAAGGACATTCTCAAGGAGGCGGGCGATCTCAAGACAGCGGTCGTCGCCGGACTGTCCAAGGAGCACAAGGAGTGCATGGAAAAGCTCGGCAAGCTCGAGGGCAAGCAGTTCGACCGCGACTACCTCAAGACTGTCATCGACAATCATCAGACGATGATCAGGATTTTTCAAGGCGAGGCGGAGCACGGCGAGATCGATTCGCTTCGCGCCCATGCCAAGAAGATCGTTCCGGTCCTCCAGGACCATCGCAAGCAAGCTCAGAAGCTCAAGGAAAAGATCGATTCCTAGTCTTGCGCGATCCGGGAGCGTGAGCGACCGGAGCACGTAACTCAAACCCAAAAGGAGGACAGCAATGAATTGGGACCAAGTGAAGGGCCAGTGGAAGCAGTTCAAGGGCAAGATCAAGGAGAAGTGGGGCAAGCTCACCGATGACGAGATCGACGTCATCAGTGGCAAGAAGGACCAACTCGTCGGCAAGCTGCAGGAGCGTTACGGCTACGCCAAGGACAAGGCCGAGAAGGAAGTCGATGAGTTCTGCACCACCTGCTCGTGCTGATGAGTGGTGGTTCTCTCCAGGAAGAACGGCGCGGCCGACGCTCACGGTCGCGCCGTTTTTTCTTGAGGCACGGCGACGTCAGGGTGCGAATGTAAAAAAGGGCCAGGTGAATGCGCGAGCGTTCAGGGCTGTGGGCGGCGCCTGTCCATTATCGAACTCGCATCACCGCGATGACTCGAGCCTTCAAATTGAGCTGAGAATTCGAGATTTATCCGCACCTGGCAGTCGATTGGACGGTGAAAACGGTTTCCTGCAGGAGTTGCTTCAGGGCGCGGTGACAAGAAGTGCAGCCGTCGCCGGCCCCCGTGTGCTTGCGCAGTTCGTTGACCGTGAAAAGCGGCTGCCGACCGAGCGCCTCCTCGAGCTGCTGCCTGGAGATTTGCAGGCAATGGCAAATCATCTCGTCCGTGCATGCTTGTAAGCTGGCAGAGTTCACGACAGCACCAGGTGGGGATATTGAGACTTCATCTCATACTATGCTCGTTGGCATGCGATGTCAAGCATTTTTTCGCAAGAGTTAATTTCTTTCGATCTCGAGACCGCAACCGCGCGTGCAAGGCATTGTTCGACGCGACGACGTCTTTGCTTCGAGTTGGTAATCGCTGGCTCTCAAAAAAGCAGGATGTTTTTTTTCAGCCTGTTGACCTTTGCGCGGAAATCGGCCATCATGGTAGATTGTTGAGCCCCTCCGCTGGGCCAAGTGGCTCAAGTTGCATGAGCGGCACGGTTGCCGGACCGAATCCGGTTGCGTGAATAACGAAGGAGAACCGCTTCCTTGCCGCCGCATTTCAATGATCGGCATCAACACGATCGCCGCGATCAGCATCAAAGGGTCAACGAACAGATCCGCATCAGCCCCGTCCGCCTGATCGGCGCCAACGGCGACCAGCTGGGCGTGGTGCCGACCGCGCAAGCGATGGAGATGGCCCGCGAGGCCAATCTCGATCTGGTCGAGGTCGCCGCCCAGGAGAGGCCGCCCGTTTGCAAGATCATGGACTTCGGCAAGTTCAAGTTCTTGCAGAAGCAAAAGCAAAAAGACAAGACCAAGTCACATCAGCAGAAGCTCAAGGAAATCCGCGTCCGCCCCAAGACCGGCGACCACGACGTGGACACCAAGATCAACCAGGCCCGCAAGTTTCTGGAGCACAAGGACAAGGTGCTGGTGTACGTCGTCTTCAAGGGACGCGAGATGCAGCACATCGAGGAAGGCCGCCGCGTCATGGACATGATCCTGCAAAAGCTGACGGACATGGCCAAGATCGAGAAGAACCCGGGGATGGAAGGCAAACGGCTGACGGCGCTGCTGGCGCCGCGGTGAAAGTGGATGGCACGCTCTGCGCATTCGGACACATCCGTTGTTCGCGGTCGCGCCGCGCGAAACCACACGCGGTTACAGGTGCCCCTGACCAGCGGTGCGAAATTCCCTACAATCCCTTTTTGATTCTCCGGCATCTACTGGAAGGGCGAACGCACAATGCCCAAGACCAAGACCCACAAGGGGGCTCGCAAGCGTTTCCGCGTGACAGCCAATGGCAAGCTGAAGCGCCCGCAGGCGGGCAAAAAGCACCTGAATTACAACAAGCGCACCAAGCGCAAGCGGCAGCTGCGCAGCAAGGTCGTCGATGAACGCCGTCTGGCGGGCAAATACGTCGAGGCCATGGGACTTGTTCCATAACTAGTTCCACAGTCGGCCCGGTAGGCGAGGCCCCTGCCGAGCCGATTTGCCGGATGAAGCTGAATGAGGACAAGGTGGGCTCACGGCTCGGGAGCCATGCCCTACCGTTTTCGGAGTTAGCGAGGAGAGATCATGGTTCGGGCACGAAGCGGCGTGACGGTGACGCGCGGCCGCAAGCGCATTTTGAAACTCACCAAGGGCTTTCGCCTCAGCAGGCATAATCTGTTCCGGCAGTCGATGGTGACGCTCATCCGGTCGCGAGTGTACGCGTTCCGCGATCGCCGTGTCCGCAAGCGCGATTTTCGCCGCCTGTGGATCGCCCGCATCAGTGCCGCCTGCCGCATGCGCGGCATGCGCTACAGCCAGCTCATCGCCGGCCTCAACCGCGCCATGGTCATCCTTGACCGCAAGACGCTGTCCGAAGTCGCCATCCACGATCCGGACACGTTCACCAAGATCGCGGAACTGGCCAAGCAGAGCCTTTGATGCTGCGGGAGGGCGAGGCGGGCGAGGCTCCCGCCGAGCCGAGCGGCATCCCTGGTTCAAGGAGCTTTTAGAGGGTTCGCGGCTTGGCAGGAGCCTCGCCCTCCCATCAGTCGATCCGAGACAAGGCGCCAGGCAGCAGGGGGATTCCTGTCATTGATTTCGCGGCAGCGTACGCCTTGAGGTGGGTCGATCGATGAAGCTCGAATGTCGTATCTATCTGTCTCGAAAAGACTTCTGCCCTGAGGCGGCCCGACGCATAAGCACAAATTCATGTCACATTCGGGTGGCGCGCGCTGACATGAAAAGCATTTTTGACAGGCACGCCCTGCGGCATTTCCCATTCCATGTTTCTGGTTTCTAGTCTTGGTTACTCATGTCGAACCTCGCCGACCTCGAACAGCGTGCCCTGGCCGAGCTGGCGTCGTGCCAGGATGAATCAGCATTGCGCACGTGGCATGGCAAGTATCTCGGCAAGCAAGGCGAAGTTGTCGCCGCCGTCAAGGAGGTCGTAAACGTCCCGCCCGAACAACGCCGCGCTTACGGCAGCGAAGCCAACCGCATCAAGGTCTCGCTGACTGAGGCATACGAAGCCGCCCTCGCAAAGATAAAGCAGCTCGCTCTGGAAGCGAGCCTCAGCGCCGATGCGCTCGACGTGACCATGCCCGGCCGGGCGATGTCTTCCGGCAACCTGCACGTGGCCTCGCGGGTGATGCGTGACGTGCGGGCCGTCTTCGCCGATCTCGGCTTTCAAGTCTATCGCAGCCGCGAGGTGGAGGACGACCTCACCAACTTCGAGCTGCTGAACATGCCGCCGCACCATCCGGCCCGCGACATGTGGGACACGTTTCACACGACCATCCCCGGCGTGCTGCTGCGCACGCACACCTCGCCGGGGCAGATCCACGTCATGCGCGAGCATTGCCCGGCGCCCATCCGCGTCATCCTGCCCGGCATGTGCTACCGCTACGAGAACATCACGACGCGCAGCGAGATCATGTTCCATCAGGTGGAAGGCCTGGCCATCGGCGAGCGCGTCACCATGGCCGATCTGAAGGGCACCATCGTCGCCTTTGCCCGCCGCATGTTCGGCGAAGAACGGCAGGTCCGCATCCGCTCCAGCTACTTCCCGTTCACCGAGCCGTCCATCGAGGTGGACATGGACTGCATTGTCTGCGCCGGCAAGGGCTGCGGCCTGTGCAAGCGCAGTGGCTGGCTGGAGATCATGGGCGCCGGCATGGTCCACCCCGTCGTCCTCAAGAACGGCGGCTACTCTCCCGATCAGTTCACCGGCTTCGCCTTCGGCATGGGCCTCGAGCGCATCATCATGCTCATATACGCCATCGACGACATCCGCCAGTTCTGGGCAAATGATCTACGGTTTCTGCGGCAGTTTTGATTGTCTCGCCGGGAGGTCTCTCGTCGCCGCCTCTGATATAATCTGGATCATCCGACTAGAGCGTATTTCGTCTGATGAATGGCGAGGATCTTGAGTTTGAAGAACTCGTGATCTCGGAAGCCATAGGCTTGGCGTTTCATGGTCTGGATCTTATTGTTGGTTCCCTCCAGA
>Ga0194131_10003658_pt1 | contig 23955 bp, 13 predicted proteins | sample TA2KigO120mmetaG_FD_148631 | JGI IMG/M metagenome (GOLD analysis project Ga0194131, IMG submission 148631) | Freshwater microbial communities from Lake Tanganyika, Tanzania - TA2015053 Kigoma Offshore 120m | ecosystem: Environmental > Aquatic > Freshwater > Lake | place: Tanzania: Lake... | reverse complement strand
GCGGGCGCGGGTTTGCTCGCCTTTTTTATTTGGGTGATCGGCGCGACACCGCTGCCGGGCAGCCTCCTCGCCTCACTAGAGCGGCCGTGGGTAGGCGTGAAACGTGAGGCGTTACCCGAGGCAGATGCAGTCATTTTATTGGGCGGTTTTTCCGCGCCGTCGCGTGAGGAAGTTGGGCGGTTGCATTTCAATCAGAGTGCCGATCGCGCGGTGACGGCGTTCGAATTGTTACGGTTGGGCAAGGCAAAGACGCTTGTCGTAGGCGGCGGCGCGATGGTAGTCGGCGTTGAGCCGCTCGCGGAGGCGGATTTGTTCAAAGACTTGCTTACGAAGTGGCAGACCGGTGGGCCGGAGGTCATTAGCTTGGGTGGCTGTAAGCACACGCGGCACGAGGCGGAGCAGGTCGCGCGGCTGGCGGTCGAGCGCGGTTGGAAGCGCGTGCTCTTGGTCACGTCGGCGTCGCACCTGCGGCGGGCGGTGGGTGTGTTCCGTACCACGACGGAATTGGAGGTCGTGCCGGTGCCCAGCGCGTTCCTCACGAGTGCGAGCGTCATCGCGGGGGATAGTACTGACTTGGTCCCGCGCTCGGCGGGATTTGCAAAGGTCGAGGCGTGGGTGCACGAGGTCATCGGGTGGTGGGTTTATCGCTGGCGCGGGTGGATCTCCGACGCGGCGGCAAATTGAAATAGTTGGAGAATTCAGCGTGGCGCAACCGACGCTAGGCCATCATGTTACCGCCATCATGAATTGCCTAAATCATTTCTCCTTTGCCGCGTGTCTGACTCTTGTGGTCTCTGCGGCCGAACCCGCGCCCTTTCCGGGCAAGCAGTCCTCGTGGAATGAGCATGACCGCTACGACTTTCAGGTGGATGGAAAGAACGTGCTCGTCGTCTTACCCAAGCAGGCCGCGCCGGGCAAACCGTGGGTTTGGCATGGGGAATTTTTTGGCCACAAGCCCGCGCCGGACATCGCGCTGCTGGGCCGGGGTTTCCACGTCGTTTACCTGAGCGTGCCGAACTTGCTGGGCTGTCCGACCGCGGTGGCACACTGGAACCAGCTTTATGCAGAGCTGACGGGCAAGTTCGGCTTCGCTAAAAAGCCTGCGCTCGTGGGCCTGAGCCGGGGCGGGCTTTACTGCTACAATTGGGCCATTGCCAACCCCGACAAGGTCGCGTGCATTTACGGAGATGCGCCAGTGTGCGACTTCAAGAGCTGGCCCGGCGGCAAGGGCAAGGGCAAGGGCAGCCCGAACGATTGGGCACTGACGCTGCGAGTGCATCGCTTCGCTAATGAAGCGGCAGCGTTGACCTACCGCGGTAATCCTGTAGACAACCTTCAGCCTTTGGCGAAGGCCAAGGTGCCGCTGCTCCATGTCTTCGGCGACGCGGACGACGTGGTGCCGTGGGACGAGAACACCGGGATAATCGCGGAGCGATATAAAGCCTTGGGCGGTGACATCACGTTGATCCGCAAACCAGGTGTTGGCCATCACCCGCATGGCTTGGACGATCCCACGCCTATAGTTGAGTTTATTACCAAACACGCGGCGGTGCGTTAGGCCTCTCTTATCGGATGTGAATGTGACTCGATTAATGTCGTTGTTGGGGCGGATTTAGAGAGTTTCCTGTGTGGGTTTTTCCCGCTGCTCAACTCAGTAATTTCACTGCTTGTTTGACCGAGGTTAACGCGTATCTTGATCGCCATGGGCGAGCCGAGGGACAAAACAGTTGGCCCCATCGCGCCCCCCACCCCGGAGGTTTCGCTTGCGTCCCTAAAGCAGTCACTCGAAGCCTCCCACCTTAATTCCGCTGCCGCCTTGGCGACCTTCCTGTCCAAGCGGCAGCAAAAGGGCACGTTGGCCAGCACTGGGAGTCATCACCCCCCGGCTTCCGCTTATGAACTCGAGCGGATTCTGGCCAAGGGCGGCATGGGTGCGATCCTTTCCGCCCGCGATAACTGCATTCAGCGCCCCGTTGCGGTCAAGGTCATCCTTAAGGGAGTGCACGCCTCAGATGAGCACGTCCAACAGCTCATCGCGGAGGCACGCATCACCGGGCAGTTGGAGCATCCCAACATCGTCCCGCTGCACGAGTTGGGTGTTACCGGTGACGGCGTGGTGTTTTACACGATGCGCTTGGTGGAGGGCGTCACCCTCAGTGAAGTTTTGGAGAAAATCCGCCAGAAGGACCAGGCTGCCATCGCGCGTTACTCACTTCGCACGCTGCTGACCATCCATCAGAAGGTTTGCGACGCGGTCGCGTTTGCACACTCGCGTGGCGTGGTGCACCGGGATTTAAAGCCCGATAACATCATGCTCGGAGAATTCGGCGAGGTGTTCGTGATGGACTGGGGGCTGGCAAAGTCGTTGCGCGGCGGGCATGCCATGGACGCAGTGCAATCGGACATTGCGGGTTTGGCCGACCTTTCCCGCGACAGCTTCAAGACGCTCTCTGGTCAGGTTAAGGGCACCCCGCGCTACATGGCCCCAGAACAAGCGGAGGGGCGGGTGGACGACATTGACGAGCGCACTGACATTTACGCGCTAGGCGCAATCCTTTACGCGATCCTGACTCTGCATCCGCCCGTGACTGGCGACACGGTCAACGAGGTGCTCACAAACGTCGCCACCGGGACCATCTCGTCGCCTACCAGCTACAATCCGCGCAACACCCGCATCATGCGGCTCACTGGGCCGCCCACAATAGCGCAGGACGTGGCCCCGCCCGAGTTGGCGCACTGCCCTGACCGACGCATTCCATCCGCGCTTTCCGCTGTGGTAATGAAGGCGTTGGCTCGCGACAAGGGGAAGCGTTACCAGAGCGTCGCAGCGTTGCAGGCGGACATCGCGGCTTATCAGAGTGGCTTTGCGACGTCTGCTGAGGGTGCGAGCGCACTGCGGCTGCTGTTGCTGCTCGTCAGGCGCCATCGCACGGAGTTCACGCTCGGTATCATCTCACTGGCGCTGATGCTGGCCTTGGGTTTGCACTTCACCAATAAGGTCACGCGCACGTTAGCAGAGTTGAAGGAGACTGCGCCGACTTTTTATGCGGAGGCGAAGTCGCTGGTGGATGAGCTGAAGTTTCCCAAGGCATTGGCGCGCATCAACTATGCCATCTCGCTCCAACCTGAGGACGCACGCTTCCACGTCCTCAAGGGCAACATCCTGCAGTCTCTCCTCCAGTTCGCCGAGGCGCGGGACGCCTACGCGCTGGCGTTGACATTAGACCCCGAGGCTTTCATGACGGTGCGCAACTTGCGGCTGTGCGAGCGCCTGATTGCCGCCAACGCGGGGCGTGCGACCATTCGGCCGGAGAGCCTCGCTGAACTGCGCATTGAGATGAGCCGCCAGTCACGCAGCGCGGAGGCCATAGCCATGGCTACGCGTGAAAGCAAGGGAGCGCAGGCTATCTTCGAGGCTTGGCGGGCTGTGGTCGGCAAGCTGGAACTCAACGGCGCCTTGAAGCGAGAGGCCTCCGGTTTGGCCCTAGTAATACAGCAGCCTGAGTTCAACGATTTATCCCCTTTCCGCGGTGCGCCTTTGACCAGGCTAAGTGTAGCCAAGACGCAGGTGGAAGACTTGGCTCCGCTCAAGGATATGCCGCTGGTGTCATTAGACATCAGTCAAACGCCCGTGACTGAGCTTGCTCCGTTACGCGGAATGCGGTTAACCCGTTTGGATGCTGAGCGCGTGCGTGCCACCGATTTTGGCGTGCTCGCGAACATGAAGCTCACCCAGCTCAATCTCGCCCACACCCGCATCGCCAGCCTCCCACTGCTCAAGGATGCTCCGCTTCGGTTTGTTCAGCTTGAGGGGTGCACCAATCTCACCGACATTTCGGCCTTGGCCGACTGCAGACTGCTCGAAGGAGTCACGATCCCGGTCGGAGCGAAAAACTTTGAAGTGCTGCGACAGTTGCCGCGCTTACGCCGCATTGGTTATACCCTGCCGGACACGGGTTGGGACCACGTGCCATTAGCCGAAGAATTTTGGCGCGCACTGGACAATCGGCCGGTCGGCGGGAAGTAGCGTTCGTCCCTAATCCCCGCCCGAATCGCTGTTTCCGGAACGGTATTGGTCGCCGTTGTTTCAAGCTTAAGCCGACCTTCTTTCGGCACGCAGCCGCGCCACGCGCAGCCCGTCCATTGCCTCCACCCGAAGCGTGAATGCGTTTAACTCCACCAGGTCGCCCTCCTTGGGAAATCCACCAAGCCGGTGCGTCACGAAGCCGCTGGCCGTGGTGATTTTCTCCTCAGCGAGCTTCTGGCCCACCAATTCTTCTAACTCGTGCAAGGGTAGAGCGCCATCTACGTCCCAGATGGCTTCGCCGATCCGCTGAAGCAGCGGCTTTTCTTGGTCAAATTCGTCCTGGATCTGCCCGACGATTTCTTCGATGACGTTTTCCAAGGTGACCAGCCCGACGGTGCCGCCATATTCGTCCACCACGTAGGCCAAGTGTAGTTTACGCTCCAATAGCAGTTGTAGCAGACGCTCCAGCCGGGCGGTTGGCGGCACGTAGATCAGTTTGCGTGCGACAGAGGCGAGATCTGCGCCGGTGCGCGCTTTCAGCCGCATGGCGAACAAGTCCTTGATGTGGACGACGCCCAGTGGGCGATCTAAGTCGCCGCCCTCGCACAACGGAAAGCGCGAGAAACGGGTCTTTTCCGCGACCTCTAGGCACTCGGCGATGCTTGCCTGGGTGTTGAGCACGGTTACCTCTGTGCGCGGGCGCATGACCTCGCGCGTGACACGGTGCCGCAGATCCAACGCGTTGAGGACGATTTCCCGGCCCAACTGCGAGCCGCCCGCCAGCCGCTGCGAGGCGTCGAACATAAGCCGCAGTTCCTCCTCGGTATGCGCGCCTTCGTGCTCGGATACAACCTGAATGCCAACTTGCCGCAGCAGCCAGAGCGCACTGTGGTTCAGCACCCAGATGAACGGATACGCGAGGACGTAGAACCAGCGCAGGGGATATGCTGCCCAAAGCGCCGTGGGCAGCGGTTGCTTGATGGCGAGCGACTTCGGTGCCTGCTCGCCGGCGACGATGTGCAGGAAAGTGATGACCGAAAAGCCAACCGCGAAAGCGACACCTGAGCGCACGCGCTCCCATTCGTCGCCGGTCCAGCCCAGCGCGCCGAACAGGGGATGCAGCAGCGCTTCGAAGATGGGTTCCCCAATCCAGCCCAGGGCGAGGCTCGCCAGCGTAATCCCGAGCTGCGCAGCGCTGAGGTAGGCGTCGAGGTTGTGCAGGATGTGCTGCGCCATGCGCGCGCGGCGGTTGCCTTGGGCGATAAGCGGCTGGAGCTGCGTGTCGCGCACCTTTACGAGGGCGAACTCGGCGGCGACAAAGAAGCCATTCAGCCCCACCAGCACTAGCACTGCCAATGCTTTGAGCGTGATGAGGAGAATCTCGTCGAGGGTCATAAGCTTACCTCCCCGAACACGACCTTAAGAATATCCTCGAGGCTCACCACCCCTAGCTCGCGTTGGTCGCGCGCGAGCACGATACCTAGTCGCTGACCGCTACGCTGCATCGCGCGCAACGCATCCTCCAGACGCATCTCCTCATTGAGGTAGAGCGCCGGCTGCAGGTAATCAGCCGCAAGTTTCTGCTCGTCCACTTCGCCTTGAAACAGCAGCCGCCGCAGACTGAGCACGCCTGATGCCCGCGCGCGACCTGTGCGCGACTCACACACTGGCATCCGCGTGAACTGCCGTTGACGGAACAGCTCCATAACCTTTCTCATCGGCGTACCAGCCTCCACGCTCACAACTTTTTCCCACGGCACTGCGATCGAGCGCACTGTAAGGTTTTGCAAATCCAGCACGCGGCTGATCATTGCGCGCTCCTCGCTGGTCATGCCGTTTGCAGATTCTTGCATGAGCCGGCGCAACTCGTCGCGGTTTGCGAAGAGGTGCCCGGTGAAGATCTGCCCGCCAGTCCAACGCAACAAACCGTTGCTCAGGGCCGAAGTCACGCCTACCAGCGGGCGAAGCGCGAAATGGATGCCGCGGAACACTGGCGCGACCAGTAGCGTTAGGCGGTTGGGAAAACGCGTGAAGAGCATTTTCGGCAACAACTCGCACCACGCGTAAAACAGCAGCGCCATCACGAGCGTTGCGCCCGCGAAAAGCACGGGTGAATCTTTGAACTGCCGATGCAGCGCATACACCATGAGCCCGCCGGCGAGGAAGTTGGCCAGCGTATTGCCCACGAGGATAGTCCACAGGAAGTTCTCCGGCTGCTCGAGCCAGCCGTGTAACAGGCGCGCGCGCCGGCCGCCCTTGCGCATCAAATTGCGGATGCGCAGTCGGTTCAGCGCCAGCAGGCCTGCCTCCATGCCGGAGAGGACAAAGGAGACGATCAGCAAGCTTAACAGCACCGGGATGTACACCCCCCAGCCCATCACTTGCCTCCTTTCCAAAACGCCCCGCTAATTCGGGCACCGCAATGGTCAACAGCTACAATTGTTTTCTTCGCTGAAACTTTAAGTCCAACTCTCATTTGCTGGCTTGTAAGATTTTGTTTCATCAAAAACTCAGTCTTTGACCAGTTCCACTAGCACCTCGCGCACGCGTCGGTCGTCCGCTGCGTGGGCGGTGAGGCGCACTCTTCCAAACACCGCCGATTCGCCCGTCTGCGGCACTACCTCTTTCAATGCCACCAGTAAGCCGCCCATAGTGTCCACGCCGGATAGTTCGCCAAAGTCGGGTAATTCGCGGCGGAAATCCTCCACGCGCATCGTGCCGTTCACGCGCCAGCGGCCGGGCGCTAGTTTCTCCATGACAAAGCCCGGCGCCTCTCCTTCACTGCGAATCTCTCCGACGATGACCTCAATGATGTCTTCCATCGTAACTAGCCCGGCAGTCGAGCCGAACTCGTCCATCACGATCGCCAACCCGCGTTGCTGCCGCTGTAACGCGCCGAGCAGTTGCAGCAGGTTTATGCTCTCAGGCACGAAAGACGGAAGCTCAATGGCTTCCGTAAGATCCCTGTTCGGTTCCAGTAGCAACGCGCGGCAATTCAGAATGCCCACGATGGTGTCCGGCGACTCGTCGTAAAGCGGCAACCGCTCGTGGCCGAACTTGCGCGCTGCCGCGATCATCCCTTCAACGGGCAGGTCAACGGGAATCGCCGCCATACGTGCGCGTGGGCGCATCACGTCCTTGGCCGTCCGTCGGTCAAGCTGGATGATGGCGAGAATGGTCTCCTTCTCTGACGCAGCGAGAGCGCCCTTTTGGAAGGCTAGCTCCACCAACTCGCGGCAATCCGCCTCGCTCACTGCCACTGTAGGCGTAACGGATTGTGGAACCGCCACGCTCAGTAGGGCTTCGTTGCTGCGCTGCGCCACTTGTCGCAACGGGCGCGTGAACCGCACCAACAGCGTCATCGGGCCGGCCACGCGGAGCGACCACGCCTCCGGCATTCTTACCGCGAGCGTCTTGGGCACCACTTCGCAACCCAGCAGGATGAGCAAAAAAGTCCCCACTAACGTGAGGCCGAGATGCTCGCCCTTCACTTCGAGGCTCATCCATAGAGCGATTGCTACTAAGGCGCAGTTTGCCAGCGTGTTGCCCAGGACGATGGTGGCGAGTAAATCCTGCGGTTCGTTCAATAATGCCATGACCGATCCGCCCGCGCTCGGCGAACGCTCCGCAAGCTGCCGTGCGCGCCACTTGCCCAGCGAGAACAATGCCGTCTCCGCCAACGCGAAAAAGAAACTAGCCGCCGCAAAGCCGAGCACGCTTAACCAAGCTATGAACGGTGCTGGTGACACTGAAGGTGATGATGCCCCGAACTCGGCGAGGGCAAAAGTCTGAATTGTAGCGCGGATTAAAAGAACCTGTCCCGGCTAGCGCGCTGCCACCTTCTCTGGCCGGCCCGTATTCGCATCGAAGAATTGCAATGTGCCATCCAGGCGGCCCACGACGAAGCGCGCGTTGCCTGCGAGGAAGGCCACTGCCGGGGCAAGGTCCGGCTGTGGATCGAGGTGGCCACGCTCGATGAGTTTCGCGGCGTCCCACCACTTCACCGTGCGATCCTCGGCGGTGGAGAGAAGTGTCAGGCCGTCGCTGGCAAAGGTAATGCGCAGCACTGCGCCCTCGTGCGCGAATTTGGATTCGAGCAATTGGTTCGTGCCCTCCACCGCGCTTGCGCTCACGGCGTAGAGACGGATGCGGTTATCCACCCCACCGGCCACAAGCCGCCGCCCGTCTGGGCTAAAGGCAATCGTATATTGCTCCTTCGTTGGCTGGGAGAAAGTGTCGAGTCGCCTCCCGCTGGTAACTTCCCAAAGCTTCACCGTGCGGTCCCCGCTGGCGCTGGCGAGCACTTTGCTGTCGGGTCGGAAGGCAAGGCCATAGACCGCCCCGTTGTGGCCGGTAAGCGTGCGGACTTCCGCGCCGGTGTTGGTGTCCCAGAGTTTGATTTTCTGGTCGTAACTGCCGGTGGCCAGCACCTTGCCGTCCGGAGAAATTGCCACTGAGTAAAGTGCGTCGAAGTGGCCCGCGAAGCGCCGCTCCAGCTTCCCATCCGAAACTCGCCATATGGCCGCCTGCCCCTGCAAGCCTGGTTCGCCACCTGCCGCTGCGATCCACTGACCGTCAGCAGAGAAGGCGACGGCATTCACATTACCGCGAATGCCCGTAAGCGTATGCCGCACAACGCCGGTGTCGGCGTCGCGCAGTTCGACCTCGCGGTAACGTGCGACGGCAATGACGTTCGAGTGCGCGGTGAACGCGATGGCTTGGATGGACTTCCGGGGCGTGACACGTGGCTCAATCTTTGGCGTGACCAGTTCGCGCACCGGCTCGGTGGCGATCGCGGGCGGCTTGGCCCCGCCGTTAATCCAAGCACTCACCAGCGCCAGTTCGGACGGCTCAAATTTCTTGCGCTTGCCCGGCGGCATTACCTTCACCTTGTCCCGGCCTTCGAGTGACTTCATTAGCAGGCTGTTGGCGGTGTCGCCGGGCACCACCGGCACGCCGCCGTCACCGCCCTTCATGAGTGAGGCGTGGTTTTCGAGAACCAGGTTATTTTCAGCGTCACTGGTCGCGTGGCACTCAACGCAGTGCTTTTTGAACAGCGCTTGGACCATCGAGAAATCGGGCGCAGGGGTGGCGGCGCGGGCCAAGGGAGATAATACAAAGGCCAGAACCAGCAGGTTAAAAAACAATACAGTTTGCATGCGTGACACGGTGCGGACGGCTAAAACATAGCCAATCAGCCCGCAGGCGCGAATAGATTTTTCGGAGGTGCGGACGTATCGGATCCCGAATCCAAGCCGGAATCCGTGCTTGACCGGCTTTTTCTAGTAGGTTAGATCGTCGGCAATGATTAGCACTGTCGACCAGGTCTTGCTTGAGGTAGTCGTCGTAATTGACGACGCCGGCGGGCCTTGTCGGGCATAGGCAAGTTTTCGACAAGAACCCACGGCTGGCAGCAGTCGTGGGTTTTTTATTCGCGACACGCCGTCCGCCAAATCCAAACGCAAGTCATGAGCAAAGCCACTACCGCAGAACACGCCGAAGCGAAGCACGCCCCCGAGAAGACCGAGGTCGGCCCGCCGATGCTGGGCAGTGAAATCCTCATCAAGTGCCTCGAACGCGAGGGTGTCGACACGATTTTTGCCTACCCCGGCGGTGCCAGCATGGAGTTTCATCAGGCGCTTACTCGTTCGAAGATTCGCACTATCCTGCCGCGCCACGAGCAAGGCGGCGTCTTCATGGCGGAGGGTTACGCCCGCGCCACAGGCAAGGCTGGCGTCTGCATGGCCACTTCCGGCCCCGGCGCCACGAACCTCATTTCCGGTATCGCGGATGCCTACATGGATTCCATCCCGCTCATCGCCATCACCGGCCAAGTGCCGCAGGCAATGATTGGCAAGGGCGCGTTCCAGGAGACTGACTTCTTCGGCATGACCTTGCCGATTGTGAAGCACTCTTATCTCGTAACGGACATTGCTGACATCCCGCGCATCATCAAAGAGGCGTTTTACCTCGCGCAGTCCGGCCGGCCTGGCCCCGTGGTTGTGGATGTGCCCAAAAACATTCAGCAGGCCAAGACCCAGCCGGTGTTCCCCAAGGAAATCAGCCTGCGCGGCTACAATCCCGACAAACGCGCCAGCGATCTGGCTTTCAACGAAATCATCGGCTTGCTCGAAAAGTCCGAGCGCCCCGTCATCTATGCGGGCGGTGGCATTATCAGCGGAAACGCTGCCGCTGAATTGCGCGAGTTTGCCGAACTCACGCAGATTCCCGTCACCACTACTATCATGGGCTGTGGCGCGTTCCCGGAGACGCACCCCCTTTCGCTACGTTGGTTGGGTATGCACGGCTCCGCCGCCGCTAACTGGGCCGTCAGCGGTGAATACCAGAAGCGTGCAAGCTTCACCGACCCGATGGTTGCCGTGAAGCCGGGTGCGGACCTGTTGCTCGCTCTCGGCGTGCGCTTCGATGACCGCGTGACTGGCAAGGTGGACAAATTTTGTGAGCGCGGGACGATAGTCCACATCGACATTGATCCTTCGGAGATCAATAAGAACAAGCCGGCCAACCTGCCAATTGTCAGCGATATCAAGTTTGCGCTGGGCAAGCTCAACGCCATGCTCCGCCAGCGCGCCTTGGTGAAGAAGTATTCCGCTTGGGTTGCGCAGTGCGAGGAGTGGAAGGCGCGCGCACCCTTCCGTTACACGGCCAACGAGGAGGTCGTTAAGTCCCAGCACATGAAGGACCACCTTGTGGGCAAGGAAAAGGAAGTCATCCTTCCGCAATACGTCATTGAGTTACTTTACGAGTTGACCGGGGGTGATGCCATTATCACCACGGGCGTGGGCCAGCATCAGATGTGGGCCGGCCAGTGGTATAAATACACTTGGCCGCGTCAATTCCTCACCAGCGCTGGTCTTGGGGCGATGGGCTATGGATACCCCGCCGCGATGGGAGCCAAGGTCGCCTGCCCGAACAAACAAGTCGTGGACATTGACGGGGACGGTTCCTTCCTCATGAACGTGCAGGAATTGGCCACCGCGCACATCGAAAAAATTGCCGCCAAGGCCATCATCCTCAACAACCAGCACCTTGGCATGGTTGTGCAATGGGAGGATCGCTTCTACGCCGGCAACCGCGGCCACACCTACCTAGGCGACCCAGACAATGTGAAGGCCATCTACCCCGACTATGTGGCAATGGCCAAGGGTTTTAACGTCCCGTGCGAGCGCGTGATGTTCAAGAAAGACCTCCGCGCCGCGATGCAACGAATGCTCGACTCCAGGGAGCCTTATATCCTCGACGTGATCACACCTTACACCGAGCACGTTCTGCCCTTCATCCCGGCGGGCCGGACTGTAGCGGACATGGTCGTGCCATAAGCTGCCTATCTCCATTGGCAGCGGTGGGGACAAGGCTTGGACCTGCCTCTCGTTAAAGATCGCCGTCTTTGTGGAGCGCCGGTCAAATTGCGCCCCCGCTGTGCCGTCGCACCGCGCGCAGGTTTGGTGTCGGTCACGGGAATGCAATGAATCGCCCTGCGCAAAGAGTCGTGACCGCAGTGGCGCGGCATTTACTCGGCGTCAGCGTCCACAACACAGCTTGTACTTTTTGCCGCTGCCGCAGGGGCACGGATCATTGCGCCCCACCTTCGGGCCGCTGCGCTTGGGTGGGGGCTTGGAGAGTTCGTTGGTGGCCTCGCTGACGAGGTCGCTGGCCTTGCTGGATTGGCGGGATTGTGCGCCGGGCTGGCCACCGCCGAAAGCGCTGGTCTCGTTGTGGCTGGTGATGGCTGGGAGGTTCTTCAGGAAATTCTCGAAGGCGAGCATTGAAGACGCACTGCGGAAAATATTGTGGCAGATCTCGGTCTTGATGTTGACCATCAACTCGTCGAAAAGTTTGAACGCTTCCGCCTTGTACTCGATGAGCGGATCGCGCTGGCCGTAGGCGCGCAGGCCGATGCTCGTGCGGAGGCTGTCCATGTTGTAGAGGTGTTCCTGCCAGAGCTTGTCAATAGCGCTCAGAACGATGTACCGCTCGACGTTCTTGAGTGCCTCCGCATCTTCATATTGAATCTTGAGGTCGTAGGAGTCGCGCACGGCCTTGGCGACGAGTTGGAAGAGGCTGAATTGCGCGGGGTTGAGGTGTTCGAAGCTGCTGCCGGCTACGGGCGCTTCTGAGGCGTCTTCGGCAGTCTTGAGCAGCTTCTCCTCGGGCATGCCGATGGGGAAGTTGAGGTTCACCCAGTCCGCTAGGCCGCGGATATTCCAATTCGTAACCTCTTCGTCCTTGTCACTAAACTCCTCGACCTTGGCTTGGACGACCTCCTCCATAATATCCATGAGACGGTCGCGGACGTCGTCGCCGTGGATGATTTCATTTCGGAAGCCGTAAACGATGGCTCGCTGCTTGTTCATCACGTCGTCGTATTCAAGCGTACGCTTGCGGGCTTGGAAGTTGTGCTGCTCGACGCGCTTCTGGGCGGTCTGGATGGAGCGGTTGAGGAGCGGGTGTTCGAGCTCCTGGCCCTCTTCGAGGCCGACGCGTTCCATGACCTTGACGATCTTGTCGGAACCAAATAAGCGCATTAGGTCATCCTCAAGCGAGATGAAGAAGTGGGAGGAGCCGGGGTCGCCTTGGCGTGCGCAGCGGCCACGAAGTTGTCGGTCAATGCGGCGGGCTTCGTGGCGCTCGGTGGCGAGCACGTGCAGGCCGCCGAGTTCGGCAACGCCGGATCCTAGTTTAATGTCAGTGCCGCGGCCGGCCATGTTCGTTGCGATGGTGATGGCCCCGCGTTGGCCGGCGCGGGCAACGATCTCAGCCTCCTGCTGGTGGAATTTAGCGTTGAGCACGGAGTGGACGAGGCCGGCGCGCTTGAGAATCCGTGCAAGGTGCTCGCTCGTCTCGACGGCCACGGTGCCCACGAGAATGGGACGGCCTTGCGCGTGAACGGCCTGAATTTCCTTAAGCACAGCCTCAAACTTTTCCCGTCTAGTCTTATAGACGGTGTCGTTCTGGTCTTTGCGTGCGATGGGCCGGTTGGTCGGGATGACCAGCAACCCGAGCTTGTAGATGTCATAAAACTCCTGCGCCTCGGTTTCAGCAGTGCCGGTCATGCCAGCGAGCTTGTGGTAGAGGCGGAAGTAATTCTGGATCGTGATGGTGGCGTAGGTCTGTGTCTCCTCCTCGATAATCGCGTTTTCTTTCGCCTCGACGGCTTGGTGCAGGCCGTCGCTCCACCGGCGGCCGGTCATCAGGCGGCCAGTATTCTCATCCACGATGATGACCTTGTTTTCTTGCACGACATATTGCACATCCCTCTCGTAAAGGCAGTAGGCCTTGAGCAGTTGGGAAATGACGTGGATTTTCTCGGCTTTCGTCTCGAAGTCTCCCTGATGCTTTTGTTTAAGCTCCAAGCGCTTACGGGCGTCTTTTTCAGCACCACCATCGATCTCGCTGAAGGCGGTGGCAAGGTCGGGCAGCATGAAGGCATCGGGGTCATTGGGTGAAAGATGCCGGCGGCCCTTCTCGGTGAGGTCGGCCTCATGACTCTTTTCCTCCATCGCGAAAAACAGCTCCTCTTTTTGCGCGTAAAGATCCTTCTTTGACTGGTCGAGATGGAGATCCAGCTCGGCTTTGTTCATCAGCTTGATGTTCTCAGGCTCTTCAAGCAGGCGGGCCAGCCCTGGTGAGCGCGGCTGACCGAGCTTCACACGGTAGAGGAGCAGGCCGATTTCCTTCTCCAGCGCTTCAGCGCCCTGTGGTTGTGAACCGTCGGCAGGACGGAACTGCTTAAGCAGTTCCTCTGCCTCGCGGATGTGACGGTCGCAGAGTTGCTGCTGCGCGCGGACAAGCCCCTCGATGCTGGGTTTGTATTGTGAATAGACTTGGATGTCCCGTGCCACGACTGCTGGGCCGCTGATGATAAGCGGCGTCCGCGCCTCATCAATCAGGATGCTGTCCACCTCGTCCACAATGGCGAAGTAATGTCCGCGCTGCACTTGGTCGGCGGCGGTTGTTGCCATGCCGTTGTCACGGAGGTAGTCGAAGCCAAACTCAGCGTTTGTGCCGTAGGTGATGTCGCAGGCGTATTGCGCGCGGCGCACAGCTGGCGGCTGATCGTGCAAGATGCAGCCAACGGTCAGGCCGAGAAACTTGTAAATTGCCCCCATCCACTCGCTGTCGCGCGCGGCAAGATAGTCGTTAACGGTGACGACGTGGACGCCGCGCCCGGTGAGGGCGTTGAGGAAGGTTGGCAGCGTGGCGACGAGCGTCTTGCCTTCGCCGGTAGCCATTTCTGAAATCATGCCCTTGTGCAGCGCCATGCCGCCAATGAGTTGCACGTCGAAAGGAATCATTTCCCAGCGCAAGGGATGCCCGCGCACTATCACGTCTGTGCCGCACAGGCGGCGGCAAGCGTTCTTCACGACTGCGAAGGCCTCGGGGAGCACGGCCTCGATCGCTCGCGCTAGCTCCGCGTTATCCTTGATGGCGGATAGCTTCGCCTTCCACGTGGCGGTTTTCTCGCGCAGCGCATCAGCGGACTGCGACTGGAGCGCAGCCTCTAGCTCATTGATTTGCTTCACGAGCGGCCAAAGACGCTTTAGCTCGCGCTCGTTTTTCGAGCCAAAGATGGCCTTAAAGATGGTGCCAATTATCATCGAAACAGGGCGGGACGCTACGGGATGGGCAGGAGTGCGTCAAAGGCGAAGAAAAGCCAAGAAGATACAGCTCAGGATTACGAGCAGGAAAAGCGAGCGACCCTTGAGTTGTGGCAGACCCCAACTCTCCGATTGGGCGATTCCAAAGTGAGAAATAAATGATCTGCCCATACTCTGCAGTGTATCCACAGACTCAAGCCGTCGGTAATGGGTGCGGCAGCTAAAAACTCCAACTCGAAAAGCTCAACTCCACTGCTTAAGTCGCCGGCAATTCCAAACCGTTTGCCATGCTCGGCTCAAGGCAGCTCCTTGATCTGAATCCGGCGATACTCCATCGTGCCCCGGTCGGCCTCGAGGCCGATGGGGCCGGTGGCGGGAAGCTGGAGCGCCTCGGCAAGCACCTCGCCGTTGCAGGTGCAGTGGGCCTTGCCGTCCTTCACCACCACTTCGATGACGTTCCAGTCCTGGGCCTTGTATTTCTTCAGGTCCTTGTAAGGCCCGGCCACGAGGTAGTCTCGGCATTGGAGCTGGGGCTTGCGTAAGAAAATGCCGCTGTCCGCGTTCACGGCAGCACGAAACTCCAGCTTCAGGATAAAATCCTTCGGAAATTCCTTGGTGGTGTAAAGTTGGCGCAGGCGCGGGCCTTTGCCCTCGGTGAACGGGTTGACCGTGAGCGACTCGCCCTTGGCCGTGTAACGCTCGTCGCTGGCGCTGGACTTGCCGTCGAACGTCTCGGCGGGCTTGAAATCCTTGTCACGATAGCCCCAGCCGGTGAGGTCCTTGCCGTTGTAGAGGCTGGTGAAGCCAGCGTCTGGCTTCCAAGCGTCAGCGGCTTGCGCACTGGCTGCGGCGAGACACAGGGCGGCGGCAAAGGTGAGGCGGATGAAATGATTCATGGCAGTAAAGGTGATGGACATGCGGCGGATTAAAGAGAGAAGCCAGCGCGGGGGCAAGCGGATTGGCGCTTCCGTTAATGCATCCCGCTGGCCTTCAGCAAGGCCTCGTGCACCAGTTCGTCCTCCTCCGGCGTGACGGCGAGCGGCTTGCCTGAGCGCATGCACACGGCCAACTCGGCGAACTCCGGCCCGTAGCGCTGGTAGGGCGGAAAGTTGACGACTTGGCTGCCTTTCTTGTAAGGCCCAGCCTCCTTCGCCAAATCCAACGTCAGCACGGGTTGCTCGATGGGTTTCACGACAGCGATGCCGTTGGTGCCCTGCAACTCGAACGTGCGATGCGCACCGGCCATTGGTTGCATGGTTGCGCTGCTGATGGTGGCGACAGCGTGCTTGAAGTCGAACACTGCCACGCAGTTGTCCGCGAGCTGGTCGGCATCCTTCGCGTCGTGGCGTAGGACAGGCATTATCTTCGCATGCTTGCCGAACAGCCGCACCAGCGGGTCAACCAAATGGCAGCCCAGCTCATACATCGTGCCGCCGGCAATCTCGCCGAAGGAGCGGCGTGACTCGGCGGTGAGGTTCGTGTTGATGACGCCGCGCGCGAAATAGACATCGCCCAGCCAGCCCTTCCGCGCGGCTTCCAACGCGGCGTTGATGCCGGGATTGAAGCGCCACATGTACCCCATCTGCATCAGCACTTTCTTTTCGCGGGCTAAGGTCAGCAGTTCGCGGAAATCGGCGAGCGTCACCGTTGGCGGCTTCTCAAGATGGACATTTTTTCCGGCCTGCAACGCGAGCTTGGCCAGCCGGTGCCGGTCCTTTGCGTCGCACTCGACGGCGACGACCTCGCTCGCCGCCAGCACCTGCTCGACGGTGAGCGATTTCGCCCCGAGCTTCTCGGCGGCGGTACGATGCTTCGCGTCCGGTTCGAATACGCCCACGCATTCCCAATCTGGTGAGGTGAGGGCGAGCTTCACCTTCGGCATACCATGGGAGTGGCTGCATCCGAGGAAGCCGATGCTGATGCGTCGGGCGTCAGCAGCCAAGGCTGGTAATGCGGCTGTGACGGCGCCGGTGGCGTGAAGAAAAGCGCGGCGATTCATGTAGGCATCGTCCATGAACCTAACGGTCACGACAACGGCAATCCACGGCGAGCAAAGCAGAGCCGACCGGTACCTTGCCTTTTTTGTGGGATTGCGAAATTTCACGAGACATTTCGCCAAGGGCATGCTACGAAAACATCGGTTTCATTTGTTTAGGTTGGTTTGCTGGTGCCGGTGCAAACGAGTCTTCTTATGAATGCGCTCCGCTTCTTCTTCTTTGCCTCCTGCCTGTCCCTCGCAGTCCTGCCCTTGCGCGCCGACGTTGAAGAAGTCTGGCGGCGGGGCGCCGATAGCGGGGGGCTGGCCGTGGCCGACGGCACCAACGCCGTGTTCGTCGCCTACACGCTGGACTTCGCCGCCGGCGCGCAGGCGACGACGGTGACGCGGGAGGTCGGCGGCGTGACGATCACGAAAAACAACGGCCGGCGCTGCTTCTACCTCGCGCGCTATGACCGCGCGGGGGCGCTCCAGTGGATCCGCCAGATCGGCGAGGCGCCGCGCTCGCCCTTCGGCGGCGAAGTCTTCCCATATTCCTCCATCAACCGCCTGCGGATGGACGCGAACACGAATCTCTTCATCTGCGGCAAGATCGCGGGCGGCAGCCCGACGACGATTGGCACCAACTCCTTCCAGGCTTCCAATTACAACGGCGCGTGCTACGTCGCGAAGCTCGACGCGCAGGGCACCGTCCTGTGGGCGCGCCTCGTGACCGGCACGGAAACGGCGGATTTCAGCGGCCTGGCCGTGGACGCGGCCGGCAACGCGTTCCTGTGCGGCCATCTTTATTACCAGCAGAATTTTGGCAGCATCATCGTTCCGACCGCGCCGCCGGCCGGCAACCGGCCCTTCGTCGCCAAGATCAACGGCAACGGCGACTGGCAGTGGGTGAATGCGGAGAGCAGCGGACGCTTTGGCGGCTGGGCATTCGCGGTCGCGACGGACGCATCGGGCAACCCTTACATCACCGGCTTCATGGTCAGCATCAGCGCGGAGGACGCGGGGATCTCGTTCTTCGGACTGCCGTTTACGAGAGTGCGTGAGTCCCCGTTCGTGGCGAAGTTCAACGGCGCGACCGGCGCGGCCACCTGGGTCACGACCGCGCCGTGCAGGAGTGACTTCTACGTGCTGTCCAACATTGGCAGGGAAATCGCCGTGCTCTCGGATGGCAGCGCCTACGTGGGCGGGCATTTTTACGGCCGGGGCGTGTTCGGTGGCACGACGCTGACGCCGCTCCAATACGCGGAGGGTGACGTGACATTTTTCCTCGCGCGCATCAGCTCCGCCGGCCAGTGGCTCTGGGCCACGATGGGCGAGGCGACGCCCCGTGCCATCAGCGCCGTGTCTGGCCTGGCGCTCGACGCGCAGGACAACGCGTGGGTGCAGGGCTACACGGGCGCGAATTTCTTCTACGGAGCCGGCACGGACGGACGCGTCACACTCGCCGGCATCGGCATCACGAACTCCGCCTTCATCGCGAAGGTCAACCCCAGCGGCACCTTCCTGCTCGCGCGCAAGACGCGTTCCGCCGGCCCCATCTCGCCGCGCGTGGACGACGCGGGTTACTTGTATTGGAGCGGCAGCACCGGGCTGGGCGCGGACGGCCTGATCAAGTTCGGTCCGGCGTCGGCTCCGGCCATCACGGCGCAGCCGGCGGAGCTGGTCGTCCCGCTGCAGGCGGCCACGAACTTGACTGCCACCGCCACGGGTACGCCGGTTTATTTCCAGTGGCGCAAGGACGGTGTCCCGCTCGACGAGTTGCGCGAGTCGCATTCCACGAACTTCACGCACCAGATCGCCTACTCGATTCCCCTTTTCCGCACGAACGACATCGGCAACTACACCCTCGTGCTGAGCAACTCCGCCGGCGTCGTCACCAGCGCGGTGGCGGCGGTCACGGCCCCCGTTCCCGCCATCACGGGGCTGTTCAACACAAACAACACCGCCATCACCAATGCCGCGGCCGGCAGCACGCTCGTCATCCGCGGCACCAGCTTCTCCGGGGCCACGGAAATCCGCCTCGGCGTGACGCGCTTCGCCCTGCCGTTCCACACGGACACGGAAATCCGCGTGACGCTGCCGGTGCATCACCTTGATGATTCCGTAACGGTCACGACGCCCGGCGGCGTGGCGACCAGCCCCGGCACGCTCATTGTGCCCGGCGCGATATTCTACACTGCGCTCACCAACACCGTTGGGAACTTGCAGACCTTCGACATACACAATTCCACCAACTTCACCTACCAGTGGTTCAAGGACAGCGTGGCGTTGACGAACGACAGCCGCGTGCGCGGCGCGAACACGGACCGGCTCGAAATCTACAGCCTGGTCGCGAACGACGCGGGCACCTATCACGTCACCGCCACGGCGGGCGGGCGCACTTTCCAAAGCACGAACCTTCCGCTCACGGTGCAGCCGCCGCCGCCGAATTTGAGCATCACCGGCTCCAGCCACACCGCCGGCAGCACGTCCGGCGGCGTGGCGGATTTCTCCGTGACCGCGACGGGCGACGGGCCAATCACCTATCAGTGGTTCAAGGACGGCGCGGCGCTCGTGGACGGCGGACGCGTCACGGGCAGCACCAGCAACGCGCTGCGCATCGTCAACCTGCTGGCCAGCGACAGTGGCGTCTATGTCGTGCGGCTCACGGTGCCGTCGGGGTCCATCGCCGGCCCGACCATGACGCTCCTCGTCACCGAGACGGTGCGCATCTCGTCGTCCCCCACGAACCGCGTGCTCACGCCGGGCGGCACGGCGGAGTTCTACGTTGTCGCAACCGGCAGCCCGCCGCTCGGTTATCAATGGCTCAAGGACGGCGTGCCGCTGACCAACGGTGCGCGCATCAGCGGCGTCAACACGCCCGCGCTCGCGCTCACCAGCCTCGTCATTGGCGACACCGGTGCTTACTCGTGCCGCGTCACCAACAACGCCAGCAGCACCACGTCGTTGGCCGCGCGGCTCGACCCGCTCGCGCCGCCCGTCTTCATATTGCAGCCGCAGAGCCAGACCAACCGCGCAGCAACGTTTGCCACGTTCTTCGCCATCGCCTCCGGTGCCCCGCCCATCACGCTGCAGTGGCGCAAGGACGGCGTGCCGCTGGCCGGACAGACGAACAGCTCGCTCAACTTCTCGCCCGTGCGCGTGAGCGATGCGGGCAATTACACCCTGGTCGCCAGCAATCCCGGCGGCTCCTCCACCAGCGCCGTCGCCACGCTTACCGTGATTGCCCGCAACAACCCGCCCACGGCTGCGGAGGCGGTCTGGGTCCGGCAGGCGGGCGGGCCGCACCATGACTTCGGGGCCGGCGTCGCGCTCGACGCGGCGGGGAACGTGTTCGTCACCGGCACCTTCGGCGAGCTGTTCCCCGCCAGCATATCCTCGGCGGCGGGAATGTTCGGCACGAACTCGCTGCCGCCAAACGGGCGGAAGCAGTTCTTCGTGGCGAAGCTCGATGCGGCCGGGAATTACCTCTGGGTGCGCACGGCCAGCGGCACGGCGGAGCACGACGGCTTCGCCGTGGCGTGCGATGCGTCCGGCAATGCGTTTGTCTCGGGCAGCTTCAATGGCGCGGCGACCTTCGGCACGAACGCGCTGATGAGCGCAGGGCGGGGCGACCTGTTCCTCGCCAAGCTCGACGGCGCGGGCAATTTCCTCTGGGCCGCGCAGGCCGGGCGGACCAACACCGGTTACTGGGCCGCGCTGAAGGTGGACGCCGCCGGGGACGCATGGTGGTCGGGCACGTTCGGCGGGCCGCTCAACTTGGGCACCAACTCGCTTGTCAGCGCCGGGGGCGACGACCTGTTCCTCGCCCGAGTGAGCGGGGCGGGCAGCGTGCTCTGGGCCGGACGCTACGGCGGAACGAACGACGACCAGGTCTGGTCGCTTGCGCTCGAACCCGGCGGCGCAAACCTCTACCTCGCCGGCACGTTCCACACGCACACCACGTTCGACGCGATCAACCTGACCGGCAGCGGCTTCTCGGATGGCTTCGTCGCCAAACTGTCCACGAATGGCACGGTGCAATGGGCGCTCGCGACGGGCGGGTCCGGCTCTGATGAAACGCTCGGTGTCGCGGCGGACGCGGGCGGCGTTTATCTGACCGGCAGTTCCAGCGGGACGAACTTCACCGTTGGCGCGCTGGCCCTCACCAACTTGAACGGCCGCGGCTACGGGTATCTCGCGAAGGTGAATTCCAACGGCGTGCCGGTGTGGTTGCGTCGGCTCAACGATTCCGGCGGCGGCCACGCGGTGGCCATTGATCCCGCCGGCAACCCAGTCGTGGCCGGCTGGCTGACGCTGCCGGACTACGATCAGGAAGTGTTCGTCGCGCGGTTGGATTCGTCCGGCGCTCCGCTCGGCGTGGCCGTGGCGGGCGGCGCGAGCTTCGACATTGCCTACGGTGTGGCGGCCAACGCCGCCGGCGTCTATCTCACCGGCGCGTTCGAGGCGCAAAACTTCGGCGGCGCAACCTTCGGCGCGAACCTGCTGGCCGGGCTGGGCAACTCGGACATCTTCATCGCGCGGCTCGCCAGCGTGCCGCACCGGCCGCTGCGCATCCATCAGCTCGACCGCGTCACGGCGGCGTTCACTGGAACGCTGAGCAATCGTTTGCTCTTCGGCCACGACGACCGCACGCCGCTGGATTTCAACCGCCGCACCCGGCTCAAGGTGCTGGCCTCGCCGGACGTGAATCTTCCGCGCGCCTCCTGGCAACGCCTCACAAACACCATCCTCACGGCGGACGGGGAACTGCAGCTCAACGATCCGGTCTTCGGAGCCGACCAGACCCGCCGCTTCTACCTCATTGTGGACGAGCCGTAAGGCCTGGCGCAAAACCCAAAGGGGCGGGAGTGAAGCCGGCCCTTGCGTGGGAAGGTTTCCTTGGACGAGCTACTTCATCTGCGAGAGCAGCTCGTCGTTGGTCTTGAACTTCTTGAGCGCGTTCGTGAGCGTCTCCATGGCCTCGACCGGATTGAGGTCCACCATCATACGGCGCAGCTTGCGGATGGCATCGAGGTGCTTCACGGGGAAGAGCTTCTCCTCCTTGCGCGTGCCGGATTTCGGGATGTCAATCGCCGGGAACAGGCGGCGGTCGGAGAGCTTGCGGTCCAGAACCAGCTCCATGTTGCCGGTGCCCTTGAACTCCTGAAAGATGAGTTCATCCATGCGGCTGCCGGTGTCCACGAGCGCGGTGGCGAGGATGGTGAGCGAACCACCATCCTCAATCTTTCGGGCGGAGGCGAACATCTTGCGCGGAATCTCTAACGCGCGGGCGTCCACGCCGCCGGTCATCGTGCGGCCGGAGCCTCCGTGGACGGAGTTGTAGGCGCGAGCTACGCGGGTGAGGGAGTCTAACAGGACAACGACGTCTTTACCGCCCTCGACCAACCGGCGGCAGCGCTCGATCATAAAGCGGCTCAGGCGAACGTGAGTTTCAAGATCCATGTCATTTGAGCTGGCGACGACCTCGGCTTTCACCGAGCGCTGGAAGTCAGTGACTTCCTCAGGCCGCTCATCAATCAGCAGCACCATGACGAGACAGTCGGGATGATTCTCGCTGATCGCGTTGGCGATCTGCTTCATCACCGTGGTTTTGCCCGTGCGGGGCGGGGCAACGATAATACCGCGCGTGCCCTTGCCGATAGGGGTGACGAGATCAATGACTCGTGTCTCCAGCAGGTTGGGGGTGGTTTCAAGCTGGAACTTCTCGATGGGGTCAATGGAGGTGAGGTTTTCGAAACGGGACTGCTTAGTGTATTCGTTGAAGGGCAGGCCGCTGACGTTGAGCACCTCGCGGAGCTGCGGGCTGGAGCCGCGATGCGGGGGCTGAAGCCGGCCCTCGACCAACACGCCTTCGCGCAGAAAGTTTTTCTTGATGCAGTCGGGCGTGACGAAGACGTCGGTGGGCTTGGGTTGAAACTTGTTCTCGGCGGAGCGGAGGAAGCCGAAGCCCTTCTCGGCGATTTCGAGGTAGCCCGAGCCGATCTCCGGCGTGCGCGGCTGATTTTGTTGCGGCTGTTGCTGATGGTCTGGTCTGCTCATAAAATCAATTTGTGTAATCAACTAGGAACCGGGCAACCGATTGAGTGCCACTGCGGCTCCGGTAACGGAGGGTGAATGTATAATCTGCTCTCAGGAAAACCGCGCCCGGCGTGAATGCCGAAGTAGGCGCTAATTGGTAACTACTTACGAAGTAAACACCCCGGGCGAGGTTGATTGCAACTGTTATTTTTCGACCAGAAACTTTCACCGCCGCCCGTCATACCAGATCGGGCAAGCATCGCGGCGGTTGAGCGCGCGACCGAAACTTAGCGCCGTCCGCAGCATGAAGCGCAGATGTTCGCCCGGCGTATAGAGTCGCGCCTTGCGCCCGGAGGTGGTGAGCGGATGTCGGGTAAGGATGCGCATGGGCTCAAGCCGGCGCTCTCGCGCCAGCCGGTTCAGGCGCTGGCTCAAGTCAATTTCTTCCGTGGCGTAAAGCGCCTGATTGAATCTGCCAACTGCTTGAAACGCCGCTGCCTCCACGAAGACAAATGACCCCGCAGCCCAGTTCGCCAGCCGGCTCGCCACCGTCCACAGCACCACAAAGGCCTGCGTCCACTTCGGCGCGTAGTCCAGCCTCAACACGCAGCCGCCGGCCAAATGCCGCCCGGCGCGAATGGTTTCCACCACGTCGGCGAACAGTTCCCGGCTGGGTTGCGAGTCCGCATCCACAAAGACCAACCAGTCGCCGGTGGCCGCCGCCGCGCCGGTATTGCGTGCGCGGGCGATTTGGTTCACCGGCTCGAAAACCACCGTCGCCCCGGCCGCGCGTGCGATGTCTCCGGTGCCATCGATCGAGTTGTTGTCACACACGACCAATTCGCTTTCCCAGCCGACTTCCGTGAAGGCCGCGCGCGCGGCGTGGACCGCTTGCAACGTTGCACCGATGAGTTTTTCTTCGTTGAATGCGGGGATGACGACAGACACGCGCACGAGCGCAGAGTAATGCAATCGCCAGCCAATGCACGCTCCGTCGCTCGAACCTAAAAGCTCGGACCTATGGGTTTGCGATTGAAGCCGTCTCTCCCCTAGCCGCGTCGAAATTAGCAACCACACTCACCTCATGACCCAATCCTCTCCCTCCCGCCGCAGCTTCTTGCAAGCCGCCCTCGCCGTCGTCAGCGCGCCTGCTTTGCTCACCGCCGCCAAGCCCAACAGCAAGATCGGCGTCGCCTGCATCGGCGTGCGCGGGCGCGGCAATTCGGTGATGGGCAGCTTCCTCGCCGAGCCGGACTGCGAGATCACGCACATCTGCGACCTGCGCGCCAACA
>Ga0194131_10003657_pt1 | contig 23958 bp, 22 predicted proteins | sample TA2KigO120mmetaG_FD_148631 | JGI IMG/M metagenome (GOLD analysis project Ga0194131, IMG submission 148631) | Freshwater microbial communities from Lake Tanganyika, Tanzania - TA2015053 Kigoma Offshore 120m | ecosystem: Environmental > Aquatic > Freshwater > Lake | place: Tanzania: Lake... | reverse complement strand
CGCCGCCGGGCTCGGGCAGCGCGCCGAGGTCGATCGGTTCGGGCGCGCCGCCGGCGCGACGCACGGCGTCGGCGTAGTCCTCCCAGCGCTCGCCGACGACGTTCTCGGCGCGCGTCACGAGGATGCGGGGCGCGGGAGCGCCGCGGGCGGGGGCGCGGTCGGCGGTCATGCGCGCATCCTACCGCCTCAACGCCGCCTCCCCGGAGCGCGCGCGCGGCCGGGCGGGTGGGCCCGGCCGCGCGCGCGGAGACCGTCGAAGCGCCGCGTCGGGCGCGCTAGTCGTCCTCTTCTTCCTCGTTCGCGGCGGGCGAGTCGTCGCCGATGGCGATGTCGTCGTCGTCGTCGTCCACCTCGACGGCGTCGTCGCTGAAGGCGACGTCCCCGCTCTCGTCGTCGTCCTCGGTGGCGGCGGCGGCCGCGCGCGGGCGCCAGGCGTCGGCCGATGGCTCCTCGCTCTCGCCCTCCTCGAACTCGAACTCGATGTCGCGGTCGTACCGCACCACGGAGCTCTTCGTATACGCGCGGAAGAGCCGGCGCCGCGCGCTCGGCGACTGCAGGAACGAGGTCTGGCCGACGAGCGACGGGTGCTTGAAGGTCTCGCGGATGTGCACGATCGCGCCGCGGTCCGGCGCGATGCTGCGGATCACCGCCGAGTAGCGGTTCCCGCCCTCGATCATGCGTCGCAGCCGCAGCCCGGCGCGCGGCTCGATGTAGCCGAGCAGCTCGCCGGCCATGCTCTTCACGGCGACGCCGCGCGGGTTCGGCTCGAACTGCGCGGGGTCGCCTGGGTCGAGCTTCGCGAGCGCCCGCAGGTTCGGCTGCTGGAGGTGGAACTCGGCGGCGCGGTCCGACGCCTCGATCAGCGAGGTCGCGGGCTTGGCGAGCTCGGGCGGGGTGGCGCGCCGCGCGCGGGCGCTCTTGCCGCCCGCCTTCGTGTCCTCCAGCCGCGCCAGGTTCTTGCGGGCGATCGCGTTCGCCGGGTCGATCTCGAGCGCGACCCGGTAGGCCTCGATCGCCTGCTTCTTCTGCCCGAGCTCGGTGAGCGCCTTCCCGAGGCGGTTCGCCGCCTCCACGTCGCGCGGCGCCTCCGCCAGCAGCGCGCGGTTCTCCGCCGCGGCGCGCTTCCAGTCGCCGGCGAGCGCCGCCTCGATGGCGGCCTCGATGCGCTGCTTGCGGCTCATTACTGGCGTCATCTCGGTGACCCGGGCTCGTTCAGCGTTGCGCACGATACTTCGATCCTAGCCCCGGGGGCCCCGGGCGGGCCCCGGTGATCCCGCGGGCCCCGGCAGGGGCCCTGTGCCTTGCCACAAGAACGTTCGTCTCGACGAAAAAGTTTCCCGGGCTCACCCCCGCCGCACCGCCGTTCGGGCCGCTCACTCGAAAGCGACGCCTGCACCGGTGCCGGTTCGCACCGACATCGTGGAGGAGCTGCCGCCATCCGGATGTTGGGGAGAACCCCGATCATCGCGGGCCCGCCTGATCCGCCGGCCCCGAGGGGACGGGAGCATACGGGCTCGCGTCGCCGTTGCCTAGCGCGGGCCGCCCCTGGCGCGGCCCGCAATCGCCCGTGTTCTTCGTCACCACTGGTGGGGGCGGGTGGTCGGGGTGCCCAGATTTGAACTGGGGGCCTCTTCGTCCCGAACGAAGCGCTCTGCCAGGCTGAGCTACACCCCGCAACGCACGGGCCGCGGCGGCCCGGGCCGCGAATCGTAACACCCGACCTCCGCAGGCGCATGGAACCGCGCCCGCGCCCGCGCCCGCACGCCGCGGGGCTCTCACGGAGGCGATCTCGTATGATCGCGCGGCGCGGGGGGAGAGGCTGTCTGCGGGTGCCCGGAGTTCTGTCGCGCCTGCGCGCCGCGATGCCGCGTGCCGCCCTCGCGCTCGCCCTCACCGCCGCCGCGCTCGCGGTCGCCCTCGTCGCGGACGGGCGCTCGCTCGCCTCGCAGGCCGTCGACCGCGGCGACGAGAACTCCTGGATCCGCATCCAGAACGTCGGCGGCGCCCCCGCCAACATCCAGATCGACTTCTACGACCGCGCCGGCAACCGGGTCACGACCGAGGCCTGCCCGCAGGCTGGCGTCTGCACCGCGCTCCGCCCCGGCTTCGGCTGGTCGTTCTTCCAGCAGACGAACCTCGCGCTCCCCGCGGGCTTCCGCGGCGGCGGCCACGTCACCGTCGACCAGCCCTTCGTCGCGATGCTCGGCCGCGACGTCCTCCGCGCGGACGGCAGCTTCGAGATCGACGGCGACAGCCTGCGGCTCGGCGCGCCCACCCCGCAGCAGTACGCGCCGGTCGTCGCGAACAACGACACCTTTGTTTCGCGGCTCTCGCTCCAGAACACGAGCGCGGACGCCCCCGCCTGCGTCGAGATCCGCTACTTCCGCGAGGGCAGCCTCTCACCGGCGGCCGTCGACCCGCCCGCCCCCACCGGGGGCTGCTCGCGCGGCGGCCACCTGCTCGGGCCGCGCGCCACGCTCGTGCGCGACGAGCGCTCGCTCCCCGTCGCGCTCGGCTTCGACGGCGCCGCGGTCGTGCGCACCTACGACACCGACTCGGGCGTCGCCGCCTCCGCGCAGCTCCCCTCGCTCGTCGTCGACACCCGCGACCGCCACCGCCCCGGCCTCGGCTCCTACCGCGGCATCAACCAGGACGAGCTGAGCCGCGTGGTCGTCCTGCCGATGGTCGACCGCAACGCGAGCGAGGGGCAGAGCCGCTGGAGTACGCGCTTCCGCATCCTCAACGGCGACCCCACGGTCCCCAACGAGGTCTCGCTCCGCTTCGAGGGCCGCGACGCCGCGGGCAGCGAGCTCGCGTTCGAGCACACCGTCGTCGTCACCTCGTCGCTCACCTGCGACCAGCGCGTGGACGGCCCCGGGAGCTGCCTCCCGCCCGACAAGACGCTCCCTTCCACGTTCTTCGGCACCGTGCGCATGCAGGCGGTGCAGCCGATCGCGGTGGTCGCGCAGCGGATCTCGCCGAACGGCGGGCTCTCCGACTACCGCGGGTTCTCCGCGGCCGAGGCCTCGCGGCAGGTCGTGCTGCCCGTCCTGAACAAGAACTTCGGGCCGTTCGGGGGCCGGCGCGGCTGGAACTCCTGGTTCCGCGTGCTCACGTTCGACGGCTCCACCGCGCTCGTGCACATCGGCTACTACTCGCGCGCGTTCCCGAACGGGCTGATCACCGAGGCGCGGCCGGTGCGCGGGCAGGCGACCTTCCGCCAGTGGGAGGAGCCGCGCCTGCCCGACGGCTGGGTGGGGAGCGCGATCGTGCTCGCCGACCGGCCGGTCGTGGTGATCGCGAACCTCGAGAGCGACGTGTTCAGGGGCGACCCCGTGATGCTCTACAACGGGATCAGCCTTGAGTGACCGCGGCCGCCGCGGGGGCGCGCGGCGCCCGGCCGGCGCCGGCGCCGGCGCGCGCGCGCCGGAGCGATCGCTGTCGACCGCCGAGGTGCTCGCGCGGTACGACGCCGGGCCCGCCTCCGGCATCTTCACGGACGGCTCGTGCTCGGGGAACCCGGGTCCGGGGGGCTGGGGCGTCGTCTACGTCCGCGACGGCGAGATCGTCGCGCAGCGCCGCGGCGCCGAGGCGAGCACGACGAACAACCGCATGGAGCTCACCGCGATGATCGAGGGGCTCTCGCTCCTCTCGCACGACGATGCGGTCGACGTCTATTCCGATAGCCGCCTCGTCGTCGACACGCTCACGCAGTGGGCCGCCGGCTGGGAGCGCAACGGCTGGCGCCGCAAGGGCGGCGAGGTGAAGAACCTGGAGCTCGTGAAGCGCGCCTACGCCCTCGCGCGGGCGCGGCCGCGGGCGCGCATCCGCTGGATCCGCGCGCACGGCGGCTCGCGGTGGAACGAGTACGCCGACGCGCTCGCCACGGCGTACCTGCGCGACGACGTCTGACCGCCGAAGGCGCCGCCGCGCGCGCACCGCGGCAGCCGCCGGCGCCAGAGCATCGGCCGTCGACCCGGGCCCCTATCATCCCCGCGCACCGTGGAAGGGGGCTCGCATGGAGCGCGCGCGCGTCGGGAGCGTGGAGCTCGTCTCGCTGCTCGACATCAACTTCAACTTCCCCGTCGATCGCGTCTACCCGCAGGCGGGGCCGGCGATCGACCGGTACCGCCAGCACCTGAACGCCGACGGCCAGGTGCCGATGGGCTGCCTCTGCTTCCTGTTGCGCGCCGACGGGCGCACGGTGCTCGTCGACACGGGGATGGGGCCGGAGAGCAGCGGCCAGCTGATCGCGGAGCTGCGGGCCGCCGGCGTCGCGCCGGACGCCGTTGACGTGGTCGTCTACACGCACCTGCACGGCGACCACACGGGCTGGAGCATCGACCGCGGCAGCGGCAAGCCGCTCTTCTCGAAGGCGCGCTACCTCGTGCCGCAGGGCGACTGGGACCACTACCGGGCGCAGGCGCAGGCGCGCTCGTTCGAGCGCGACATCGCGCCGCTCGAGGCGGCGGGTTGCATGGAGGTCGTGGGCGGCGATCACGTGATCGGCCCGTCGGTGCGCACGGTCGCCACGCCCGGCCACACGCCGGGCCACCTCAGCGTCGCGGTCGAATCGGGCGGCGAGCGCGGGTTCATCCTCGGCGACGTCGTGCTCTCGGCGATCGACACCGCGGAGCCCGAGTGGCAAAACACGTTCGACGGCGATCACGAGGTCGCGCGGCGGACGAGGCTCGCGACGCTGGACCGCCTCGAGCGCGACGGCGCGCTCGTCGGCGCGGCGCACATGCTGCCTCCGGGCCTGGGGCGCTTCGTGCGCGTCGACGGGCGGCGGACCTGGCGCGCGGGGGCGTGATCGCGGCGCGAGCGAGCGCCGCCGCGGACACGCCGCCGCGACGCGCCCGGCCCGCGTGCGTTCGCGCAGCCGGTTGCAGCTTCCGCGCGCGCGGTCGATGCTGAGGCTCCCCCCACCCGCGCATCCGGCCGAGGAGCCGCCCCGTGCCCGTCGTCGCCGCTCGCCGCCTGCCCCTCGCGCTGGCAGCCGCGCTCTCCCTCGCCGTCCCCGTGCTCGCCGCGTGCGGCGGCGGTGACGCCGGCAGCGCCGCGGACCGCGTGGACTGGAGCGCGAAGACGATCGCGAAGAGTCAGCAGGGCGTGCCGCTCGTCGCGATCCTCGTCAACTCCCAGAACGTCGGCGTGGGGCCGACCCGGCTCGCGTTCGGCCTGCTGCGCCAGGACCAGACGCTCGTGGACGGCGCCGCCGTCACGCTGCGGCTCTTCCGGCTCGCCCCCGAGCCCGACCAGCGGCCCGTCGTCGCGGAAGCGGCGGGCACGCTCACGCTGCGCCCGGTCGGCCTGGTGCCCTCCAACGATCACATCCACCAGGACGGCACGGTGCACCGCCACCAGGGCGAGCGCGCCACGATGTACGTCGCGAACTCGACGCTCGACCGCACCGGCTGGTGGGGCGCCGCGCTCGACATCGAGGTCGAGGGGCGGCGCTACGAGGACCTGCGGCTGCGCTTCTGGGTGCGCGAGCGCACGAGCGAGCCGGCGATCGGCCAGCCCGCGATCCCGAGCCGCCAGCGCACGGTCGCCGACGCGCCGCTCGAGGAGATCGACTCCGCACGGCCGCCCAACCGCGCGCTGCATACGCAGACGATCGCGGAGGCGCTCACGAAGGGGCGGCCCGTCGTGATCGCGTTCGTGACGCCGGCCTTCTGCCAGACCCGCTTCTGCGGGCCGGTGCTCGAGAGCGTCGTGCTGCCGGCGTGGCAGCGCTACCGCGACCGGGTCGAATTCGTGCACGTCGAGCCGTTCGACCTCCGCCGGGCACGCGAGGGCCAGCTCGTGCCGGTCGACGCGGTGCGCGAGTGGGGCCTGCTCTCCGAGCCCTTCATCGTTGTGACGGACGCGCGCGGGACGATCACCGCGAAGTTCGAGGGGATCGTCGATCTTGCGGAGCTGACCGAGGCGATCGAGGCGGCCCTCAGCGGAGGCGGATCGAGCCGTCGATGACGGTGACGGCGGAGCCGCCGATCGCGACCTTGCGGCCCCGCACCTCGACGGCGACGCGGCCGTCGCGGCCGAGCTCGCGCCCCTGCGAGGCGACGTAGCTGGCGCCGGTGCGCGCGAGCAGCCCGGTCGCGCCGAGGTAGGCGCCGACCGACGCGTTCCCGCTCCCGCACACGGGGTCCTCGGGCACCCCGGCCGCGGGCGCGAACGAGCGCACGCGCAGTCGAGCCTCCGCGTGCGGCGCGCGCTCGATGGCGAACGCGGTGACCCCGCTGAGCGCGTGCTCGTGGCTCGCGGCCTCGATCGCCGCGAGGTTGGGCCTCGCCCCGGCGAGCGCGTCCGGGGAGGCGACCTGCGCGACGAGCCACACGGGGCCCACGTCGATCGCGAGCGGCGCGGGGCCCTCCGCGAGCGGCGCGCGCAGCCACGCGGCGACCGCCTCCGGCGCGGGTGCCGTCTCCCGCACGACCTTCGGCGTCGGCGCGGTGGCGACGATGCGGCCCGCGGCGACGCGCAGCGGGATGAGGCCGGCCAGGCACTCCTGGGTGAGCGCGCCGTCGCGCGGCGTCACGAGCCCCGCCTCGAGCACCGCGTGCGCCGAGCCCACCGTCGGGTGGCCGGCGAACGGCAGCTCCCCGCGCGGCGTGAAGATGCGCAGCCGGTAGTCCGCACGCTCGGAGGGCAGCACGAACGTCGTCTCGCTGAGGTTCGTCCACGCGGCGATGCGGCCCATCTCCTCGGTCGTGAGGGCGGCCGCGTCCAGGATCACCGCGACCGGGTTGCCGAGGAACGGGGCGTCGGTGAAGACGTCGACCTGCTTGAACGCGACGCGCATCGCGAGCCCCGCCGTCCTCGCGCTAGAAGAGGAGGTTCGCGAGCCGCCGTCGCGTCTCGGGCAAGAGCGGGTGATCCGCGCCGAGCAACTCGAGCGCGTCGAGCGTGCGGAGGCGCCCGCCGTCGCCGTCGAGCTTGCGGTCGAGCGCGACGGTGCTCAGGAGGTGGTCGATCGCGGGCTCCCAGTCGCCCTCGATCGCGAGCAGCGCGCCCAGACGGTAGTGCGCCTCGGCGTCGCCGTCGTTCTCCGCGAGTCGGCCCTCGAGCGCGGCGCGATCCGCGCCGTCCGCGACGCGGCGGAGCGTGACGTGCGCCAGCACGCGCTTCGCGTTCGCGTCCCCGGGGAGGCGCGCGGCGAGCTCGCCGGCGGCGTCGAGGTCGCGCTGCTCGAGCCGCACGGCGGCCAGCCCCAGGGTCGCGCCGCGATGGCCGACGTCCACCGCCAGCGCGGCCTCGAAGCGATCGGCCGCGGTCGCCAGGTTGCCCGCGGTGAGCGCCCGCGCGCCCTCCTCCGCGAGCCCGTCTGCCGCGGTCGGCAGCACCTTCTTGAAGAACGCGCGCACCTGCGGCTCCGGCTGCGCGCCGACGAAGCTCGCCACGGGCGCGCCGTCGCGAAAGGCGATCACGGCGGGGATGCTGCGAATGCCGTATCGCTGTGCAACCGTCGGGTTGTCGTCGGTGTTCACCTTCACGAGCGCGACGCGCCCCTCGTGCTCGCCGGCGACCCGCTCGATCATGGGGCCGAGCACGCGACAGGGCCCGCACCACGGCGCCCAGAAGTCGACGACGACGGGGATCGCGCGGGAGCGTTCGACGACCTCCTGCGCGAAGGTCGTGTCGGTTGCGTCGACGACGTTCGGGCTCGTCATGCGGGCCTCCGGGGAACGGGGGCGACGGGGTGGCGGATAGCCTAGCGCGCGAGCGCGGCGCCCACCAGTCGGCGGCCGCGCGCCGCACCGGCGGGGGGACGGGGCTACAGATCGGGGAGCGTGAAGAAGAACGTCGCGCCGACGCCCTCGGCGGACTTCGCCCAGACCCGCCCACCGTGCCTGCCGACGATGCGTTGCACGATCGCGAGCCCCACGCCGGACCCTTCGAACGGCTCGCTCTGCGGCAGCCGGTGGAACGGCAGGAAGATCTCGTCCGCGTGGTCCATGGCGAAGCCGGGCCCGTTGTCGCGTACGAAGAACGCATCGCTGCGCGCGACGAGCTGCGCGCCGACCTCGATCTTCGGCTGCGGCGTGCAGGCGGTGAACTTCCAGGCGTTGCCGATCAGGTTGTGGAGGACCGTGCGCACGAGCCGCTCGTCGCCGTACGCGACGAGCCCGTCGCGCACCTTCGTCTGCACGCGCCGGGCGGGCTCGGAGAGCGCGAACCGCTCGAGCTCGTCGTGGGCGATCGCGGTCAGGTCGAGCTGTGCGCGCTGCGGCTCGAGGCGAGCGGTCGTCGCGAGCTCGAGGAGCACCTCGATGAGCCCGTCCATCCGCTTGGCGGCCACCTGGATCCGTTCGAGGGTCTCGCGAGCGGGAACGGACTGATCCTCGTCGCTCCCGGCGAGCAACGAGTCGACGAGCAGGCAGATCGTCTTCAGCGGCGAACGGAGGTCGTGCGAGACCGAGTAGCTGAACGGCTCGAGCTCAGCGGCCATCGCCTCGAGCGTCGCGGTGCGCCCGACCACCCGCCGCTCCAGGTCCGCGTTCGAGCGGTCCAGCGCGGTCTCGCGCTGCACGATCGGGGTGATGTCGGTCCACACGGTGACGACGCGCCGGGCGGCGCGCCCCCTCGACGGCAGCGGGACGGCGACGACGTGCGACCAGGCGACCACGCCGTCGGGGCCGCGCACGCCGAGGATCGGGACGCGCTGCGGCAGCCCGGTCTCGAGCGCGCGCACGGTCGGGAGCGCCTCCGGCGGCAGCGGCTCCGTCGCGGTCGAGGGGCTGCAGGCGGCCGTCCGTGAGCGGGAGGACGTCGCCGACCAGGTCGGCGCTGCTGAGCCCCCGGAGCCGCTCGGGGGTGTCGACGCACTCCACGACGCGATGGCCCTCGTCGACGAGGACGACGAGGTCGGTCAGGGACTCGATCGTGTGCTGGAGCTCGCGGACGCGCTGGTTGAGTCGGCCCGGGTCGGCGGATACGTCGGCGAGACGAGCCCGCTGGGGACGGGGCATCCACCCATCCATCCGTACCGGCCGATGCGAAAGTATGTTACGTACATAACGCTGTGGACAACCATCTGGATGGTCCGTGGACAGACCGTGGATATCCCAAACGTGATGGCGGTCCTGGGCGGCCGCCGGGACTCAGAGGGCGTCGAGCGCGCGCCGAGGCGCCGGGTTACTCCACGAGGCGGCGGAGCAGCGCCTTGAGCCGCGGGGAGCGGTCGATCTCGCGGCGCAGCGCGTCGAACTCGCGCTCGTTGATGATCAGCGGGCGGTCCTCCATCTCCCCCTCGACGCTGTAGGCGGCGAAGCGGATCGCCTGCTGTCCCTTCTTCTCGCCGAGCTCGTAGTTGAGGAGCTGGAGGGCGGGGGCGTGGAGGCCGCCCTCGATGCCGGCCTCCTCCAGGATCTGGCCGCTCCCCCACGGGAGCGAGAAGGCGCGGGGCACGCGGCGCTGCGGCATGGGGGCCTCCCTCGGATCTCCCCGCTGAGGGGCGCGCGACGCGGGCGGCGCCGGCCGGCGCGCGCTCGGCGCTACTTGGGGTTCGCGCGCTTCAACTGCTCGGCGGCGCGCTCGCATGCCCGCCCGAGGCGCCGCGCGGCCTCCACGAGGTCGTCCTTCGAGGTCCACGAGAACGCCAGCCGGATGTGCTCGCCGGTCGGGTCGACGCGGTTCGGGAAGAACGCGTAGCCGAGCGGGAACGAGACGCCCTCCTCGAGCCCGGCGGCCTGCAGTACGTCGGCGCGCAGCCCCTCGTGCAGGGTGACCCAGAGGAAGAAGCCGCCGGCGGGCTTCTTGAAGGAGAGGTACGGCTCGCAGTGCTCGCGCAGCGCGCGCGCCAGGATGTCGAGCTTCTCCGCGTAGAGGTGGCGCACGCGCTCGAGGTGGTGGTCGAGCGCGCCGTCCCGCATGTACTCGCACAGCATGCGGTGGAGGAGCGGGCTGTTCCCCATCTCGAAGCGCATGCGCGTACAGCGGTCGATGATCGCGGGGTCGGCGTGGATCCAGCCCACGCGCAGCCCGGTCGCGATCATCTTCGAGAACGTGCCCGCGGTGATCACGCCGTGGCCGCCGGAGAGCGCGGAGAGCGCCCGCGGCGCCGCCTCGCCGAAGTAGATGTCGCCGTACGCGTCGTCGTCGAGGATCAGGATCCCGTGCTTCGCCGCGATGCGGAGCAGGTGCTCGCGCCGCGCGAGCGACATCGCCGCGCCCATCGGGTTGTGGAAGTTCGCGATCGTGTAGATGAACTTGATGCGGCGGCCCTGCCCCTTGAGCCGCTCGACGGTCGCTTCGAGATCCTCGGTGTGCATGCCGAGATGGTCCATCGAGACCGTGACGACGTCGGCCTGGTGTCCGCGGAACGTACGGAGCGATCCGGAGAAGGTGGGGGCCTCGGCGATCACGACGTCGCCGGGGGAGAGGAAGGCGGAGCAGACGAGGTCGATGGCGCCGGCGCTGCCGTTGGTGAGCGTGAAGTGCGCCGACGAGACCTCCATGCCCCGGTCGCGCGTATAGCGCTCGGCGAGCGCCATGCGCAGCGGCTCGAAACCGACGGCGCCGCCGTACCGCAGCGGGCCGTCGTCGACGGCGCCGAGCGCGCGCTGCATCGCGGCGACGAGCTCCTCGCGCGGCAGGTGGTCGGGGTCGGGGATGCCGCTGCCGAGCGAGATCGGCGGGATCGCCGCGTCGACGGGGGCGGAGAGGCCCCAGTCGGTGGCGGTGCCGGCGCTCAGGTACTGGGCGGCGTCGCTCGTGAGCGTGTCGAGGTCGTACTCGGCCCAGAGCCGCGCGAGCTCATCGACCAGGGGGGATGCCGGTTCCACCGTCACTGCGGGCTCCCGTGCGTCTGCTGCGGATCGTGCTCCCTGAGGGTTGAACGTCCGCGCGCAGCAGAACGTGCGTATTCGCGAGATGCTATGTCTCGACGTGGTCACCGGCAACTCGGGAGAGCGCCGGTGACGCTCTGGAACGCTGAGCGTCAGCGCACGCCCGCCACCTCCTCCAGCGCGCGGCCGAAGCGCGCGATCGCCTCGCGCAGCGCCGGCGGAGGCAGCGCGGAGTAGACGAGGCGGACGCGATCCTCGCCGCCGCCGTTCGCGAAGTAGCCGGTGCCGGGCGTGACCGCGACGCCCTGCCGCGCTGCGGCGGCCGTGACGGCGGCCGCGTCGAGCCCCGGCCGCAGCCGCAGCCAGTGGAAGAAGCCGCCGGCCGGGGGACGGAACGTGACGTACGGCTCGCAGCACTCGCGCAGCCCGGCCGCGGAGACGTCCCGCCGCTCGCGGTAGATCGACTGCAGCCGCACGAGATGCGGCTCGTGCGCCCCCGAGCGCAGGTAGTGGAGGAGCGTGCGCTGCACGAACGGCGAGGAGCCGTTGTCGAAGCGCATGAACACGAGCCGGTCGATGAGCGGGCGCTCGCCGACGATCCATCCGACGCGCAGCCCCGTGGCGACGATCTTCGAGAAGCTCCCGACGCGCAGCACGCCCTCGCCGCCGCCGATCTCCGAGAGCGATGGCAGCGGTGGCCCATCGAGGTCGATCCCCGTGTACGCGTCGTCCTCGATCACGAGCACCCGGTGCCGCCGCGCGACGTCGACGAGCGCGCGGCGGCGCGCCTCCGGCAGCGTGCTCCCCGACGGGTTGTCGTAGTTCGAGACCACGTAGAGCAGCTTCGCGGGGGTGCCGGCCGTCCGCAGCGCCGCCAGCGTCGCCTTGAGCGCGTCGACGCGCAGGCCGTCGTCGTCCTGCGGCACGTCGACAAGCCGCGCACCGCGCGCGCGGAACGTACGGATCGCGCCGGGGTAGGACGGCGCACCGACGATCACGACGTCGCCGGGGCCGACGAAGGTCGCCGCGATGTTGTCGATCGCGTGGGCGCTGCCCGTGGTGATCGTGACCTCGGCGGAGGTGACGGGCTGGCCGGTCTCGGTGGCGTGCCGCTCGGCGATCCAGGCGCGCAGCGGTTCGAAGCCCTGCGCGCCGCCGTAGGTGAGCGCCCCGCCCGGGTCCTCGAGCAGCGCCGCGCGCGCCGCCTCCGCGAGCGCCGCCGCCGGCAGGCTCTCGCGGTCCGGCACGCCGGCGTTCAGGTCGAACGGGAGCGGCGAGAGGCTGGTGGGGGGCGCGAGCGAGCGCGCGAACGGCGAGAGCAGCGCCTCCACCGAGGCGCTCGTAAAGCCCCCACCGCCGTCCTCGCTCCCCACGGTCGCGAAGCGTACGCACGCCGCCGGGGCGCGACAAGCGCGTGTGGTACCCGGCTCACGGGCCTGGCGGGCGCGATCCGATCACCTAGGATGGGGCCGCACCCCCCAGCGAAGGAAGGCAGCGACCATGGCAGCAGGGCCGCTCGACGGCGTCACCGTGCTCGAGTTCACCCAGATCATCGCGGGACCGTTCGGCTGTCAGAACCTCGCCGACATGGGCGCCGACGTGATCAAGGTCGAGCCCCCCGAGGGCGAGCCGTGGCGCCAATTCGCGCAGTTCATGCCGGGCGAGGCGAAGTACTTCCAGTCGCTCAACCGCGGGAAGCAGTCGCTCGTGCTCGCGCTGCAGGAGCCCGCGGCGCAGGAGATCGTCCACCGGCTGATCCCACAGATCGACGTCGTCGTCGTGAACTACCGCCCCGACGTCCCGCAGCGGCTGCGCATCGACTACGACACGCTGAGCGCGATCCGCCCGGACCTCATCTACGTGGACAACACTGCGTTCGGGCGCAAGGGCCCGTGGGCGCACCGCCCGGGCTACGACATCGTCGTGCAGGCGGTCTCCGGGCTGATGGCCGGCGAGGGGAAGACCGACGCGCACGGCGCGCCCGACCTGATCCGCTCGACGGCGATCGCCGACTACGGCACCGGGCTCGCCATCGCGTGGGGCGTCTGCGCCGCGCTCTTCCACCGCGAGCGCACGGGCGAAGGGCAGTTGATCTCGTCGACGCTGCTGCAGACCGCGCTCGCCTTCCAAGGGAGCAGCGTGTTCGAGCTCCCCGCCGCGGACGCGATGGTCCAGATGCGCATGGAGCGGCTGCGCCAGGCGAAGGCCGCCGGCGCGAGCTACCGCGAGTTGCTCGCGGCGCACAACCCGCTCGCTGCGCTCGCGGCCGGCAACATCTACTACCGGCCGTTCGCCACGAAGGACGGGGCGCTCGCAATCGGCGCGCTCTCCGCGTCGCTGTGGGCGAAGGTGCGCACCGCGATCGGCACGGACTTCCTCGGGATGGCCGACCCCGGCTTCAACCCGATGGACGCGGCGTGGCGCGCGAAGGCGGAAGCGGCGGTCGCCGCGGTCGAGGAGACGCTGCGCTCCAGGACGACCGCCGAGTGGATGGAGATCTTCGACCGCGAGGGCGTGCCCGCCAGCCCGGTGCACTTCCCCGAGGAGATGCTCGAGGACCCGCAGGTCGCGGCGAACGAGATGCTCGTCCCGCTCGAGCACGACCTGAGCGGGCCGCAGCGGCAGGTCGGGCCGATCCTCGGCTTCTCGAAGACGCCGCTCGCCGCGCAGGGGTCGTCGCCGCCGCTCGGCCGCGACACCGACGCCGTGCTCAAGCGCGCCGGGTATGGCGACGCCGACATCGCGCGCTTCCGCGAGCAGAAGGTCGTCGGGTAGCGGCCGTTCGTCGCTTCCCGCAGGCGAGGGGCTCTCGTACCATCCGCGAGCCCCTCCACCTCGTGCGCGCGGGAAGGTGCCGGATGGCCTCGGGTCCGCTCAACGGCGTCAGGGTCCTCGAGTTCACGCAGATCATCGCCGGGCCGCTGGGCTGCCAGCTGCTCGCCGACCTCGGCGCCGACGTCGTCAAGGTCGAGCCGCCGCACGGCGAGCCCTGGCGGCTACAGGGCCAGTTCATCCCGCTCGAGTCGAAGACGTTCCAGTCGCTCAACCGCGGCAAGCGCTCGCTCGCGATCGACGTCGCGCACCCGAAGTCGCAGGAGGCGATCCACCGCCTCGTGCGCGAGGTCGACGTCGTCGTCATCAACTACCGGCCGGACGTCGCGAGGCGGCTGCACATCGACGACGAGACGCTGCGCGCGCTGAAGCCCGACCTCGTCTACGTCGACAACACCGCGTTCGGCCGCAACGGTCCGTGGGCCGACCGCCCCGGCTACGACATCGTGGTGCAGGCCGCTTCCGGGCTGATGTCCGGCGTGGGCAAGGTCGACGAGCACGGGACGCCGCTCGTGCCGCCGGCGTTCGCGGACTACACGACCGGCTACTCAATCGCGCTCGGGACGTGCGCCGCGCTCTTCCACCGCGCGCTGACGGGCGAGGGACAGCTCGTCGAGACGTCGCTGCTCGTCAACGCGCTCACGCTGCAGGGGACGCAGTTCATGTCGCTTCCCGCGGGCGACGCCACGCAGCGCGCCGAGTTCATGCAGGCGCTCGAGCGCGCGCGGAAGCGGGGGACCTCGTACGCCGACTTTCTCAAGGAGCGCGAGGTGATCCTGCGCGTGGGCGCAGCCGGGAACATCTACTACCGCGCGTTCCTCACCAAGGACGGCGCGATCGCGATCGGCGCGCTCTCCGCGTCGCTGCGCGCGAAGGTGCGGGCGGTGCTCGGCGTCGATCACAACCGGGACGAGCCCGACTACAACGCGGCCGACCCCGCGCAGCAGGCGCGCGACCGTGAGCTCACCGAGCGCGTGGAGGCGCAGATCCGCGCGCAGACGAGCGCGCACTGGGAGCAGGCGTTCGAGCGCGGGGGCGTCCCCGTGAGCCCCGTGCACTTCACGCAAGAGCTGCTCGACCACCCGCAGATCACCGAGAATGGCTACGTGCTGCGGCTCGAGCACGAGCTCACCGGCGAGCAGGTGATGGTCGGCCCGGCGTGGAGGATGAGCGCGACGCCGCCCACGCCGGAGCGTGCATCGCCCCCGCTCGGCCGCGACACGGACGACATCCTCGTCGGCGCTGGCTACTCCGAGGCGGAGATCGCCGCGATGCGCGCCGAGGGCGCCATCCGCTAGCCTCGGCAGGGTCCGCCGGTCCGGTCGATGCGAGGCCGCGGGAGGGAGCCATGGGCAAATCGCTTGTCGTCGTGCAGGTGGCGGACGGGGTGGGCCGGATGCGGCTCAACCGCCCCGAGAAGCGCAACGCGATCAGCGCCGAGATGGCCGCGCAGATCCACGACGCGGTCGTCGCGCTCGACGCCGACGCCGCGGTCGCGGTGATCGTGGTGGAGGGGGCGGGCGGCGCGTTCAGCGCCGGCGCCGACATGACGGAGTCGCTCGCGGCGTACGAGGCGGGCGACCGTCGCTTCAACCCCTCCGCCGACGCGGCCGCGCGCGTGGCGGCCTCACCGAAGCCGACGATCGCGGCGATCGATGGTCCCGCGTACGGCGCGGGGGCGCTGCTCGCATGCGCCTGCGACCTCCGCGTGATCACGGAGCGCTCGCGCTACCGCTTCCCGGGCGTCGAGTACGGGCTCGTGGTTGGCGCCGCCGGGCTCGCGCGGCTCGTCGGCAGCGCGCTCGCAAAGGAGCTCATCTACACCTCGCGCGTCGTCGAGGCGGAGGAGGCCGCGCGCGTCGGGCTCGCGAACCGGGTGGTGCCGGACGACGCGCTCGAGCGCGTGGTGGACGAGCTCGCGCGGGAGATCGCCGCCGGCTCGCCGCTCGCCGCCGCGTGGGCGAAGCGCGTGATCGACGCCGCCGACGGCGGCGACGCGCTCGCGCTGGAGGCGCAGGCGGACCTGGCCCTGCGGGGCGGCGCCGATCACCGGGAGCGGTTCGCGCGCGCGACCGAGCGCGTCACGGGCCGGGGCGCTTCGCCGCCGTGATGCGCTCAACTCGCGGACGCGCGACGACCGCCCGTCGAACATCCGGGAAGAGGGGAGACGCGTGAGCCCGAGCCTGACGGCGCGCTGCCACGGCATGGATGGCGCACGGGACGGCGCCGCCGGCGCGCGGGCGCGCTTCGAGCTCCCCGGCGACCGCCCCGTCTGGGGGCGCGACCGGCCCTTCCGCGTCGAGCACCTCCACCTCGAGCTCGAGTTCGACGTCGCGCGGCGCGAGGTCCACGGCGTCGCCACGACGCGCTTCCACGCCCGCCACGACGGGCTCGCCGAGGCGGTCTTCGACGCGAACGAGCTGGAGGTCGAGTCGGTCACCACCGGCGACGGCCGCCGGCTCGACTTCACCGTGCGCGACCGCGAGCTCCGGGTAGCGCTCGGCGCCCCGCAGGTGGTCGACGAGCCGTGCACGCTCGTCGTGCGCTACCGCTGCCGTCCGCGTCGCGGGCTCTACTTCAACGCCCCCGACGAGGCCTACCCGGGCCGCCCGACGCAGATCTGGACGCAGGGTCAGCCCGAGGACAGCCCGTACTACTTCCCCTGCCTTGACTTCCCCGGCGAGAAGTTCACGACCGAGGTCACCGTGACCGTCTCGCGCGGCTGGACCGTCGTCTCCAACGGTCGCCTCGAGTCCGTCAACGAGGATGCGCGCCGCCGCCGGGCGACCTTCCACTGGGTGCAGGACGTCCCGCACCCGGCCTACCTGGTCACGCTCGTCGCCGGCGAGTTCGAGGTCGTCGAGGACCGCGCCGACGGCGTGCGCGTGCAGTACTACGGGCCGAAGGGATCGGCGGCGGAGCAGCGGCGGGCGTGGGGCCGCACCCCCGAGATGATCCGCTTCTTCTCCCAGCGCATCGGTGTCCCCTACCCGTGGTCGAAGTACGCGACCGTGAGCGTGGCCGACTTCATCTTCGGCGGGATGGAGAACACCTCCGCGACCACGATGGTCGACACCTACCTCCACGACGAGCGCGCGCACGAGGACATGCGCGAGCCGAGCGACTCGCTCGCCGCGCACGAACTCGCGCACCAGTGGTTCGGCGACCTGCTCACCTGCCGCGAGTGGTCCCACGGCTGGCTCAACGAGAGCTTCGCGACCTACTTCGACGCGCTCTACGTCGAGCACGCGCGCGGGTGGGACGCGTTCCGCCACGACGTCTGGCAGAAGGCGCGCGACTACCTCGACGAGGACGAGAGCCACTACCGCCGCCCGCTCGTCGAGAACGTCTTTCACGACCCGATCGACATCTTCGACAGCCACCTCTACGAGCGCGGCGCGGTGGTGCTCGACATGCTGCGGTGGGTGCTCGGCGACCAGGGCTGGTGGCGCGCGATCCAGCACTACGTGCAGAAACACCGCACGCGCGACGTCCTCACGCACGACCTCCAGCGGGCGATCGAGGAGGCGACCGGCCGCAACGTCGACTGGTTCTTTGACCAGTGGGTGTGGAAGGGCGGCCACCCCGAGCTGAAGGCGTCGTACTCGTGGGACGGCGAGCGGCGGCTGGCGACCGTGCATCTCACGCAGACGCAGAAGGTCGACGACCTGACGGCGCTCTTCCGCACGCCGATCGAGATCGGCTTCATGACCGCGCACGGATTCGAGCGGCACGTGCGGGAGCTCTCGGAGGTGTCGCACACGTTCGCGTTCCACTTCGACGCGGAGCCGGTGTTCGTCTCGATCGACCCCGCGTGGCGGGTGCTGAAGACGCTCGACTTCTCGCCGGGGGAGGGGCAGCTGCGCGAGCGGCTCGTCGGCGACCCGGAGGCGATGGGGCGCATCGAGGCGGCGCGCGCGCTCGGGAAGATCGCGACGCCGCGTGCGCTGGACGCGCTCTGCGCGGTGCTGCTCAACGACCGCGAGCTGCCGTTCGTGCGCGCGGCGGCGGCGGCGGCGCTCGGCGACTCGAAGGCGGAGGCAGCGCTCGCGGGGCTCGTCGAGGCGGTGGGGGTGGAGCCGTCGCGGGTGCGGCGCGCGGTGATGCGGGCGCTCGGGAACTTCCGCGACCCGCGCGCGGCGAAGGCCCTGTCGGGCGCGCTCCAGCGGCGGGGCGACGCGTCGTACTACGTGCAGGCCGACGCCGCCACGGCGCTCGGGAAGACGCGGGACGCAACCGCGGTTCGCGCGCTGACGCGCGTGCTGGGGCGCCCGGCGCACAACGACGTGATCACGGCGGGCGCGCTGACGGGGCTCGGCGAGACGCGCGACCCGGCGGCGCTGCCCGCCCTGCTCGAGCACACGCGCTGGGGCGTCCACCAGAACGCTCGGCGCGCGGCCGCTGCAGGGCTCGCGTCGCTCGCGCCCTACTGCGAGGCGGCCGACCGCGTGCGCATCCGCGAGCGGCTCGAGGAGCTCGTCGACGACCGCTGGACGCGCGTGCAGCGCGCCGCGATCGAGGGGCTCGAGCACCTGCGCGATCCTGCCGCGCTGCCGGCGCTCGAGCGGCTCGCGGCACGCACGATCGACGGGCGCGCGCGGCGGGCGGCCCGCGTGGCGGCGCGGCGCATCGAGGCGCGCGCCGACCGCGCGCAGGACGTGCGCTCGCTCAACGACGAGGTCGAGAAGCTCCGCCAGCAGAACCGCGAGTTGAAGGACCGCCTCGCCTCGATCGAGGGGCGGCTCGACGCGCTCGCCGACGGAGCCGGCGCTCCCGCCGACAACGGTCGCGGCAACGCGCGCACCCCGTCCAGGTCCGCGCGCGCGACGAAGGGCGGCGGCGCGCGCGGGGCGAAGCGGTGACGCGGCCGTGACACGATGACGCAGCCCGAGCCCGGACCCGTCTACGCGCCCGAGTTCGAGGGCGGCGAGTGGATCCAGGGCGGTCCGGTCCCGATCCGCGGCTCGGGGCGTCCGGTGCTCGTGGACTTCTGGGACTACACGTGCCTCAACTGCCTGCGCACGCTCCCCTACGTCACGGAGTGGCACCGTCGCTACGCGGAGCACGGGCTCGTGATCGTCGGCGTGCACACCCCGGAGTTCTCGTTCGCGCGCAACCCCGAGCACGTGCGCCGCGCGGTCGCGGCACAGGCGATCGACTACCCCGTCGTGCTCGACGCCGAGTACAAGATCTGGCAGGCCTACGCGAACCGGTACTGGCCGGCGAAGTACTTCGTCGGCGCCGACGGCAAGATCAAGGCGCGCCACTTCGGCGAGGGCGGGTACGCGCAGTCGGAGGAGCTGCTGCAGCGGCTGATCGCCGAGCAGCCCGGCTTCGCGGATCCGCTGCCCGAGGTGATGGAGCCCGTGCGGCCGGAGGACGGAACGGGCGCGGTCTGCTACCGCGTGACGCCCGAGCTGTACTGCGGGTACGCGCGCGGCCTCGTCGGGAACGTCGGCGCGATCACGCCCGACCGGCCGATGCGGTTCGCGGATCCAGGGAAGCACGTCGAGGGGATGCTCTATCTCGAGGGGGACTGGCTGCTCTCCGCGGAGAGCGTCGCGCGGCCGTTCGGCGCGCAGACGGCGAGCCGGATGCACCTCGACTTCATGGCGGCCGACGCGAACCTCGTACTGCACCCGCCGATCACCAGCGGGCCGGGCCGCCTGCGCGTGCTGCTTGACGGCGCGCCCCCCGGCGCGCTCGCGGGCGAGGACGTCGACGCGGACGGCCGGGTCGCCGTCGACGTACCGCGCATGTACCGGCTGATCCGGAGCGACGAGGTCGAGCGTCGCTCGCTGACGCTGGAGACCGGCTCGGACGGGCTCGCGGCGTTCGCGTTCACGTTCACATCCTGCGTGATGCCGCCGCCGGCGGGGGAGGGATAGCCACATGCCGATCGTGAAGCTCCACGGCATCGAGCTCTACTACGAGACGCACGGGGAGGGACCGGCCGTCGTGTTCCTGCACGGAGCCGCGGGGAACCATCTGTCGTGGTGGCAGCAGGTGCCGGTGTTCCGCGAGCGCTACCAGTGCATCACGATCGACCACCGGGGGTTCGGCCGCAGCACCGACCCCGCCGGGGCGGGCGGGGCCGAGTACGTGCGCGACCTCGAGCTGCTGCTCGACGAGCTGGAGGTGGACCGCGTCTCGCTCGTGGCGCAGTCGATGGGTGGGCGCACGGCGCTCGGGTTCGCGGTGCGGCACCCGCAGCGCGTCGACGCGCTCGTGATGGCGGACACCTGGGGCTTCTTCGACTGGCCGGAGCTGCAGGAGGAGGTGCGGCGGCTGCGCGAGCAGGCTGGCGGCCAGGAGGCGCCGCTCGCCGAGCGCGCGCTGGGGCAGGCGTTCCAGGCGCGCGAGCCCGCGCGCACCTTCCTCTACCGCCAGATCGCCGGGCTCAACCCGCCGCGCGACCCGGCGAACATCCTGCCGCCCGCTGGCGCGCCCGACCGCGCGGCGGTGTCGCGGCTGACCGTGCCCACGCTCTTCATCGTCGGCGGCGAGGACACGCTCACGCCCCCCGCGATCCTGCGGCGCGTCGCCGACATCATCCCCGGCGCGCAGTTCCGCGAGTTCCCCGGGTTCGGGCACTCCGTCTACTTCGAGGACGCGACCGGCTTCAACGCCGAGGTCGAGCGCTTCCTCGGAGCGCACGTGCGGGTCCCGGCGTAGACTCCGACGAAGAAGCGCGCGGCGCATCCGATCCACGAAGGCGAGACCCTGCGGCCCCGTGCGGAAGCTGAACATCTTCTTCGACGTCGACAACACGCTGATCATGTGGAACGGCCGGCTGCGCAACCACGCGCACGACGTCTTCCGCTCGCTCCGCGAGGCGGGGCACACGATCTACGTGTGGTCGGGCGTCGGCATCCGTCGCTGGGACATGAAGCGCCACAACCTCGACGAGTTCGTGGAGGACTACTTCATCAAGCCGCTCGACGATCACCACGCGCGGCTGGTGACGTTCGGCGTGCCGGTCGTGCCCGACTTCGTGATCGACGATCACAAGTCGGTGGTCGACGCGTTCGGCGGCTACCACATCCCGGACATGGCGCGCGACGACGACCGCGAGCTGCTGACGGTGCTCGAGCGCATCAACGAGCTCGCGGCCGCGACGCTCGGCACCACCGAGCAGCCGGGCGAGCCAGAGGCTGCGGGGAACTCGGGCGGGTAGCCGCTCCGGGCGAGCGTGGGGCGTGAGCCCCATGAGCGGCGAACGCGTGGTGAGGCGTGCCGGCTCAGCCCGCTGACGCGGCCCGCCCTGAGCCGGCCGAGGGGGCCGCTCGCCTAGATCTGCGGGCGCGGGCGGCCGTCGCGGCGGCGGCTCGCGGTGCCGCGAACGACGTCGCGGACGAACGCCTGCAGCAGCGCGGCGATGCGTCCGCGCTCGAGCATCGCCGCTGCGGGGCCGCGGCCGCGGTCGCGCTCCGCCGCCTCGCTGAGCGCCGCGAGCGCGATGCGCACGCGCGCCTCCTCGGCCATCCGCAGCAACGGCTCGATGATCGCCCAGATCGAGCACCCCGCGTGACGCGAGGAGTCGCCGCTCACGTAGGCCGCCCAGTCGGTCGCGCGCTCGCGGACGTCGTAGTGCGAGAAGAGGCGGTACGCGAGGTCCCAGCGCTCCCCGTCGGCGTAGGCCGGGACGTCCCAGTCGATCGGGAGCGGCCGGTCGGAGGCGCTCTGCGGGTCGAGCGCGACGAGCCAGAGCGAGGTCGCGAGGGCGAGTGGGGTCTGGTGGTAGTTCTCGCCGCCCTTCGCGGTCCACGAGAGCGCGTGCGCGTCGACGAGCGCCTGGGTCACGCGCTCATCCACGTGCATCCCGGCCGCGAGCAGCGTGCGCGTGACGAGCAGGTGCCCGACGAACCGCGCCTCGTCCTCGGACGCGGTCACCTCTCCGGTCGCGAGCGTGAGCGACGCCGGCTCGCCGGGCGGGAAGCAGGCAAAGGTGCCGAGCACCCCGCGCTCGACGCCGGGGGCACCGGGGAGCCCCTGCACGGCGAGCATCCGGTCGAGATCCGATGGATCCTCGACGGCTCCGCCGTCGCGCATGCGCGGCCACAGGGCGAGGGCGAGGTCGAGCGCAGTCTGTTCCGGCATCGCCCAGAGCGTCGCAGCCGGTCGCGCGCGTTGTCAACGCGCGGGGACCCTCCGTAGGATCCGCCACGTGCCGCGTCGCGTGAGCCGTCCCCGACCCCGTCCGCCCGCGCGCGCGCATCGCCGCCGCGGCGGGCTCGCGGCCGGGCCGCTCCTCCTGCTGCTGCTCGCCACGCTCACGATGCTCGCCGCCGCGTGCACGGACGCGGGCGACGCGGGCAACGAGGGCGCCTCGCAGCCCGCCGGCGACGAGCCCATCGCCTCCACCGCCGCGATCCCGACCGCGCAGCTGCCGGTCGTGGAGTTCATCCGCGCCGACGGCACCACCGCAAAGCTCCCGGTCGAGGTCCCGCGCCGACGCGAGTACTCGATCGGGCTGTCGGGCCGCCGCCAGCTCGAAGGGCGGGGGATGCTCTTCTACTACCCGCGCGGCGAGGGCAACGTCGGCTTCTGGATGAAGAACACGCACGTCGACCTCTCGATCGCGTTCCTGGACACCCAGGGGCGCATCATCGAGGTCAGCGAGATGCAGGCCGAGTCGCTCGACATCATCCGCCCGTCGACGCCGTACGAGTTCGGGGTGGAGGCGCCGGCCGGGTGGTACGACCGCAACCGCGTGCGCGCCGGCGATCGCATGCGCCTGACGTTCGACCTGCCCCGCGACATCCTCGACTGAGCTCTTCGCTCTTCGCGCGGCCGGCGCGCGCTCGAGCGGCGCGCACGGCGCCACGCACCCGCCGCCCGAAGCCGCCCCGCGCCACGCCGCGCCCGCTCCTCGGGCCGCGCGCCCGTCCCGCTATACTCCGCCGAGCCCGCAGCGCAGAGACGGAGGGGCACGATGCCAGACACCCAGTTCGAGCACGCCGGCGTGCAGGTCAGCGGCTACCTCTCCGAGCCCGACGGCGCACCGAAGGGCGGCCTCGTCGTGATCCAGGAGTGGTGGGGGCTCACCCCGGACATCAAGGAGATCGCGGACCGCTACGCGGTTGAGGGCTACCTCTCGTTCGCGCCCGACCTCTACCACGGCAAGTCGACGAGCGAGCCCGACGAGGCGCGCAAGCTCGCGATGGCGATGGAGCGCGACGTCGCCGCGCGCGAGATCGATGCCGCGATCGCGTGGTTCAAGGACGTGCGCGGCATCCGCAAGGTTGGGTGCGTCGGCTACTGCATGGGCGGCGGGCTCACGCTCGCGACCGCGATCCGGCCCACCTCGAACGTCGACGCCGTCCACGTCTATTACGGCGGCGGGATGCCCCAGAAGGAGCAGATCCAGCGCATCAAGGTGCCGGTGCTCGGCTCCTACGGCGAGGAGGACGCGGGCATCCCGGTCGCGCAGGTGGAGATGCTGCGCGACGCGCTGAAGGAGGCGGGCGTCCCGAGCGACGTCACGATCTACCCCGGCGCGGGGCACTCGTTCTTCAACGACACGCAACCCTCGTACCGCGAGGCCGCCGCGATGGATTCGTGGATGAAGTCGGTGGAGTGGTTCGACCGGTACGTGGGGGCGTAGCGCCGCCGCGCGTTCCCGACGCTCAGTACCACTCCGTCTCGATCACCCGCCCGGCGTGTCGCGCGAGCGTGAGCAGCACGCGCTCGTCGTCGTTGTCGAACGGCTCGCCGTCCCGGCGGTCGGTCACGTAGAGCGAGCCGCGCACCTCGCCCCGCACCCAGATCGCGACGCCGAGCATGCGCTGCATCTCCGGGTGGTGAGGCGGGAAGCCGAACGCCTTCGCGTGCTGCGAGACGTCTTCGAAGCGCACGGGGCGGCCGTCCTCGCGCAACGAGCCGAGCGGGCCGTGGCCCTGCGGGGGCGTGCGGAGGCGACGCAGCCGCTCGGGGTCGAGCCCCGAGACGACGAAGCCCTGCACGCGGTCGTGCGCGTCGGTGACGGCGAGGGCGCCGTAGCGCGCGCGGCTGAGCGAGCGCGCGAGGTCGACGACCACCTGCAGCGCATCCTCGGGGTGGTGTCGCGACGGCAGCCGCTCGACGGCGCGGGCCAGCGACCGGAGCGTGCGCGCCTCCGGATCGCGACGGACGAGCAGGTCGACCGGCGGCAGGCGCATCGGGCTCAGCCTACGTCCCGGGCGCGCGGCAGTCGAGGCGCGGACGGGCCCTAGCAGGGTGTTGAAGAACGAAGCGTGCAAGCGAGGAGAGCTTGCCCTGTTCCAGTCGTCTGCTCGGTGTTGAGCGAGCGCCGGAGCGTGCGGATCAGCCGGCGGAGGGCGCACTACGCCGC
>Ga0194131_10003654_pt1 | contig 23967 bp, 24 predicted proteins | sample TA2KigO120mmetaG_FD_148631 | JGI IMG/M metagenome (GOLD analysis project Ga0194131, IMG submission 148631) | Freshwater microbial communities from Lake Tanganyika, Tanzania - TA2015053 Kigoma Offshore 120m | ecosystem: Environmental > Aquatic > Freshwater > Lake | place: Tanzania: Lake... | reverse complement strand
CCGGGACCAGCGGCGCCTCGAGGCTCATTCCGCATTTCGGGCACGCGCCCGGTGCGGCGGCTTGCACCTCGGCATGCATCGGACAGGTGTAGGTGCCCGAGGCCGAGGCTTTGGCGGCGTGGCGGTCATGGTGATGCGCGTGATGCCCTTGGCCGGCACGACCGTGGCCAGCGTGATCGTGGCCAGCGTGAGCGTGGCGGTCGTGGTCGCTATGGCGTCCATGCTCGGCATGGCAGGAATGGACAGAGCCGTGGGCCGCCGGCGCGGCATCCGCGCCGCCGGAGCGAGGGTGGGTATGGTCGGGAGTCATCGGGCTGCCGCTGTAGTAGGAGATGGTATCAATATATACCCCTGGGGGGTATAATGCAAACCGCGGCCAACCACCCGCAGTCCGCAGTGCCGAAACACGGGCCGTTCCGGCCTTAAGCGTGTCGAAGCTCGATGTGCATGACGTCGATCTTGCGCGCGGCGAACGCGGCGACGCAAGTCGCGAGGTAGAAGCGCCACAGCGCGATGAATTTGTCGTCGAAGCCTAGGCCAGCGATGCGGTCGCGCGCGGTATCGAAAGCGCTCAACCAATGGGTCGCCGTCTTGGCATAGTCGGGGCCGAACGACAGGCCGTCCGTCACCTTGAGTTCGGCGTCGGCGGCAAGGGCCGCGATTCGCGACGGACTGGCCAACATGCCGCCGGGAAAGATAAAGCTGCGAAATACGTCGATGCCGCGGCGATAGCGCGGAAAATCCGCGTCCTTGACCGTTATCGTCTGGATCACGGCGCGGCCGCCGCGGCGGAGGAGCGCGGCGATCTTCGCGAAATAGGTCGGCCAGTATCGTTCGCCGACCGCCTCGAACATTTCGACCGACACGATCGAATCGAACCGGCCGTCGAGGTCCCTATAGTCGCGGAGGTGGACCGCCGCCTGTTCTTCCTTGCCGGCCAATCGGCTTCGGGCATAGGTCCATTGCGCCGGCGAAATCGTGACGCCGGTGACGCGGTGGCCGGCCCGGTCGAGGGCGCGTTCGATGAAGCTTCCCCAGCCGCATCCAATATCGAGGACATCGCCCGGTCGGGACCCAAGGCGCGCGAGCACCGCGTCGTGTTTGTTGTGCTGCGCCGCTTCGAGCGGTTGATCGTCGTGGGCGAACAGGGCGGACGAATACGTCATCGACGGATCGAGCCACAGCGAAAAAAAGTCGCTGCCGAGGTCGTAGTGGGCGTGGATGTTGCGGCGGCTACCGCGCCGAGTGTTGGCGCGGAGTGCGTAAGCCAGGTTCGAAACCGCGCGCTGGACCCAGCTGCCCGACAAAACTCGACGGAGCGCCGCTTCGTTGTCGCAAGCGAATCGAATCACGGCGACCAAATCATCGGTCGTCCATCGCCCGTCGCGGTAAGTTTCGGCAAAGCCGAGATCGCCGCGCCGGCTTATCGCGGGGAGGACACCCCAGTCGTTGATGCGAAGCACGGCGGTCGCGCCCGGCTCCGCGCCGGCGTGGGCGAACGTGCGCCCGTCGGGCGCCGTGACCGACCAACCGCCGCGCTCGGCCGTTCGACCGAGGGCGAGGAACGACTGGAACATGCGCGGACCGAACAACGCCGACATCGAACGCTACCTTTGAAAACGCCGTCGAGCCCGATTACGAACGAACCGATGACGCTGACGATCGCATGGGACACCGAGACTCCGACCAACGACCGCTGACGGTAGAAAAGCCAACCCCAACAAGCCGACCGGGAAAACGGTGAGCGCCGTCACGAACGAAAGATGAAGGTGGGTGAGGCTGAACATGACGTTCGCAAGGACGATCGAATACCACGCTGCAAAGCGGCCGGTGAGAAAAATCTGCGGCGAGCATTGGATGCCGCCGCGCGCGCACATTTCATGAACCGGCGTAAAAATAGCGTAAAGAGCCGCGAACAGCACGACCTTGGGCATGTCGAGCCCAGTGCTGACGGCAAAAGTCGGAAACCGGGCGACCGGTCATCGTGGCGACGTTGTGCACGAGCCGGAGCTTGGCAAGCCCGGTCGATGCTCTAGGGCCGACCAACGCCGCGCTTGTGGCGGCGGTCGCTGCCGTCGGGTTGGGGTTCGGCTGGGACCATGTGGTGCTGGCCTGGCTCCCCTGCCTTGTCCTCGCAACACCGCTCTCGGCGTGGCTCTTCTTCGTCCAGCACAAGTTTCCCGAAGCCTACTGGCGGCTGGCGGCGGAGTGGCGCTACGCTGAAAGCGCGCTCAAGGGGGCGTCCTATTACGCGTTGCCGCGGTGGCTCGCGTGGTTGACGGCGAATATCGGCGAGGACGACATCCACCACCTTTTTCCCTCCATCCCGAGCTATCGGTTGCCGGTCCCGTTCGGGGCGGTCGAGCGTTAGCGGACATCGCGAATGTCACACGCCGCGCTCGTGGCCGCGATCACTGCCGCGCTCGCGGCCAACGCCGACCCCCGCTACAAGGCTCAAATCGAGCGCCTGGTCCCCGGCATCCGCACCATCGGCGTCAAGGTCCCGGCGATCCGTGCCGCGGTGCGGGCGTTCGCGGCGACGCTCGCGTTCGCCGATGCCTGCGACCTCCTCGACCGCTTCGCCGCCGCCGGCGAGCGCGATCGGCTGCTGTTCGGGGTGTTCCTGGTCGCCAGCTATCGCAAGGAGGTCGCGGCGTTGCCGTGGCGCCGGCTCGAGCGCTGGGCGCGGGCGATCGACAATTGGGAGACCTGCGACCAACTCGGTATGGAAATCGTCGCCCCGCGCGGTGCGGCCGAGATCGCGCGCCTCGACCGGTTGCTGGCCTGGGCCAAAGCCGGGGACGTCTGGCGCCGGCGCCTGGCGCTGGCGGCCGCGACCGCACTCAACCAAAAAGGGCGCGCTTACCCGGCGGCGACCCTCGACGTGTGCGCCGCGCTCGCCGCCGACCGCGAGCCGATGGTGCGAAAAGCGCTCGGCTGGGCGCTGCGCGAGGCGACCAAGAACGATGCGGCCGCCGTCGCAGCCTTCCTCGACCGGCATCGCCGACACATGTCCCCGAGCGTGGTGCGCGACGGGAGCGCCAAACTCGCGCCGGCGGCACGGCGGCGGCTTCTAGCCAGTCTCGGTTCCCCCTGGCGCGCCTAAGCCGATCCGATACAATGAAAATCAGATGCCGGTCGGCCGTCCGCCGAACCGGTTCAACTTGAAACGTTCGGGAGGACTCCATGAAGAAACTCGCACTCCTTGCCGCTGCGGGCGTGCTCGCCTGGGCGGGCGTCGCCGAAGCCGGCGCCACGCTCACCGCGATCAAGAGCCGCGGTAGTATCCAATGCGGCGTCAACACCGGCTTGGCCGGCTTCGGCATCGCCGACAGCCAGGGCAACTGGGTCGGCCACGACATCGACTTCTGTCGGGCGCTGGCTGCGGCCGTGCTCAACGACCGCACCAAGGTCAAGTTCACGCCGCTCTCGGCCGCGCAACGCTTCACCGCGCTGCAGTCGGGCGAAGTCGACGTGCTCTCGCGTAACACCACGCTCACTCTGGTGCGCGACGCCTCGCTCGGGCTCCACTTCGCGGGCGTCTGGTACTACGACGGCCAAGGCTTCATGGTGCCGAAGAAGCTCAACGTGAAGAGCGCCAAGGAACTGAACGGCGCCGAGGTTTGTGTCCAGACCGGCACCACCACCGAGCTCAATTTGGCCGATTATTTCCGCGCCAACCGCATGCAGTTCAAGCCGGTGGTGTTCGAATCGCTCGCCGAATCGAAGACCGCGTTCTTCAACGGCCGCTGCCAGGTCTATACGACCGACGCGTCCGGCCTGGCTTCGATCCGCGCCGCCGACGCGCCCAAGCCCGAGGACTTCGTCATTCTGCCCGAGATCATCTCGAAAGAGCCGCTCGGGCCGGCCGTGCGCCGGGGCGACGACGAGTGGTTCGCGATCGTCAAGTGGGTGTTGAACGCGACCCTCGAAGCCGAAGAGTACGGCGTCACCTCGAAGAACGTCGACGAGATGAAGGCGAGCAGGGATCCGAACGTTCAGCGCTTGCTCGGCGTCACCGGCGACATGGGCGAGAAGCTCGGCCTCGACAAGGAGTGGGCCTATCGTGTGATCAAGCAGGTCGGGAATTACGGCGAAATCTTCGACCGCAACCTGGGCCCGGCGACGCCCTTGAAGCTCGAGCGCGGCCTCAACCAGATCTGGACCAAGGGCGGATTGATGTATCCATCGCCGGTGCGCTAACCGGCTGCCAACCCCGCGCCGATCGCTCGGCGCGGGGTTTTTCTTTCCGGCATCACGAGCGAGGCGGGGATGGTGGTCGCGAACGGACACGCGGCACCGCCGCCCACGAGCGGGCGGCCCGGCGGCGTGTCGTTGTGGTACGACCCGCGGATTCGCGCGATCGCCTATCAGGTGCTAGCCATCGGCGGCGTCATCGCCCTCGGCGTCTACCTGGTCGACAACACCCTCGACAATCTGAACGAACGCCAGATCCGCACCGGCTTCGGCTTTCTGGGCCGCGAAGCCGGGTTCGAGATCGGCGAGAGCGTGATCGAATACGACCCGCACGACTCTTACGCCAAGGCGTTCGCGATCGGCCTGCTCAACACCATCAAGGTCTCGTTCATCGCCATCGTGCTGGCGACGCTGATCGGTACCGTGGTCGGGATCGCCCGGCTATCGCGCAACTGGCTGGTCGCCAAGTTCGCGTCCTTCTACATCGAGACCGTGCGCAACCTGCCGCTCTTGCTGCAGCTCTTCTTCTGGTATGCGATCCTGACCGGGTTGTTGCCGGCGGTGAGCGAGGCGCTCGAGCTCCTGCCGGGCGTCTATCTCTCGAAGAGCGGGCTCACCTATCCGGTGCCGCTGGCCCACCCGATCCACGCCTGGATGGGGCTTACGCTCGTCGTCGGGATCGCCAGCGCGATCGCCTATGCCCGCCACGCGCGCGGCGTCCAGGATCGTACTGGCGTGCAATGGCCGCTGCTCTGGCCCGCGGTCGGAATGATCGTCGGGCTTCCGCTCGCGACCTGGCTGATCGGCGGCGCGCCGACGGCGCTCGACGTCCCGGTGTTCCAGCGCTTTCGCTACGCCGGCGGCGGCGAGGCCAGTCCGGAGTTTTTGGCGCTGCTGCTCGGGCTCACCGTCTATACCGCGACCTTCATCGCCGAGGTGGTGCGCGCCGGCATTCTCGCGGTCGACGACGGTCAGAGCGAGGCGGCGAGGGCGCTGGGGCTTCGCCAGAAGCTGGTGCTGCGCCTGGTGGTGCTGCCGCAGGCGCTCCGCGTCATCATTCCGCCGCTCACCAATCAGTACTTGAACCTGACGAAGAACTCCTCGCTCGCGGTCGCGATCGGCTATCCCGACCTGGTCGGCGTCGCCGACACCACGCTCAACCAGACCGGTCAGGCAGTCGAGGTGATCGCGCTCATCATGGCGGTCTACCTGACCTTGAGCCTTTCGATCTCGTTCGCGATGAATCTCTATAACCGCGCGATCGCGCTAAGGGAGCGCTGAGCGTGAGCGTCGCCGCCGTGTCCCGCCCATCGCGCACAGCTCCCCCCGGCAGCGGCGCGCTGGCGTGGCTCAAGGAGAATCTGTTCTCGAGCCTCGGCAACACGATCTTGACGTTGCTGATCGGGCTGCTCGTCGTGCTGGCGTTGCCGCCGATCGTCGAGTGGGCGCTGGTGAAAAGCGTGTGGGGCCCGGCGCCCTCGCAGGTGTGCAAGGAAGCGGAAGGCGCGTGCTGGGCCTTCATCTACGAGAAGCACCGCCTGATCCTGTTCGGCCGCTACCCGTTCGCCGAGCAGTGGCGGCCGCTGGTGGCGATGGTGCTGCTGTTCGGCCTGATCGGCTTTTCGTGCTTCCGTCGCTTCTGGAAAGGGTGGCTCGGCGCAGTGTGGGCGGTCGGGCTGGTCCTGTTCTGCATCCTGATGTGGGGCGGCCTGTTCGGCCTCTCCTACGTCGAGACCGCGCTCTGGGGCGGGCTGCCGCTCACGCTCATTCTGTCCTCGGGCGGGATCGTGCTGGCGTTCCCGTTCGCGATTCTCCTGGCGCTCGGGCGGCGCTCGCAGCTGCCGATCGTGCGCGCGATCTGCGTCACCTATATCGAGCTGATCCGGGGCGTGCCGCTGGTGACGCTGCTGTTCATGGCGTCGTTCATGTTCCCGCTGTTCATGCCGCATGGGGTGCAGATCGACGCGGTGCTGCGCGCGTTGGTCGCGATCCTGCTGTTCGCGGCCGCCTACTTGGCCGAGGTCGTCCGCGGCGGTTTGCAGGCGATCCCCAAGGGCCAGTACGAAGCCGCCAACGCGATCGGGCTCACCTATTGGCAGGCGACGCGCAAGATCATCCTGCCGCAGGCGATCCGGATCGTGATCCCGCCGATCGTCAATTCCTTCATCGCCACCTTCAAGGATACGTCGCTCGTGGTGATCGTGAGCCTGACCGACCTCCTGCTCGCCACCCGCCAGGCGATTTCCGACCCGGCGTGGCGCCCGTTCTTCGTCGAGGGCTACGTCTTCATCGCGCTCATCTATCTCGTCTTCTGCTACGCCATGTCGCGCTACAGCCGTTACCTCGAGACCGAACTCCACACCGGTCGCCGCAAACGCTAGAGAGGGACCGCCATGTCCGCCGTCGCCAACGGAACCCCGATCATCGAACTGAAGAACGTCTCGAAATGGTTCGGGCCGTTCCAGGTGCTGCGCGACATATCCCTGACCATCAAGAAAACCGAAAAATTCGTGATCTGCGGCCCGTCGGGCTCGGGCAAGTCGACCTTGATCCGCTGCATCAACGCGCTCGAAGAGCACCAGGTCGGCCAGATTGTGGTCGACGGCACCGAGCTCACCCGCGACCTGAAGCGGATCGACCAGGTCCGGCGCGAGGTCGGCATGGTGTTCCAGCAGTTCAATTTGTTCCCGCACATGACCGTGCTCGAGAACCTTTGCGTCGGCCCGATTTGGGTGCGCCGGATGAAGCGCGACGAGGCCGAGGCGCAGGGACTCAAGTACCTGGACCGCGTCCACATCCGCGAGCAGGCGCTCAAATACCCGAGCCAGCTCTCGGGTGGCCAGCAGCAGCGGGTCGCGATCGCGCGCGCGCTCTGCATGAACCCCAAGATCATGCTGTTCGATGAACCGACCTCGGCGCTCGACCCCGAGATGATCAAGGAGGTCTTGGACGTGATGATCGAGCTGGCGCGCGAGGGCATGACCATGCTGTGCGTCACCCACGAGATGGGGTTCGCGCGCCAAGTCGCCGACCGCGTCGTCTTCATGGATGGCGGCGAGATCGTCGAGGAAGCGCCGCCCGCGCAGTTCTTCTCGGCGCCCAGGTCCGATCGCGGCCGCCAGTTCCTTAGTCAGATCCTTCATAACTAAACGCGCGCCGCATCCGCCTCGACGTCAAGTACCCTCGGGGAGTATCCTTCCGCTATGAAGCAGACCGCCCACAAAGGCTGCCTCGCGCGCCTCCACCGCATCGAAGGCCAGGTCCGCGGCGTTGCCCGTATGATTGAGGACGACCGCTACTGCATCGATGTCGTCCAGCAGCTCCAGGCGGTGCGCTCGGCCTTGAAGCGGGTCGAGGACGAGGTCCTGAAGGACCACGTCGAGCATTGCGTCGACCACGCGATCCGCTCCGGCGACCGGCGCGAGCAGCGCGAGAAGGTGGCCGAACTGCTGGCGGTGTTCGGGAAGTCGCTCGGGCGGTGAGCCGACGGCGATAGCCGCGCGCGAGCCGCCATCCTGCGAGACGCGCAGGTCGATGTCGTCGCCGGCCTTGCCGTTGAACCACTCGGTCATAAAGCCGGTTTGGTTGCCGTTGGTGCTGACGCCGGCATAGGTATGGACCGGAAAGATCGTGGTGCCCCCGCCGCAGGCGACGTAGGTGCGGGTATGCCCGGTCGCGTTGGTGTCCCAAGTGACGTAGGTCACCACGCGCGCCTTGGCGACGCCGTGCGGAACACGAATGCGACTGTCGTTCGGTTCCAGAAGGTGCTCGTCGGGGCGGCTATCGAACAAGGTCAGGATGTGCCAGTGGTCGCGGTCGATGGCGAGCACGTCCTCGTGCAATCACTGGCCGCTCGATACGTCACGGTGCCAGCTGACGCGAATGATCGATCCGGTTTAGATCCGGGATGACCCCGGCCGCCTTCCGCTCGATTCGCGTCAAGCTGGGCCTCTCGCAGGCCGACAAATTGGACGTTCGCTTTTGTTCCTTTACCGACGGCGCGGCTTAATCCTCTGATCTAGAGTTCTAAAAAGGGTGGAGGCCCGGGCCGGAATTGAACCGGCGTAAACGGTTTTGCAGACCGCTGGATAGCCACTCTCCCACCGGGCCTTAGGCGGGCGGCGTCGCTGCCGACGCCGGGGCTTGGGTTTAGTCAGTCCGCCCGCCTTTGGCAAGCCGCCCGGCCGGCCGGTTGCCAGCGCCGCCGCGCTCGGCCTATATACGCGGACGCGGGCGCTGCGATTCGCGCTTGAGCGAGAAGAGGCTAGCGATGGCGATCGATTTCGCGGCCGCGCGCCGCAGCATGGTCACCAATCAACTGGTGCCGAACCGGGTGAGCGACGAGCGCGTCACCGGCGCGATGGGCGCGGTCGCGCGCGAGCTGTTCGTGCCCGAAGCGTTCCGCGCCGCGGCTTACGCCGACGAGGACGTGGCGCTCGGCCGCGGCCGCTACGTCATGGAGCCCCGGGTATTCGCGCGGCTCCTTCAGGCCGCCGCCGTCGGCGCCAGCGATCTCGTGCTCGATGTCGGCTGCGGCAGCGGCTATTCGAGCGCGGTTTTGGCCAAGCTCGCCGCGACCGTGGTTGCGCTCGAAGAGGACGCCGAGCTCGCCGCCCGCGCTACTCAGACGCTCGCCCGCGCCGGCGCCGACAACGTTGCCGTCGTGACCGAGCCGATGCGCGAGGGCTATGCCCAGCAGGGCCCCTACGATGTCATCTTCGTGAACGGCGCCATTCCGGCGATCCCCGCTCGTCTGACCGCGCAATTGGCAGATGGCGGCCGCCTGGTCGCGGTGGTCGGCGCCGCGCGGCTCGGCAAGGCGACGCTCGTTGTCAGTGTCGGCGGCATCGCCGGCGCGCGAGCGCTGTTCGATGCGGCGGTTCCGGCGCTCCCAGGCTTCGCCGAGTCGCCCACGTTCGTGTTCTGACATGACTGCGGCGAACGGCGGCGCCGAGCCACCGCTCCAAATCGACGTCGCGGAACTCGCCGCGCTCAAAGCGAACGGTGCGCCGCACCGCGTGCTCGACGTACGCGAGCCGTGGGAGCGGGACCTCTGCAAGATCGCGGGCTCGATCGACATCCCGTTAAGCGAGATTCCGGAGCGGATCGATGAAGTGCGGGGCGGCGAAGGGCCGCTCGTCGTTATTTGCCATCACGGCATGCGCAGCCTGAATGCGACCGTGTGGCTGCGCGGGCAGGGCGTCGCTGTGGCGATCAATTTGAAGGGTGGGATCGACGCTTGGGCCCGTCAAATTGATCCGACGCTGAAGCTGTACTAATGTCGCTCGACGTTCGCGCCCCGGTCCTTTCCTCAGCACCACCTAGAGGTTCAATGCAGCCCGATTCCCGCCGCGCCTCTCTTTTTTTTGTCCGGTTGCGGGCCGGAGTCGCGGCCGGTGCGCTGGCGGTCGCCCTCGCGGCGACCGGCCCGGCGAGCGCTGAAACGCTGCAAGATGCGTTGATCGCGGTTTATTTGAACAACCCGACCTTGCTCGCGCAGCGCGCTAACCTGCGCGCGACCGATGAGGGCGTGCCGCAGGCGCTCTCGAACTACCGCCCGACCGTGACCGCTGAAGGCACCGCCGGCCGCACCGAGCGGTACGATTCGACCACCGGCAGCAAAGGCCTCGATCCCAAGACGGCGGCGCTCCGCGTCGTCCAGCCGCTCTACCGCGGCGGGCGCACGGTGGCTAGCGTGCGGCAGGCTGCGAACCTCGTGCTCGCTGGGCGCATGGACCTGCGCACCACCGAGCAGTCGGTATTGCTGCTTGCCGTTACCGCTTACATGAACGTCGTCCGCGACCAGGCGGTGCTGCAGCTCCGCTCGAACAACGAGACCGTACTCGCGCGCCAACTACAGGCGACCCGCGACCGCTTCGAGGTCGGCGAGGTGACCCGCACCGACGTCGCCCAGTCCGAGGCGCGCCTGGCGCGTGCCCGCTCCGACCGCATCCAGGCCGAAGGCGATCTGACCTCGAGCCGCGCCAACTACCGGCGCGTGGTCGGCGTCGATCCAGGCCGGCTCGAGCCGGCGCCAGCGCTCGCCGATGTCCCCGACTCGCTCGAAACCGCGATCGTCATCTCGGTGCGTGATAACCCTAGCCTCAAGGCGGCCGAGTATATTGAGGCCGCGAGCCGCGACGCGGTCGACGTCGCCAAAGGCGCCTTGCTGCCGACCGTGAACCTCAACGGCGAGCTCACCTACACCGAAGAAGCGGCGGTGCAAAATCTGCGCACCGAGACCGCGAGCATCACGGCGCGGCTCACGATCCCGCTTTACCAGGCTGGGGCCGAGTATTCGTCGGTGCGCCAAAGCCGCGAAGCCAATACCCGCCGCCGTATCCAGGTCGAGGAGGCGCGCCGCTCGGTCATGGAAGGCGTCACCACGGCCTGGCAGCGCCTCACCACCTCAAGCGCGCGCATCGTCGCCCAGCGCGAGCAGGTGCGCGCAGCCGAACTCGCCTTGGACGGGGTCCGCCAGGAAGCCGAGCTTGGCGCGCGCACGACCTTGGACATCCTCGATGCCGAGCAGGAGCTCTTGAACGCGCAAGTGACCCTGGTCCAGGCCCAGCGTGACGAATACGTGGCGGCGTTCGAGCTCAAATCGGCGGTAGGGCGGTTGACGGCTCAGGCGGTCGGGCTCGGCATCGAACCCTACGACGAGACCGATTATTTCCGCCGGGTCCGCGAGCGCTGGACCGGACTGAATGGCGAGCTTTTCGACGGCGGCTTCGCCGGCGGCTTCCGCGAACCGCGCCAGCTAACTCCCTGATTCCAGGGCTAGCAGCCTGAAATAACACTATCCATAGTGGTAAAAACATTTCGTAATACAGGATTCTGGGATTAGAGTGACGCCGGTCGCGTTCGGGCGAGCGCCGCTAAGGGTAAGGGATGAGCGACCCGAAGACGCAACAAGAACCGACGATGGAGGAAATCCTCGCATCGATTCGGCGCAGCATTTCCGAAGACGACAAAGCAGCGCCGGCCGCCGGCGAGGACGCCCCTGCGACAGCGGCGCCGGCCGCGGTAGCCGAGGAAGTCGCGCCGCCGCCCCCGCCACCCCCGCCTATGCCCAAACCGTCGGCGAAGCCCGCGGTCGCCGCTGCACCGCCGCCCCCACCGCCGCCGATGCCTAAGGCCCAACCTGCTGTGGCGGCCGCACCGGCCATGCGCGCGGTCGAGCCGGAGCCCGCGCCCGCCGCCGATGCCGGCGAGCCGGCCGAGTTCGACGATAGCGTCCTCGAACTCACTGAGATCATCGAAGAAGGGGCCGAAGCCCCGTCGGCGCCGCCGCCCACGGTCGAACGGCCGAAACCACGTATCGTTTCGCCGGCGCCGGTCGCGCTGGAGCCCGAGCCCGAGCCGGTCATGACGCCAGTGAGAGCGCCGGCAACCGCGGCAGCGGCTGCCCCGGCGATGCGCGCGGGCGCCACCGACCTTTCGCAGCTGGTTTCGGATGCGACGGCGATGGCGGCGGCAACCTCGTTCGCTGGCTTCGCCAATCAAGTTCAGCAGACCAAGGGCGTGACGCTTGAAGGAAGCGAGAGGACACTCGAAGAACTCGTCAAGGACCTGTTGCGGCCGATGCTCAAGGACTGGCTTGACCGGAATCTACCGCCGCTCGTCCAGCGCCTGGTTGAGCGCGAGATCGCCAAACTCGCCGGCCGCAGCGAAGAAGAGAAGTGACGCCCGGCGCACGGGCGGCCGTCGCGATCTTCGTTTTCTTTCTCGGCAACACGAACGCGCGCGCGGACGAGACGCGCACGGTGAGGCCTGAAGCCGCGCAGCTCCAGTTCTCGATTGCGCTTCCCGGGCTGCGGCACACGGTGACGGCTTGGGTCGCGGCAGGTGGTGTCAGTGCCATCGAGAACCACGCCTTCGTCGGGCTCCTGCCATTCCCGCGCATGGCGGCGGTCGTTTCGCGCGTGATCGGTGCGGGACGGCGCGAGCCGCTGCCGCCGCTCGATGCCGCACGACTTCGCAAGGAGTGGAGTTTCCTGCGCGATCGTCCGATCGATGGCTTGCGCGCCATCGCCGCGCCGCGACCATCGGTGACGGCGGTTCGCTTTTCAGTCGATGGTTGCGCCTGCGTCGCGTGGCGCGAGACAGTGACGCGCGAGACCGATGGCACCCCACGCGATCTCGTCACGGGCTACCGCTGCGAACCGGCCGAGGCCGGCTTGAGCGGCGGCGACATCGAAGCGACGCTGACCGGTTACCGCGTCCTGTTGCAGGCGATTGCGCCGCAACGGCCTTGATTTGACAGCGGCTTCGCGCGATGTTCCGCGCGCTTTCGCCTGAACCGGTGCGTGATGCTCGACAAGACCTATAATCCGGCCGACACCGAGACCCGCCAGTACGAGCGCTGGGAGCGCGCGGGCGCGTTCGCCTGCAACCGCCGGCCAGGCGCCGAGACCTACTGCATCGTGATCCCGCCCCCCAACGTCACCGGCAGCCTGCACATGGGTCACGCGCTCAACAACACGCTTCAAGACATCCTCGTCCGCTATAAACGGATGCGAGGCTTCGAGGTGCTTTGGCAGCCGGGTACCGACCACGCCGGCATCGCGACCCAGATGGTGGTCGAGCGCCAACTCGCGCTCGAACAGAAGGATCGGCGCGGCATGGGCCGCGCCGCGTTTCTCGGTCGCGTCTGGAAGTGGAAGGCGGAATCGGGCGGCACCATCTCGCGCCAGCTCAGGCGCCTGGGCGCGTCGTGCGACTGGTCGCGCGAGCGCTTCACGATGGACGAGGGCCTTTCCAAGGCCGTGCTCAAGGTGTTCGTCGACCTCTACCGCGCCGGCCTCATCTACAAGGACAAGCGCCTCGTCAACTGGGACACGCGCTTCGAGTCGGCCATCTCCGACCTCGAGGTCGAGAACCGCGAGATCGACGGCCACCTCTGGCACTTCAAGTATCCGGTCGAGGGCGAGACCGGGGCGTTCATCACGATCGCGACGACGCGGCCCGAGACCATGCTCGCCGACACCGCGGTCGCCGTGCACCCGAACGACGAGCGCTACCGTGCGCTCGTCGGCAAGCACGTGATCCTGCCGCTGGTCGGCCGCCGCATTCCGATCGTCGCCGACGAGTACGCCGATCCGGAGCAGGGGTCGGGCGCGGTCAAGATCACCCCGGCGCACGACTTCAACGACTTCGAGGTCGGCGTCCGCCACAAGCTGCCGCACGTCAACATTCTCGATTCACACGGCGTCTTGAACGAAAACGCGCCCGCCGCGTACCGCGGTCTCGACCGCTTCGAAGCGCGCAAGAAAGTCGTCGCCGACCTGGAGGCCCTGGGCCTGGTCGAGAAGATCGTGCCGCACAAGCATGTGGTTCCGCACGGCGATCGCTCCGGCACGGTGATCGAGCCCTGGCTTACCGACCAGTGGTACGTCGATGCCAAGAAGCTGGCGGTCGAGGCGATCGCCATGGTCGAACAGGGCCGCACCAAGTTCGTGCCGAAGACTTGGGAGAAGACCTATTTCGAGTGGATGCGCAACATCCAGCCCTGGTGCATCTCGCGCCAGCTCTGGTGGGGCCACCAGATCCCGGCGTGGTATGGGGCCGACGGCAAGGTGTTCGTCGCGCTGACCGAGGCCGAGGCGCGCGCCGACGCGCGCGCCGCCTATGGCCAGGACGTCCCGCTCTCGCGCGACGAGGACGTGCTCGACACGTGGTTCTCGTCGGCCTTGTGGCCGTTCTCGACGCTCGGCTGGCCCGACCAAACGCCCGAGCTCAAGCGCTTCTATCCGACCAGCGTCCTCGTCACCGGTTTCGACATCATCTTCTTCTGGGTCGCGCGGATGATGATGATGGGCCTCCACTTCACCGGCGACATCCCGTTCCGCGACGTCTACGTGCACGCGCTGGTGCGCGATGCGCGCGGCCAGAAGATGTCGAAATCCAAGGGCAACATCATCGATCCCCTGGAGTTGATCGATAAGTTCGGCGCCGACGCGCTCCGCTTCACGCTGGCGGCGATGGCGGCGCAGGGCCGCGACGTCAAGCTCGCCGAGAGCCGGGTCGAGGGCTATCGCAACTTCGCGACCAAGCTCTGGAACGCGGCGCGGTTCTGCGAAATGAACGAGTGCCGACCCGTCCCTGGCTTCGATCCCGCGACGGTCACGACGACGCTCAATCGCTGGATCGTCGGCGAAGCGGCCGCCGCGCTCGCGGCGGTCGCGCAAGGAATCGAGAGCTACCGCTTCAACGAGGCCGCCGCCGCGGCCTATCGCTTCACCTGGGCGACCTTCTGCGACTGGTACATCGAGTTCGCGAAGCCGGCGCTCACTGGCGAGGACGCCGCCGCCAAGGCCGAGACCCGCGCGACCGCGGCGTGGGCGCTCGACATGATCCTCCACATGCTGGCGCCGATGATGCCCTTCGTGACCGAGGAGATCTTCGAGCGGTTTTTCGCCGCCGACGGGCGGCTGTTGATGCTCGACCCGTGGCCCACGCCCGATGCCGGGTGGGGCGATGCCGCGGCCAGCGCCGAAATGGACTGGGTCGTACGGATCGTGACCGAGGTGCGCTCGGTGCGCTCGGAGATGAACGTGCCGGCCGGCGCCAAGGTGCCGCTCAGCCTGATGGGTGCGAGCGCGGAAACCGCGGCCCGGCTCGAGCGCCACCGCGACGTGATCGTGCGTTTGGCGCGACTCGAGCGCGTCACGTTGGGCGGCGACGTGCCCAAAGGCGCGGCCCAGATCGTGCTCGACGAAGCGACCCTGGTGCTGCCGCTCGCCGGCATCATCGACATCGCCGCCGAGCGCGCGCGGCTCGAACGCGAAGTGAAGAAGCTCGCCGGCGAGATCGCTGGCATCGACAAAAAGCTCGCCAACCCGGCGTTCGTCGCCAAGGCGCCCGAAGAAGTCGTCGAGGAGCAGCGCGAGCGCCGCGCCGACGCCGAAGCGGCGAGCCGACGCCTGATGCAAGCGGTGGCGCGACTGGCGTAGGTCGGCACGCGCTTCTCTGCGGCCCGCCGCGCGTGGTCCGTTGATTTCGATCAAGGCGGCCGGGCTTCCCAGAAGCGGATAGTGGCGGCGCATGCCGACCGCGCCCGAAGTCCGGGTCTGGGACCCGCTCGTCCGCCTCATCCACTGGGTGCTGGTCGCGGCGTTCGCGGTCGCTTACGCGACCGGCGACGACTGGTTGACGCCCCACGTCTGGGCCGGCTATGTCGCCGGCGGCGCGGTCGCGCTCCGCCTGGTATGGGGTCTGATCGGGACCAAGCACGCCCGCTTCACCGACTTCGTCTACGGACCGCAGGCGGTCAAGGCATACGTCGTTTCGCTCGTCGCCTTCTCGGCGCGGCGCTACATCGGCCATAGCCCGGCCGGCGGCGTCATGATCGTGGCGTTGCTGGCGGCGATGACGATCACGGTGGTGACCGGGCTCGTGCTTTATGGCGGCGCCGAGCAAGCCGGCCCGCTCGCGCCGATCGTGGCGCCCCGGCTGGATCCCAGCCAAATGCCCGGTCGAACGCCGACCGTTGCCGGCGACAACGGCGACGAGGACCATGTGCGCGGGGTCAAGCGCGGCGAGCGCGAGGACGCGCTCGAGAAAGTCCACGAGTTCTTCGCCGATCTCACCCTGTTTCTGGTGCTGATCCACGTCGCCGGTGTCCTGGTGATGAGCCTCGCGCATCGCGAGAATCTGGTGCGAGCGATGATGACCGGGCGCAAGCGGGCGCCCGAACCCGACCCGGGCCGCTCCGGCTCTTGAGCCGGGGCGGAAGGCGCGCTACACGCATAGGCCGCGCGGCGCGCCGGTCGTGGCCGCGCGCGGGGAGGGAGCACAAATGGCAAACACTTACGGTAACCCGGAGGGCATGGCGGCGCCGCTCGGGTTCTATTCGCACGGCGTCGTCATTCCGCCGGGGGCGCGCGTCCTGGTGTCGGCCGGACAAGTCGGAGTCGCGCGCGACGGTACGGTCCCCAAGGACTTCGCCGCCCAGGCCGAGAACACCTGGTACAACCTCACCCTCATCCTCCAGGACAACAAGATGACGGTGAACGACTTGGTCAAGATCAACCACTTCTTGACCGACGCCGCCAACATCCAGACGTACCGGGGCATCTTCACCAAGTATCTCGGCCGCGTCCGGCCGGCCTCGACGCTCTTGATCGTGGCCGGCCTGGCCCGGCCCGAGCTTCTGCTCGAGGTCGAGATCGTCGCCGCGCAATAGCGATGGCGGCGCGCATCCATAACCCCGCCGGCATCGCACCGCCGAGGGCGGCCTATTCGCACGCGGCCGCGCTCGCCGGGCCGCACCGAGTGCTGCACTCGGCGGGCCAAGTCGGGCGCAAACCCGATGGCACGATCCCGCCCGATTTCCGCGGGCAGGTCGAGGCAGTGTGGGATAATCTCGAAACCATCCTCGCCGCCAACGCGATGACCCTCGCCGACATCGTCAAGATCAACTTCTTCTTGACCGATGCCGACGACGTCGTCGCCAACCGCGAGGCCTTCGCCCGGCGCCTCGGGCCCGAATTCCGGCCGACGACGACGCTCCTCGTGATCAAGGCGCTGGCCCAGCCGGCGCTCAAGATCGAGGCCGAGATCGTGGCCGCGGCAAATTAAGTAGCATGAAAATTAACTAGCTAATTAAATCAGCGAGGACGCCATGGACGCCAAGCGCTTCGACAAAGCCAAATTGCCGAGCCGGCACGTCTCGGTCGGGCCCGAGCGCGCCCCGCATCGCTCGTACTACTACGCGATGGGGTTGACCGCCGAGGACATCGCCAAGCCGTTCATCGGCGTCGCCACTTCGTGGAACGAGGCCGCGCCCTGCAACATCGCACTCGGGCGTCAGGCGCAAGCGGTCAAGAAAGGCGTCAACGAGGCCGGCGGTACGCCGCGCGAGTTCACCACCATCACCGTGACCGACGGCATCGCTATGGGCCACGAGGGCATGAAGTCTTCGCTGGTGTCGCGCGAGGTGATCGCCGATTCGGTCGAGCTCACCGTGCGCGGCCACTGCTACGACGCGCTGGTCGGCTTGGCCGGCTGCGACAAGTCGCTGCCCGGCATGATGATGGCGATGGTGCGCTTGAACGTGCCGGCGGTCTTCATGTACGGCGGCTCGATCCTGCCCGGGCGGTTCCGCAACCGCGACGTCACCGTGGTCGACGTGTTCGAGGCGGTCGGCATGCATTCGGTCGGCAAGGTCGATGACGAATACCTCCACGAGCTCGAGTGCGTCGCCTGCCCATCGGCCGGATCGTGCGGTGGCCAGTTCACCGCCAACACCATGGCCTGCGTCTCGGAGGCGATCGGCTTGGCGCTGCCCGGCTCGGCCGGGGCGCCGGCGCCCTACGAATCGCGCGACATCTTCGCCGAGGAATCGGGCCGCGCGGTCATGAACCTCCTGTCGCTCAATTTGCGGCCGCGCGACATCGTGACGCGCAAGGCGCTCGAAAACGCGGCCGTGGTGGTCGCAGCCTCGGGCGGTTCGACCAACGCCGGGCTGCATCTGCCGGCGATCGCGCACGAGTGCGGCATCAAGTTCGACCTCCACGACGTCTGCCGCATCTTCAAGAAAACGCCCTACATCGCCGACTTGAAGCCGGGTGGAAAATACGTGGCCAAGGACCTCTACGATGTCGGCGGCGTACCGATCCTGATGAAGGCGCTCTTGGACGGCGGCTACCTCCACGGCGATTGCATGACCGTGACCGGCAAGACGATCGCCGAGAACCTGCGCCACGTGACCTTCCCCAAGAACCAGGATGTGATCCGTCTCACCTCGGCGCCGCTCTCGCCGACCGGCGGCGTGGTCGGCTTGAAAGGCAACCTCGCGCCGCAAGGGGCGATCGTCAAAGTCGCCGGCATGAAGCGGCTCAAGTTCACGGGACCGGCCCGGGTGTTCAATTCCGAGGAAGAGGCGTTCGCCGCCGTCAAGGCCGAGAAATACAAAGAGGGCGAGGTGCTGGTCATCCGCTACGAAGGCCCGCGCGGCGGCCCAGGCATGCGCGAGATGCTTTCGACCACGGCCGCGATCTACGGCCAGGGCATGGGCGAGAAGGTCGCGCTCATAACCGACGGTCGCTTCTCCGGTGCGACCCGCGGCTTCTGCATCGGCCATGTCGGGCCCGAGGCGGCGGTCGGCGGGCCGATCGCGCTCCTGAAGAACGGCGATATGATCGAGATCGACGCCGAAAAAGGCGTGCTCGAGGTCGACTTGACCAAGGCCGAGCTCGCCAAGCGGCGCAAGGCGTGGAAGCCGCGCAAGTCCGACTTCCAGTCGGGCGCGATCTGGCGCTATGCACGGAACGTCGGCGACGCCGAGCAGGGCGCCGTCACCCACCCCGGCGGCAAGGCCGAGACCCACGTCTACGCTGACATCTAACCCGCGGGAGGCCGGCGGCTCGGACGCGCGCAATGCGCGAACCGCTAACCTCTGGATTCGCGCGTTCATCTCCGAGTAAGGTTTTCTCCTTAATGTCTACGGTTCCATCCTTAAAGAGCGGCAGCTTTGAATCTCAAGTGGACGTTCTACAACTGGCTGGGGCCCCTGTTCGAGTTGGCGGGGCGATGGTCGGGCGAGGCGCGGCACCTGCGCGTCCGGCCCAAGGTCGCGTACGCGATCTCGCGTGAAGCGGTGGCGATGGGCGATCGGCCGCGCGAACTCGCGCTGATCGCCAAGAACAGTCTCTCGACGCCAACGCTGTGCTTGGTCATCGACAATGTCGGGCGCGAGGCGGTGACGATCGACGAAGTGGGGCTGGCGGGCTGGTTCGATCACCCGATGCTCGGCATGACCGAGCCGCTCTTCCACGATGCCTTGGGCTGGCCGCGTACGCTGGCGCCGGGCGAGTCGGTGGTCGCGTATCTCACGCCGGCGATCCAGAAGCACCCTGTCTTGAGCGAAACGCGCTTCGGGTTTGCGCAGTCGACCACCGGCGAAATCTGGACCGGCACCTCGGCCGCGATCCCGTTCTTCGTCGCCTCGCTCAAGCGGCCGGCCGTCGCCAAGCGTCTGCGCGAAGCTTGATCCGACCGGTCAGATCGGCAGCGCCCGGCCTTTCTCGGCCAGTTCGCACCAGATCGGCACGTGGTCGGAGGCTTTGGCCCCGGCTTCCTCGTGGCCGCGGACGTCGCGGTCGATCTCGCAGGCGTTCAGGCGGTCGGCCGCGAGCGGCGAGAGCAGCAGGTGGTCGATCCGCAAGCCCTGGTTCTTGCGCCACGCCCCGGCTTGATAATCCCAGTACGTATAGGCGGTCTCATCGGGATGGAGCGCGCGGAACGCGTCGATAAGCCCCAGATAAAGCGTCTTCCGAAATCGTTGGCGCGATTCCGGCCGACACAGCGCATCATTCTCCCACGCTTGCGGGTCGTACACGTCGCGATCGTTCGGGCAGATGTTGTAATCGCCTGCCAGGACGAACGCTGCCTCGGCCGCGAGCAGCGCCCGGGCGCGGTCGTGGAGGCGATCCATCCAGGCGAGCTTGTAGTCGAACTTCTCCGACGGCGCCGGGTTGCCATTGGGGAGGTAGAGCGAGGCAACGCGGAGCGTACCGACGGTCGCTTCGATATAGCGCGCCTGGGCGTCGTCCTTATCGCCCGGCAGCCCGCGCTCGACGTCCTCGAGCCGCGACTTCGACAGGATGGCGACGCCATTGAAGCCCTTTTGGCCGTGGGTCTCGATGTTGTAGCCCAGCTCCTCGACTTCGAGCCGCGGGAACTTGTCGTCCTCGCACTTGATCTCTTGCAGGAGCGCGACGTCCGGCTTGGCCGCGCGCAGCCACGCCAGCAAGTTAGGGAGCCGGGCGCGCGCGCCGTTGATGTTCCAGGTCGCGAGTTTCATGCGAAGCACGCCGCAGAGATGGCCGCCCACCGCCGCCGCTACCGGAACTCGCGGCGCCGTCAGCCGACCGCGAACGAATTACCGCAGCTGCACGAGGACGACGCGTTCGGGTTCTTGATCGCGAACGCCGCGCCGACCAAGTCCTCGACGAAATCGACCTGCGAGCCGGCGAGGTAGGCCAGCGAGGTCGTATCGACCACGACCCTGACGCCGTTCTGCTCGAACAGTTGGTCGTCTTCGTTCTTGGTGTCGTCGAAGGAGAACCCGTACTGGAAGCCCGAGCAACCGCCGCCCGAGACCGCGATCCGGAACATGACCGGCTTGCTTTCTTGCTTGGCTAAATGTGCGATCCGCTTGGCGGCGTTCTCGGAGAGGAGGAGCGCAGGGGCGTCGGTCATCGGCACGTCCTTGGGCGTCGGGCTCGGATACGGTGCGAATGGGTCGCTACCAACCTCTTGATATGTATCGCTTGACGGCCGACTGTCAAATAGCGACCGAACGCGGCCGCCCGTGTTGATCGGTCTCCGGGGCCGAGTTAGTGTCGGCCCATGGCGGTCCGCTTCGCCTATGCCCCCTTCGCCTGCCACCCGGACGCCAGCCGCGGTCGCCTCCACCCCGAGCCCGAGAGTCCGACCCGGTCGGTCTATCAGCGCGACCGCGATCGCATCATCCATTCGACCGCGTTCCGGCGCCTCAAGCACAAGACCCAGGTGTTCATCGCCCACGAGGGCGACCACTACCGCACCCGGCTGACCCATAGCCTCGAAGTGTCGCAGGTGGCGCGCTCGGCGAGCCGCGTGCTCGGGCTCGACGAAGATCTGGCCGAGGCCTTGGCGCTCGCCCACGATTTGGGCCATACCCCGTTCGGCCACGCCGGCGAGGACGCGCTCGATGCGGTGATGACGCCCTATGGCGGGTTCGACCACAACGCGCAGACGCTTCGCATCCTGACCAAGCTCGAACGCCGCTACGCCGAGTTCGACGGCCTCAACCTCACCTGGGAGAGTCTGGAAGGCGTGGTCAAGCACAACGGGCCGCTCCTGCCGGCGACCCGCCCGCTGCCAGCGGCGATCGTCGAGTACGTCGCGGTCCAAGACCTCGAGCTCGCAACCTATCCGTCGGGCGAGGCCCAGGTCGCCGCGCTCGCCGACGATATCGCCTACAACACCCACGATATCGAGGACGGGCTTCGCGCCAACATCTTCGCGCTCGACGATCTACTCGAACTGCCGCTGGTCGGGCCGCTGATCGAGACGATCACGACGCGCTTTCCTTCACTCGAGCGCGGCCGGCTGGTGCACGAGCTCTCGCGCCGGCTGATCGATCGCATGATCAACGACCTGATCGAAGAGACCCGCCGACGCCTCGCCCGATCGGGTGCGGCCTCGGCCGACGCGATCCGCGCCGCCGGCACGCCCATAGTCGGTTTCTCGCCCGAGATGCACGCCCATCAACAATCGTTGCGCGCATTCCTTTACGCGCGGATGTACACCCATTTTCGTCAGCAGCGTTCGCACCGGCGCGCGCGAGAGATCGTGACCGATCTGTTCGAGGCCTTCATGGGCGAGCCGGCGTGCCTGCCGACCGAGTGGCAGGAGCGGCTCGAGCGCACGCCCGAAAAAGCCAAGACAGCGCGCCTGATCGCCGATTACATTGCCGGCATGACCGATCGTTTCGCGCTCGACGAGCACAAGCGCTTGTGCGGTGGTGACATATAAAATAATGAACGTTTTCAGTCATTTTCAGTCGATCGTTAAGAGAGAAATAGAAGGCTTGATGGGTGCGGCGGCGCTTCCTGCCGGCCTCGCGCTCGACGCTGTCTCGGCCGCTCCGCCGCGCGAAGCGGGCCACGGCGATATCGCCATCAACGCGGCGATGGTGCTGGCCAAGCAGGCCAAGATGCCGCCGCGCAAGATCGCCGACGCCTTGGCGGCTCGACTGCGGGAGGATTCCGCGGTGGCTGCAGTCGAGGTCGCCGGCCCCGGCTTCGTCAACGTGGCGCTGCGCGACGGGTTTTGGCACGCGCGTCTCGGCGAGATCCTGGCGACGGGGACGGCCTACGGTGCCTCGACCATCGGCAGAGGCGGACGCGTCAACGTCGAGTTCGTATCGGCCAACCCGACTGGGCCGCTCCACGTCGGCCACGGGCGCGGCGCGGTATTCGGCGATGCGCTCGCCGTGCTGCTCGAAAAAGCCGGCTACGAGGTGACGCGCGAGTACTACATCAACGACGCCGGCGGCCAGATCGAAGCGCTCGCGCGCTCGCTCTATTTCCGCTACCGCGAAGCATGCGGCGAGAAGCCCGGCATCATGCCCGAGGGTCTCTACCCGGGTGATTACCTGTTTCCGGTCGCCGAAGCGCTCAAAGTCCGCGACGGCGGCAAGTGGCTGAACCAGCCCGAGGCGACGTGGTTCGCGCCGGTCCGGGATTTTGCGGTCGAACGGATGCTGGGGCTGATCCGCGCCGACCTCGATCGGCTCGGCATCCGGTTCGATGTGTTTTTCTCGGAACGCTCGCTCCATGCCACCGGCCGGGTCGAGGCCGCGCTCGAGCGGCTCGAACAGGCGGGTGTCATCTACACCGGCGTGCTCGAGCCGCCCAAGGGCATGGTGCCCGAGGACTGGGAACCGCGCCCGCAAACGCTGTTTCGCGCCACCCGGTTCGGCGACGACGTCGACCGCCCACTCAAGAAATCCGACGGCAGCTGGACCTATTTCGCGGCTGACATCGCCTACCACTTCGACAAAATCGAGCGCGGCTTCCCGATCTTGATCGACGTGTGGGGCGCCGATCATGGCGGCTACGTCAAGCGCGTCCAGGCGGCGATCGCCGCGCTCGCCGGCGACAAAGCCCAGCTCGACGTCAAGATCTGCAACATGGTGCGCGTGCTCGACCAGGGCGTGCCGGTCAAGATGTCGAAGCGTTCGGGCGAGTTCGTGACCCTGGCCGATGTGATCGACGCCGTCGGCAAGGATGTCGTCCGCTTCATCATGCTGACGCGGCGAAACGACGCCATGCTTGATTTCGACCTGACCAGGGTACTGGAGCAATCGCGCGAAAACCCGGTGTTCTACGTCCAGTACGCCCACGCCCGCGCTCGCTCGGTGGCGCGCCGGGTCGCGGCCGAGCATCCCGACTTTGAGCTCGCCGAGCCGGCGTGGGGGCAAGCGCCGCTCGCGCTGCTCGGCCATGCGGGCGAGCTTCAGCTCATCAAGCGGCTCGCGCATTTTCCCGAGACTGTCGAAGCGGCGGCGCGCGCGCACGAGCCGCATCGGATCGCGTTTTATCTCTACGACCTCGCCGGCGACTTCCACGCGCATTGGAACCTCGGCAACGACGACCCCGCGCTCCGCTTCATCGTGCCTGGCAACCGCGACCTCACCTTCGCGCGCTTGGCACTGGTGCAGGGCATCGCTGAGGTGATCGCCGCCGGCCTTGCCGTGATGGGCGTGGCACCGGTCGAAGAGATGCGCTAAGCCAGAAAGAACCCGATGTCCGAGGTCGATCGTCCCCCGCCGCTCCTTCAATACGAGGAAAAACCGCCGCGTCGGTGGCTGGTTCTGCCCGAGCGCGCGGTTCTGGTGAAGGGCGGCATCGCAGCGGCCGGGCTCGCGGTCCTCACGATCGCGATCGTCATGGCTTACGACACCGGGCATCAGCGCGGTAGCAAGGAGGCCTTGCCGGTGGTCGCGGCCGATCCGGCGCGGACCCGGGTTCAGCCCGACTCGCCGGGCGGCTTGCAGATTCCGCACCAGGACAAGCTCGTCTACCAGCGTGTCTCGCCCGCCGGGGTGGCCTCGCCGGGACAGGAAAAGGTTCTGCCGGCGCCCGAAGAGCCGATGGCCAAACCGGCGCCCGAACCGCCGGCGCCGGCCGCCGCCGCGCGGGCACCCGGGCCGGCTCGGATGCCCGAGACCGGCCGCACCTCGAACGCGGTGTCGGCGCAACTGCCGCCGACCCC
>Ga0194131_10003653_pt1 | contig 23968 bp, 34 predicted proteins | sample TA2KigO120mmetaG_FD_148631 | JGI IMG/M metagenome (GOLD analysis project Ga0194131, IMG submission 148631) | Freshwater microbial communities from Lake Tanganyika, Tanzania - TA2015053 Kigoma Offshore 120m | ecosystem: Environmental > Aquatic > Freshwater > Lake | place: Tanzania: Lake... | reverse complement strand
CCTCGGTCTTGATCTCTTCGATCTTCTCGAGGTCGAAGATCGATTGCTCTCGACCTTCGCGCGCCAGGCGCATCGCCTCGTCGCGATCGGGCGTCGCGATCGAGATGTCGAGGAAGTGACGGCCCGTTCTCGCACCCGCTGCGTCCGTCTCCGCCCATGGGTCGACGTTGGCGCGCGGATCCTTCAGGACGTCCTGGTTCTTCACCAGCCAGTCTTTGACCGCGTCGACCGTCAGAGCTTCGTCCTTGCCGAAGATCTTGGCGCGGTCCTGCGCGATGGCGACCGCGAAGGCCTTCTCGCCGGCGAGGTTCTTCCCCTGTGCCAGGTTGTAGGTCGCGCCGCCGTGCTGCTCGGTGAGGTCTACGATGTCGCGGGCGAACTTGTCGAGGTCGAGTCCGGCGGCCTTCTGCGCGAGCTTGCGAGCAGCGCGCAGCCCCTGAGGCGAGAGCTTGCCCTTGCCACCGTACGCGAGCGACGCGAGTACGCTGGAGCCAGCACCAATCAACTCCGCAGTGTCGTGGTCGACGCCTCGAGCGATCAGATCTGTGGTGATAGCTTCACCAGCAGACGAGGAGAAATCGATGGCCTCGATCGCGGCGTCGAGGACGGCCATCTTCTTAGGGCTGGGCTTCGGTATACCGAGCGCGTCCAGCACCATCGTCGCGAGACCGCCCTGCCCGCTCGCAGCACGCTGGAAGTTGCGCTTGCGCGTCTGCTCCATATCAAACGGCAGCGGCACCGAGCGGTACCCTGACCGCACTGCGTCCGACACCGACACGTCATCACCAAGCAGCATCGGACTGCCGCCGCCGCGCGTGTTCTCCGCGCGCGGCCCCTCCGGCATCGCGTCGAGGTTCGTGTTCACACGCACTGGCCCCTGCGTCGCCGGCGTGTCGAACCGCTGGCGTCCCATCGGCGTCGCGGCGGCGACGTCTTCCGGTGAACTCAGCCCCCTGGTCGGATCGGCCTCCACGCCGGATCGCACCCGGTCGGACAGCGACGCATCGCTGCCGGACCCCTTCGGAGTCTCGAGCTCCGGCGTGGCCGACTCGCCGCGCGCTGCCGCCTGTGCGGCCGCACCGACACGAACGGCCCGACGCTGGACAAACTCGTCACCGAGATCGTGTTCGTTCGTCATCCTCATCCTTCTATTGTATCTTGCTCGTTGACAAGATTACAAGTGGGGGGTTACTGCTTCCTGGGCGGCCGCTGTGACTGGTTCGGCCCGATCGTTGCACCACCCAGGCCCCCGCCGGCGGCCCCGGCGGCACCAGGCCTGTTGCCGCGCTCCCGCGTGAGGATCTTCTCCGCGAGTTCGGCGAGCTTGTCCGGCGTCGCCGCGTACTCAGTGCGGGCGCGACGGTCGAACTCGAGCATCACCCGGATGTAGGACGCCCGCTGGATCGGATCCATGGCCGCGCCCACCATCTCGCCCATGCCCATGCTCGGGTTGCCGGTGAAGTGGATCGAGAAGAGCCTCAGGCCGAGCTTGTACCCGGGCGTGCCGCTGATGTCCTTCTCGTTCTGCCTCTGCTCCCAGAACTGGGCGAGCGTCGTCTTGTCGGCGAGGGACAGGCCGTCGTTACCACGAATCTTCGGAAGCGTGATGTTCTCGCCGGCGATGATCCGCATCTTCATGTCTTCGACGAGGCCCGGGTTCGACGGCCGGCTCACCATCCCCTGCTGCATCGCCTTACGGAGCTCGCGCTGCTCGGAGTGCGGGATGACATCGTAGAACTTCTCCAGGTTCTGCTCGAAGTCGAGGAGTTCTTCACCCGTGACGGGCAGCGAGCCGAGCGACTCGACGCGCTTCCACTGCTTCGATATCCACGCTTCGCCCGCGGCCTTGAACTCCTTGTCCAGCTGCTCTCGCATCCGACGGTTCTCGCGCTCCGAGGCCTCATCGCGACGCTTGATCAGACGATCGGCCTCGGCCATGATCGAACCCATCGTCTCCGGCTTGGCGTCGGACTCGAAGAGCTTGTAGCCGCCGTCGAGGAACAGCTGCGGATCGAGCTTCATCGCGCTGCGCGCCCGGATGGCCGTGGCGCTCTCGCGGAACGTCTGCTCGAGCTCACGCACTTTCTCGGCACCGAGGATCGGCGCGTAGCCGCGGATCTCCCCGATGACCTCGTCCTGCTGCGTCTTGGCGTGGTCGACGATCGTGGGTTGACCATCGGCACCAGGCGCGATGTACGGCTGCACACTAGTGACGTCGTGCCGGCGCGCGTCCATGTACCTGCGCAGCGACGACTCGTGGAAGTCCTTGAACAGGCGATTCTGGTACTGCAGCGCCTGCCCGTGGATCTCCACCTCGGTGGTCGAAAAGCGATCAGAGAACAGCTGCATCACTTCGCGCCGCATCCCGCGGCCAGAGATGTCGGACTTGATCTCGCCGAGCTTCTGCCGCACCAGGGTGGCGTAGTTGCGGTGATCCGCCTCGCCACTGGTCTGCAGCTGGTTGATGTACAGCGTCGCCTTCTCTCGGGCCTCCGTGTAGAGGTTGAGCGCTTCGCTCTTGTCTTCGATCTTCTGGCGCTCTTCACCGATCGCGCTGACAGCCGTCGCGACACGCGTCAACGCGTTGCCGACCGACACGTCATCCATCTGCGGAGAGACCGGCGTGAACGGCACGACGAAGTCTCTCGTATCGACGCCGCTACTGACGTTCGGCAGCTGCGGCGTTGACATCGGACGTTGGTACGTCGAGTTCGGAGCTCGCCGAGTGTTCGTCGCCCCTGGTGAATCGTTGCGAGCGGTCGTGACTGGAATCTTCATGTCCAGCCAGATCCCGTGCTGTAGTAGGAGCCGTACGGCCTTGATGGAGTCATCAGGCGGCTAAATGCTCGTCCTGCATCTCCCACGGCACGTCGCGCGTCAGGCGAACTCAGGATCGTCCCGGGCATGCTGATCCCTGCACCGATCGACCGCTGCGTTCCTGTCATCCGTGCGACGTCGCCGGCGTAACGGTAGGCGTTCGCCTGTGAGAGCAGCCCAGCAGCCCGCACCTCGCCGCCGTAGCGCGTGAGCGCAGCAGCGGAACGCGTGGCACCAGAGAGGTACTCCCCCTGCTGGCGGGCAACGTCGCCGGCAAAGCGCAGGCGGGTCGCTTCCGCTCTAGCAGCCTCAGCGCGGAGTCGACCGTCGGCCGTGATGAGCGACGCCTCGTCGAGGATCGCGTCCCGCTCGCGAGCGCCGCGGATCGTCTCTCGCGACACCTCGAGGTCGAATTCGTTCTCGAGATCCATGAGCGCTAGGAGAGGCGACCCTTCCGTGCTCACGCCGGACGCGCCGAGCAGCGCACGCCCTGCCCCGGTGGTGATGTCGCGCTCGCGGCGGATGTCGCGGATACGATCACGGCTGGCATCGCGAGAGTACTCCGCCTGCGCCGTCATCACGGCCGCGTCGCGCGCAGCGGCCTCTTCGGCAATGCCGGCCTCACGATACGCCAGGGCGGCGTTGATGGCCGCCGAGCGATCGGCGAGCTCGGCCTCGTGCTGTCGCTGGATCGCTTCGTTTTCTTGCAGCGCGGCCTGGTAGGAGGCCGCGCGACGGTTCTGCTCGGCCTGCTGCTCGGCGGCGCGGGCGGCCTGCTCGTTGGCTTCTGCCTGCGCTGCGGCCTGCTGCTGGCTGGAGTAGATCGTGTACGCGGTGCCGGCGGCGATGATGACGAGCGTCGCGAGGGTTGCCATGGTCTATTCCTCTGAAGGAAGGATCCGATAGCGGACGTAATCCTCCCCACGCGGTCCGTACTTCCTCATGAAAGACTCGAACTCGAAGCCGAGGTGTTCGGCCCATCGACGGCCGACAGCAAAGTTCGCGACGACGTCGGCCTGGATCCGGTGATAGCCACCGTCGCGAACGATGCTGCCGAAGATCGTCTTCACCGCACGATGAACCTCGCGCCGATGTTGTCGACCGAGTTCGGTCACGACCGCCCAAGCTTCACCCATCCCGGGCCAGAAGGTCGCGACGCCGGCGCACGCCGCGACCTTGCCGTCGATCAGGCCGGTGAACGCAGGCCCGCGGTCGTGGTAGATGACGCCGGCTTCGTACGCGTCGCCGATGACGTGCGGGCTGTTGATCGCCTCGACGTAGTGATTCGGCTCGAACGGAACGACGATCACCTCGGAGAGACCGCCAGGGTGCCGGTGAGGCTGGTGACGTGCATCGGCAGCGGCTGATCCTGCACGATCTTGATGCGCCCCTCACGATCCCATCCAGGCGTCGCGGTGAGCTCGATGTCATCAGAGACCAGAGACGGTGCCGCGTCCATCAGGTCGGCCGCGCTGCGCGTCGGCAGTACCCGATCGCCGACCTTGCCGCCCATCGACTCGAGCACGCGCACGATGACCTGGATCCACCGCTTCAGCAGACCCTGCGCCGTGCCACCCTGCTGCTGCACTTCGGCGCGCAGTGTCTCGAGCGTCGAGGTGTACTTCAGACCGATCTCCATCTTGAGGGCCGAGATGTCGACGGTGACGGACCCGCTCGACACGGTCGCCGTCGGATACACGGCTCCGTCGCCCAGTAGCTGCACACTCTTTCCCTCGAGATGCGAGAGTCCCGTGAACGTGAACGGAGCGATGCCCCATCCGCTCGCGGCGATGCTGGTCGACGCGAACGCGTTCTTCACGTTGACGGTCACGACGGTGCCGCTCGTGAATGCGGTGATCAGGGCACGACCGGTGCCGGCGCGGATCTCTTTGCCGACGTCGCCGGCAGCGAACACCGACGACCCAGCGGTCGCAGTGACACTGGTTCCGCTGACCGCGGACAACGTCAACGTCGTCGCCTGCGTGCCGTCGTACGCCAGCATCGAGTCGACGTAGACCTTGTTGTAGTACCCGTCCTTGTCGTCGAAGAGTTCGATGTAGCGCCTTGTAGCGCTGTTGATCGTTCTCTTCACCACGACCCAGACCTGTTCTCGGTCCCCGTCAGGATGAGGAATCACCGCGACGCTCTCGAACGAGCCGTCAGTGATGTGCTCGTGCCACCCGACGACGTCCTGGTTACGCTCGTACGTCATGCCGAGGAGCTCACCGTCGGCTCTGACGGCCCAGAGCATCGGGTCCTCTTCCTGCTGAAAGTCCATGTCGACGATCTTCTTGTCGGTGGACTTCGTCGACCGCAGAAGGTGTTCCGCCAGGATGGACAGGTCGGGTGCGACGTACGCGTCGGCGTCGAAGTTGAACGTGAGCTCACGGACCTTGCGGCCGCTTCTCGTGGCGAAGAGCACGACGTTGCCGACACGCACCGGAGGGACGGTGCTGCTCCCGTACGTCGTCTCCGGTCGCACGTCGATGTTCGTCGGCGTCATCGGCGCATCCGACGCGCCCCTGACGCGGAACTCGCCGCCGAGCGTCCCAATGAGGAGCACGCGGCTGCCCTTCATCCAGCGGATGACGTTCACCTTGTCGGAGCCGATCGTGTAGGAGACGGGATCGTCGTCCGTCGTCCCCGGCGTCATGTCCTCGAAGGAGTTCGTCTTCGAGCCCCAAAACGTCTGCGGGTTGTCCTTCGTCCCGCCGAAGAGGAGGCGCTCTTCGAAGAACGTGATCGCGCGAGGAAAACCGCGCTTCGTCGACCACGCGCCCTCACGGAACGCGACCGAAGCCGTTGTCGCGCCGAAGTTGGACTTCACGTCTGCAGTCGCCGACGTCGAGCTCCCGACTGCCGTGACCTTCGCGTAGCCCCAGGTCGAGCCGTGCTTCAGGCGGAAGTACGCCCCGACGTGCCCCGACTCGAAGAGCGCAGCCGACGCGGTGAGCGTGATGCCGTTACCGCTCGCGGCCGACGGCGTGATCGTGATATCGGTGCGCTCGTCGAGGTAAGGCCCGTCACGGAAGTCGACCTCGGCCAGTGTCCACGCCGTATGCGACGTGCGCGTCAGCTTCCGCACTGTGTAGTTCTTGTGGACGATATAGAAGACGTCCGCGGACTGCGCGTAGGCTATCTCGAAGAGGTCGGCCTCTACGTACGGCGTCACCACCTCGACCGGTGTGCCGGAGACGATCTGTGCTTCGTTCCGGTAGAACCGGAAGTAGAGATCGCCAACCTCGATGATGTAGGCGTCGGAGTCCGAGTACTCAAATGGCAGGAGGCGCGTCTTCTTCGCGCTCGTCTTCACCTCGGCGACGTACCGCGTACCCGGTCGGCGATCCGCGCCGCCGTACGGCAGGGCGACGAAGTTCTGCATCGTCTTGACCGCGTTCGCGTAGCGCTGGATGTCGACGCGACCCTCAAGTCGCGGACTGAATGCACCAGAGGTGAAGCTCGACTGGAGCGGGCGGTAGTTCGCCACCTTACCGCCTCACGTCGATAAGCGTGGTGTTCTTGACCTGCTGCGGCGTCCCCTCCATCCCGTCCATCGCACGGGCGCGGGCGAGCTTGTACTCCTTCAGCTTCATCATGGCGTCCGCGACCTTGACGTCCTGCATGATCGGGATCGCCATCTCTGCCGCGAGCGCCGCCTCGAGCGCCTGCACGAAGAGGGCGTCGTACTGCGCTGGGTCATCGATCAGAGCGATGTAGCGGATCTTCGCTGTGGTCTCGTCGGTGAGGAGCTCGCGCCCCTCGATGACGAACTCTGCCTCCTCGTCACTCATGGCGAGCACGCGGAGGCAGTACGGATCCGCCGGCAGCTGGTACGCGTAGTCGTAGCCGAATGCCGGCGCATCAGAGAGACGCGCCAGTGAGCTCCGACGGATCGCGAAGTTCCACGGGTGCTCTCGGAGGAGTGCATCCCGAGTTGGCTCGTAGAGACGGTTCGCGAGGCGCGCCGGATTACTGTCGTCCTCAAGCGACGTGATCGACGTCGAGCCAATCTTCAGCAGGGCATTCGAGCAGATTTCGACGACGGACAGAGCCATGCGCTACCTCGTGGGTGAGGAGAGAAACGGCCGGGAGCCGTTGAGCCCCCGGCCGTAGGCGGGATCAGTTGCCGGACACGTACGCGACGTAGCCGTCGATCGTGTCGTTGTCCTCGATGTTGCCGGTGTCGATCATCGCGTAGACGATGACGCCGTCGCGGCTGTCGAGCGTCTCCTTGCCGCCGGCCGGCAGCGGGAACGCCTTGTCGAGCGCACCGCCGCCCGCGTCCTCGTTGTCCGCGAAGCGGTTGTCGTCTTCGGCGACCGCGGTGCCGTCCGGGTTCGTGAACGCACGCGTGCCGATGTGGATGTCGGCGTTGGCGGCGAATGCGGACGTCACGAGACGCGAGAGATCGGGGAGCACGACGATGCGCCCGGGCGGCAGGCGCACCAGGTTCACCTCGCCGATGCCCGCACCCGCGGCGTGCGTGTACGAGAACGGCGCGTAGCGGACCGGCTTGTCGTGAAACGGTGCCGCCTTCTTGTTGCCGTCGACCTGGTTCGTGTACTCGGTCGACTTCGTGGGAGATCCGGTGAAGGCCATGAGTTCTTCCTCTGTGTGAGTGGTGAAGAGCGGTGGCGGGCGGCCGCCACCGCATTACGTCAGCGAGACGTTGTCAGGATCAGTAGGCGACCGACTCGTCGACCCCGACCTCGACGACCTTCTCGTCCTCGACGCGGGTCGCGCCGAGCGTCGTCTCGCAGTAGACCTGCGTCGCGTACGACAGGTCGTCGCGCTCCGACACCTTCGTCGAGATGTCGCCGTTCACCGCGAGACCGATCGCGTTCTTCAGCCACGCGATGCAGAAGCGGGTGTTGCCGGTCTTCGCCAAGCGCGTGGTGCGCTTGAACTTAAAGCCCATGTACTCGTCGATCTTGCCCTCGGCGAGCGCCTTCACCGCGTTGTAGTCGGCGCTCTTCACCTCGGTGGAGTTCATCAGCTGGAGCAGCGACTTCGGCGACGCTGCGAAGACCACCTGCATGTCGGGGTCCTCGACGTCGATGTCGTTGTTCCAGAAGATCTCCTTGGTGGAGAGCAGCTTCGCGATCGTCAGCCCCGTGGTGCCGACGGCGACCTTCTGCCCGGACGGCAGCGCCACCGCGGAGGCGGCGAGGTCGGCGTCCACACTGTACGCGTCGCCGCGCGCAGCCTCGAGGACGATGGTGTCGATGCGCCGGCCGAGCGCCCACGCGCCCAGCTGAGCGTAGTCGCTCTCCGGGCTCGTGAGCATCCGCTCGACGTCGTCGGAGTCGATGAGCGACGCCCAGTGCCAGTCCTGCGGCGTGACACGCCGACGGCTGTGCTCCTGGTCGATGTTCGGCGTCGGCGCGAACCGCGACGTCTTCTGCACGGCCTCCGTCGCGGCGAGGCGGTCGAAGTACGCGGCGTTGCCCTTCAGCGGCTTCTCGCGCACCATGCCGCGGAACTTGCTGCCCTTCTGCTGGGCGAGCAGGATGACGTTGTCGTTGAACTGCCTGATGTGTGCTTTGTCGATCGTGACGGCCATTGGATTTCCTTCCGATGGGATTGAGCGATGCGGGTCGTCACGGAGGGTTGCCCGCCCAATGCGGACCCTGCCTTGTCGCTACGGGGACCATCCCGCCGGCGCTTGCCGCCGGCGCACCAGGACTCTCGCGAGTTCCCCTGGCCTTTACTTCTCTGGGTAGGCGATCTTGTAGAGGTTGCGGACGTACTTCACGCGCTCGTCGTGACCGGGCTTGCCGGCATGACGACCGTGATACAGATCGTTCGGATCGTTCTGGATCCGCGCGATCTCCGCCTTCGCGTCCTCCGCCCCCGGCACGCCGGGGACATCACCTGCGATCGAGCCTTCCTCGGCGAGCAGCGCGCCGACGCGGGCGAACATCTTCACCAGTACTGGGTCGTTGCCCAGCCCCGTCGTCTCGAGCTTCTCGAGGAGCTCTTTGCCGCCGACCTCGAGCACGGCGCGCCGTGCAAGGGTGACGTTCTTCTTGAAGCCGGCCGGACCCCACTCCTTCTGGAGCTCGTCCTCGACCTGCTTCCGACTCTGGGCCAGTTCTGCCTGGCCCTCGCCGAGCGTGCGCTTGTAGTAGTCCAGCACGCCGGCCATCTGCTTCTGCGTGAGCCCGAGCTTGTGAGCCTCGAGCGCGAAGCCCTTCGCCGCCTCGGCGGGAACGACGTCGTCACCCGTGATCTCGTACTTGTCGGGCGATTCCGGCGGCCCTTCGATCAGCCCGTGCTTGACGAGCTTGTCGCGGACCGCGGCGATCTCTTCGGGCTTCGCGTCCTTACCGGGAAGCTTGACGCTCTGCCCGGCATAGCGCTGGCCCTCGAGGTAGCCCTTCGCCAGCAGGGGACCGGCCTCGTTCCAGTCCTTGCCCTTGATCGTCTCGAAGACCTTCTCGCCGCGGAGACTCTCGTCGAGACCCGCGCGCCAGTCGGTTACCTCGGCATTCCGATTGCCATCGTTCGCGGGCGTCTCCGTCGCCGGTGTTTCGACGACTTCCTCGTTCTCCGCTCCGATGATCGTGCCTGTGGTCATTCAGCCTCCTCGTCGCTCTGAGTGATCGCGTCACGTTGCCTGGGTGCGGCGTCGGTGATCGCGACAGTCTGCTTGTCCTGCACTTCTTCGGCGAGCTCGAGCAGGCCGAGAATGCGCAGGTATACGGCGCGCTCGCCTTCCTTCGCCGCCGTCGCGTACGGATCGCCCTCGGTGTAGGACCGGCGACGGCCGTAGATCTGCTCCAGTTCCTGTAGAACCTTGCGACCAGGAGGCGTCGAGAACGTGTCGCGGTACGCGTGCGCCTGCTCGACCTTGTCGTTGAAGATCGCTCTCATGCGCCTCCCGGGACCGCGCCGGCGAGCGCGGCCATCGGACCGCCAGCGGCCACGCTCTCAGGCGTCACCAGGCCTTGCGGCGCAACGGCCTTCACGAGCGGCCCAGTAGCGCCGGCGGCTTTCATCTGCTCGATCTGCATCATCTGTTGCTTCTCGGCGTCGGCCTTCTTCTGACGCTCCGCACGGGTCTTCTCGACGACACGCGGATCCTTCTTGAATCGAGACGCGAGCCCGTTGGCATCGCCGATGCCGCGCGCCATCTCGTCGAGGTCGTAGTTGTCGAGGACCGTCGGATCGGTCTGCGCGAGCGGCACCAGCATCTCGAGCGTCCGCTGGATCGCGGCGACATCGCTCGCCTTCGCCGCCCTCGCGAGCGGCCCTTCGTACTCGACGTCGAGTTCGGCCATCCCTCCGAGCATCTCGGCCTGTTCCATCAGGATCGGCGGCAGAGGCAGCAGTACGCCGGCTCTCGCCATCATGCTGAGGCATCGATGAATCAGCGGCGCGAGGAGCTCGGACTCGAGACGCCCGAGCGTCGGACCGAGCAGTCGCTGCATGAGCTCGTAGCGACGCTCGACTTCCGTCGCCGTCATCTGCGGGCCTTCTTGCAGCTGCAGCTGGTCGTAGAAGAAGATCTGCTGAATCGATCGGCGCAGATCCTCGGACTTGATCTGGTCGACGTCGTACTTCGCACCCGTGGTGATCGGCTTGATCGAGCCGGCCTCACGCACCGTGTTCAGCGCCGCCGGCGTCCACCGGACGGATCCGATCACGCCGTCGTCGACCACTTCCATCGGCGGGCGCAGGTCGATCGCCCACGCTTCGAGGCCCATCTCCTTCGCCTTGTTCAGTGTGCGGATGTCTGGCAGAGCCGTGTGGCCGGGGCCGTAGCCGTACTCTCCGGTGCTCGAGGTCTTCGTCCACCGCGGCACCATGTACGGCAGTTCGTAGTACCCACCCTCCTCGAGGAGGCTCTTGTCCTCCATCGAGACGTAGCAGGACGCGAACTTCCTCGACTTCGGCGTCTTGCTGTACTGCGCGAGCACGCGCGGGTACACCGCGTGGAGGATCTTGACCATCTGGTCGGGATCCTTCTCGGCGATCTGCGCGATCTTCGGGCCGACGTTCTTACCCCACTTCTGCACGGCCGCGCCGGCGGTGAGCTCGAACTCGCGCATCACCGTGTCGACGCGCCCCTCGGCGTTCTCGGCGATGACATACTCACCGACCGCGAGCGCCTTTAACTGGAACCCGTTGAAGAACGGGTCGTCGCCTTCCTTCTCCTCGACGAAGAGACAGCCGATGCCGAAGGTGCCGAGGTCGAGGTAGACCTCCTGCATCTCGGCCGCGAAGTTCGATTGCCGCAGCCCGAGTGAGAGACGGTCGCGCGTGTCGTCGAGCCAGACCCCGACGTTGCGGTCGAGGTTCAGCATCTGGTCGCGCATCTTCAACCGGAACCACATCAGCTGACCCGGCGTGAGCGAGCCCTGCATCGACGACGCGAGGAGCTCCGCCGAGCGCGGCGCGGTCGAGTCGTACTTCTCGGTGTCAAGCTTCGTCCCCGGCGTCCGGCGCACGGAGATGTTCGACTTGCGCGGCACGATGTAGTCGGCGAGCTCTTGCCACTGCGGCCGGCAGAGATCCTGCTTCTGCTTCAGCCGCGCGTGACGCTTCAGCAGCGTGACAGCCCCGGTCTCACTCACCGAGCAGCGTCTTCTTCTGCGTCGGGACTTCGTCGAGCAGTCCCGCCGGCCCGCCGAGGTTGAGGATCGTGCGGCGACGCGTCACCTTGCGGGACTCGTACGCCTTGTCCTCATCCTCCTTCTTCTTGCGGGCCTTCTCGGCTTCCTCGCGCTCGACGCGCGCCTTCTCTTCGGCGACTCGCTTCTCTTCCGCGATGCGGTTCTGCTCGTCGATCGCCGCCTTCGAGTTCAGGAGTTCCTTACGGTAGGCGTCGATCGTCACGTCGTTCTTCATGAGCCGCGTCGAGTCGGCCACCAGGAGGTCGCTCTCGATCTCCTTGCCGAAGATGTCGCGGTACGTCCCGCGCACCGCAGCCCGCGCCTCGCCTTCACCGAGCGGTGGCAGCGACGCCTGCGCGGCTTTGGTCTTCCTCCCCTCTCGCTGCGCCGTCGAGAGCCGCGAGTACTCGATCGCCTCGGGCGTGTTGCCGACACGATTGCGGAAGTCCTGCGTCTTCAACCCGCCGGTGAGCTCGGTCGCATCGCGCTCGAGCTCCTGCTCGTTGGGGTCGCGCCCGTAGAACTCCTGGTAGACGCCGCGCGTTACGTTGTACGCCTCCGACCTCGAGATCGCAGGCGGCGGCGGGGGCGCAGGCGGCGGGGGCGGCGGCGAAGGCGGAGGCAGTGGTGCAGGAGCTCGACGCTTGGATCCCATGAGCTATTCCCTCGCGAACACGTTGAAGTCGGATTCGTATGTCTGCTGCCGGCCGCGGTCGCGACCGAGCGGATCGAACTCAGTGATGGCCCGCACCTGGCGGCGCTGCTCCGGCTCGATGCGCCGGAACCCCATCGCCCCGATGCGGAACGCGTCCGCGCCGTGCGAAGACCAGTCGTGCTTCGGGTCTTTCTTGAACCCCTTGCGGTCCTCGTCCCACTCCTTGTGGTAGTGGCGGAGCGCACTGAGTCCGCGGTCGCACTTCTTCTCGTCGAACCAGCAGAGCGGGAGGATCTGGCGTACGGCGTTGATGCCGTCGTTCACCAGATGTTTCTTCACGATCGTGAAGCGCACGCCGAGCTTGCGAGCCGTCACGGCTCTCTGTTCGCCGGACGTGAACTCGTGGACGGCGAGGTCGTGCGGCCCGTAGTGGCGGCCGTACGTGTAGGGCAGCGCCTTCAGTTCCTTCGCGTAGAAGCCGAGCCCCTCGCCGTGATGCTCGAGGTAATCGATGAAGCGGAGCTCGCGGCCGACCTGCTGCATGAACCAGATCGCCGTCGAGTCGCCGTACCCGAGGTCCCACCAGGTATGGACTTCGATCGACGGCTCCCACGGCACGATCCCGATGCGCGGAGGCTTCGCCTCATCGAGGAGCTTGAACTGCGAGGTGTAGTACGCGCCGACGATCCCACCGTGGAAGGAGCAGTAGTACTCCTGCTGGATCGTCTCTTCGTCCGCGCCAGAGGCGATCTCTTCGTCGATGATCTCTTGCGAGACGACCGGCGTACCGTCGGGGCGGAACGTGTCGCGCACCGTGAGGAGAGAGACGAACCACGTCGCGCGGTCCTTGTTCCTCGAGTAGAGCGTCCACCCGTGGTTCTTGCCGCGAGGCGTGTACACGAAGACCGCCCAGCCGCCGTTCTCCGCGAGGATCGGGCGCGTGAGCTCCCAGGCCTGCGGATCCTGCAGCGAGTACTCGGAGAAGACGCAGCCGACGGGGTTCGTGCCGACGATCTTGTCGAAGTCGTCGGTGCCGATCAGCTGGATGATGGACCCCGGCTTCGTCGAGTCGTCGGGATGACGGAACGTGATCTTCATCTCCGTCTCGTTCTTGTTGTAGATGAGCTCAGCCGGGATGTGATCGAGGAACCGGAAGCCGTCCCGGTCCATGCCGTCCCAGATGACCTTCTTCGCCTGCGCGTACGTCGGGAAGAAGTAGTAGTACGTGCCGACGCGCAGGTTGATCGCGGCGTGGATCATCCAGTTCCACGTCGTCTTGTCTTTGCCGGAGCGACGGTGCCAGACGAGAATCGCGCGCTTACAGCCCTCGCTCATCGCATCGAAGAACGGCAGTTGGTACGAGCGCGGGTCGAACTGGTAGGGAACCTCGATGGACTTCGTGACCGTTGCGGTCATCGCATCTCGTCGAAGTTCGACGGCACCGGCAAGTAGTTCGTCTGCGCGGCGACGGTGTTACAGGGACGCGGGGACGGGCTTGAACTCGACCGGGAAGCACTCACTCAGGAGGACCGGTTGTGCGTCCTTGGCGATCCGAGCAGCGAGCTCAGCCTTGGCCGTGCGGCACTCCTGCTCGGTCTGGAACTCTCCGGTGGAGGTGCCGAGCGGAGACAGGGACAGGGCGATCCAGAGGACGACGGATTCGAGCATGGGAGATCCTCCTAGGCGCAGGCTGGGGGATTCGGATTTTTGGTGCGCCCGTCGAATCGGTAGGGAACGCGCCTCACGGCCGGCGCGTTTTGGGGGTGCCGGGGGTCGGAAAGTCTAGAAAATCAAGGTCGCCGCGTACTTAGGCCTGTTCGTGACCGCCCGGTCACGAACGCTTCAGCCAGGGAGCGATGGCGACGTTGACCTGCACCTTGCCGGCCTGCTGCGGTGCGGAACGAGAGGGCTTTACACCAAGGATCTCGCCAGCTTCCCGAGCAGCTGAGAGCCTAGTTCGGTGGTCGATGTCGACGTACTCCTCGACCTCGGACGGAGCTCCGCGGCCCTGCGACACCACGAGGCGCTGCACGACCTTCGCGTCCATTCCCTCGTCGAGCACTCGGCCGATCTTCCTGAAGATCTCAGGAGTTAGACCGCAAGCCTCAAGGGCTCGCTGTCGGTAGTCCTCGAGAGACACAGGGAATGCTTCGCCTTTACTTTCAACTACTTGCACCGTGACGTGACTATCTGGCACGGCAGGCGCGGTCGGCACGAGCTCGACGGCGGCAGATGTCTCCTTTTTACCACTCTTCCTGTGAGCCATCGCTGATGCCTATCTGAGCCATTGGGACTTGCCGGGGCCACGTAGACGCTGCGATCGCACCAGCCAGATCTCTCGAGGGCTCAGGATCCTCGTTCGACACTTCGTCTTTCCCATCCGATACTTGCGGTACGTCGGCGGGAACATATCCTTGCGCTTCGAGAGATGGGCAGACAGCTGCTTCGGGGTACAGGGCACGAGCATGGCCGCGATCACCAGATCAATCGGTGGCTCTAGGCCAATATCGATGAGGTCTTGAAGCTTGACCTCGCCGGCTACCGAGCCGCAGCTGGTGCAGAGATGGAGCGGCACTCAGTGAGATCCTTCGTGTCGACGCCCGCCAGCATCAACTGCACTTTCACCAGGCGTCTCAATGAGTTACAGGCCTCGAGCGTCTTCGCCTCGGCCGTGATCTGCACGGCCGTGATCTGCACTCCACCGAAGGCCGCCAGCGTGAGCATGAACGCATACACGATCTCCACGCAGGCCTCCAGTTGGTACTGCCGCCCTGCGGCGGGCACCATCCGCTGAGCGACCAGCCGGCATACGCCATGACGCTGGCACGTTTACGCATCGCGGTATAGGGCTGCAGTCCGGCCGCAGGGCAACAGGTCGGAACCGCCGTATCGGCACGCAGGGTCCGATCGCCAGCGGTCAGCAGGTGGGACACGAAGGGCCAGGCGGATCTCACGACCCGACTGGCCCTTAGCTACAGGTGGGGGATGTCCTCGAGGCACGCTTTACGCCTCGTCCCTGTTCTCCACCGTACCTGCGTATGATACACCAGTCATAGACACGTTGTCAAGTGTCTAGTTGACCGTCGTGTAAACCCGCGTCATCACGATCTCATAGAGACGTCTGTCGATGAGCTCGTGCCGCACATCCTCGAGCGGCACCACTCTGTATCGGCTGGCATACGACTAGCGAAAGTGCCGTCAAGTGCCGTCACCCCGATGACGGCACTTTTTCCCTCTGCTTTCGCGCGGATTTAGCTGCTCTCTCTCATGGTGCCGTCAGGGTGAGAGAGAGGAGAGAGAAGTAGGGGTCTCTCCCTCTCCCCTGACGGCACGACGGCAGTTGCGCGAAAAGCGGCGTAAGTAGGTGCCGCACAAGAAAAAGAAGTGCCGTCAGTTGCATGACGGCACTTGACGGCAGTTGACGGCACTTCAGCTTCAGAAACGGGAGCCGCAGCGTCCACCGCACGATCCTCGGCACGATCGCAGGGGCACGGTACCTGCCGCCGTCGAGCATTCCCCAATCCATCGTCAGGAAAGCCTCTGGCTGCCACCAGGTTCGACGATCCTGATGGGGGTCGCTATCTGTACCTTGCCCGTTGTCAAAGTCTCAGGGACAGGCGTCCTGGGGTCCATGCACCAGGGACAGCTTTCCGCCGGAGCCTGCTCGGCATGGTCGACATGCCTCTCGTAGAGCTCGAGCCGTTGAGCATCCCGTTTCGCCAGGATTGATCGGGCCTCGTCCATCGTGACGACCGCGGGAGCGGCCCCCCTGATCTCTTCCCCTGATGCGGGGCGACGACGCGCGCCGGAGGCGGGCGCGGAGGACGCCCCCTCGTTCGTTTTCTTTCTCTCTTTCAAGGGACGGTTCTCGCGGAGTTCCTTAGCGAGCTCTTTCGAGCGCGCCTTGAAGCGGTAGGCGAGCGACTCTCTCACCTGGTGAGACATCGAACTTCCGTCAATGTTGGCGAGAGCTTCCAGCTTCCTGTGATGATCCTCAGTCAGATGCACGACGAGCTTCTTCATGAGCCTCCGCGAAGCGAAAGTGAGTGGGCCATTCGTGGGCCATTGGTGGGCCATTGGTGACATCGCTGGAGATGTCACAACGATATCGTTCTGGGCCACTTGTGGACTACTCTACAACAGGCGAGTAGCAAGTGTCAAGAGGCCTACTTCTTGCTCTTGCCCGCCGTGTCGTCCCTGACCGCCCAGAGGACGTACGTATCGCCCCGTCGCTGCGTGCGCAGGAGGAGCCCGCGGCGGATCAGCTGCTGGCCGACGGCCGACCGCATGGCGTGCGCGTCGATGCCCTCAGCATCGATCTCGATCGCCTTGCCGTTCTCATAGGCTGTGAGGACAGCCTTCGTGATATCCAGCCAGTGACCGCGCTCCTGCTTGCCGCCCTCTGGCATGGCGACCTGCCGGATCCTCGCCTTCGCCACCATGGAGATCCTCCCGAACCTCAGAGTCTCATGGTCAAAGTATCATTGTCAACTTCCGCACGCCAGTAGCCGCCGCGCCCGCCCGAGCTCGCCGCCGGTCAGGGTGCGCTCGAGTTCCGTCACCCTGGTGCGTGTGAGTTTCAGCATCCGCTCGTAGTCCGTGAAGTCCGCGGGGTCGCCGGCCGCGAAGCTGTCGCGCGCCCGCACCGCCGCCACGTAGTCGTCGACCTTCTTGGCGCTCGAGGTCGCCATGTCCCTCACCTCCCGGTGGTTAGCCGCCCTCACCACCACGCTCGTTGTAGATGGCGGCAATGAGCTCCTCGACGATCTTCCTCTCGCAGCCGCTGCACTCGTCCATGTGGCGCAGGATCTCGTCCATCAGCACTCCTCCCTGTCGAGAATGTCGATCACGTCGTCCAGCACCATGCTCACGCGCACCATCGCTGGATGATCGGAGCGCGGATCCTCGTCGTACACGTAGTCGATGAGCCCCGCGGCCTCGTGGTCGGCCCACTCCATCCGCCGGCGCTCGAGGTAGCGGTTGGGGGCGAAGTAGCGGAAGTCGGGCGAGACTGGGATGACCATCACTGAAACTCTTCCGGGCAGACCTCTCGGAAGAAGCGCTCTTCGCACGCCACGGTATGCGGCTGCGGTCCGCTGTTGTGGCCTAGAGCGCAGACGTGGCACGAGCAACCGCAGCACTTATGGACTTCCATCAAGCGCTCGCCTTCAGGATCTGATGGATCGTCGCCGGCGCGAACGGCTGACCATTGCGAGCCCTATGTCCCTCGTGCTCGAGCTCGCGTGCGATACCGCGGATGCTGCGACCGTCGGCAGCGAGCCGCTTGATCGCGCGGATGATGGCCTGCTCCGGTTCTAAGGACTGCAGCCGATCGCCGATCAGGTTGAACCCGTACGGGATCTTCCCCGAGTACCGCCGCCCCTTCGCCTTCAGCTGCGCGAGCGCGTCCTTCGTCTTCTCCGACACCAGTACTCGGTAGTGCTCGGCGAGCGCGGCGTGGATCGTCGTCATCAGGAGCCCGTTCGAGCTCGTGATGTCGATGCGACCCTCGTTGACGGCGTGGACGTCGATGCCCTTCTTCGCGAGGAGCCGCACCTGGTGGAGGACAGCTTCCGTGTCGCGCGCGAAGCGATCGAGGTGGTAGACGATCACGACCTTCGCGTTGCACTCGGCGCACGCGCAGTGGATCTGGTGGAAGCGGTCGCGGTCGCCGCCAGACACACCGTCGTCGCGGATGACGTGCAAGAGATCTGCGCCGATCTTCTCGGCGTAAGCACGGCAGTGCTGCTCCTGCGTCTCGAGCGACACCTGCTTCGCGCCGGACTCCTTGGAGCGACGGACGTAGATGATGGCGTTCATGAGTTGAGCTCCCTGTTCGCGCGGCGGCAGCCGCCGCAGGTGACCTGCTCCCACGACTGCGTGTAGTGCAGTGGCTCGACGGGCGTCGAGTACGGATTGCACAGCGGCCGGATGTCGCCGCCTTTTGAGTACAGGAAGTGAATGACCATGTCAGTCACCTTCTCACGCCAGCGAGACGTTGTCAAGAGACAATTTCTCGATGACGGCTTCTTTCGCCAGCAGCCACTCAAGCGGGTTGTCGGACGGATCCGTGTCCGTCTCACGCAGCCGCACGCGCCGCTCGAACTTGGCGGTGCCGAAGAGCACCAGCTTGCGAGCCTCGCGGTTTGCGGTGGTCGTCGGGTGCTCTGGGGACTGCTTGATCGGAGCTCCTCGCAGGCGCGCGTGCTTCTCGAGCCAGCGGGTCCGGTGGAACGGATCGCGCGTGTGATTGTGCGCCATCAGCGAACCGCCGGCGGCAGAATGTACGTGTGGACCGCGCGATCGAGCTCACGCAGGCGCTCGAGGAAGGCCTTCGCCTCGGCCTCCGTTTCGAACTGCATGATCGTGGTGCATTCGTTCGGCGGATCCGTGACGACGTTCCAGAGGCGCTCATGGAAGAGTCTCGTGCGGCGCTGCTGCTGGTGCCAAGTAGCCATTGACTTAGCCCTCCACGCCGCCGACCATACGCGTCCGGCGAGACGTTGTCAATTGTTTTCTTGTCCACTCCTACCCTCGACCTACAGTCGGTCCGGGACCTCCGATGGTTTACTGGGATTTTCTGGGACAGTGGGCCATCGGCCGTCGAGGCCTGAAACCGGACCTAACTACGCGGTGGATTTGGTGAGCCGTCTGGGACTCGAACCCAGGACCCCCTGATTAAAAGTCCTAGGCTCCGATGTTCACGTATCGTGAACACGCGGACTTACTGAACACTCCTACCCTTCGACCTACTCTTTGCGATACCCCTTCGCCACCATGCAGTTGTGGAAGACGTACGCGGTGCCGAATCCACCGGGGTGCGCCATGGCCTGCTGGTTGTTGCACTCGGCGACGTCGCGGTCGAACGATGTGTAGTTGCCGTCCGGCCGAGAGTAGGTCGGCGTCGCGCAGCCCCAGATCGCTAGGGCGAGAATCGCGGCGTAGAGGACGAGTGCCCAGCGTCGATTGATCGTCATGATCAGTCCTCCTCGAGCAGCGAGACCGCGCGCTGTGCGGCGCGCAGGTTCGCCGGCACGTACTCACGGGTCATGGTCAACGACGAGTGGCCCAGCAGATCCTGCACCGTCGCCGGATCCGCTCCTCTGGTGAAGAGCTCACGCGCGAACGTCACACGGAGATCGTGTCGCCAGAGCTTCGGCAGCCCGAGCTCCTCCCGCGCGTGCGCCCATCGTCGGCGCAGCATGGTGTCGCTGGTCTCGGTGAACACGCGTCCCGCGGTCTTCGGCCCGAGCTCCTGCAGGATGTCGAACGCCCGCTTGTTGAACGGGATCGTGCGGTCCTTGCCCTTCGAGTAGTACGTGAACACGCGCGCGACGAAGTCGATCCGCTCCCACTCGAGATCGAGCACGACCTGTTTCCTGACGCCGAGGTTGAAGAGGAGTTCGGCCTTCAGGCGCTCACGGCGGTAGGTGCCGTCTGGCCCTTCGATCGCGGCGTACAGCTGCTCACGCGACGGCTTCGAGATCGCCGTGCGCGTGCGCTTCGGCTCCGGGTAGCGCGTGACCAGATCGCGGACGGCGGGGTTGTGGTCGATGAGCGGTGGCCGCTGCTTCATGCACCACGAGAAGAACGCGGAGAGGTACGCGAGATCGCGGTTGACCGTCGCGCCGCTGATGATGCGGCCGTGCGCTCCGGCCACTTTACACTTCTTCTTGGCGCACGCGTGACACCAGCGCTGCGCCTTGCGCCAGGCTTTGTACTCCTCGACGTCGCGCGAGGTGATGGACGTGAGCGCGCGGTCGCCGAGGTGCCGGGAGATCAGCTTCCACGAGTGCTGCTCGCTCCACCGATCGGCGCGGTGGCTCGGGATCACGACCTCGGCGAGGTAGCGCGTGGCCGCTGACCCGAAGAGCGTCTGGCGGATCCGCGTGCGCTCGCCGGTCGCGCCGACTTCCTGCTTCTTCTTCCACAGAGCCTCGAGGGCAGCCCGCTGGTTGTCGAAGCCAGCCTGCTCGTACAGGCGACCGCGGTGCTTGAACCGATACTTGAACGAGCCGCGGTGGAAGTAGACGTTCTGGTGCTTCTTCATTTCTTCTTCGTCATGAGCTCAATCGCATCGATCTTGTCCCACTCGCCCTTCTCGGCGAGCTCACGGATCAGCCGAATGCAGCGGTCGCACTTTGTGAATCGACGGTCCCTCCGACCAGCACTGGCGTTCAGATCCTTACGGCGATATCTCTCCATAAGCGGACCGAGGACGACGCTAGCGGGCACGCCGTCCCGCCTCCAATTGCTCGCGCGCGTACGACTGACTCCATGACGTAAACGCTCCTCGGAGCCAAAAATCTCCACGGCGAGCTCGTACGGGACTCGCACGGAGTAGTGCGCCTCCGTCTTTCTCTTCACCGCCCGCTATTCTGGGCAGGTGATGTCCAAGTTTTGTGACGCTTACATCCACCGATTTCCCCGAAAAACCTTTCCTCGTGCAGCGTCATTGGACTATTGTTCGGAGGCGTTGTCCATAGAGTTTGAACATCGATCTTGACAGCGATAAGGAAAGTGAGCGATGATGCTCCACCAAACAGACGACGAGCAGTGCCGTACCGCCGGGTTCCGGCGGGACCCCTAGCGAGGCCAATGTCATGAGCGAAGTTTTCCGCACTGAGAATCTCCTCCTTGAGACCGTGTCACTCGCCGAGGCCGCAAAGATCTACGGCACCACGCCGAAGAATCTGCGCAACAAGCTCGCGCGCAACGAGAACGACTTCGGCGCGATCAAGGTGCTGGGCCGCTGGCGCGTGTACAAGGTGGCCGTCCAAGCAGCCTTGGTGCCAAAGTCGCCCAGCGGAGAAGTCTTCGTTTTTGTTCGCGGGATCCGCGCGAAGCTCGTGCCGATCCCCGATTGACCGGTCAAGCTCTGACCGGTCAATTAACCACTGCACTCTTTTCCTTTTGACTCTTGGTGAGTGAAATGAGATGCTCTTGTCAACGTGCAAGAGACAGGAGGTCGCGGATGAACGAGATCAAGGCGCAGTACCTCGCCGCGCTCGAGGCCGGCGACATCATCACAGCTGGTGAGATCGCGCTCGCGCACCCCGAGTTCCGGCTCGCCAGGTTCGTCGACATCCCGGTCGATCTCGAGCTCACCGACACTGGCCGCGCCGCGTGCGAGGCAGAGCGATCTTGACAACGTCTCGTTGGGTTCAGGTGTCACCGGAGGAGTTTCTCGAGGCACGCAACCAGTCCACGAGGCTCGGCTTCCTCACGCCGTGCGAGCCGCTCGACCTGAAGGAACATCTGCTCATGGTGTCGCGCGATCGTCGCGTGGGCTTCGCGATCTCTCCGCAGGGTGACCTGCAGAGCGTGTTCAACAACGGCGGTCCTCGTGGTGCCGATGCTGACGCAGTGCGTGAGGCCGTCGCCCTTGGCGCGCGAACGTGCGACATCTACGACGGCTTCTTGAGAGGGTTCTACGGCCGCTTCGGCTTCGTCGAGGTGAGCCGTGTGCCGTTCGATCCGACGCTCGCGCCGGCCACGTGGGACTACACGACGTACGGCACGCCCGACGTCGTCTTTATGCGGCGTGACTGACGAGCCGATTCTGTGGCCGACCCCGGACACGTTCAACAGAAAGAGCCGCAAGGCTATGACCGCCTCGACGAACAACTCTCGTCGTAGCGGTGGCGGCAATTCCAGTACTCCGGGGTTGGAGCAGGTTGCAGAGCTTCACGCAGGTATCTATCCGAGAGACATGCCGATAGAGCAACTGGCTCCGACGGCGAGGAGGATGGTCACATCGATCATGTCAATGCCCTCTCCATCTGTTCCGGCATCGGAGCCCAGAGCTTCGGCCTCCAGCGAGCCATCCCCGGCTACCGGACGGTCTGCTACGTCGAGGTCGAGAAGTTCCCGCAAGACGTCCTGCTCGCCCGCATGGCGGATGGACTCCTTGCGCCTGCTCCCATCTGGGGAGATCTCAAACGATTCGACGGGCGACCGTGGCGTGGCGCAGTGGATCTCGTCGTTGCTGGCTACCCGTGTCAGCCGTTCTCCTTCGCCGGACGACGGCAAGGAGCCGCGGACCCTCGACATCTCTGGCCCGATGTCGCACGCGTGCTACGAGAGACCAGAGCGCCCCTCTTCCTCGGCGAGAACGTCGCCGGACACCTGTCCCTCGGCTTCCGAGAGGTCCGAGAAGAACTGGAAAGCATGGGCTACTCGGTTGCGTCAGGACTCTTTACGGCGGCTGAAGTCGGCTCGCCTCACAAGCGGCAGCGCCTCATCTTCCTCGCCGTACTGGGGGATGTGGCCGACGCCAACAGCATCGCTGACGAACGACGGCGAGACACCAGAGAGTTTCGAGCGGCGGCGGCGGCTACAGGAGACGGGCGTCAACGGCAACGGAGCGGGGACGCCGCTGACGATCGCCGCGAAGATGTGGCAGACGCCGAGAGCATCGGACGGTCCTCATGGCGGTCCGAATGGCAGCAAAGGAGATCTGCCGTTGCCGAGCCAGAGCATCGCGGAGACGGAGAAGCTTTGGGCGACGCCGACGGCTCGCGACTGGAAGGACGGGGGGGCTCCGTCGATGAACGTGCCGACGAACTCCCTGCTTGGCCGCCAGGCCCCGAGGAGCATGACCTCTGGCGACGCATCATCGCCGTCCGACCCGACCTTGCGCCCGCGACTCCGGCTGAACCCCGAGTTCGTGGAGTGGCTGATGGGCCTGCCAGTCGGGTGGACAGTCCCGGTGCGCGGCTCGGTGTCCGCGTTCCGCGGCTCAAAGGACTCGGCAACTCCGTCGTCCCCGCGTGCCTCGGACACGCCTTCTGGCACCTAGCGGCGCTGCATCTTGACAACGTGCAAGTTACAGGAGACTGAGATGGGGCAATCGTCCGTCGACCGCTACCTCGACTCGAAGTCCGACAACGAGCTCGAGCGGCACCGCTGGCTGTTCGACATGATCCCGCACTCGCAGGAAGCGCTCGACGAGTCCGGCGACGCGAGGTTCCGGCACTGATGAACATGGTCTGCTACGGCGGCGGGACCAACTCCACCGCGATGCTCGTCGGGCTCTCCGGCGTGGTCGACGAGAAGAAGCGTCGCAAGGTCGACGTCATCATCTTCTCCGACACCGGCGGCGAACTGCCTGAGACGTACGAGTACGTCGAGTACTTCTCCCGCTGGCTCGTCGAGCACGGGATGCCGGCGATCACGGTCGTCCGCACCGTCAACCGTGAGGGTGACGTCATCACGCTCGAGGCCGACTGTCTACGGCGCGCGACGCTGCCGGCGATCGTCTTCGGCTGGAAGACGTGCTCTGAGCGCTTCAAGACGCGGCCGCAGAACAAGTTCATGAACAACTGGCCGCCGGCGAAGGCGCACTGGGCCACCGGGGACCGCATCACCAAGCTCGTCGGCTTCGACGCCGGCGAAGAACGCCGCGCGAAGCCCTTCGAGGACAAGAAGTACGTCGTCGACTACCCGCTCATCAGCTGGGAGTGGGATCGCGACGACTGCGTCGAGGCAATCAAGCAGGCTGGGCTCCGTTTGCCGGGTAAGTCGTCGTGCTTCTTCTGCCCGTCGAGCCGCGCCGTCGAGATCCTCAAGCTCGACGAGGAGGACAGCGAGTGACCGCCATCCGCACCGCCGTGCGCCGCCTGATGGACGCCGCGAACCACGGTCACTCACCCGAGGTGTTCGTGCGCCGGAGCGATCTCGAGCTTCTGCTCGCGACGTTCTTCGAGAAGCGGGAAGAGGCGCTGCGCAAATGAAGCAGCCCTGTTGCACCGTCTGCGGCTGCGACGAACGGATGCTGTGTCAGCGCTGCCGCGAGCGCCGCTGTCCGCACTGCGCCACGGTCCGCATGATCGAGGCGTGCCGGATGAACTCGTCTCCGACGACGAGCATGGAGCAG
>Ga0194131_10003650_pt1 | contig 23974 bp, 24 predicted proteins | sample TA2KigO120mmetaG_FD_148631 | JGI IMG/M metagenome (GOLD analysis project Ga0194131, IMG submission 148631) | Freshwater microbial communities from Lake Tanganyika, Tanzania - TA2015053 Kigoma Offshore 120m | ecosystem: Environmental > Aquatic > Freshwater > Lake | place: Tanzania: Lake... | reverse complement strand
GCGCCCGTCGACAGCGACAGCGACAGCGACAGCGACAGCGACAGCGACAGCGACAGCGACAGCGACGGCGACGGCGACGGCGACAGCGACGGCGACGGCGACACCGACGGCGACGGCGACGGCGCCACCGACTCGGCTGGGGACTCGGCTGGGGACTCGGCGGTCGACACCGCGCCCGACCCGTACCTGACCGACGACGACGGCGACGGCTTCTCCGAGGACGACGGCGACTGCGACGACGGCAACCCGGCGCTGAGCCCCGGCGCCACGGAGACCTGCGACGGCGCCGACGAGGACTGCGACGGCGCGATCGACAACCCCGCCACGCTGCTCGGCAGCGACGCCGCCTGCCCCGGGCGCAGCTGCCTCGGCATCCAGGACCTCCGCTCGGCGGCGGCCGACGGGAACTACTGGATCGACCTCGCCGGCGTGCCCACCGAGGTGGTGTGCGACATGACGCGCGACACCGGCGGCTGGACGCTGGTGGCCAACTTCGTATGGCCGGGCAACACCGGGGGCGTGGCCGGCTGGACCTCGGGCGCCGCCGTGGGCACCACCACCACCGATCGCACCCAGTCCTTCAAGCTCGACGACGCCGACATCAACGCGCTCGTCACCGTGCGCTACCGGGCGCGCGGCACGGCCACGTACTGCACCCAGGAAGACCGGACGACCGGCGCCTGTTCCGTCGACACCACGCTCTACTGGGCGAGCACCTGCGTGTACCAGTCCGGAACCACATCCTCAGGTGACTGCACCGCCGCCTTCCAGACCTACGACCTCGACGGCTGGACCGAGCTGTCGAACCCGTGCAGCTGGCACTACGGGCTCACGTCGGCCGACTGTGGCGTGACCAGCGAGTTCGGCACCAGCCACGACGGCGAGCACGTGTTTGCCGGCATCGTGGGCACCTACATCCACGGCTACGACGGCCGGGAGAACGAAGACCCGAGCGTGGAAGTGTGGGTTCGCTGACCGGGGGCGAGGTGATCGCCTCGTGCATCACCGCGTGGGGACACGCGGCGGTGGCGGTGGTGCGCGCCAGCGGTCGCGAGGTGCGGGCCGCCGTGGAGCCGGTGACTGGTCCGCTGCCGCCCCCGCGGCACGCGCGGCACGTGGGTTTGCGTGACGACGAAGGCCCCTTCGACGACGGGCTCGTCACCTACTTTCCCGGCCCCCGGAGCTACACCGGCGAGGACGTGGTCGAGATCTCCTGCCATGGCAACCCGCTCATCGTGGAGCGGCTGCTGCGCGCGATCCGCGCGCGTCCCGCCCACCCGGGGGAGTTCACCCGCCGCGCTTTCCTCAACGGCCGGCTCGACCTCACCCGCGCCGAGGCGGTGATGGCCACCATCGCCGCCACCTCGCGGCGAGGCCTCGACCTGGCCCGCGCGGGCCTCGACGGCGCCGTGGCGAGGCAAGTCGAGTCGCTGCGCGACGCGCTGGTCGACGTGGCTGCCGAGCTGGAGGCGATCCTCGACTACCCCGGGGAGGACCTGCTCTTCGACGACGACGCGGGCTTGTGCGCCCGGATGCTCGGCGTGGCCGAGCGCGCCGCCGGGCTGGCCGCCTCGCAACGTGCCGGGCGCGTGGCGGTCGAGGGGGCCCGGGTGGTGCTGGCAGGGCCGGTCAACGCCGGGAAGTCGTCCTTGTTCAACGCGCTGCTCGGCCGGGAGCGGGCGATCGTCTCGCCCGAGCCGGGGACCACGCGCGACGTGGTGGAGGCCACGCTCCAGCTCGAGGGCGCGCGGCTGGTGCTGGTCGATACCGCCGGCGAGCGCGACGAGAGCGGCGCGATCGAGGCTCGCGGCATTGCCATGGGACGAGCCGAGCAGCAGGCCGCCGACCTGGTGCTCCGGTGCGTGCCGCCCGGCGGCAGCGCCGCGGCCGGCGACCAGCTGTTGGTCCACACCTTTGGCGACATCGCCCCGCGCGAGGGGCTCTCGGTGTCGAGCCGCACCGGCGAGGGCCTCGACGCGCTCCGCGCCGCGATCCTGTCGCGACTGGGCGTCGACGAGCTCGGCGCTGGCGCGGTGATTCACAGCGCGCGGCAGGCGGAGTGCTTCGCGCGCGTCGCGACCCACGCGCGCGAGGCCACGGTCGCCCTGTCCGAGGCGGGACCGGCCGCCGCCGTGGAACGGCTCTACGCGGCGGTAGAGGCGCTGGACGCCACCGTGGGTGGCGCGCGCGAAGACGTGCTCGACCGGCTCTTCAGCCGCTTTTGCGTGGGGAAGTAGCGGGTTGAAGGTCGCGCCCTTCTACCTCCACAGCGGCCAGATCTCCGCCCGGAAAAAGCTGCGCGGGAACTGCTCCACGCCCGGAAATCCGATGGCCCGCGGCGGGCGGCCGGGCACGACGGCCGTGCCGAACAGGTAGTCCCAGCAGGACAAGATGATGCCGAAGTTCCGGGTGTGGCCGGCCTCGGCGTCGTAGTCGTGGTGCCACAGGTGCATGCGCGGGTTGTTGAGGACGAAGCGCAGGGGCCCGTAGTCCCAGTCGAGGTTGGCGTGGTTGAGATGCCCGATCAGCGTGCCAAACACCGCGTGGAAGAGGATCGCCTGCCCGTCGACCCCGAGCAGGGCGAGCGGGAGGTACTGCAGGGACTTGTAGACCACCACCTCCATCCAGTGGAAGCGGAAGGACACGATCCAGTCCATCTCGCCGTCGACCACGCTGTGGTGCACCTTGTGGAAGGTCCACAGCCAGGGCACGCGGTGCAGGAGGTTGTGTACGCACCACTGGACGAAGTCCATGGCCACGGTGACGAGCAGGCACTGGCTCCACAGTGGCCATGCGCTCGCGACGCCCAGCCAGGCCGACGGCGCCGCGGGGCCCAGGGCCTGCACCAGGCGGGGCTCGATGTGGGTGATCGCCACCCAGTAGATGGCCACGCCGAGGAAGTGACCGTTGAACACGAGGTGCAACAGGTCGCTCCAGAGCCGCGGTCGTAGCTGGCGCTGGGCCGCGCGCCAGGGGAAGGCGGCCTCCAGGGCCGCGACGAGCGCCGAGCAGCCGACCAGCCACCCCCAGTAGGGCACCTAGGCGCCGACCGGGCGCGGCACGGCGCGTCCCGCGAGCGCGCCTGGGACCATGAGCCCGGCGGCGACGAGGAGGGTTCCAACGAGGCGAAGCGCGAACGCGGCTGGGAGGCCGGGAGACACGAACCCGCCGTATCGCATCGTCCAGGCGGCCGACGCCCCGCGCCGATGGCGCGCGACGACCGGAGCTACATGCACCCTGCTCCCTGCGCCGCGCGATAGGCGCTGCCCATGCGCTCCTTGTTCGTGATGGACTGGATCGACTCGCTCGACCTGTCCGGCGACTCCACGTTCATGCTCATGCAGGGCAGCACCCGGCGCGGCTGGGAAACGTGGTGGTGCCATCCCACGGAGACCTGGGCCGAGGCCGGGCAGGCGAGGGCGCGCATGCAGCGGGTGCGGGCCACCCCGGCGGGCTTCGAGAAGGGCGAGTGGGCCGAGCGCCCGCTGGGCGACTTCGATGTGGTGTGGATGCGGAAAGACCCGCCCTTCGACATGACCTACATCTTCAGCACCTACCTGCTCGATCTCGTCCCCCGGCGCACGCTGGTGCTCAACGCCCCGGCGGGGCTGCGGTCTCGCAACGAGAAGCTGTTTGCCGCGGCCTTCGCCGACCTGACGCCGCCCACGCTCATTAGTCGCGACATCAGGCGCCTCATGGACTTCGCCGCTGCCCTCCCCGACCGGGTGGTGCTCAAGCCCTGGGACGGCAACGGCGGCCGGGGTGTCCTGGTGAGTCGCATGGGCGATCCCAACCTGCGCTCGATGATCGAGGTGCTCAGCAACGAGGGGCGCAGCTACATCCTCGCGCAGCAGCATCTCCCCGAGATCGCCGAGGGCGACAAGCGCATCATCCTCGTGGACGGCGAGCCGCGGGGCGCGGTGCTGCGGGTGCCCGGCAAGGCCGACCATCGCGGCAACCTCCACGTGGGCGCCACCGCGCACGCCACCACCCTCACCGCGCGGGAGCAGGAGATCTGCGCGCGCATCGGCCCCACCCTGCGCGCCGAGGGCCTCGTTTTCGTGGGCATCGACGTGATCGGCGGCTGGCTCACCGAGATCAACGTCACCTCTCCCACGGGCATCCAGCAGGTGAACCGCTTCGACGGCGTTCACCTCGAAGAACTCATCCTCGACGCCGCCGCGCGTCGCTTCGCGGAGATCGCTTGATTCTTACCTTCATCCTCTCGTTGGCCCTCGCCCAAGACGACGACGATCTCGACGAGAACACCGTCACCGGCAAGACCACGGAAACGAGCACCGCTCCGGTCGTGGAGCCCGAGGTGCCCGACGAGGTGGATCCCGCCGAGGCCAACCGGCCGTACCCGTCCTTGTCCTTCAAGGCCGCCGAGGTGCTGCGCATCGACGTGGCCTTCGCGGATCGCTGCCGCAACGCGATCGAGCTCATCTACCGCCGCGAATACAAGGCGGCGAAGAAGGAGCTCGACGCGCTCACCACGGAGTACCCGACCACCGGCATCGGCCCCTCCGGCGTGGCGGTGATCTACCAGGCCTTGATGTTCGAGAACTACGACTTCCGCTACGAGAAGCAGTACCGGGTGGCCCAGGATGGGGCGATCAGGCAGATCCAGGTGGGCCTGCAGTCCCCCGGGAACGAGTCGATCGAGTACTTCCTCCTGGCGGGCATGAAGGGCGTGGAGGGCATCCACCTGATGCGCAAGGGCGAGTTCGTCAGCGCCATCGGCAACGGCCTCGACGCGGTGAGGGCGCTCTCCGAGAGCGTGAAGGCGGCGCCCAGCTTCATCGACCCGAAGCTGGGCGACGGCATGTACATGTACTGGCGCACCGTCGTGGCGCGCGCCTCGCCGCTCATCCCCGACGGCGCCGACGAGCGCGCGGCGGGGAAGGAGCTGATGAAGAAGGTGGAGAAAGAAGGCGTGTTGTTGTCGCCTGCCGCCACCCTCGCCCTGTCCTACTCCTACATCGAGGAGCGCGACCTCCGGAACGCCCTGGCGCGCACGATGTACGGGCGCACGAAGTACCCGAACAACGTGATCAACAACATGACCGCGGGCCGCGTGCTCACCAGCATGCGCCGCTACGACGACGCCCTGCGCATGTACAAGGACGTGCTCGCCTACGCGCCCGACAACCAGCGTTCGCACTACCACATGGGGGTGGTCTACGCGCGCATGTCGCGCTTCCCCGAGGCCGAGAAGGCCTTCCAGGCCTACATCGGCTTCAAGGACGTGCTCCCCGAGTACCGGGGACAGACCTACTACCGCCTCGGCCTGCTCTACGCGCGACAGGACAAGAAGGCCGAGGCCAAGTCGGCCTACGAGGCGGCGGTGAAGGCGTCGAAACACGAGGCCGCCGGCCGCGCGCTGGAGAAGCTGTGATCTGGGTCCTCGCCTGCGCGCCCGAGCCGGAGAGCCTCTACCAGCTGCAGGAGCTGGGGAACGTCGTGGAGTTCTCGCTGGTCGACCAGGAGGGCGCCACCGTCACCCGCGACACCTTGCTGGGTAGACCCTTCATCGGCGACTTCATGTTCACGAGGTGCCCCGACATCTGTCCCATGCTCAGCACGCGCATGGCGGCGGTAGGGGCGCGCTACGGCGACAAGCTCCAGCTCGTCAGCTTCTCCGTCGACCCGGCCAACGACACGCCGCCGGTGCTGCGCAGCTACGGGGAGCGCTTCGGCGCCAGCTACCCCCAGTGGCGCTTCCTCACCGGCGACACCGCCGCGATGCGCGCCCTGGTGGTGGGCGGCTTCAAGCTGCTCATGGAGAAGTCGCCCGCGACCACCGAGGCCCCCGAGACGGTGCTCCACGGCTCGCGCTTCGTGCTGGTGGACAAGGCGGGAACGCTTCGCGCCTACCCCGACCCCGACGTGCAGGGCGAGATCGAGGGCTACGTCGACCTCCTGCTCGCTAATGGGGGATGACCAGCTCCATCCCGAGCGACAACCTCGTCCCGTCGGGACCGGTCTGGGGGTTGGCCTCGGCGATGCGCTTCCAATCGCTCTTGTCGCCGTAGTAGCGGGCGGCGAGCCTGTAGAGGGTCTCGTTCTTCTTGACGACGTGGGTGCGCGGGCCGCTCGCCACCTGCACCGCGTCGGGCGGGGGCACCAGCTCCTCGGGCGCGCCCACATTCGCCGGGGCGAGGTCTCCCGGGGCGGCGGGCTCGATGACGATGTCGGGCAATGAACCCACGACGATCGGCGGAGAGGCATCGACCACCACCGGCGCCGGGGGCGCGTCGTCGACGCCAACCACCAGCAACAGGGCGATCACCACCGTCCCGAAGACACCCGAGGCGAGGGCGGCGAGCTTCCAGGACCGCTCCCGCTCGCGCGTCTCCGACACCTCGCCCTCGAGGCGCACGGCCACGGAACGGAGCGTCTTGGCCTCGTGGCGCAAGGCGCGCATCTCGCCGATCTCGCGGGCGGCCACGCGGGCGCGGTGCTCCTCCTCGCGGCTGCGCTCGGCGCGGATCGCCGCCTCGAAGGCGTCGCGGAGACCGGCGGGGGCGAGGGCGCCGGCGGCGGTGGCCGCGTCGAGTCGCGACAGCGCATCGCTCCATCGCTCCTGCGCGGCGTGTACCCGCGCGAGCAAGAGGAGCGCGTCGCCGTCGTCGGGGTCGAGGCAGACCAGCATCTGTAGGCGCTGCTGGGCGGGGCCGAGGTGGCCGTCGCGCGCGAGCACGAGTCCCTCGTTGTACAGCGTGCTCGGCACGTGGATGCCGGCCTTCTGGCAGGCTTCGCCGATGCGAGCGGGCGCGTCGCCGGTCACCGGCCCGGGGCCGGGACGCGTGGGTTCGTCGAACAGGCCGAGGTCGAGGACGAGGTTGTCGGACATGGGTCACCGGGGGGGGGGTGCGACGGGAATCGCACGGGGGGACATCGATCGTAGCGCATGAGTATTGACATGTCTAGAGTTTGGCTCGATTAGACTGCCGCCGATGGCCTTCTTGCCGTGGATCCTCCATCTCCTGTTCTGGTTTCCCTTCGTCGCCCGGGGACAGATCGACCGCGCCACCGGCAAGGCGCAGTCGGGGCCAGCGGCGCACCGGGCGTCGGCACCCAGCCTTGTCGTGTGGCTCCACGGGGCGGCGCTCTTCCCCACCTACTTCGGCATGGGGGCGGGCAGCCTCGGCGCCTGGGTCTACGGCGCGCCGCTGGCGGCGCGGCTGCTCGGCGTGCCCCTGTTCCTCGGCGCCACGGCGCTGGTCATCCGCACGCTGCTGGTGTTCCGGTCCTGGCGCCTGCGCGCCGAGCTGACCGCCGACCACGAGCTCTGCACCGGCGGCCCCTTCGCGCAGATCCGTCACCCCATCTACACCGCGATGGCGCTGCTCACCGTGGGCACCGCCCTGCTCGTCCCCAACCCGCTCACCCTGCTCGGCGTGCTGCTGAACTTCGCGGCCGGCGACTACCGGGCGCGGCAGGAGGAGAAGCTTCTCGTCGGCGCCTTCGGCCAGCGGTACCTCGACTACATGGGCAAGACGCGGCGCTTCGTGCCCGGGGTGTACTGATGTGGTGGATCGGGTGCGTGCAGTCGCCGCCCGTGTCGCTCCACGTCGCGACCGACAGCGCCCCTGTCGCCGACAGCGCCGAGGAGGCGCCCGGTCCCGACGTGGAAGAGTGGAAACTCTACAGCGACGAGGTGGTGCACCGCTTCGACATCACGCTCTCCGACGACGCGATCAACCAGCTCGCCGCCTACCCGTACGTCTACGTCGAGGGCGACTTCGCTTACGATGGGGAGACCTTCTCGCGGGTGGGCGTCCGGCTAAAGGGCAGCGCGTCGTTTCAGTCCATCGACCAGAAGCCCGCCTTCCGCATCGACTTCGACCAGTTCGTCGAGGGGCAGAGTTTCCGAGGCCACGAGCGCGTCGGCCTGCACAACAACGTGTGGGACGCCTCCGCCATGGCCGAGACGCTCGCCTACTGGACCTGGCGACAGGCCGACAGCCCGGCGCCGCGCACCGGCTACGCCGACGTGTACGTCAACGGCGAGCTGCGCGGGCTCTACACGCTGGTGCAGCCCATGGACGGCCAGTTCGTCGACGACTGGTGGGACGGCCCCCACGGCGCGCTCTACGAGATGACGCGAAGCTGCGACTTCAACGTGTCGTGCGACTGCTACGAGCTTCAGTACGACGGGGCCGCCTACGATCCCGACGGCATCTGGGCCGGTTGCGACGCCGCCGCCGTGGCCACGCCCGAGGCCATCGCCGGGGCCTTCGACTGGGAACGCCTCGTGCGCTACCTCGCGCTGGAAAAGGCGCTCAACCACCCAGATAGTTATTCATACAACCTGAATAACTACCACATCTACGTGGATCCTGCGACCGGCTGGCTCACGCTCACGCCCTGGGGCGCCGACTCCACCTTCGTGTACGTGTACCCCCCGTGGAACCTGTCCCAGCCCTGCGAGCCGGTGTACCTCGACGTCGACTACGCCTCTCCCTACGGGTGGCTGGCGCGCTGGTGCGACGACGATGCCACCTGCCGCGAGGCGCTGCTCGACGAACTCGACGAGATCGCGACACTCATCGAGGAGGCCGGCCTCGCCGAGCGCGCCGCGAGCACGCACGCGCGCGTCCGCGATCACGTCGCCGCCGACCCGCGGGTGGACTACGACCTGGAAGACCACGACTACCAGGCCGCCTGCTTCGTCGACTGGATCGAACGCCGGCCGGACGAGCTCCGCGCCTGGGTGGAGAACGCGAGGTAGGGAGGGCGCATGTGCATGAAGCTCCGCGCCCGCCTCCTCGACTGGCTGGCTCGCCGCCTCCGCCCCGGGCACCGCACCAACGCCAGCGGGAACAACATGTCGCAACGGTGAAAGATCAAAGGCCGAGCGCGCATGCCGCGTTAGCAACCGCGCCCGGGGGCCCCATGCTCGCGCTCGTCGTTCCCCTCGCCGTGGCCGAGCCAGCCGACCCCTCCTGGATGGCGAGGACCGCCACCTTCACGCAGGCCGACATCGTCGTCACCATCGGCTGGACGAACCACCGTGGCGCCCTCGTGTACGCCACGCTCTCCTCCGACCGCCACGACATCAACCCCGCCGAACCAAAAGGCACGAAATAAATATGCTGTTTCTGATTGGATGCGGGGAAGTCGAGGACAAGGGCCCCCGCGAGGGCAGCCGGCCGGGCGATAGCGCCGGTGACAGCGCGTCCGACACCGCCGGCGACAGCGGCGACAACCGCGATCTCCCCGCCGCGAGCGATCTCGTCGACGAGGTCCGGACCGACCACGGCGCGATGCTGCACCTCTCGCAGGATCACGGCTGGCCCGCGCGCACGAGCGATGGCTACCTCTTCGTCTACCTGCGCGCCGGCGACTGGTCCCTCGCCGGGGAGTTCGACGACTGGACCGGCGAGAGGATGAACTGTCGCGACGGCCTGTGCTGGCTCGTCGTCGACAGCCCCGCTGGCGGCTACAAGTTCACCAACGGATCGGCCTGGATCGCCGACCCGTGGTCACGGCAGTACACCTACGACGACAACGGCGAGATGAGCCTCGTCAACGAGGCGTCCACGCGCCTCGAGCGCCACTTCGGCGTGGGCGGCATCTACATGGAGGCGCGCACCCTGCGCGTGCTCGTCCCCGGCGGCGGCCACGACCGCACGCTCTTCATGCACGACGGGCAGAACCTCTTCGATCCCGAGGCCATCTGGGGCGGCTGGCATGTCCAGGACAGCGCGCCCGGCGGCATGCTCGTCGTCGGCATCGACAACACGGGCGAGCGCTTCGAGGAGTACACCCACGTCCCCGACAAGATCGAGGGTGACTGGTACGGCGGCGAGGGCGACGAGTACGCCGACTTCGTGCAGGGGACGATCCGCCCCTTCATCGCCGGTCACTACGGCGAGCCGGGCCCGGTGGGCACGCTCGGCAGTTCCCTCGGCGGCCTCATCAGCTTGCACATCGCCGGGCGCTACGCGGGGGAGTACGCCTTCGCGGGTAGCATGTCGGGCACGCTCGGCTGGGGCAGCATCGGCGCGGACCACGACACGATGATCCAGCTCTACGAGGCAGCCGGGCATCGCGACACCGTGATCTACCTCGACTCCGGCGGCCAGGGCGACACCTGCGCCGACAGCGACGGCGACGGCACCGACGACGACGACCCCACCGCCTCCGACAACTACTGCGAGACCGTCCAGATGAGGGACACGCTGGCCAACCTCGGCTACGAGTACGAGAAAGACCTGTTTCACTGGTGGGAACAGGGTGCCGGTCACGACGAGATGGCCTGGGCCGCGCGCGTTGACCTGCCGCTCGGCGTCTTCGACGCGCTCTAACCCTACTTTTTCGGCGTTTGGATATCGGGTACACTGCCTCCGTGGACGTCCTCTTCCTCTCGCCGAACTACCCCCCGGAGATGCCTCAGTTTGCCCGGGGGCTGGCCGAGGCGGGCGGGCGGGTGCATGGCGTGGGCGACACGCCGGTACACGAGCTGCCCCACGGGGTGCGCCGGGCACTCGCCAGCTACCTCCACGTGCCGGCCCTGGGAAACGTGGCCGAGGTGCGCACCTGCGTTCTCCGCTGGCTCGCGGGCCGGCGTCCCGACCGGGTCGAGTCGCTGTGGGAGCCGCTCACCCTGCTCGCCGCCCAGCTCAGGTCCGATCTGCGCCTGCCCGGCATGAGCCCCGACACCGTGCTCGGCTTTCGCGACAAGCCGACCATGCGCCAGCGCGCGGCGGCCGCTGGGCTGCGCGTGCCTCGCACCTTGCGGGTACGCACCGCTCACGATGCGCGGCAGGCGGCCGACCGCATCGGCTTTCCCCTCATCCTCAAGCCGGTGGACGGCGCCGGGAGCGCTGACACCCACCGCGTGGAGAGCTGGCCCGCCTTCGAGGCGGCGCTGGGCGCCATGAACCACGTCCGGGAGGCCACCGTCGAGGAGTTCGTCGAGGGCGAGGAGCTCACCTACGAGACTCTCTGCATCGACGGGCGCGTGGTGTACGAGTCGATGTGCCGCTACGAGCCCAGCGTGCTCATCGCCCGGCGCAACGAGTGGATCAGCCCGGTCATCCAGGCCCTGCGCTCAACATCGGCCGATGGCCTCGCGGCAGGCGTACAGCTCGGTCGCGACGCGGTGCAGGCGCTCGGCATGGGCACCGGCATCACCCACATGGAGTGGTTCCGCGCGCCGGACGGCAGCGCGATCTTCGGCGAGATGGCCTGCCGCCCGCCGGGCGCCAACATGGTCGACCTGATGAACTTCGCCGACGACCAGGATCTCTACCAGGACTGGGGACACGCGGTGGTACACGGGAAGGTGCCCCCGCGCCCGCCGCGCCCCTGGTCGGCGGCGATCATCTTCAAGCGCGCCGAGGGACAGGGCCGCATCCGCGCCGTCGAGGGCCTCGATCACTTCCTGCAGAAACACGGGGCGAGCGTGGCCCGCGTGGACCTGCTCCCCATCGGCGAGCCCCGCCGCGACTGGCAGGCCACGTTCCTCGCCGACGGCAACCTCGTGGTGCGTCACGCCGACGAGGAGGCATGTCGCGACATCGCCCAGGAGGCGGCCGCGACGATCAAGATGTACGCCGCGTAGTTACTTCGTTTCCTTGTGCAGCGTGACCTTGCGCTCGAAGCGACAGTACTTGTTCAACTCGATGCGCGCGGCGGTGTTCTTCTTGTTCTTCTGCGTGGCGTAGCGGCTCACGCCGGGAATCCCGCTCTCGCGACAGGTGGTGCACTCGACGAAAATCGTCTGGCGGCCCTGGGCTTTCTTCTTGGCCATGTTCGACTCCGAGACAAAGAGCCGCGCGGCTAACGAGGCCGCCGATGGGCGTCAACCGGAGACGATCACCTGACCCGGCCAGCGCGCGGCGTGCTCGGCGAGCGCACGCGACACGTCGGTTCGACCGGTGACGCGTACCCGCCAGCGCTTGTCCCGGGCCCGGTGTACGAGCACGGCGCGCGCCGGGCGATCGGCCGGCCACGGCGCCCCTTCGACGAGGAAACACGCCTCCAGCGGGATCGAGTCCACCCAGCGCGCCGGGATCGTGGCTCGCTCGGCGGCGAAGCGCGCCGCGAGGAAGCGCATGGCCGTCCCCTCGACGGCCTCGGGCCCGGGGCGAAGCGCCGCCAGCCCCGGGACGGCGCGCACCAGCGCGACAAGCGCGAGCATCGGGTGGGGCGCGCGACCGGCCACCAGCAGGTCGTCCCCCAGGTCGGCGGCGCCCTCGAGGTCGCAGTAGCGGTCGAGGCTGGCGGGGGGCACCCTCGGCAACACCAGTTCCTCGAGCCGGCGCTGCATATCGACGTCCAGCGCCTCGCGCGCGAGGCTCTCCGCCGCCCGGCGCGTCGGCGCGCCCGAGCGTGCCATCAAGGCGTGCATGAGGTCGCGACGGGCATGGTGCTCGAACCGGTAGAGCAAGCCGCCGAGCGCACGCAGCACCTCGGGCTCGTCGGGGGGGAGGATCCCCCGCGCCGTCTCCACGAGGCAGAGCCGGGAAATGCCACGCATCGTCGGCGGCGACTATCCCCCGGGGAAGCCCGGCCGCCCCTTTCGGTTACTATCGCTCCTCCTGGAGCACGGATGTCCTGGCTACTGCTCGTCGACCTCGCCGAGGCAAAGAGGAAGAAAGATCCCCCGCCGCCCCCCCAGGAGTGGGCCGTCGAGGAAGGAATGAAGGCGCAGTGCTGGTACCCACCGGTGTTCGAGCTCATGGCCGAGGGCGACCGGAGGCTCGCTCGGCAGGCGTCGCTCGACGCGATGCGGGCGCAGTGGCTCGGGCAGCGTGACGACGGCGTGAAGTTCGAGGACGCGGTGGTGGACGACGTGGAACTGGTGCTCCTCGGCCGCCCGCAGCAGGTCGAGGCGATCGCGCGCGCCAACCTCGAACTGTGCAAGACCTTCATGAAGGGCGGCGAGATCGGCCCCTGGTCGTCCTGGCTCTCGGCGCTACCCGGCAAGCTCACCGAGGGCGAGTGTCTCCAGCCGCTCACCTACACGCTTTTCGACTACCTCGACATCGCGCGGTCGTGGCAGCGACCGATCACCCTCTGCCAGGGCGACGTGGCCAAGATCACTGCCACCGTGACCGACAAGTACCGGATCAGCGACAAGGGCGAGTGGATCAACGCCAACGGCACCGCCGAGAAGGCGATCGGCGCCGACTACCCCTGCAACATCGAGGGTTGCATGGTGGGGATGCTCGTGGGCCGTTTCGTCACCGAGAAGGGCGTGGAAACCGTCTTCCCCATCGGGGTCGGCACCACCTTCACCGCCCCAGAGAACGGCGAGATCACCTGGTCGATCAACGACATCACCTGGTACGACAACACGTACTTCAGGAGCGCCACCATTGAAGACCGCACCGCAGTGACCATCGAGCCGGGCTCGTAGGTGACGAAGAAGTCCGTCAAGAAGAAGTCGCGACTGGGGCTGGGCACGCGGGCGCTATTCGCGATCCTGCCCCTCGTGATCATCCTCGGTGGCGCCGAGGCCTACCTGCGTGGCAGCGGCTGGCCCAAGACCGACGTGAACACCCAGGATTTCACGCACAAGGACGTGTACTGGGTCGAGGCGCCGAACCAGAACCTCGAGGTGACGCCGCACCGCGAGACGGGCGGGAGCTTTCGGGTGTCGACCGACGCGAATGGACTGCGCTTCCCGCTGCACACCCAGCAGAAGCCCGCCGGCGCCTACCGCGTGATGGCACTCGGCTGCTCCACCACCTACGGCTGGGGGGTCGACGACGCCGATTCATACCCAGCCAAGCTGGATAAAATCCTCAACGAGACCGGCCATGCGGTGGAGGTGATCAACGGGGGCCAGCCGGGCTACTCCAGCTTCCAGGGCCTCTGGCTCTGGGACAAGACCCTCGCCAAGTACGGTCCCGACGTGGTGATCTTCGGCTACGTCGTCCAGGACTCCCGCAAGGTCAAGTACAGCGACCGTTCGCAGGCGATCCTCCAGCGGAACGGCGACTGGCTCAAGTCCAGCCTGCTCCACCAGCTCAAGACCTACCTATGGCTGCGCGAGCGCGTAAACCTTGCCCGTGCCGAGCAGAAAGACCTCCAGCCCGACATCGAGCGCGTGTCCCCGCAGGAGTACGCCGAGAATATCCGTGCGTTCAAGTCACGCATCGACGCGGCGGGCGCCAAGATGTTGCTGTTCGGCTACCCGCTTGAGCGCGCGGGCTACACCGAGGGCCACCGCGCCCTGCTCGCGTCGGCCGGCAAGGTGCTCGGCGTGCCCCACCACGACCCCCAGCCCGAGATCGAGCGCCGAACCGCGACCGAAACGCTGTACTTCCCGCAGGACCGCGGCCACGCCAACGCGCTCGGCAACGAGGTGATCGCGCAGGGGATGGCGCAGTTCCTCGTGGGGCAAGGGCTGGTGCCGTAGGGGGGCCCGCGCGCCGGTGATAGCATCGCCCGCACCATGCGCGACGCTGCCATCGTCCTCCTCACGCTCAACGAGATCGAGGGCCTGCGGGCCGTGTGGAGCCAGGTCCCCGTCAAGGAGTTCAAGGAGGTGTTCGCGGTCGACGGCGGCAGCACCGACGGCACGCAAGAGTTCCTCCGCGAGCACGGCGCCGGCGTGGTGGTGCAGCCGATCCGCGGCCGGGGCGTGGCCTTCCGCTGCGCCGCCGACGCATCGAGCGCCGAGCGGCTCATCTTCTACTCGCCGGACGGCAACGAGGATCCCGCCGACATCGTGCGCCTCGACGACGCGCTGGTGGCGGGCGCCGACCTCGCCATCGCCCGGCGCTTCGGCCCCGGCGCGGTCAACGAGGAAGACGGCGAGACCATCCGCCTGCGCGCGCGGGTCAACGACACGCTGTCCCAGCTCGCCAACCGCCTTTTCCACGACGGGCCCAGGGTCTACGACACGATCAACGGCTTTCGCGCCTTGCGACGGTCGGCGCTGCTCGAGCTCGACACCACGGTGAAACGTTTCCCCATCGAGTACCAGATCACCATCCGCGCCATGCAGCGCGGCTGGACGATCGCCGAGGTGCCGACGCGGGAGGGCCAGCGCATCGGCGGCGAGCGCAAGGCCGCGAGCTGGCCGGTCGGCCTCGATCACCTGAAGGTGCTCCTCACCGAGTTGCCCCGCAGCCGCCTGTTCGGCGCATGACCCGCCGCGAGCAGATCGCGGCGCTCATCCGAGAGGAAATGCAAGACCTCCCGGTGGAGTCGGCGGCGGCGGCGGCAGGGCACCCGCTCGTGCTCCCGCCCTACGGGGCCGACGAGGTGATCGACGCGGTCGACGCGCTGTTGAGCACCCGCGTCACCATGGGACGACGCTGTCGCGACTTCGAGGCTGCGTGGGCCACCTACTGCGGCCGCAAGCACGGGGTGATGGTGAACAGCGGATCGAGCGCGGTACTGCTCATGCTCGCGGCGGCGGTGGCCACCGGCCGGCTGTCACCCGGCGACGAGGTGCTCTGCCCCGCCGTCACCTGGTCCACCTCGCTGTTCCCCATCGTCCAGTGCGGGCTGGTGCCCGTGATGGTCGACGTCCACCCCGCCACGCTCTGCATCAGCCCCGAGAGCGCGCGCGCCGCCCGCGGGCCGCGCACCCGGGCGGTTCTCGCCGTGCACCTGCTTGGCCAGGCCGCCGACGTCGATGCCTTCGACGATCTCCTCGTGCTGGAAGACGCCTGCGGGGCCCACGGCGCCGCTTACAAGGGGCGCCGCGTGGGCGGTCTCGGCGGCGCGGCGAGCTTCAGCTTCTTCTTCAGCCACCACATCACGACGATCGAGGGCGGGATGATCGTCACCGACAGCGACGCGCTCGCCGACGCTATGCGCTCCGCGCGCGCCCACGGCTGGGTGCGCGAGCGAGAGGATCGTGCCGCGTGGGTGTCGCGACACAAGGAAATCGACCCGCGCTTCCTGTTCGTATCGAGCGGGTACAACCTGCGGCCCACCGAGGTGGCCGGGGCCTTCGGCCTGGTGCAGGCGCGGCGCCTGCCGGACTGGGTGGCGCGTCGGCGGCAGAACCACCGCGACTGGTGTGACCGGCTTCGCGATCTCGTCGACGTGTTTCCCGAGGCCCCCGGCACCGAGCACGCCGGCTTCGCCTTTCCCATGCTGGCGCGTGGCGACCGAGCTTCGCTCATGGCCTTCCTCGAGGCGCGGCAGATCGAGACGCGACCGATCTCGGGGAGCAACCTCGCCCGCCAGCCGGCCTTCGCCGGGCTCGCTGCGCGCTGTCCCGTGTCCTTGCCGGTGGCCGACGCGGTTCACGAGCGGGGCTTCTTCGTGGGCAACTCGCACGCGTTCGGTCCCGACCACGGCGAGCGTCTCGCGGCGATCATCACCGAGTGGAGCCAGACATGACAGACGCCGGCACGAAAGTCGTGGTCACCGGGGGCGCCGGCTACGTCGGCTCGGTGCTGGTCCCGCACCTGTTGCAGCGCGGCTACCGCGTGCACGTGGTCGACAACCTGCGCTTCGGCGGCGAGGCGATGTTGCCGAACTTCATCCACCCCGCGTTCAGCTTCCGGCAGGGCGACGTGCTCGACCACGAGACGCTGCGCCGCGACATGGCCGACGCGGGCGCGGTGGTGCATCTCGCCGCGCTGGTCGGCTACCCGGCCTGCAAGAAGTGGCCCGACGAGGCACGACGGACCAATGTCGACGGCGCCAAGTCGGTGCTCGATGCCATGCCTGCCTCGACCCGCCTGATCAACTTCAGCACCGGCAGCAACTACGGGGAGGTGGTTGGCGTCTGCGACGAGAACACGCCGCTCAACCCGCTGTCACTCTACGGGGAGACGAAGACGACTGCCGAGCAGATGGCCATGTCGCGACCCAACACCGTGGCGCTCCGCTTCGCGACGGCCTTCGGGCTCTCGCCGCGGCTCCGGCTCGACCTGATGATCAACGACTTCTGCTACCAGGCGCTGGTGAATCGTTACTTGCTAGTGTATGAGCGGCACTTTCGGCGCACGTTCATCCACGTTCACGACATGGCGCGAGTGGTGCCACACCTCCTGGAGAACTGGGACCGCGCCCGCGACCGGGTGCTCAACGTGGGCCAGGAGTCGATGAACTTCACCAAGGAGGACATTACCCGGCTGCTAAGAAATAAGCTGGACTTCCACCTATATTTTGCCGATGTTGGCTCCGACGAGGACAAGCGTGACTACGAGGTGAGCTACGCTCGGATTCGCGACCTCGGCTTCGAGGTGGTGGTCGACATCGACCGCGGGCTCGACGAGCTGATCCATGGCCTGCGCCTGGTGCGCATCCACAACCCCTACTCCAACGTGTAGCGGTGTCGCTCGACCGGGCGCGGGTGCTGGTGACGGGAGGACACGGGTTCCTCGGGAGGCACGTCTGCGCCGCCGTCACTGCGCGCGGCGGCCTGGCGCTAGCCGTGGGCCGCGGCGACTGTGACCTGCGCAATCCGGTCGCGACCACCGAATACCTGAGAGGGCTACGCCCCGACTACGTGGTGCACGCGGCCGCCGTGGGCGGTGGCATCGGCTGGATGAAGGACCACCCGGCCACCGCGCTCGCGGGGAACGTGCTCGTCAACACCTCGGTGCTCGACGCTTGTCGCGACATCGGGGTTCGTCGCGTGGTGGGGGTCTCCTCGGCCTGCGCCTACGCGCGCGAGGCCCCGCAGCCGATGGACGAGTCCACCCTGTTCCTCGGCGAGCCCGAGCCCACCAACGGCCCCTACGGCCACAGCAAGCGCCTGATGATGGTGCACGGCCGCGCCCTGCACCAGGAGTTCGGCCTCGACTGCGCCTTCGTCGTGCCGACCAACCTCTACGGTCCCGGCGAGTCCTTTGACCCCACCCGCGCCCACGTGGTCGGGGCGCTGGTGCGCCGCTTCGAGGAGGCCAGGCTGGCGAGGGCGGTGGCGGTCACCTGCTGGGGCAGCGGGCACGCCACCCGCGACCTGCTCTACGCCCCCGACGCCGCCGAGGGCATCCTCGACCTGCTGGAGACCGGCGGCGGCCCCGACCCCGTGAACCTCGGCAGCGGCGTGGAGCGCCGCATCGCCGAGATCGCCGCCGCCGTGGCCACCGCCGTGGGCTACACCGGCGAGGTCCGCTGGGATCCCGAGAAGCCCGACGGAATGCCGCGAAAGGTGCTCGCCACCGGCCGCATGCTCGCGCGCACCGGCTGGGCGCCCCGGACCGAGTTCGCGGCCGGGCTAGAAGCCATCGTCGCATGCTTCCGCTCCTCCACCTAGCCGCCTGCCTCGAGCGCGTGACCGGGCAGCCGGTGCCGCTCGACCCGCGGTTCTATGCCGCGGGCGAGGCCGCGCACGGCAGCGGCCAAGACGCGCTCGGCGAGCCCTGGGCCGACCACGAGGGAGAGACGATCACGGTGATCGTGTCGGTGCTGTCGGATCTCCCCAACGACGTGCTGTTCGACGTCACCGTGCCCGACGAGACCGCGCCTGGCGGCGTCACGCGCATCGGCACGATTGTGACCTCGCCGAACACCGAGGTGACGCTGAAGGTCCCGGTCGAAGTAGAGAGCTTCGGCGTCGAGGCCTTCCAGGACGAACTCGGCGACGGGCCGAGTGACGACGACCCCTACGGCTCGGCACCGATCGCGATGCAGCCGGTACCGCCCAAGGAGCCGGTGACCATCACGCTGGTGCGGGGCGGCCGGTCGAGCGCGATCAGCACCTCGGTCCACCCGGCCCACGCGCCCGAGGTGGCGATCAAGCCGCCATGGACCGATCACGAGGGCCCCACCGTCCCCTTCCGCGGCCTCGCGCGCTCGACCATGGACGGCGAGATGCAGGTCGACGTCAACGAGATCGACGCCGCGGCCGAGGGCGGCGTCAAGCGCGCTGGCCAGCTGCGCCTGGCCGAGCCCGGTCCATTCGAGTTCAACGTGCCCATCGACGTGAAGGCCTTCCTCGTCGAGGTCTTCCAGGACCCGGGGAACGACGGGCCCTCCGACGATGACCCCTACGCGGCGCAGAAGCTCGAGACGGCGAAGCTCGGTGGCGCCGTGCTCTTCGAACTGGCTTCCGACGGTCGCGCCCGGGCCATGGCCCTGCTCGCCCCGGGGAGTGCCGGCGATGCGGCGCCCTGGGCCGACGCGGGAGGCGCGCGCGTCACCTTCCTCGGCGAGGTGGCATCGAGCGAGACCGGGCAAATCCTGGTGGACGTCGCCGAGATCGACGCCAGCGCCGCAGGCGGGGTCAAGCGCGTCGGGCGCCTGGTGCTGGCCGGGCCGGGGAACTTCGAGATCGAGGTGCCCGCCACCGTGAAGGCCTTCCGCGCCGAGGCCTTCATCGACCGGGCGGGCGACGGTCCCTCCGACGACGATCCCTTCGGGGGCCTCGCGGTGAAGATGGCCGAGTACAAGGGGGAGCGCGCGCGAGTGGAGCTGGTTGCCGGCGGGCGCGCCACGCAGGGTGCCCCCGACCAGGGGGCCGGCGGCAGTGGCTCGAAGGTGCCGTGGGAGGACGCCGCGGGCGACAAGAAGCCATTCAAGACAGAGATCGTCGCCTCGACCACCGGGAAAATCCAAGTAGACATCTCGGAGATCGACGCCGCCGCCAAGGGTGGCCAGACACGAGTTGGCCACTACATGCTCTCGGGACCGGGCCCCGTGAGCTTCGCCGTCCCCACGTCGGTGACGCAGTTCAAGGTGGAAGCCTTCCAGGACCCAGCGGGAGACGGTCCTTCCGAGAGCGATCCCTACGCCGAGCAAGTCCTCACCGTCGCGAAGATGCCCGACAGCGTGACGATGGAGCTGGCCGCCGGCGGGCGCGGCAAGGTCACGGGCGGCGGCGACGCGCTGACGGCGGACGCCGACCTCGGCAGCGGTCCCAAGGTGAAGGTCGGCGGTCGTGTCCGGGCCTCGAACCTCGCCCTGGTCAAGGTCGACGTCTTCAAGACCGACGCCACCGCCAGGGGCGGCCGCAGCTTCGTCACCAAGGTCGAGCCGCGCGGCAGCAACTGGTCGATCGAGTTGCCGGTCGATTACGGCACGATCGAGATCGACGCCTACCTCGACTTCAAGGGCGACGGTCCCACCGGCGACGACGAGCACGTGCTCACGGCCGGCGTGTCGATCGGTTCAACGCCCGTGATGAACCTGGACCTGACGTTTGATTGACGCCGCCGTGATACACGGCCGCTCGAGGAGGAGCTTCGTGACCCAGCCGCACGCTCTCAGCTTTGGTGACGCCGCTACCAGCGACGACAAGACGATGGCCTTGCTCTCGCACCTGAGCATCTACGTGGCCACCTTCATCGGGCCGCTGGTGTTCTGGCTCATCTTCAAGGAAAAGTCCACCTACATCAAGTACCACGCGATGCAGGCGCTGATCTTTCAGGCCGCGCTCTGGATCTTGTCGGTGGTCATCGGCGCGATCACCGTGGTCACCTGCGGCTTCGGCGGCGTGCTGTACCTCGTCCTCGTGCCCCTGTTCTTCGTGCCGCTCTATGGCGCTTACGTGGCCTACAATGGCGAGTGGTCGGGCTTCCCCGGCTTGTCGGGCTTCGGGCGCTAGTCTACTCTACGGGGCTGCGCCATGGCGTCGCAGGCAATACTCCCGGCATCGTCTCCACACTTCCCAGCGCGAGGTCGAGCTTGGTCATCCTCCTACTCGTCGTGACCCCCGTGGCACGCGCGGTGCCGCCCGAGGCCCTCGGCGATGTCACCGTGACCGAGATCCAGGCCGACCCCACCAGGAATGCGCAGTACTATGCCGAGTGGTTCGAGCTCTACAACAACTCCGGCAAGACGCTCGACATGAACGGCGTGCTCATCGAGACGGCCAACGGCAGCTTCACCATCGCCGGGCCGCCGATCGTCGTGGGCGTGGGCGACTACCTGGTCCTCGGCGTGTCGTCCGACACCGGCATCAATGGCGGCGTTGGTGTCGACTACGTCTACGACTTTGGCGACGTCAACCTCGAAGGCCCCGACGACCGGGTCAAGGTGTCCTACGAGGGCGTGACCCTCGACGACCTCGACTGGGACAGCTCCTGGAGCTTCACCCCCGACAACGCGATGGCCTGCGCGCCCAACGCGAGCGCGAACGAGTGGGCCAACGACCTGCCGGGGAACTGGTGCCCGTCGCAAGTCTTCATGGCTTCCGGCATGTACGGCTCGCCGGGCGAGGAGAACGAGTACTGCGGCGAGGAGCCGAACGTCGACAACGACGGCGACGGCTACGCCGAGTTCGAGGGCGACTGCAACGATGAAGACGTGACGGTTCACCCCGACGCCATAGACGGCCTGGAAGAGCCCCACGGCGAGGCCAACGACGACGCCGACTGCGACGGCGTGCGCGACGATGGCGCGACCGACGACGACGGCGACGGCTGGACCGAGGTGGCCGGCGACTGCGACGACGACGACATCAACACCTACCCGGGCGCGATCGAGACGTACGACGGCGAGGACGACGACTGCGACGGCTGCGTCGACGACGTCGACGAAGACCAGGACGGCTGGACCGAGTGTTTAGAGGCCTGCGACAGCGACGGCGACGGCGACATCGACGACGAGGACATCGACTGCAAAGACTGCAACGATGTTCTGGAAGACGGCGGCGCCAACCAGTCGCCCGACAGGCCCGAAGTGCCTTACGATGGCATCGACCAGGACTGTGACGGTTTCGAGTACTGCGACGTCGACGGCGACGGCTACGAGGCCAGCGCCGACTACGGCCCCGGTTGCGACGGCTTCGACTGCGACGACGCCAACGCCGACGTGCACCCCGGCGCGCCGGAAGACAACGGCAACGGGATCGACGACGACTGCGACGGGGTGATCGACATCCCCGACAAGGATGGCGACGGCTTCACCGCCCAGGACGGCGACTGCATGGACCTCGGTCCCGAGGATCCCGAGGGCTACTCCGACGCGCAGATCGTCCTGAGCGCCGCCGTGTTCCCCGGGGCCACCGAGGCCTGCTTCGACCTCGTCGACAACGACTGCGACGGCTGGATCGACAACGCGCCCGACTGCGACCGGGTGGTCGACGCGGCCACCGTCAGGGGCGGCGGGTTGTGCGGCGTGGTCGACGGGGGCGCGAGCCTCCTCGCCGCCGCCGCCGGCCTCGTTGCCATCCGTCGCCGGTCGAACCAGGGCCGCCGCGCCACGAGGGGAGGCGCCTAGGCCATGCTGTTCCTGCTCCTCGCTGCTCGCGCCGCCGCGGCTGAAGGCGACTCTGGCGTCGACTTCGAACTATTCAAGCCCCACGCCGACTTCTACGGCTACAGCGTCGTTCCCGGTGGCGCCACGCTGCAGCACCTGCAGCTTGGCAGCGGCGTCTGGTTCGACTTCTCCGACGACCCGGTGGTGATGGTCGATGCCAACGGCAACCGCGTGTCGCCCGACGGCACCGACAGCGACGGCCTCGTGAACTCCCGCGCCAGCCTGCACGCGCAGGTGGGCGTGGGCATCACTCGGTTCGGGAGCCTCACCGTCGACATGCCCTTCGTCGTGGCGCAGGACGGCTTCGCCGTGCCCAGCCTCGGCGCCACCAGCGTCGACAAGGTGGCCCCGGCCGGCGCCGGCGACCTCGTGGTCACCCCGCGGGCCGAGATCATCGACCGCGACTACCTGCCGGTGGGGCTCGCCGTGTCGGTCCCGGTCGGCCTGCCCACGGGCAATGCCGAGGCGATGCTCGGCGAGGGCGCGGTCTCGGTGGCACCGCAGGCCACCTTCGAGTGGTCCGACGGGCAGATCCACACGCGGGCCTACAAGTTCCGCGCTGCCGCCAGCGGCGGCCTGCTCATCCGAGAGCGGGCGCGGATCAAGGACACCAGCATCGGCAACGCCTTCCTCTACGGCGTGGCGGCGGGCTGGCACCTCGCGCAACCCACCGAGATCACGCTCGAACTGCACGGCAACAGCGTCGGCGCCAAGGCCTCCCAGAACGCGGCCGAGCTCCTGCTCGGCGCGAAGCTCTTCGCCGGCGACTTCGTGGCGATCAGCGCCGGCGGCGGCACCGGTCTCGGCGGCGGCGTGGGCGCGCCCGACTTCCGCGTGTACGCCGGCGTCGGCATCGCCCCCTCGCTCGACCCGGCCAACCGCGACACCGACCGCGACAACATCCGCGACGGCGACGACAAGTGTCCCAGGGACGCCGAGGACATGGACGGCTACCAGGACAAGGACGGTTGCCCCGAGCTCGACAACGATGCCGACGGCCGCGAAGACCAGGTCGACAAGTGCCCGAACGACCCGGAAGACGACGACGGCTACCTCGACAACGACGGCTGCCCCGAGGCCGACAACGACAAGGACGGCGTGGCCGACGCGGACGACCAGTGCCCCAACGAGGCTGGCCCCGCCGAGCTCGCAGGCTGCCCCAATCGCGACACCGATGGCGACGGCATGGGCGACGATCTCGACCGCTGCCCCTACGACGCCGAGGACTTCGATGGCGATCGCGACGAGGACGGCTGTCCCGAGGAGAACTCGCGCGTGGTCGTGGAGAAGAACTTCATCCGCATCAACGACGTGATCTACTTCGACACCAACAAGACCTCGATCCAGGAGCGCAGCTACGACCTGGTCGACGAGATCGCCAAGGTCGTCAACGAGAACCCGCAGATCTTGAAGATCCGCATCGAGGGCCACACCGACGACGTGGGCGGCGACATGCAGAACTTCAAGCTGTCGCAGGGCCGCGCCAAGGCCGTGCTCGACTACCTCGCCAGTCGCGGCGTCGACCCGTCGCGCCTGCAGTCGGCCGGTTTCGGCGAGAGCATGCCGCTGGTGGCCAACGATTCCGAGGAGAACCGGGCGAAGAACCGGCGCGTCGAGTTCGTGATCGTCGATCAGCGCTGATGCGCGCGACGCCTCGGCCCGTTGACGGGGCGTAGTTGAACTCTAGTGCAGTTTGCTGTATTAACTGAATTCAACAGTAGGCATGCCCATGTGCAAAGTCAATTGGGTTGCAACGCTGTCCCTGCTCGCCGCCACCGGCTGCCAGGCGATCACCACGGTCGACGACGGCGCGAAGGCGGGCGAGGATCCCACCAGC
>Ga0194131_10003648_pt1 | contig 23978 bp, 20 predicted proteins | sample TA2KigO120mmetaG_FD_148631 | JGI IMG/M metagenome (GOLD analysis project Ga0194131, IMG submission 148631) | Freshwater microbial communities from Lake Tanganyika, Tanzania - TA2015053 Kigoma Offshore 120m | ecosystem: Environmental > Aquatic > Freshwater > Lake | place: Tanzania: Lake... | reverse complement strand
TATCTTTAAGAAGATAGCCACTTGCACCTGCCAAAATCGCCCCAAGTAAAGCTTCATCATCTGCATAAGCAGTCAACATGATTACTTTGACACCAGTAATTTGAGATTGAATTTCGCGGCAAAGTTCTATGCCATTCCCATCAGGCAACCTCACATCCAGAATCACTAGGTCAGGTTTATATTCTTTAACTGCGTTAAAACCATCAAAAACATTTCCTTGCTCGGCAACAACTTCAATGCTTTCGTCCGATTCCAGGAGATCGCGCAGGCCACGTCTGACGAGTTCATGATCATCGACTATCAATACGCGCAACACGTTAGGCAGTCTACGTTGCAACTGCCATGAAATGAAATATCGATGTCTGGTGAGGTATTGTCATGACATGCAAGAAGTAGCTCTCTATGCGGCAGCCCGGCACGCTTTTGGTGCGTCCTATGCTCAGTATGACGCTGCGAATCTTGGGGAATTGATTGAACTTATTTCATCCAAAAATGAAGCAATTGCAAAACTTCTACCTACCTGTTCATTTCTCGTCAATAGCGTTGCACAAACAGAGAGAAAAGTTTTATTGCACCCAGGGGATCAGATTGATGTTTTGCCGCAATTCGCTGGCGGTTAGCCACCTATTGCGGACATTGGCCGATCTGGTTTTTTGAAATCAATCTGGTTAATAGAGTGCCCTTTTAATTTGCCTCTCACCGAATCTTGAAAAGCAGCTTGTAATTTACTCGTGCGATCGAGCTCGGATAGCTTCGTGTCACGAAGAACCTTTCGTAGATCAGTCTCTTCGGTTGCGAATAGACACGATCGCAACTGTCCAACTGAGGTTAAGCGAAGTCGATCACATGAGCCACAGAAAGGTTTACTCACACTTGCAATGATGCCGACGGTGTGTGGCCCACCATTAATAAGGAACTCTTCAGCAGGGGCAGAACCACGAGTTCCAACGGGGGTTAACTCGAAGCTCTGAGATAGATCCTTCATAATTTGATCGGCTGTAATCATCTCTGATTGCTGCCAGGTATTGCCTGCATCGAGTGGCATCTGTTCTATAAACCGCAATTGTAGATTCTTATTCATGGCCCATTCAACAAGCGCCACAGACTCATCATCATTTATCCCACGCATTAAAACCGTATTTATTTTTATGGGATTTAGCCCAGCTTGTTGTGCAGAAGCAATGCCTTCGATGACATCTTCAAATCTGTCTCGGAAAGTTAACTTACGAAACCGAGTCCAGTCCAAAGTATCCAAACTTATATTTATACGAGTGAGGCCGGCGCTAGCGAGTGCGACGGCATATTTAGAAAGACCGACGCCATTAGTTGTAAGTGAAATTTCAGGGGAGGGATTGAGATTCTTTATCCTTTCAATAATTTCGACAATATCTGGCCGTAAAAGAGGTTCACCCCCAGTAAGACGAACTTCCTCAATTCCGAGATTTACACCTACTTCAATGACTCTGATCATTTCATCAGCGCTTAAAAGTTCTTCCGTAGGCATCCAAGATTTAAAATCAGATGGCATGCAGTAAGTACAGCGAAGCGAACAGCGGTCTGTAAGCGAAACTCGGAGATCTCGATGAACCCGGCCAAATGTATCTATCAGTGTCATGCTGAATTCACCCATTCAGAGTTTCCATCGCTAAATTCCTGGTACTTCCAAATTGGAAGCTCAGCCTTTACGCGCTCAACAATTTCTTCGCAACATCGAAGCGCTGGGTCTCGGTGCGCGGCTGAAACTGCTACAAAGAAGGCGCTCTCTCCGATTGGAATATACCCAAAACGATGGACAGCAACAGTATTGATAACCTCGTACTTCGCGGCAATTTCGTGGATTAATTTCTTAAGAACCTGCGGGGCGCTTGGGTGAATTTCATACTGGAGCTTCTCGACTTTCTTCTCCTTGTCATGATTACGTACACGCCCATCGAAAGTCACAACAGCGCCAGAAGCTAAGTCCTGAACTGTAAGGGTCAGGGCATTGGTATCTATGACTTGCTCTGTAATTTTAGCTGTGATCATGGCCAGAAAGTTGGTCGTGAATATGTGGGGCGAGCCTTTCAATAATGAGAAGTCCATCCCTTGCCGCATTCGGTGATCCCGGGAGATTGATGATGAGTGATTTTCCATTGATACCGGCAACGCCACGGCTCAAGTCCGCTGTTGGAACTTTCTCTCTCGAATGCGCTCTCAGCGCTTCTGGTATTCCAGGCATCGATTTTTCTATCAGTGCAGCCGTTGCATCGGGAGTTACATCTCTGGGAGAAATTCCGGTACCACCTGTTGTCACAATCAAATCCACATGTTGATTGATACCCAGGGTTAAAGCGGATGTAATCTCTTGAAAATCATCAGGGATAACGAGATGGTTAAGTACTTGATATCCAAATTCGGTGAGTCCATTACTTATAATTTCTCCGCTTAAATCTTGGTACTCGCCAGCTGATGCTCGATCGCTAGTAGTTATTACAAAAGCGGTCCTTATCTTGCTCATCGGGTCCAATCCCCATTTTTGCCACCACTCTTCGATACCAGCTGGATCTCAGTGATAGATGCACGGGGGTCCAAAGATTTAATCATGTCTATGAGAGTCAATCCCGCAACCGCTACTGCTGTGAGTGCCTCCATTTCCACACCTGTTCGGTCAACAGTAGTTACTTGGGCTTCAATCACAACGACATCATTGCGAATTTCAAAATCAATTTCGACCTTATTGATTTGAATTGGATGGCAGAGAGGAATGAGTTCACTAGTTTTCTTAGCAGCCATAATTCCAGCAATTCGCGAAGTTGCGATTACATCGCCTTTGGGAGTGGCCTGATTCCTAATTTCTTCGATGACGAGGGGGGAGATGAGTACCTTTGCCGAAGTTCGTGCGGTTCGTAGGGTTACATCACGGTTTGATGTATCAACCATGTGGGCATTTCCACCCTCATTCAGGTGAGTGAACTTCATACCGGTAATTCTAGCCAACGGAGTGAGGTCGGGGGATCTGTGCAGATAGCGAATCCAGAAGCGCTTGCGAGACTTCGCAACATGGCACTTCCTAGAAATTCGCCGGGTGTAAATAGACCAGATTCGAGGGTTCCCGGGAGGAGGCGAGTGAATCCAGGTTGTGCTTGAAAGTCGCTATGGCTCTGGATTACCGGCAATTCCAACAGTGGTCTTCCAAGCATTGATTCAACGATGGGTAGCGCTAGTGTCATCAAACTTACGACGGCGGAGAGAGGATTACCCGGCAGCCCCACAAGCGGTTTCCCAAGGATGGTTGCAAGAAGCTGTGGATGACCTGGCCGAACTGCAACCTCATCGATAATGATTGAACCGTTGAGATTTTCGATTGCAGCATGAAGAAAATCTCGAGGACCAGCTGCAGTTCCGCCGGTGGTAATTATTAAGTCAGCACTCTCCGTTGCGCTCTGAATAACTTTGATTGTTCCCACTAAATTGTCAGCGGCAAAGTTCTGGGAAATAACTTCACATCCCATTCTTTCAAGCCAACCCGGAATCTGAGGTCCTAGCGAATCTCGGACCAATCCGTTTGCAGGAATGCCTTCATGTTGAATTTCATCACCGAGGAGCACCATTGCAATCTTCGGTCTTCGAATTACTGAAACATTGTCATGTCCGGCAGCAGCCAGAAGTCCAATCATTCCAGGATTCAAGTACGTGCCAGCGGTTACGAGCAGATCGCCCTTGAGCGCTTCAGCTCCTGCCGGACGGATATCTTTGCCGAGAGTCGTTTCACCCATCAAAATCTCATCATGAATCTTCGCATTTTCCCAACGGATAACTCCAAATGCACCAACAGGGATTACCGCACCTGTCGCAATACCAACTGCTTCTCCAGATTTTAATGGTTCTAATCGCGGCTCTCCGGCTTTGATTTCACCCACCAAGCGCCAAGGTCCATTTCCAGAAACAACATAGCCATCCATTGCACTTGTCTCATAGGTGGGTAACTGGACGAGTGCAGTGAGGTTAGATGCCGAGACACGATTCGTCGCCCTATTGAGAGGCAAAAATTCACTGTTTAGTGGTGTTGAAATTTCTGAGGCTATTTTCCTAGCCAGATCCCAAGAGATCTCATGAAAGGTCATAAAGGAATTCTATAACGTAGTAACTGAGCCACTTCCAGCTCTTGAGGGGTATCGATATCGAGCAGGTATTCCTGATTTATTATCTCAACTGGGTTTATTACCAGATGTGCAATTAAACTTTTCATAGATCGATTGTCATGCGTATCAAATTGGCTGAGCGCTGAGATTAACGCTTTTGTTCGATAGTAGCCCGCTAATGGTTGTATAAATCCTTCCCTATCAACAGGAAGTGCAGCATCATCCTTTAACTCATTCCTCAGTTGTGGCAAGAGGATTGGGGAAAATGGCATATCTGTCGCAAAGATTGATACGTAATCATTGTCAACAAAATCAATTGCTGCATGTATTCCTGCGACCGGTCCAGAATGTATTGGTTTCTCACGCACATAACGCGCTTTCATTCCAGTCTCAGGTCCCACAATGATGAGATCTGTATCGCGAAGATTGGCGATAAGAAATTCCAGCAATGTAATATTCCCTATCATCGCCGCTGATTTATCGCTCCCGAAACGTCTGCTCGTCCCACCAGTAAGAATAATTGATGTCATCTCAGAGAATTCCGTAAAGGTTTACGTGCAATAAAGACTACAAATATTGAGAGAACTAACATCAAAGCAGATAGCGAATAGGCTGCACTTTGATCTATATCCAGCTCTTGATAGATGAGCATGGTCCATGTCTGGGTAGAGCCTGGAAGAGAACCAGCAAACATCAGCGTTGCACCAAATTCACCTATTGCTCTCGCCCATGCAAGAATTCCAGCGGTTGCTATTGCGCTCCGGGATTGCGGCAATGCGATAAGACGAAATAAGTGGGTTGGCATGGCGCGGTCAATAAGCGCCGCATCCTCTACGTCTTTGGGAAGTTGCCTAAAATTGGATTCGCAGATCAATACTACAAATGGAAGTCCAACAAAGATAAGAGCAATAATTACTGCAAGCGGGGTGAAGGGTATTGAGAAAGAAGTACTCTTATAAATAAAATGGCCCAACAGCCCGTTCCTTCCTAAGAGTGCGATGAGCGCCATTCCTGCAACGGTCGGGGGAAGAACAATAGGAGCCAGAATCAAAGGTCTGATGATATGTAAAAATCTACTTTTACTCTTTGCTAGCACCCATGCAAGCGGAGTTCCAAGTGCAAGCGCAATAACCACAGCAAGAAATGAAGTCCACATCGAAAGCCATACAGCTCGGAGATCTCCCAAGTTGCTAAAGTAATTTAGCCAAGAGACCTTCATTAAAAGCGCGAGCATAGGTGCTATAACAATAAATCCAGCAATAGCTGCAAGAGTTTTAGTGAGACCGCTAAATTTTATGGTCATCCAAATCCCTTTGCATGAAGCAATGCAAGTGTGGAGCGTGAAGTTAAGTAGTGAAAGTATTGTGTGACGTAACGATTCTTGTTCAATTGGGCTATTTGATACTGTGTAGTTGCTGCCGATTTATCTCTTGGATTTATGGCTCTCAACTGTGTGGGATTTGCTCGTACATCGGTTTTATAGATAAATGCAGCATCTACCTCATGTGATTTCACCTTCTGTACTGCACTAGAAACACGAAGTTCGAGAGAGACTGGCTTGCTAGTAACTCCTTCACCAACGAGTGCAGCATCTGTTGCAATTCCGCAAGGCACTTCATGGGCACATTGGATCCACGATACGGATCGGTTGAGATCCAGGAACGTCTTAATTTTTGAATGAATCGGAACCCCAAGCACAATCTGGTTAGTCACATAATTTCTGCCAGCAGCGATACCTTTCATATCTTCAGGTGAGGCCGATACGAATATATCCGCCGGTGCACCAGATTTAATTTGTGTAGCAAGAGTCGGCGATCCCAAGAATGAGTAAACAATCTTTACCCCAGGGTGTTTAGTTTCGTAACTCTTTCCTAATGCGGTATATGCCTCTGAGAGACTCGAAGCGGCAAATACTCGGATTTGAACGCCGGCAGCGGAGGGCATTACAGCAAATGCTGTCATAAAGAGAATGAGAGCAGTTGAAGAAACGAACTTACGCGTACTCATTGCTTCTTTAGCTCTCATTCTTAAGAGAAGACAACTGTGCGGTGGCCGACGATAAAGATTCGGTCTTCGGCGAATAGTTGAACTGCGCGAGATAGCACGCGACGTTCGATATCACGACCGATGGAGATCAACTGTTCCGGTGTAGCTGTATGGCCAACGTGCGCGACATCTTGCTCGATGATTGGCCCTTCATCGAGATCAGCTGTGACAAAGTGCGCCGTAGCGCCAATTATTTTTACGCCACGATCATGTGCTTGGTGATAGGGCTTTGCACCTTTAAATCCAGGTAAGAACGAGTGATGAATGTTGATGATCTTGCCGGGAAGTGCAGCGCAGAAACCGGATGACAGAATCTGCATATAGCGGGCAAGCACAACGAAATCGATTTGGAGTTCTTCGATCTTCTTGAGCATCACTGCTTCTTGAGCGAGCTTATTGGTGGCGTCAATGGGCAGATACAAAAATGGAATTCCGTGAGACTCAACTAAATTCTTGAGATCTTCGCGATTGGAAATTACGAGAGGAATTTCGATTGGCATCTCATTGAGTTCTAGAAGATAGAGAAGATCGCGCAGGCAGTGGCTCTCTTTGGTGACGAGAACAAGTGCACGCGGCTTCTCTTGTGTTGGGCGAATATGAAGTGATGGGTTGAACTGTGCCAACCCCGACTGCAAAGTTGCCACAGCCCTATCAAGAGAATGCGCGGACTCAAAGCGAGTGGGCATGACAAATGTATTTGTGGCATGGTCGGTAAATTGTTGGTTCTCGATGATATTGCCTTCAGCCGCCAGAACAGCGCTGGTCATCGCGTGAACGATGCCAGGTTGATCAGCACATTGCAAAGAGGCGATGAGATCCATGCGCGAATTCTACGGATTTAATGCTTAATGGTAAATCGCTGCAAGCTCTTAGGCGCCCACCAGTTGCGCTCTCCGAAGAGTCGCATCAACGCTGGAACCAAGAGACCGCGCACGATAGTTGCATCAAGCATCACGGCAAGAGCAACTCCAAAGCCCATCGACTTAATAGATGTGACACCACTGAGTACAAATGACGCAAAGACCACTGCAAGTAATACGGCAGCAGCCGTGATGATGCGCGCAGATCTTTGCAGACCAATCGCAACGGCATCTTCATTGGACTTTCCTGCATCGTGTTCAAAATACCTCGAAGTTAATTCTGCTTGGAATGATGAAGAAGCGAAACACGAATCGTACATAGTTTGGGGCCTTTCACAAGATGCACAACGTTTCTTACTTTTCTTAGGAAGAAGTGCATGTTCTGGCAAAGTCCCAGCAAGTCTTCTGAAGTCAGCCACAGAACACTGGATGCAAATAGAGGAATTAAACTCAAAATTTACCAAGCAAAAGCTAAATGTGAGCGAAGAGCTTGCAAAACTCATCCAAAGCACAGAGTCTCTTGGTCTGAAGTCTCATGAATTAGGTGTTTGGTCATTTGGCCTGCTTCAAATAGGAGAAGACGAATGGGTATCTGAGATACCTACAAAAGAACGACTCGTTGCAATTCATTGGATTGAATCAAAGGGTTCTTTGCAACAGATTTCTGTATGGAGTGACTTTCACGATGAAACTTTAGTAACGATACTTACGAAATTGACTTCGCCTATAGATGGGAAACTGGCTATCAGCACATCCCATGGCCTGCTCTTGTTGAGCCAAAGGGGCGAAAGTGACCTCAAGGAATTGCTTGAGCTTTCATTTTGAGTACTTTAGTTACTATCAACCAATTTTTTGAGGAAATTATCCTTTATGCCAATTGAGCCAGGCTTAGAGAAAACTCTATACAAATTAATCAAAAAGCATGCCAAAAAGCGTGTTGACCTTTTTGCCGCGTTCACCGCAGCAATTGAAGCAAACTTTGGATTATTTCCTGAAGTTTCAATCTTGGCCATGTGCGCCTTATCTGAGAAGGAAATTTGGCTTCTGCGCGAAGATTCTGTACAAGAAATCCCTTTAGTTCACTTGAAGCCAGAATTCGAAAAGCCGAACCACCTGTCAGTTCCAAACACCTTTAGCTTTCAATTTCTTCCTAACCGAGGAAATCTCTCAATAAGACCTGTCGAGTCAACGAAGCAAATAAATGAGTTTTCGTTCTGGCTATCCAATTTAGCTGAACGAGAAAATCTGAACTGGTGGCCTGAGTAGATTCCAAATAGTTTTGTTGAATTTTGGTGGGCTAAAAGTGGGCTTAAAAGTTTGGCCTGAATACAAACACTTCTAAATCTCAAAAGAAACAGATGTCTCACGCTTAAATATGGCGGAGACGAGGAGATTCGAACTCCTGAAGGGTTTTACCCCTCACCTCGTTAGCAGTGAGGCGCACTAGACCGGGCTATGCGACGTCTCCTAGTAATTACGCATTCTATCGTGCTTAAAACGGATGTTCTAATCCCTAATTCTAGCTAATTCAAGGGTAAAACTAGGGCAAAAATTAACGCCCAGAATCCCTAATTAGATCCATTAATTGGCTAAGGCTTTTCATTTCATAATCAGTTTTGAGCCAAGCTTCGGAATATCCATCAAACTTTCCAGCTACTTCTCTAGGTCCGAGATTTGCACCATTTATCTTGAGGTATCGCAACATTTCTGTTTCCCATTCTTGAGCAATTAAGCCATCCATAGGTCCACGTAGTTCTAAGACTTCCCAACCCAATTTTCTGTGTTTTTGAAGTCTAGTTTTTGGATCATTGGTGATGCCTATCTGATACATCATCCACTGGGGGTGAGATAAAAAGTATAAGTACCCTTCCTTATTAATGTCATAACCATACTTTGCACATGTAGGGCATCCCGATTTTTTAGATCCAGTTCTAGCACCTATTGAGGTCGACCAGATATGTCCCTCGCTGCAACGCCAAGATTTTTTCACCGCAGAACCTGCCATGTATTTTGTTGGATCCCATCCATTAATTTCAGACAAAATTTCTGGGTGCGTGGTTGCCAAATCATTAAAACCGACAAGTAATCGGTGGTTGGAGCAAAAAGGACAACCTCCGCCAGACTCCCTCATTCTTGTATTGATTGCCGCATCCCATATATGTCCTAGTGGGCAAATCCAATTCTTCTTTAAATGAGAACCTGCATTTACGCTTGTCGGGTCCCAGCCAATGGCTTGTGCAGCAATAGCCGGATGAGTAGAAGCCAAATCATTCATACCCGAAACCGTTTTTTGATTTGAGCAAATCGGGCAACCTCTACCACGTGAGCGAGAATTAACAAGTGCTTCCCAAGTGTGGCCTCTTGAACATTTCCAGGTCATTTTCTTATGGGACTCGGCAGTGAATTTCGAAGGATCCCAACCGTATGCCTGCTTTGCAAGATTTGGGTGCGAAGTTGCCAAGTCGTTAAAGCCAGGGAGTACTTCTCTGTTAGAGCAAATACGGCAGCCAACACTTTTATTTGCTCTATTGGAAATTGAGCAAATAAATTCATGGCCCTCTTTACATATCCATTTCTTTCGAAGCTGGCTCCCTGCAGTGAAATTTGAAGGATCCCAACCAACCGCTTCTTTTGCAAGTTTAGGGTGGGTGGTGGCTAAATCATTTACACCCTTTTGAATTTGCGAATTTGAACAAACACCACAACCAATTCCTTTTGTCCTGTTATAAATATGCGCTTCGAAAATATGACCATTTGTACAAATCCATTTAAATTTCTTACGTCCCATGCCGGACGAAACTGTTGCAGGATCCCAACCATAAGCAGATTTTGCAATTTCTGGATGTGTTGTAAGTAGATCATTAAATCCGGCAACTACTTTTCGATTTGCACAGACTGGACACCCAGTTGGATTACTTCCCGTTCTAGAGTAAATAACAGCTGTATAGATATGTCCCTGGCTGCATTTCCAATCCATCTTCTTTGCGCTGCTCTTGGTCACAGTTCTTGGATCCCACTTGTAAGCTTCTTTGGCAATCTCTGGATTTGTTGTTTCCAAATCATTTTCACCTATTGAAACACTTTTACCCACACAAACTGGGCAACCAGTTCCACCTCGAGTACGAAATTGAATTGCAACTTTCCATTTATGCTTTTTTGAACACCTCCAATCAACGGATTTATGGCTTCCTGCCAAGTAAGAACTTGGATCCCAACCGTCTGCATCGGCTGCAATTTTTGGATGCGTAGTTGCCAAATCATTAAAACCTTTGAGAACTTTCTTGCCTGAGCAATATGGGCATCCTTGGCCGCGAACTCTATGACCCGGTGTCGTGATCCATGTATGTCCTAGTTTGCATTTCCATGAAAGTTTTTTCCCAGAACCCGCGGTAACTTTTTCAGGGTCCCACCCGTCAGCAGATTTTGCTATTTCTGGATGACTTGCGGTTAACGGTATTTCAGACTTACCCATAACTCGAGTCTCCACCATGACACTGACAAATAGTCGCTAATCTCGGCTCCAATAATACTTGCCGCCACATTTCATTATTTTCACGCACATAGCATCAAGAGAAACGGCCCCGTTGTACTGCTCTGCTTTTGAGCGCCAAGAATTAGTACCTACAACATTGCCTTCATTGTCTACCAATGGACCACCACACTTCATCTAGACACAAATCTCCGTAATTCCTTGCCTATCGCGAGACTGGCTTCGAAGTGTGTAGCTGATGATTTAGTTCTCGCTGGATTGGATGGACCATCAGTTCGCTTTCTTGAAACTAGTGCAGATTCAGCCATAGAAATCGCTGAATCTGTTTTAGAGGATCTGCAAAAAGAGGGATGGTCGGCAGGGGACATTTGCCTTCTCACTACTGGATCCAGGCATCCTCAACAAGTGCGTCAAGTCTCTCAATCAACGAGGTATGAATATTGGAATTCGTTTTTTGAATCAGATGAAGTTTTCTATAGCCATGTTCTTGGGTTCAAGGGACTAGAGCGAAGAGTCATAGTTCTAGCTGTGAATGGCTGGAAGCATGAAGGTGCTAAAAAGGACATGTTGTACACAGCCGTCACTCGGGCGAGGGATTTATTAGTTATTTGTTCGAGCGTCGACGACATAAGACAGGCGGGCGGCAAAGAGTTCCTTAAGGCTTTGGTCCGCAACCCCTCTCCATAAGGAGCATTTCCGGTCAGGATTATTCGGACCGTGGACTCCATCGCCTTTGTAGGGAGCTGACAATAAAGTAATCCCAATCAGGCAGTCCTGTGAACAGGGGGTGAAAGTGAGTTCCACAACTTTTCGCGAACTTCTTCAGTGGCAATCTCACCTCGATAAAACCTTTGGATCGCTGGACGCAACACGAAATCGACAGAAAGGTAAACCTTTCTTTGTACTAGAGCACGGATTAGACGAAATAGACCTTACGGAAGTTTGTAATTTGGTAATTGAACACGGGCGTAATGATCTCTCTTTTGAAAAGATTGAGTTGCCATTCATTGTATTTGCAACCGAAATAGGTTTTGAATACGAGGACGCCAGACACGATCGCGCAGAAGATACTTCAGACTACTGGCCAATGTTCGACATAAAAATTCCGAATTGGAGAAGGAAGACAAAAAACTATCGATTCTTTAAATACGCGTTTAGTCAATACTTAACAAATAGATATACCAATGTGTATTTGCCGGATGGGGCATGGTTTGAAACTTTCCCTTATATCTCCTGGCCTGTATATCAAGCCATCTTGTGTAAAGATGCCCGTCAAGACTTAATCCGATTAATGAAGAGGTTGAATCAAGAACAAGATCTCGGTTCAATCACAAGCCCACTTGAACTTGGAGAGAAACTAGGGCGTGAGATAACTCGTCGAGTAGAACAAAGCCAAAGCTTGCGCCTAGACCAATTTCAGGATCAAGAACGGCTCCTAGGTGAAATTGCATACTCAATCGTGAAGCCAGAAAATGATTTACAAGTTGACTTTCTATCCTCGTATGCACTCGACCGCCTAAAGCAATCGTTACCTCTAGAGCTACTTGAGGTTGTCGAGAAAATAAGAGCTAACATCTCTCGCACCGTTTCACGTCGGCAGAGTTCCCGCAGCAATAGTGCAAATTATCGAACAGCATACCAAGGTAGCTCGAGTAATCGACTTTCCGGTGAAATAAACATTTTTGCTAATAAATCGATGGGTGCTTGGCAAATACAAATAGAAATACCCAAATTGAGGAGTTTTGAAAATTCAATTCCGCAATTAAGAGATCTGCTTCATGGCACTCTTCACGTCCACGATCAAACTAATGGGAGAATTCCTCCCAAAACGCTTCTGTACCGGGGTTTTACTTTGCCCATCAACCAATGGCCAAGTAATCCAATGGAAAGAATATTCGATGTTGAGTTTTTCCCGAGAGCACTAGCGAATGCGATCCGAGGTGACTGGAAAATGTTCGCATCTCAAGATCTTCTGTTTAAGTGCGACAATGAGGATGCTAAGTTACAGAGACACTTCGAGATTTCTCTTAATCAGAAATATCTATATATTCGTAGAGAGCGATCCCATTTCGAATTTCCGAAGATTTTTAATCCTGTTCCCACAACTCTGGATTCAAGCGTTTATGCCTATGAATTTACACTAAACGAGCACAATATTGACGATGCTCAACCTTTTATCCAGGCAGCTCAATTAGTCTTTAGAGAATTCGTTCAAATAACTCCAGTTGGGCAGTTTCCATACATCTATGAAAAGGAAATATCCTGCAAATATGCAATGAATCAAATTGCTGACTTCAGAGTTGATAGTGCTGCTAGCGCTTTGCTGGCAACTATTGCCGAAGAAGGATCAGAGGAATTTACTTCTGTTCATTTGCGTCGGGGAGAAATCCTTCGATTGATTCCAAAGTCCCCGGGTAGCTATTGGATAAGGTTAGAAACGATTCTCGGCGATGAAGCAGTCAATGCGCTTTGGCAAACAGACACAATTGCAGCTATGCGAGTTGATTTTCTTACTCCACAAGAGCTGGCTGAGATTGGGAATCTGCAAATCGTTATGCTTTCATCTGTTGCCCACCCTTCCATAGAGCAAATCATTTCTTCAGACGTGGAAGTTTCCTTTAATGGTCCTGCCAACCTAATCGTTGATGTCCGACTTGAAGCCACAGATGTTGATGGTGAGCTTTATCCTGCGCTAGATCTAAATCCAACTCGACTTCCTATCTCTTCTGAATTTGTTAAGGCTCAATTTGTAGAACTAGCCAATAGGTTGAGTGCCCAAGCTTTTCAAGATGTTTCTTCAGTTTGGTGGCATATTGAAGCTAACGGTATGCCAATTTTTAAACGGGAGTTTTTCTCTTCTCGCAAAGACATTCGTTGGCAAAAAACGAAAGATAACCCACATACTTTCAAGTTAATAGCTAAAGCAGTCGAGGCTGAATCTTTCCAAGTATATGGTTCAAGTTTTAAGAACCCGACCAAATTCATTCCTTTCGACAGTAGTCAATGTGTTCGTAGTGGCGTTAACGTGCAGGATTTAATGATGTTAGTTCCAGCCCCGTTAGTGGATCAATGGCCCCCTGCAATGATTGAAAGCCTAGAAAAGAGTTCTGACTCCTATTCACGGACCCTAGATAGCGCACTTATCACCTTATTCCGCAGTGAAAATGAAATTTCAAATGATTCAATTGATTTCGCTTTTCAAGATTTGGCAAAGGAAGGTCTCAATAATTTACTTGTTATGTTGCAACTCTTAAGAAATGACATGAATGGTTTTTCCGTAGAATTTAATCAAGTCCTAAATGGACCATTTCTTGAACAAATAAGTGCCCAGCTATCTATTGAGCTGATAGGACCTCATTGGGTTGAAGTGGAAAAGGTGTTGAATACGGCCCGAAAATCTGGTGATGTGGGCCTGCTCTCCGACTTGATTGGGTCCCTGCCTGATCTGTTAGATCAGTTTAAATCAGATAGCCCCAGTGAATTTGGATGGATCAATACAAAAGGACTTTGGACCGGGAAGGAGCAGGCAAAAGTAGCCAAACTCTCGAGTGCGCAGCGGGCAATTGTTTTGGCTAACAAATGCCTTGCCCCTGATAAATTCCTCCCCCCAAAACCAGACGTTTTTTCACGGTTCTCAGAAAAACAATATCGCGCATTTGATCTGGGGTTGATGTTGACAATTAATCCCTTGTTTGCCGGAGAGAGAATGATGCAAAAACCCATTGGGAGTGGTGGTTGGAACGCTTTTTGGGAGAATCGAAGAGCAATTAGTGCTTATTGTCGCATCAATCACTTACTCAACCTGGAATTGGGAGTGGAGTGGACATGGAACTAAAAGCAGTAAGTGCAAACCAGCTTTTACTTGAACTCGGATTTGGGAGTACCCAGACTAGCCAAGCTATTGATTTTGAAAATGATTCGGTAAGCAAGTTCATAATTTCAACTATCCGCAATATGTATGCATGCTCCGATACTGATGTGTTTGAACGCACTGTCAAGATGCGTACTCTTAACCACATAAAATTCTTTGTGCCTCTGCAAGATCAGGAGCATAGATTAAGCGAATTGATAAAGGATGCGCATGATTTACTCGAAGATATAGGTGAAATCGTACAAGTTGATTCAGAAGATTCGCTGCGCCGCTTTAGATCCCAAATATCTATGTATGTTCTTCTACCTGCTACAACACGAGATAAGTTAACTAAGGCTCTGCTCTTGGGTCCTTGTTGGTCTCTTCAGGGATCAAATTTACCACCGGGCGTAGTACTCGAAAATGAAACAGGATTACGTTACTTAAGGGGTAGCCAAGAAGATCTTGCAAGTTTTCTTCAGTCAATAAGTATTTACTCTATACCCTTCGAACAATGGCGAGGATATCCACCTCTGCTTACGCCTTCAGAATTGGTTGATATTTTGATGACAAAACTTTTGGCATCTAGAGATACAAGACGAACCGATGATTTAAAAATCATTGAAAAGGGACACCAGAAGCATTTCAAGAGTAGAATCAGATCACCGAAAGCTGCAGATAACGGTATTTTTGCCGTTCGAAAGTCTGCAGAATACGGGGCAGAAGTGTCGCTCGTGGGTCTATTTCAAAACGGAGTTTGTCGAAAACTAGTCTCTTTACCAATTGAGGAGATCGCCAACAACGAAAGAGATTGTGAACGATTAATTGTGACCGCTCTGGACTTAGAAGTTGGCGCACCATCTAGAATTAGCGTTTCTGGTCCGCTGAAGTACAGAAACTTTTTTGACTATACCTTTGTGAACTTTTTTGTGCCTCCAGTCTCATGGGTGAAGAAGATGTTACTTGGGTACGGATACGTTCTTCCGAAACCAAAAGAAGGTGCTTTAACTACCTATGCCGTTCCATGGGAGCTCAAAGATACAATTGTTAATCAAGTCGCTCGGGACATGTTTTCACAAGTGAATTGAGGTGGTAACTGTGCGAGATAATTTACTCTCGGTTGATCAAGCGTCAGACCGCTTGAAAGAGACTCTAATTCGATACATTGAAGCGACTTATCATATTTCTGATGAAAACATAATTCAGCAACGTAATCATTTACTTCAGTCACCTCACGTTATTCATAATTCTCCTTTCATCGAAAGTACGCCTCGGTATCAACTTGATAAGACTTTTGCGGAATTAAACGTAAGTGCCGATACCAAGACACTTTTTGAATTATTAGCGACGTCATCCACTGATAAGCCGGCTAGGTTATTTAATCCACCCTATAGACATCAGGCTCATGCCTTAGAGCTTGCCAGAGGAAACGAAAAAAAGAGCTTGCTTGTCATGACAGGAACTGGATCTGGCAAAACAGAGACTTTCATGATGCCAATTCTTTCCTCTCTTATCGATCAATCAACTGGAAGTTTTTGGCATATGAATGGCATGAGAGCCCTAGTTCTTTACCCAATGAATGCATTAGTTAATGATCAGGTAGGAAGATTAAGACTACTTCTGGGGGACGAGAGAACACGCGAAACTTTTATTCGAGCAGGCGGCCGTCCAGCAAGATTCGCTAGATACACAAGTAGAACTCCGTATGCCGGTAGACGTAACTCCACCAAGGACCAGAGATCAATCAATCCTCTTAGTAACTTCTATTTGGACCTCCAGCAAGGATTTTTGGTTGGTGACCCCAATAAGACAAGTCTTGTTGAAATTCTTAAGGAGAAGGGCAAGTGGCCCGCTAAATTCGATTTTCTAGAATGGTTTGGAGCACCCCGGTCACGATGGGCTAATCGTTTGAAAACCCATGCTAAGGATGTTGAGCTCTTAACTAGACACGAAGTTCAAGAGCATTCTCCGGACGTATTGGTTACCAACTATTCGATGTTGGAATACATGCTTATGCGCCCAATTGAAAGTCCGATTTTCGACCAAACGAGGGAATTCCTTGCCAAGTCTGGTGAGAATTTCATTTTGGTAGTTGACGAAGCTCATCTTTATAGAGGTGCCGCGGGCGCAGAAGTTGCGATGCTAATTAGACGCCTCAGAACAAGGTTAGGAATACCAGCCAAAAGATTACAAGTAATAGCAACGAGCGCCTCCTTTAGTGGCCCTGTGACAGCTGGAATGTTCGCGGCATCATTGACTGGTAAAAGGCAAGAGGACTTTGAAGTGATTCAAGGTAAATTTATTGAACGAAAAACTGATGGTAAAAAATATCCAGATCTGGTTCCAGCACTTGAGCAAATCAATTTACAAGATGTGTACGATCAATTATCCATTGGGAAAGTGTCTACATCATTAGATCGACTCTTTCGACTTTCTCCCACATCAGAATCACATTCGGTGGAACGTAGACTTTATGATTTATTGAAGGATTGTCCCGAAGTTGCTATTTTGACAAACGAAACTATGTCGAGAGCTCTCACGATAGATGAGGCGTCTGAGTTGACCTTCCCAGGAGTGGAGTATCAGAAACGTGTTGAAGTAACTTCTAAGCTACTTTCATTGGCGTCGATAGCGCGTGAAAATCCGGATTCAATGAATCTCTTGCCTTGCCGAATCCACCTAATGTTCCGGGGTCTTCCGGGCCTTTGGGCTTGCATCAATACAAAATGTAGTGGAATACCGCAAGAACAAATTGGTAGCAGTCCAATAGGAAGATTGTTTGCTCAACCAATGAACATGTGTGATGCTCCGGGATGTAACTCGAAAGTATATGAGTTTTTTACCTGTAGGCATTGCGGTACCGCACACCTACGTGGCTATATTGATGGCAGCCAGAAGGAAAACCCCGACTACATATGGAATATTGATTCAACAATTGATTATAGTGAATCTCGCGCCAGGGAATTTGTCCTAGCAGATATCTTGTTAGTTGAGCCAGTTGATTCCCACAGCGTAGATGTGATGCCTCTAATTGTTTCAGTCACTACTGGCGCAGTCAGTGATGAGTCTCAATTGGATGGATACAGAGAAATCTTTATTCCCGTAGTGTCTCAAGACAATGACGGACAATCAGGGGATAGCGATGACTTAGATTCCATAGAAGATCCTGATGACGATCAAAGAGTAAGTCAAAATTCATTAGTTTTTCAAAAGTGTCCAATTTGTACTCAAACTGCAAGTTATGGGCGAAGCCCCATTCAAGACCATCAAACTAAAGGTGATGAGCCTTTTGAAGCTCTTGTTGAAGCGCAAATAGCGTTGCAGGCGCCAAATCCATTTCTTAAAGCTTCCCAAGACTTTGCGCCATTGCGTGGAAGAAAAGTTTTGACTTTCTCGGACTCTCGACAAGTAGCTGCTCGATTAGCACCAAAATTGCGAACTCACTCAATGCAAGATTCTCAGCGACCCTTGCTCGCATTCGGCTTTAAACATCTGCAAAATCTCAGAAGTAACGAGGAGATAAATTTGGATTTTGCTGCCCCTTCAGTGTTGCTAGCAGCTGAGCGGTTCAATGTACATATATCCCCCGAAATGAATGATACGGAATACCTCCTTCCTCGCACGATAGAGCGTGAATTAGAGAGTGAAAGAGTCAAGTTAGCTGACCTCGTAAACACGCGTCACTTTGATAACTTTGCTAAGCACTCCTTTCCTTTGGAATTTTATAGAGCCCTTGGCAACGTTTTGACAGATAGATTTTTGGGAGTTAGAGCTTTGGCAATTGCCTCGATCACACCTAGAGAAAGCACCTTGAATTACCTCCTTGAAGAGCTTCCTCCGCTTCCAGGTTTTGACACTAGGGAAGCAAGGATTGATGTAATGAATAACTGGATTCGTCATTTTTCGGAACCTCGAGGCATGACAAAGACTGGAATTTACTGGAACTCTATGCCCGATGAAGCCAGAGACGGTTCATTGGACTCTTTTGTCAAGGGTCATGCAAATGGTCAATTCAGAAACGTGTCCGCGTGGCTAGGATCTTCTGCAAATAGAGTCTTCAATCGCGAATGGGTAAGTATTCTATTGAGAAATCTTAGTGACAATCTCTTTCGAGGAGAGCACTATTTATCTTCCTCTGAATTGACTCTTGATTTCGATGCACTTTGGTTTCGCTGCTCAAAGTGCTCCTTTGTCTTCTCTGCAAAAAGGGCTAACCCTAATTGCCTCTACTGTTTTTCGAACCAAGTGAATCACTTGGATCCTTTAAGTGACCCCATCTTTCGAGCTAGAAAAGGTTACTATCGGCAGGCAACTGAACATTTATTGAATGATGATGGGATTGTTCCGATTTCCCTTAATGCCAGAGAACACACTGCTCAATTGAATTCTCAGAATTCTGCTGAAGTTTTCTCTCGAGCAGAAACATACGAGCTTTGGTTTCAAGATATTAACATTGATACATTGCCTGGCGAAAAAGCTCACGCGATTGATGTTCTTTCTTGCACAACAACAATGGAAGTGGGCATAGATATTGGTTCACTTACTGGGGTTGCGCTTCGAAATATGCCCCCATCGAGATCCTCTTATCAGCAAAGAGCTGGACGGGCTGGACGTCGTGGATCCGCTATTGCAACTGTTTTGTCCTTTGCCTCCTCGGATACTCATGACGAGCACTATTTCTCCAAGCCAGCGGATTTGATTCGCGGCACAATAATCGATCCCATACTTACTTTAGATAATGAATCTATCGCAAAAAGACATGTCACTGCATATGTTTTGCAACGATACCACCAAGCAAGAATTGGCATGGCAAATTCTCCAGTCACAAATGATCAGTTATTTGAAGTGCTTGGCAACGTGCAGGACTTTATGAAGACAACCTCAATCCTGAATGTTTTTGACCTTAGTTCTTGGCTGAGTGCTGGTGGGGTCATTAAGCAAGAAGTAGATGATTGGCTTCCATATGAAATCGATATAGATCGACGAAATCAAATTCTTGACAGCTATATTGCTTCAATTCCAAGTTTGATTGAGGAAGCGATTCGTTCTGACTTTCCTAATGAAGCTAGCTTGTCCGACAATTCAACTGAAATGGATGAAGAAACTGAACTAATAGACGAGATAGAACAAACAGATGATTTTGTCAATCAAAAAGCTAGCTCTCGTCAACTTCTAGACTTCTTACTGTTTAAGGGGTTACTCCCCCGATATGCGTTTCCAACGGATGTTTCCACATTTTTTGTTTTTGAACACGATGCTTCTAATTATCGACCAGAAGCCAAGTACTCTCCGTCTCAATCTACCGCTGTCGCTCTAACACAATATGCTCCTGGAAAGAGTGTTTACATCGACAATAAACAGTGGAGATCTGGTGCTATTTGGGGCATAGGAGATGCTCGCATGGTCGCCTGGAGAAATAAGAAAATGTATTTCGAGTGCCGTGTCTGTGGTTATGCACGCACTGAAGAAATACCTGAAAATTCCGATGGTGGAACAGGTGTAAGGAAATGCGAGGCGTGCGGTGGTGCAGATTCCATGGGCAATTTTGATAAGGGTGCATTACGTTGGTTTAGGCCACCCGGGTTTGCACATCCGATTGACATAAAGCCAGGTACGTCAATTAACGACCGCACTCCTGTGAGCTACGCAACGCGGGCGAAACTGATGGCACGGCAGAATCAGAACATAAATTGGACTCAGATTACGGATCAGATCTTTGCCAAATATCAGCGTGAAGAATTGATAGTTTCCAATACTGGTCCTGAAGGATCCGGATACAACTATTGCACAACGTGTGGGCGTATCGAGCCCTCCGCAATCATTGGAACAAGTATTGTGCGCGGCACTCACAACAAGCCTTTCCCAGATCCAAGGCAACAGCATTGCGATGACGGGAAAGTGGCTCGAGGTGTTGCGCTTGGCACGAGCTTTATTTCGGATATCTTGCTCATTCAATTTAAAGCTGATGAATACATTGACATAACTCCTGGTCGATCAACAACAAGAATTGCACTACGAACTATTTGTGAAGCTCTCGTACAAGCTGCTGTTAGATTATTGGCTTTAGAGGAAAATGAGCTTGCCGCAGATTTTCGACCCGCTTTGGTCCATGGAGGACCAGACAAATCACTCGTTGAGATTTTCATGTATGACACACTGCCTGGAGGAGCAGGCTTTTCCAAGTTAGCGTTAGACAGAGGAATAGAGCTATTTGAGACTGCTCTAGAGATTCTTGACTCATGTGCTTCTAATTGTGATTCGTCCTGCTACCGATGCTTACGCAGATTCTCGAACAAGTTTGAGCACAATTTGCTTGATAGACACCTTGGTTCTAGTCTCCTCCGGCACTTCATAAATGGAACTCGCCCGAATATAAAATCTGAGAAGATCGAAGAGTATTCAAAAGTTCTTAGAACAGCCCTTGAAGAGCGTTCTGATATGACACTATCAGTTAGAGAAAACCTCTCTTTGTCGAGTTCGGTCGGCCCAATAATCTTTCCTCTCGCGATTGAGATAGGGCGAGAAACTTTTGGTGTTTGTTTCTCACATCCACTGGTACCGAGTGAACCAACGGACGTCAAACTCGCGGAACTTTATGAATTCGGTATGGATAGGTCTTTGGTGTTAATTAAACCTATAGATTCCAAAAGGGTTACTCACAAATTACCGGAAGTGGTCTCGGAAATATGGGAAATAGTAGATGGTCAATCCAATCCTTAACATTCTGGGGACTCGTCGCGGGTTAGGTGATGAACGCAGACCTTGGAGCGCATCGACTCTCAAAGAGATTGAGGATTGTCCTTCGCGGTTTGTGTTAAAGCGAGGCACATATCCTGAGATTTGGTCACGCAAAGGCTTTCCAAGTCGAATTACTTCGTCCCAAATAAAAGGAATCGTCATACATAAAGTCGTATCAAACATAATGAATTACGTTCAGAGCTCTGAGGAATCTCCCGAGATCTCCGTTTCACTTTACTTAAGAACTCATGGCGGCTATTTGGATATTCTGAATATAACTCTAGAAAAGGAATTGGATTCAATTTCGTCAAATCCAAGAGCTAGGGCATTGTTAGAATCAATTAGATCTGAAGTTAAATCTGATCTCAGCGAAATGCGAAGTCAGGTACAGTTTTTTGTGAAAGAATCAATTTTTAAGTCTACTGGTAGTACAAATTTAAACCGATCTCAAGGAGCAAGAGTTGGAATTCAAGATAGATCGTCTTTGCGAAGGATAAATTCTGAATTCAAGATATTTAATGAGGAGTTTAACGTTGAAGGGTATCTTGATCTACTAATAATTGATGATCCTGTAGATCATATAATTGATTATAAGTCTGCAAAATCCGTCCGCGATGAATACTGGGATCAATTGAAGCTTTACGGCTGGCTTTGGTCCAAAGACGAGAGAAACCAAAAAGAGTCCAACTGCAACTTGGTTTTGGTCACCGGCAATGGTTCGTCCCAAAGTTTGCTTTTCGAACCCGATGAACACAATAAATTTGAGAAGAGACTCATTGAAAGATTGGCAAAAGCTGAATCGAGTCTAGCTTCGAGCGTTGTAGAGGCAAGACCATCAGCGGAAAATTGTAAGTTTTGTCCAGTTAAAGCCATTTGTGGTGATTACTGGTCACTTCTAGAGACTTCCAGTTCTGATGAGAAGTGGGTGGACTTAAGAGTTAAAACGCTTGCAACTGTAGGAGGGGACTCTTGGCGAGTCTTACTAAAATCAAATGAAAAGGAGGCGATTCTGGTTTTTGGGGATAAAAATGATGGCTCGATCGAGCCTGACCAAGAGTTTAGAATCTTGAATGCGTTCATGAAAATGGATGAGGAATTGGGCCCAATAATTCGACTTGGCCAAAACTCCGAGATCTTCAGATTTGTTAGTGACTAGAAAATTGTAAGTTCTCTCTCTATACCCATTTCTGCCGATATTCGAAGTGAATCAGGGACAAAAGAAGAAATTTGCTCTTTGATAGTTCCCCGCGGATAGATCCATCGCTCTTTCCAGAAATTTGCCATTTCCCTAATCGAATTTGAAAAGTAACCTAATTCATTAGTCTCGCCTCTTAGAAACGCCATGCTTTCTGGTGCCAACTCACCGAGGAACACTTCCCTAGTTAGACCATGCTGCATATAACTTGCGCTGACACCGATAAGCGAAAGGGCTTGGCGAAGTGTGCGTATCTTCCAATTTGCTCCTGCCCCGAATGCTGTTCCGGAATATCTTGGATGCTCCTTAGCTATTTCCAATAAATCGTTATACAGAGATGGCGAAAAGTGGAAGTGACCGTAGCCTTTTGTATAACCGTGCGACTTTAGAACGTAGCGGTCCTCAAATTTGAGCCTATTATAAATACTTGATCGCCCCAGAGCTGAAGTTACAGTTATTAGGGCAGGTCTTGAATCTTTAACTTCTTCAGAGATATGAGTGACGGTTCCCTCGTATTTATTCTGTAATTTGTCTACGACTTCTTGACTGGTCGTTAACATTGCGACAAGTTTTCCACCAAGTATTTTTCGATATGGATCAATCGAGCCACAAACAAACGCGTCAAAAACATTATAAAGACGTTTTGCTTTTTGCTCTTGACTCCAACCAATCGCTTTGTCCCTAACTCCCAAATTGTATACAGGATCCCCTAAGGCAAAGATTCCAATGAGCTTATTGTTTTGCTCATCCTCGACCAAAAAGTACGTTCTTCTTCCAAAACCTTTTGATACCGGTACTGACCACGTTAGGCTTGCATAATTGAATATTCCACGATCTTGCTCTGTTTCTATAGCTCTTATTCGAGGGACAATCTTCTTCAAATCAATTTCCTCTGGCTTCGCCACCGAAGTAATGAATGCATCTTCCCAAGTTCTTATAACCTTTTGGGATGCTAACAACTTCTCTGTCCGTTGTTCCTGATGAAGTTTGCGATAGGTTTCTTTTGCTTCACCTTCAGGTAGCTCAAAACTTTCATCCCTGAGAAGAAATCCGGCAGCTAACAATTCCTCATTTATCCGCATTCTTAATTTCTGATAAGCCTCGGAATTCACAGTTTTTGGGGCCTCCCCCACGGTACCCCTCTGCCTTGCCACGCCGTCATTGTAGCTGAAGAGCAACGCATTACCTACATTTTTCAATAAGCTCACGGGCTGGCCACTGCCTCAAAATGACCCGGCCCGCTGCGTCTGATGCCTGATCAAACTCTTGCTTTGTCGCCTTTAAGGGTGCCCCCTTCGATTTTGCCGATTTTTCCACTCTATCTGGGCGGCAGAAGCATTTAATTTTCTAGCTTTGGCGATTAATAGCATCTTTTCCTCTGGTGTGGGCAATGAGGGAAGAAAGTTTGCATTTCTGGAACTTCCCGCTCTACTGCCTCGAGGCGATGTTGGTTTTTTGGTTTTAAAGGTTCAAATTGCTGAGAGAACATTTCACCTCCTCGCTGTAGATTGATCTTTTATACATAACACCAGGTGAAACAGCTAAATTGGCCTCTTAACAGGTCTCTTTTGTGAACTAGAGGAAGTTTACCCCGCCCTTAGTCGAGCGCGAGCACCTCGATAAGAGGCGTAGTCTCAGTAGCAACAACTTCTCGGGCGTTTGTGAAGTATTTTCGTGG
>Ga0194131_10003645_pt1:15000-23984 | contig 23984 bp, 16 predicted proteins | sample TA2KigO120mmetaG_FD_148631 | JGI IMG/M metagenome (GOLD analysis project Ga0194131, IMG submission 148631) | Freshwater microbial communities from Lake Tanganyika, Tanzania - TA2015053 Kigoma Offshore 120m | ecosystem: Environmental > Aquatic > Freshwater > Lake | place: Tanzania... | reverse complement strand
CAAACTGGTTCACGGTGAGCCCGAGGTGACCCACAAGCCGGGCCTTTCCGGCCGCGTGCGCAACCAGGACGGGCGCCTCCGCGCCAAGCGGAGCGATACCCACCTGTCCACCCTGGAGAAGACCTACGGCCCCATCTGCGCGATGCCGGGCAACACCACGCTGGCCATGCTGCGCTCGATGTCGGGCGACCACAGCCTGAGCTGGATTCTGGCCCACCCGGGCGTGCTTGACGCCGCATAATTCACGGGTCCGCCCGGGCCTCCGATCTAGAAGCGCGGCTTTACGGCCGCGCTTCTAGACGTTAAAGCGAATATTTAAGATGTCGCCGTCCTGCACTACGTAGGTGCGACCCTCCAGGCGCAGCACACCTTTATCGCGGCAGGCAGCCATCGTGCCCAGCCGCAGAAAATCCTCGGAAGTCACTACTTCGGCGCGGATGAAGCCTTTTTCCAGATCGCTGTGGATTTTCCCGGCAGCTTCCGGCGCAGTGGCGCCCCGATGCACCGTCCAGCATCTGCACTCATCCTCACCGACGGTAAGGAACGTGATGAGATCGAGGCTGCGATAGGAGGCAACAATCAATTTGTCGAGGCCGCTCTTTTCGATCCCCAGGCCGGACATGAATTCCTGAGCCTCCTCCGGAGGGAGCTGGGAAATTTCTTGCTCAATGGCCGCGCACACCGCGAAAAACTCGCGCCGGTGCTCTTCGGCCCAGCCCCTGGCCTCTTGCGCGGCCGGGTCGGCATCCTCATTGCCCAGTGCGGACTCGCCGACGTTGGCGGCAACGATGGTGGGCTTGGCCACCAGCAGCGACATCGACTGCGCGAACGGGCGGGCGGCCTCCGGCGGACTGGCGATGAGTGCAGGGTCAGGGCGACGTCCTTCCTGCAGCACATCGCGCACCTGCTCGAACCACACGCGCGCCTCGGTGGGCATCTTGCGGTTGCGCTCCAGCGTGTTTTCGATAACGCTCAGGTCGCTGATGACCAGCTCGAGATCCAGAGTCTCCAGGTCCGCGCGGGGACGCGGCGCGCCGAGATAAGGGTGGTCGAACGCACGCGCCACCATGAGCAACGCGTCCACGGTGCGAAAACTGCCCAGGACGCGCTTTCCCAGCGAGCCCTTCTCCTCGACGGTCACCGTCGCCGCGACATCCAGAAAATCAACCGCGGTTGGCGTCGTCTTCTTCGGGGTGAAGATGGCCGAGGCTTTGTCCAGGCGCTCATCAGGCACCGCAACACGGGCCTGATTGGGCTTCTGGGAGGCGCTTGCGGCACCTGCGTCGAGGCGGGTCAGCGCGGAGAAAAGGGTGGTCTTGCCAGCCTGGGGCAGACCGATGATGCCGATAGTGAGACTCATAAATCCCGTTCTGCCAGGGATGAAGCGGGAGGATTTTTCCGGACCCCTCCTAAACCCTTCTGCCGCCCAACATGGCGAGGAGCCAGATCGTGAGTCGAGGTGGGGAGCGCGCACAAGCGAGCACCGCCGCCGTACCTGGGATTGTACGGTGAGGAGCGCAGTCGTGGAGCGCCCCGAGAGTGTCCGGAACGTAGCGGTTGTTCCTTTCCAGGCCCTGAGGAGGTGCGCGTGTCGGCCTTGAACTTCAACCGCGTCATCGGCGTGGCGCTGCTGATTGGCGCGGCGCTTGCGACCTGGATGGTGACGCTGCTCTACTTCTCCGAGCAGGGGCCGGAAGAGAGCCCTACTGGTGGCGCGGCCTCAGTTATACGGGCGTCGTGCAGCAGGTATCCTCCAGCGAATTGACCCTCCTGGTTGACGGCAAGCCGCAAATGTTCAGCGTGAACAGCCAGACACGCGTCGTGCTGGTGGGACAGGTCGGGCTGGCCGTGGGCAGCCGGGTGCAGGTGAAATACCTGGAAAATACCGTGCGTACCGAAAAGGTGGCTCGCGGAATCCGCGTTCTACGCACGGTTCCAGACCCGTCTCCGAGCGCTCAGGCAGGGCAATCCGCCCCGAAGTGAGAATCCCAGGTTTCTTATGAGCCAGACCAAGCCGCCTTTCCCCGCACTGGGCGAGAAAATGCGGGTCATCAAGATTTCGCCGCGCGGCTATTGCTATGGCGTCGTGGACGCCGTCCAACTGGCGCGCGTGGCCGCCAAGGACCCCAACACGCCGAAGCCGGTGTACATTCTCGGGCAGATCGTGCACAACCGCCACGCCGTCGACAGCCTTAACCAGTACGGCATCCTTTCCCTGGACGGGAACGACCGGCTTGCGCTGCTCGATCAAGTAGCCGCCGGAACCGTCGTTTTCACGGCACACGGCGTCTCTCCGCTGGTGAAGCTACACGCGCGGGCGCGCGGCCTGCACATTATCGACGCGACCTGCCCGGAAGTGACCCACACCCACGAACTGGTGAAGAAACTGGTGGCTCAGGGATACGAGATTATCTACATCGGACGCCGGGGTCACCCCGAGCCCGAAGGCGTTATCGGTGAGGCGCCTGAGCACGTCCATCTGGTGGAGAACATCAACGACGTCTACAACCTTCCGCTGGCCACCGATAAGATTGCGGTTTCCACCCAGACCACGCTCTCCAAGTGGGACACAGAGAATATCACCGAGGCAATCCGAGAAAAATATCCGTACGCGCTGATCCACAACGACATCTGCTCGGCCACCACCGACCGCCAGGAAGCCGCGGTCGCCCAGTCGCGCGACGCGGATCTGGTGCTCGTGGTGGGCGATACCAAAAGCAATAATTCCAATCGCCTGGTCCAGGTGGTCGAGGAACTCGCGAAGAAACGAGCACACCTCATCGACAATGTCACCGAGCTCCAGCCAGGGTGGTTCGCAGGTGTTCGCGTGGTGGCCTTGACCTCGGGATCCTCGACCCCCAGCCAGATCACCCGAGAAGTAGCGGACTTTCTGGGAACGCTGATCGTGGGCAGAGAAGTAGTCGTTCCCACGCGGAGTCTGGTGGCGGCCGGCTAACCCTCGCTCTGGTTGGACGGCGCGGAGATGGTCACGATCACCAGTTGCTGAAACAACTCGGCCCACTGGTCCACCAGCGGATCGATTTCCGCGCGAAGCGTCTCCAACTCATCGGATTCCTTACAGTCCTTCACCTGCTCGCGCATGGTTTCCAGACGCCGATCCACTCCGTCGAAGGTGGCCTTCAGCTCGGGATCCGGACAGCTCGCCGCAATTTCCCCGATGAGGCGCCGCTGCTGCGCCGTGAGCGAATCCACCCGATCCTTCAAGAAACCGACCTGCACCGTGCTGACAGCGGCGCCCATCTGGCGGGTGAGGTTCGTCAAGTCAAGGCTGATGGTGGCCAGCTCGCGCACCTTCTCGCGAATGGCGTCGCGCTGGGCCTGGCTGGTCGATGCGCCGTCCATGTGCTGCGTTATTCAGCCTCCGCCGTCGCAGCAGCAGGCGGGGCAAGCGTCTGCTCGATCTCCTGGATCTTCTGCTTGATGGGAAGCGTGGCCAGGTTGAGCGGATCCAGTGTCACGAAGCGCTTGTAGAGGTCCAGCGCGCGGGGGAGATCCTGGTTGCGCTCGGCCAGCACGCCGAGACCGCGCACCGCGGGCGCGTCTTGAGCGTCGTAACGGATGGCGGTGGTGTACGCATTTTCCGCGTCAGGGATATTCCCCAGCAGGGAGTAGCAATCGCCCAGGAGGCTCCAGTAGCCGCTGTGCGCCGGCGCGCAGCCCAGCCGGGCCACCAGCATGTCCCGCACGCGCTCGGCCAGGGCGCGCCCTTCCTTCGGTTTTTTCGCCATCACTGTAAGCTTCACTTTGCGGAAAAGCATGCTGGCCGAGTCGGGCGACTCCTTGACCGCCTGCTCCATTGTGCCCAGCGCTGCCTCCACGTTCTTGCGGTTCATCTGGGCCGTGGCCAGCGCCACGTAGAGGCCCTCCAGGACTTCGTCGTACGCGTTGGAGCAGGCCAGCCCCTCACGCGCGCAACGCTCGACTTCGTCCCAACTGCCACGCCGCACCTGGTACTCGGCAAGGGCCTGGTGCACCTTGGCGTCCTTCGGGGATTGCGCGGCCGCCTTCTTGTAGAGCTCGTCGGCCCTATCGAGGTAACCCGCCGCCTCGTAGATGGGCGCGATGAAGCGGATGTTCGCCTCCTCCTCGCGGGAATAGATGTTGAGCGAATCCTGATATCTTCCCATCTTGAAGTATAACTCGGCCAGGGAGCGCTCCAGCGCGCGACGCACGCTCTTCTTCTCAGGCGCGTCGCCGCCATACGGATCGAGAATGTCCTCGTACCAGCGGATAGCCTCATCTGACCGTCCCAACCGCACCAGGAGGCGGCCGTGCTCGTACACCGCCTGCCACTCACGCGAATCAGCACGCACCGCGCTCTTGAACGAAGCCAGCGCGTCGTCACTGAAACCCGCCTGCATCTGCAGGCGCGCAAGCGTAATCCACGAACGCACGTCCGAGCGATTGCCCGTGAGGTGTTCCACGTAGTCGCTGATGAGCTCGGCATTGAGCGCCTTCCAGTGCTCGGGGATGCCAGCGCGGGCGAGCACCCGCAGCAGCTCGCCCTTCCAACTGCGGATGTTGGCGTGCTCTGGATTACCGTCGATGAGCCGCTGAAAGTAGGGGATCGATGTGCCGTAGTCGCCGGCCCGCGCGGCCAGACGTGCGCCCAGCTCCAGCAGGGGAATGCTCCCCGCACGGGTGGCCAGCGCGGCATCAATGATACGCATGCCCATCGCTTGCAGGCCGCTGCGCGTCTCGGGCGGCAGGCCGCGGCCGGTCATGTCGTCCAGAAAGCTGGTCCCAAGGGGACTATCCACGTCGCGCTTGAGCTCCAGCAGCCGCATGTAAGCGGGCTCGGCGCCCTTCAAATCGCCCGTCCGCACGTGCGCGACCGCGAGTTTCTTGAACGCATCGGGATCGTCCCCGGTCATCTCCACAATGCGCGTGCGCCACGAGAGGGCAGAGGAATACTCGCCGTCTTCCTCAAGCAGCCCGGCCAGCTTCACAGCGTAAAAGCTGCGCCCGGTAACCTGGGTGGATTCCTCCAGCGCGGACTGCAGCTCGCGACGGTCGCCGATGCGGCGCAACACCTCGTAACGGCGCATGTGGAGATCGTCGTCCTCCGGAGCCTCCTCAAGCGCCGCCAGAACTTCGTCCAGCGCTTCGTCCAGCGGACCGGTGATCTCTCCGAGGTGTGACTTCTCAAACTTCTTGGGGGGACGAGGGCCGCCCTTGGTCGCGCCTTCCGGGACGGGAGCGCCGGCCCCGGCCCTGGGTGCCTTGCGCTGCATCTGGCCGCCACCTTCGGAAGCGAGAACGGGCTTGTTCTCAACCGTTCCCTTGGATCCGGTGAGTGGCGACTTGCCGTCCTTATCGTTCTTTCTGAACAGACTCATGCCTGGTCCTTCCGTGCTCTCCGCGGCCAACGCCCGTCCTCGCACGTCCCGGTCGAGAACGGCCAATACGCTTCGTCTCGACTACCGCGCCCGGCGGCGCGTCGGAGAAAGCGCCAGTCCAACCGAAATCAGCCCATTGACGCGGTATGAGAACCGTCGGCCGCATCGCCATGCGTATTCGGCGATGCGCGATACGGCGCCTCCTGCCCGCCATCGGGGACCCCTGGTATTCTGTTAAGCTTCTTTAATCCCTGGCCGGCGGCGTCGCGTAGTTGCCCGGGAGGGCCCCCGCTTATCCTGTCGAAGCCGCAACACGAGGTGAGCCTCGAAGCCCGACAGGGCGTTAACCCGTCGAAGCAGGCCGCTCAGACGATGCTGGTGCATGGCTGTTGCCGCCCCTTGGACCGGAGGCCGTATTTTGCAATTCATGTCCAGCCTGCGGGAGTTGCTCGGGGAAGTCCTGTCCCGCACCGGGCTCGGCATCTACTTCGCACGCGATCCCGGCGCGGCGCTCGATCCCGAAGCGCTGCGACCGCAGGGCAACGAGCACCCGCTCGGTCCCCGCGCCACCTGGGTGGAAGCGCGCGGGCCGGGCCGTCGCTATCTGCTGAAGCGCTGGCAGGAGCTTACCCCGGACGCGCGCCGCGATCTGCTGCGTCGGCTGAGCCAGCGGGAGTCACTGGGAGCACCGCGTTTCCTGGGCGTGGTGGCGTGCGGCGAAAAGATCGTAGAGCGCCGCTTCGGCTACGTGTATTGCGTCCAGGAGTACCGCTCGCGCACGCTGAGCGATTACCTGCAAGCACTGGGTGGACCTTGCCCCATTGACGAGGGCGCCCGCATCATCCGCCAGGTGGCGATTGCTCTGGGAGATGCGCACAAGCGCGGCATCACTCATGGAAATTTGTCCCCCGACGCGGTCTTCGTGGGTGAGGTCGGAGGCGCCGACGCGGGCAACGTCGTGCTCGATCTCGTGCGGTTTTCTGGACTGGAAATGGGGCGGGACGCCGCGCTCACGGTGATGGACCTGTTTCCCAGCGGGCGCACGTACCTTGCGCCGGAGCAGTTGCTGGGCAGCCCACCCGACGAATTGAGCGACATGTTTCTGCTGGGCGTCATGGCCTACGAAGTGTTCGCCGGACGTCCTCCGTTCGTGGCCACAGGGACATCGACCACGCAGAAGGTCAAATCCATCCTGGCCGCCCAGCTCGATCCGCCGGGTCGCTATCGTGCGGACCTGCCCAATCGTTGGGAAGCGGCGATTCTGCAGTTGCTTCGCAAGGAGCGACGACAGCGCTACAAGGATGCGGAATCGTTCCTCCAGGCGGTGGATGGTTGAGGTACTCCACAAAACTGTGTTTGGAGCGTCGGCGGGTGTATTAGCGCGCATAAAAAAGAGGCAGCCCGCGATTTCTCGCGGGCTGCTTGAAGAATAACCCCGGCAGTGACCTACTCTTCCACCCCGTTGCCAGGGCAGTACCATCGGCGTAGGAAGGCTTAACTGCTGTGTTCGGAATGGGAACAGGTGTGGCCCTTCCACTGTCGCCACCGGGAAACCAAACGAAGCTTGCAACTAATGCGATGCCTCTTTCGAGTGCCTGCTGCCACACAAACGCTTTTCCGGAGGACATCGCGAACATTGAAGAGTGGTTGCGGAAATTGCGCATTTGGCGCTGGGCAAGATTCTTACGGTCTTCCAGACCCGCGCGGACTTCGCCGCGCGGTTTTATTATGCCTGCGTGCGCGTCTTCCCTCTGTTGGGGGAAAACGCAAGGATTTGACAGATAAGGCCTCGGGTGATTAGTACCAGTTAGCTGCACGCATTACTGCGCTTCCACACCTGGCCTATCAACGTTGTGGTCTCCAACGACCCTTACCCGGTTAACCCGGTGGGACACCTGATCTTGGAGCGGGTTTCGTGCTTAGATGCTTTCAGCACTTATCCCATCCAGACATAGCTACCCAGCTCTGCTGTTGGCACAACAACTGGTTCACAAGAGGTCTGTCCATCCCGGTCCTCTCGTACTAGGGACAGAGCTCCGCAAGTATCCTACGTCCACGGCAGATAGGGACCGAACTGTCTCACGACGTTCTGAACCCAGCTCACGTACCGCTTTAATGGGCGAACAGCCCAACCCTTGGGACCTGCTTCAGCCCCAGGATGCGATGAGCCGACATCGAGGTGCCAAACCACGCCGTCGATATGGACTCTTGGGCGTGATCAGCCTGTTATCCCCGGGGTAGCTTTTATCCGATAAGCGACGGCCCTTCCATGCAGAACCGCCGGATCACTAGGACCATGTTTCCATTCTGCTCGACCTGTCCGTCTCGCAGTCAAGCCACCTTATGCCCTTACACTCGACGGCTGATTCCTAACCAGCCTGAGGTGACCTTTGTGCGCCTCCGTTACACTTTGGGAGGCAACCGCCCCAGTCAAACTGCCCGCCTGACTCTGTCCCGACTGGGGAATGCCCAGCCGGTTAGAACCCCAGTACAATTAGCGTGGTATCCCACCATTGGCTCCGACGCTCCTGGCGAAGCGCCATCAAAGCCTCCCACGTATCCTGTACGAATTGTACCAAGACCCAAAATCAGGTTACAGTAAAGCTCCACGGGGTCTTTCCGTCTTGCCGCGGATACCCTGCATCTTCACAAGGATTGCAATTTCGCCGGGATCCCTCCCGAGACAGTGCCCAACTCGTTACTCCATTCGTGCAGGTCGGAACTTACCCGACAAGGAATTTCGCTACCTTAGGACCGTTATAGTTACGGCCGCCGTTTACCGGGGCTTCGATTCAAGGCTTCACTTGCGTTGACCTCTCCTCTTAACCTTCCGGCACCGGGCAGGAGTCAGCCCCTATACATCGCCTTGCGGCTTGGCAGAGACCTGTGTTTTTGATAAACAGTCGGTTGGGCCTGGTTTCTGCGACCCACAGCAGCGCCCAGGCGCAGGCCTGAGAACCACCACGGGCACCCCTTCTCCCGAAGTTACGGGGTCAATTTGCCGAGTTCCTTAGGAGGGATTACCCCGCCGCCTTAGTATGCTCTACTCACCCACCAGTGTCGGTTTACAGTACGGGCACTCAAACACCTGGCTAGAAGGTTTTCTTGGCAGTCTGGAAAAGGTCACTTCAGGGACTTGTCCCCTCGGCGTCAGCTCTCGAGGTGATGTCCGCAAGCATTTAACTCACAGACCCTCTACCACCTTGCCCGTGCACAACCATCGGCACGTAGACCCGACCTACTGCGTCACTCCATCGCTCATAACGGCTCTGAGTGGGGCCGGAATTTGAACCGGCTGTCCATCGCCTACGTCTGTCGACCTCGGCTTAGGTCCCGCCTCACCCTGGGAGGACAACCCTTCCCCAGGAAACCTTGGGTTTTCGGCGGAGAAGATTCTCACTTCTCTTTACGCTACTTATACCTGCATTCGCACTTCCCTTACCTCCACCGTTCCTCGCGGTACGGCTTCACAGGTCACGGGAACGCTCCCCTACCACGGTAGATAAATCTACCATCCGCAGCTTCGGTATCTGGCTTGAGCCCCGTATATTTTCGGCGCCCGCTGACTCGACCAGTGAGCTATTACGCACTCTTTCAAGGGTGGCTGCTTCTAAGCCAACCTCC
>Ga0194131_10003645_pt1:0-10000 | contig 23984 bp, 16 predicted proteins | sample TA2KigO120mmetaG_FD_148631 | JGI IMG/M metagenome (GOLD analysis project Ga0194131, IMG submission 148631) | Freshwater microbial communities from Lake Tanganyika, Tanzania - TA2015053 Kigoma Offshore 120m | ecosystem: Environmental > Aquatic > Freshwater > Lake | place: Tanzania: Lake... | reverse complement strand
GCGCTGGAGCGCGCTCTACGGCGCGGCAAACCGGATATTTTCAACACGGACCAAGGCAGCCAGTACACGAGCAACGAGTTCACCGCTGAGGTCCTCCAAGCCGGCATCCAGCTGAGCATGGATGGCCGTGGACGGGCGCTCGACAACGTGTTCGTGGAGCGTCTCTGGCGCGCCGTAAAACACGAGGAGGTGTATCTCAAGGACTACGAGACAGTGCCGGACGCGGTGCAGGGCTTGACCACCTACTTCAAGTTCTACAACACGGCCCGGTACCACCAGTCGCTGGACTACAGGACTCCCGAGGCTGTCCACCTCGGGCTGGTCGCCTGATGATGTTGCCTCCCCGGTTCCGGACGCCACGTCCCGGCCGGCCTGGTAGCCCGGGTGCTGGATCTCTCCCAGGAGAGCTCCGGCCGGAAGATCCTAACCCCATGAGACAAGCTTAAGATCCCGGTTTTTCTGTCTTGACAATGGGGTCCACTTTAGAGCTCGATCACCAGCGGGGGAGTGCAAGCCTCGAACGTGATCATCTTCTGCTTTGCCGATCCGACGGTAAAGACCATCAATTCCGGATACTTGAGCAGCATGCAAGCCATCATCAACAATGAGGCCACGGGGACCATCAACTTGCTGAGCATAGGCGGGCAGCACGTGTTCACCATCAATGATCCAGCCTCGGCGATCACAAACATCGCCACACAGATTGCGGCCTACAACAGCCAACTGACCGGGGGAAAAATCAGCGGGGTGGATCTTGACCTGGAGAACGGCATTCCCGCCGACACCATCAACGCGCTGGCCCAGGGATTCAAGAGCGCGGGGCTAGTTGTCTCGGCGGCGCCCCAGGTGTATAACAGCAATGGCGCGGGCGGCAATGTGGACAGCAGCAACCCGACCAACCTGGTCCTCACCTCGGGCGGAACCTCCAGCACCTACACGCCGGCCATCGCGAGCGGCTACGTGGATTACTTGTTTGCGCAGACCTACAATACCGGGGGTTGGACAATCGACGGCGTCTCGGAGACCTCGGTGGATTTCTTCAAGGCAGCCGCCAGGGCACTGAACAACTGTGTAAAATCCGATTGCTCGGCTTACCAGAGCAGCACGGCCTCAGCCGCCATCCCGGTGGGCACTCAGGTAGTCGTCGGCGAGCCCGCCAATGGGGGAGCCTCAGGAACTGCGAACAACATCTTTGCCTCGAACGGCACCACCAGCTACGACCAGGACACGATTCTCAACACCCTGAAAACCAGCATCAACGATCTGAACGCTGACCCAAATTATCCCTATTTTGATGGCGCAATGATGTGGTCACTGAACAATGATTACTTTCCGGGGGGTGGCATGACAACTACGCCGCCGTCGGCGGGTTCAGTTCGACTATCTACGGGGCCCCTGTCACCCCCCAGGTGTATTTCATCATGCAGGTGACCAACACCAATCCCTCCCCGTCAGCGACTTTTCCGTACGCCTCGGTGACGCTGGTTATCGACGAATCTTCTTACTACGTGTTCGGCGCTTCCGTTGACGTGCCGATTTCTCCCAACGGCAACCAGTTGTGGGGAACTCTGGCGTCGTCGCGGCATACACCAAATGTCATTGACAGCAACAATTTCGACGTGGTTTTCGCCAACGCCTCGTCCTTCACCACGACAAAAATTCTGCTCAATTCGTACAAGCAGGGAACGGGCATCAATAATCCGGACCATCAGATCAGTATTCCTAATGGCGCCTATACCTTCAATGCTGGCCACAGCTATAATATCTTGGTGAATCCAGCCAACGGAGCCAGTGAAATTAATCAGGTGAACTAGATCTTAGAGATTTATCCAAGCACCGTTACAGCTTGAAGTTGGAGTGGCAATCGCGAGGCACCCCTGCCGCGGCAATCTATATTGGCCAGGCCGAGACGCCGCATGGCTCATCCCGGAGGCTTGAGGCGCCAACGCGCGACACCGAATGGCTCAGGGGGGCTCCTGAGCTCAGACCCAGGGGACTCGCTCGCGGAAGGCGGCCACGTAGCTGCGGCTCAGGGGGATCTCCTGGCCTCCGCGCAGCGTCAGGTTGTAGGCGCCGTGGAACCAGGGCTGCAAGCAGGTGACCGCGTTCACGTTCACGATATACGCCCGGTGCGTGCGCATGAACTGAGTGTCCGGCAGCATCGCCTCCAGGCGCGTCAGGGACTGCCCCACGTCGAAGCTGCGGCCGCGAAGGTGGGCGTAGGTGCGCTCGTTTTCCGACGAAAAATAGTCCACGATCTTTACTTCCACGATCTCACGCGTTTCCGAGTCTCGCTCCTTGACCGCGATGCGGTCAAGGGGGGAACGATCGCGATCCGGCAGCGCCTTGCGAACGGTCTCGACCAGCAGGCGCTGCCATCGATCCTCCCCTTGCAGCGCCTCGCGAACCCGCTCCAGGCAGGTCGCCAGGCGCTCGGCCCGGACCGGCTTGACCATGTAGTCGAAGGCATTGAGTTCGAATGCCTCCACCGCGTGTTCTCGATGCGCGGTCAGGAAGATCACCATGGGGGGGTCGGGCAGGTCCAGCAGGACCCTGGCCGCCTCGAGGCCGCTCGGCGGCGGCATGTGGATGTCGAGGAAGATGACGTGAGGCTTCAGGGCCCGCACCTGCTCGATGGCCTCCACTCCAGTGGCGGCTTCGCCCACCACGAGCGCGTCGTCGGACTCCGCAAGGAGCCGGACGAGGCGCTCCCGGGCAGGTGCTTCGTCGTCCGCCACGAGGACTCGGATCTCGCTCATCAGGGGTGACTTCTTCCGAGCCGCTCGCCGGGGATTCCTTCCATCAAGGCGTTCACCATCTCCGCCCGCCAGCCGATCCAGGCGCGGTGCACGCCGCGGCCCTGTCGGCGGGCAGGGGCGAGACGAACTTGCAGGCGGTGCCCACTTCGCCCGCTTGCCCTGGCAGGGCTAGCCCGGGGAAAGTCGGAAGCTTTAAGGTTCCATCGGGAAGAGGAGGCTCCACGCAACTCGCCGTCGCGAATATCTCGAGCCGCGGCGTGGCCACCGGCGTGGGGGCGGGCACCACCGCCATCAAGGCGACCTACCAGACCGTCGTGGGCGGCACGCCGCTTACCGTCACCCAGGCGACGGTGGCCTCCATCGAGGTGACGCGGCCCCAGGCCAGCATTGTCGTCCACCAGTCGGAGCAGTTTTCCGCCACCGCCGTGTACACGGACGGCAAGCGCGTGCCCGTCACCGCGCAGGCCGCGTGGACGTCCGAGTCGGTGAGCCCGACCTATCCTGGCTACGCCACGGTCATCTCCGGCAGCGCGCAGGCCGGCGTGACGACCGGCGTGATTGCCGGCAACACGCTGATCCACGCCACCTTCGGTGGCCAGACCGGCAACGCGCCGCTTACCGTCACGCCCGTCGGGCCCGCACCGACCCCCACGCCGACCCCCACGCCGACGCCGACCCCCACCCCCACGCCGACGCCGACGCCCACGCCAACGCCGGCCGGCGGGCTGGTATCCATCACGGTGAGTCCCGGCAACACGACGCTTCCGGTGGCGTCCGGAGCGGAAACCCAGCGAGGACAGTACCTCGCGTTCGGAAACTACGCCAACGCGCCGTCCGCCCTGCTGACCAACGTGCAGTGGTCGAGCAGCAATCCGGCGGTCGCCGGCATCAACGCTTCCACCGGCATGGCGACGGTGGCCCAGACCGGGGAGGCCGGGCAGAATACCGTCATCACCGCCCAGGTGGACAACGTGCAGGGCACGTCCACGCTGACGCTGGCCAGCGCCAACCTGCTCTCGGTGGCGGTCTACGGGACCGATCCCACCAGCGGCATCGCCAACAACGCGCTGAACAACGGGGGCCAGTTGAACTACCATGCGATCGCCTACTACGACGACAACAGCACGGAGGACGTCACCTCCGACGCCGTCTGGTCCGCCACCACGCCGAGCGGAGGCTCGGTGCCGGTCGTGCCGGTCACCATCACCAACGGCGGCGTGGTCACCGCCGGCTCCACCTCGAACACCGCCATTATTGCGGCGACCTACAACGGTTTCACCGGCATGCTCAACCTGCAGGTGAACCCGGCACCCAGACGCAGACCGCGGTGCCCTTCCAATTCGTGAATAACTCAGGATATCCGGACGAGGCGGTCTACGTGACCAGCTACGGCCAGCCCGGCGACGGAAGCGCGCCCCCGCCGTTCTACTACGACGGGTTCTGCAGCCCGCCCCTTGCGGTGGTTTTTCCTGCGAGCAGCAACACCAACGCGGTCGGCACGCAATATTCGTATCCGCTCACCGCCCTGCCCAACGTCGACGGGAACGGCAGGCCCCTGCCCCCGCACACCTACCAGTACAACAGCCCGGGCGGCGTGTGGGGCGTCTCGGACGACTACAACTTCTCGCTGGGCGTGCCCCTGACCGTGGGCATGAATTCCTCCACCGGGCTGGAAACGCCCGGAATCGCCCTGAACGCCGTCGTCTCGTTCGGGCTGTTCGAAGTCGCCACCAACGGCGGCGGCGCGCCCACTTACGACGTCAGCTTCGTGGATCAGTTTTCCGTGCCGATTGAAGTCAACGCGGTCGTTCAAGGGGCGTCCGATCCGAACACGGCCATCGGCTTTGGGGCCGGCGGGCGGGACGACGTGCTGGAGGAGATCTACGCGAGTTCAGCCTACTCGATCTGCGCCCAGCGGACCGGTTTCCGCACGGTGACCGTGCTGAGCCCCGGCCAGATCCTCTCGCAAACCACCTCCGCCGCGCTCGCCGCCTCCCTGAACGCCGGCATCAACAGCGGATGGTCTACCTGGGGCGGCAACAACAACGCTGCCATCGACTGGTGGTACGGCACGTTCAACTATCTGCCGGCCAGCGATCCCAACGACCCCAACTCCACCGCAATCAATTTGACGGTGAACGAGTATATTCCGGCCAGTGATTTTCCCACGCCGAGCGCCACGTACGTGCTCAGTTTCCCGAAGCCGGATACGTCCGATCCGAACAACCCCACGCAGCCAGGCCAGGAGATCTTCGAAGGGCTGCCGCCTTACAACGTCATTTCCGGCACGCCCGGCCCGGGCGCCGCCAACATCCAGGCCATTATTGCGGCGTGCCTGCAGCGTGGGGTGTTCTCCACCTACGCCGACTGGGGGACGCACGGCACCAATCCCACCAACCCGGACAACACCAACGACCTGCCCCTGCCCCAGGACTATTACGTCACCTCGCCCTACAACGTGTACGCCTCGATCATCCACGCCAATTCCCTGCGCAACCTGGGCTACGCGTTCTCCTCCGACGACCACTACGACACCTCAGGCACCACCGCGTACACCAATACGAACGGCACGGTGCTGCAGGTGATCATCCAGCCGTTCGATCGCGCAAAATAGGATTACTGCGGCGTGGTGCGCCCTCGGGGTCCCGCACCTGCGAATGAAGCAGTGTCCGTGTTTGGGCGGTTGACGTTGCGGACCGATTACGGGCGCGGAGGCCGAGGCAGAGGCAACGGGGGAAGCGGCGGCTGCGGGATGGGCGGCTGGGGCGGGTGGTCGCCGCTGAGGAAGAGGATGGTGTAGTTGTTGTCCTCATCCGACTCGGCGACCTCGTTGTCCGGGTCCACGTCGGCGCGAACCGTGTACAGCTGCTCGCCGTTGCGGTAGTAGATGGGGCCGGTGGTCAGCGCGCGCGACGCGCCGGCCGCAAGGCCCGGTAGCCGCTGCGAGTCCTGGGCTTCCTCGGACAGGCGCACTTCGAAGGGTCCGGCCGCTGCGTTGCCGACGTTCTTCACGCGCAGCTCCAGCCACAGGGGCCGACCTTGCGTCGGGCGGTCTCCGAGGGGCTCAAAGCTGTCGATCACCAGGTCGGGAGCGGCGGTCTGGGGAGCCGCGGAGGCGGCGGGCCGGGCATCGCCATCTACGGATACGGCGCGCAGGGCCGGGGCGGGACGGGGATCAAGCGTGTTCATTGACATCCTCCTCGATTGGCTGGACACAGCCTGGACCAGGACCGCAAGGGCGCCGTGAGGCAGGCGTGAAATGCAGATCCGGCCTGGCCCTCGATGGTAAACAACCGGTCAGCCCCCGCCGGGGCGAAAGGCGACGGCTCCACCAGGAGGCGCCGACGTTGACACCGGTCGCGCGGTTTCGGGCCTCCCCTTGCCGGCTTGTTCGCACGATTCGCAGCAGCGCGTGGGCCGGTTTTCGGGCATTACACGATCGGCGGACTGGCGCTTCACGCGCATTCGTATGCTGGTAACACGCCCCACGGTGCGGCCCGAAGACCACCGTAAAATCTTGTGACAGCAGGAGAACCGCCGTGTCAGTAATCCCCGTCAACAGGCTAGCCTCACCCATCCCTGTACCCACCTCGCCGCCGCCGGACGGGAGTGAGTCGCCCAATGTCATCACCCTGGAAGCGACCATGGACATGGTGGCCACGGCGGCATTCCAGCAGACCCTCCAGAGCCTGCGCCAGGTCGCGCCCGTGCACGTGGCCATCGTCGGACAGGTCGCGGCGGCGCCAGTCGACCCGACGGCAGCCAGACCGACCGGGTCAGCGCCGAACGCGCTCGAAGACGACGAGGGGGCGGGAAGGCGGCGAGGCTGGCAGCGGGCCGGGTGCGCCGCGCTGCTGGCGTTGAGCCTCACCTCCAGTGCCAGCGGCCTGGTGACGGCCAGGCAGGTGGCAGAGCAGGTCCAGGTGGCCGCGCAGGCCCCACGCGCGCTCACGACCGCCCAGATCAAGTCTCCCTATATGCCGGTGCAGGCGGCTCCGGCTGAGAAGGCCGGGCCGGACGCGGCGATCGCGCAGCGCGAGCAGGCGCTGCGTGAGCAGGAGCAGGCCCTGCGCCAGCAGCAGGAAGCGCTGCGCCAGCAGCAGGAGGCGCTCCGCGTCCAGCAGGAGGAGGCGCTGCGCAACCAGCAGGAGCAGGAGGCGTTGCGGTTCCAGCGGCAGCAAGAGGAATTGCGGGTCCAACGGCCCCAGGAGGCGCCGGCATTGCGGCAGGAACAGCCGGTCGCCCAGCCCCAGGAGGCGCCGGCCCCGCGGCAGGAACAGCCGGTCGCCCCGCCCCAGGAGGCGCCGGCCCCGCGGCAGGAACAGCCGGTCGCCCCGCCCCAGGAGGCGTCGGCCTTGAAGCCGGAGCAACTGCTCTTCCTGCAGCAGGAGGCGAAGACACCAGAGCAGCAGCAGGAGCGCGCGCGGCTTCTGGCGCAGCTGCGACTTGAGAAGAAGGAGGCGCGGCGACGGCAGCAGGAGCAGGAGCAGGCGAAGGAGCAGGCGACGCTGCGGCAGTTGCAGCAGCAGGCGCGCGCTGACACGGTGAAGCGGCTGGACAGTCGCACGCAGGAGGCGTCCGTCGGGGTCGTCGAGGGTGCCCATCCGCGCATGCCGGCGCGCCCGCTTCCCACCGCGGACACGCGGACCGCAGCGGCACCGAAAGCCATCGTCATCACCGACCCCGTGTGGGCGGTTCACCACCCCATCACCGCCGCGGTGAACGCGCATGTCCGCGCCCACAACATGGGCCGCAAGTACCTCATGCCGGAAGTCTCCGCCGTCATCGCCCCCGTAGAGGCACTCGATCCCGCTTCTCAGGAGGCCATGCGCAGCCTCGCGGTGCCGGACGCTCGAGGGGCGGCCGAGGCTGCCCAGACGGGATCAGCAACCGCTGCCACGCCGGCTGCACCGGCTGGCGCGGCGTTCGCCCCTGGCCAGAACGCGCCGATGCAGGTGGCTTCCCCGGCCCAGGATCAGGCGCTGCAAGGGGCGTCCCTGGCCGCGCAGCCGCTGGCCCCAACCCGCTCGTCGGATGCGGACGCCAGGGCGGCGGCGCAGGCCCAGATCGCCCTGAAAGCAGGCGCCGTCGTGCCGCTGGCCGGCACCGCCTTCCATACCCTGTCCGCGATGGAGTCGGCACACGCCGCCGCCGCGCTGGCGGCCTCGGCCCGGGTGTCGGCGGGCGCGGCTCGGGCCGCGGCTGCGGCCCGCAACCTGCCGGAGGCGGCCCGCCTGGGAGCCCTGGCCAAGGCCCAGGGAGCTGAAGCGCTCGCCACGGCGCACTCCGCAAAAGCCGCCGCGCACACGGCGGGCGTCCTGTCCATGGTCTCCGGCGGCATTGCGGTCGTGGACGGCGCCATTAGCATCCACCAGGGCATCGTGACCAAGAACAAGGTGGTGGAGTTGCACCACGTCGCGGACGGCAAGCTGGCCGAGATCGCCTCCCCGGACGGCCAGATCAGCCAGGAGGTCCAGGAGGACTACGACGCCGTCAAGGCGCGCCTTGGCGGGCTGACGCGGCAGGCCAGCCGCCAGCAGGTGGCGGGGGGCGCGAAGGCGCTCTTTGGCGGCCTCATGATCGCCAGCCCGGCGACCGGTCCCGCGGCTCCCATCGTCGGTGCCGTCGGCGCCGTCGGGTACCTGGGAACGAGCATACTGGAGGCCATCTTCCATTGAGTTCAACGTGACCGCCGGCCTGCTTGGTTCTGACGAGCGCTGACCGCGAGACCCGACCGTGGGAGGTAAGGATTCTCGCCTCGACTTGCGGGCTGCCGCATGACTCGATCGCGCTCCCGCAGCAGATTCGCACCATCTCCTCGGCCCGCGTGCGCGGAACGAGCTACGGGCGCCTCGTCGACGCAACGCTCAGAAAATCCGTCGCCGACCAGATTCTGCGTCACCTGTCTTTACAAGATCTGGCTCGTCTAGAGCTTGAGGAGTGACGAGACCAGAGAAGAAACTCCTGGAGGCCCTCCCATGCGACCCCTGACTACGTTGATCGCCGCCATCGTGGGTGTATTGTGGCAGGCCTTTCCAGCAAGCGCCTACGAGATCGCGGTCGTCCAGAAGCCGGCCCAGATCACGCTGGAAGGGCGCCGACCGCGAACTTTCCGGCCCGCTGCCGAGCGCGTGGAGGCCGGAGAACGGGTTCTTGTGCTCTTTCGCGACGGTGATCGAGCCGCGGTTGTGCTGGGCTCGGCGCAGGTCGTCTCCCCCACCATGGCGCTGCTCCGCTTCGGATACGTTCCCAAGACGTGCTTGCGCGCGCTCGGGCGCGAAGCCAGCAGCGCCGCGACGGTCGAGGATCCCGACGGTTATGTCAACCTGCGGGCCGGGCCGTCCAAAGATTACCCCGTCCTGGCGCGCGTCCCTCGCCGGGAGGCGGTCTTCGTACTCGGCCCGGGAGAGTGGACGCGCGTCATGACCGCGGCCGGGCGAGAAGGCTACCTCCACTCCAGCCGGCTGCGGTTCACCTCGCTCGATGGGGGAAGCGTCGCCGTGCAGCGGAGTCTGCTGGAAACTGTACGGAAGGAGCGCTCCCGGAAGGGCCCCAGCAACGGTGCGAAATTCGACATCTTCCGAATCGGCACGGATCTCTACATCTATACCACCGACGGGCGCCTTGTCGAGCACGCTCGCTGCCTTCCCCGGGGCGGCGCGGTCGGCAACTGGGCCCTGGTGGACGCCAACAGCCTGACCGCCGAGCGCGATCCCATCTTCTTTCCGGCCGCCAGCCCGGTGCTTGAGCGGCGTGGCGAGGCCTGGGAAATCGTGACGTACCTCGAGGAGACCCTGGACCGCAAGGTGGCGGCTCGAATGCCCGAGAACGTCAAGCGCGCGCTCGGGTTGGACAGCGAACCCTAGTCAGGAGGCCGCATCCCCCGACCCGCGGATGCACGCGGGCCGCATCCGCCGACCCGCGGATGCGCGCGGCCCGCATCCTCCGAAGCGCTACCCGCGCGGATGCACGCCGGCCGCATCCCCCGATTCGCGGATGCGCGGGGGCGGCCATTGTCCGCTCTCCAGGAGCTTTCGGAAGTAGCTGAAACTACTCTCGTTCGGACGGGAGAACTCGGTGGGTGCGGATAGAAAGCGAGGGGCGCGCTCTTCGGTGAAGCTGCGCAGGTCCGCGGGCAGGTCGGCGACGCCAGCGGCGAGCTTGTATCCACTGGCGTGGTAGATCAGCCGTCCGGGGTGATCCCCCATCTCCATCCACGGCAGCCAGGGACCAATGCGTGT
>Ga0194131_10003642_pt1 | contig 24001 bp, 22 predicted proteins | sample TA2KigO120mmetaG_FD_148631 | JGI IMG/M metagenome (GOLD analysis project Ga0194131, IMG submission 148631) | Freshwater microbial communities from Lake Tanganyika, Tanzania - TA2015053 Kigoma Offshore 120m | ecosystem: Environmental > Aquatic > Freshwater > Lake | place: Tanzania: Lake... | reverse complement strand
GAACCGTTCGGTGGTGACGTACCTATGGGCGGATGCGTGCTGACGGCGGGCGCCGACGTTCAGGGGGACCGGATCGAAGTTGAGTTCGTGGCGTGGGGCGATTCCGAGGAGTCATGGTCCGTTGCCTATCACGTCCTGTACGGTGATACCGGACAACCTGACGTATGGTGCGACCTGGACCGACTTCTGCTCCGCCAGTGGCGCCACGAAACCGGACTCGAGCTGCCCGTCACCGCGGCGTGCATAGACGCGGGTTTCGAGATGGCGCAAGTTCTCGAGTTCTGCCGGCCGCGGCTGAACCGGAAGGTGTACGCCGTGAAAGGGGCATCGGGATTCGGCAAACCCATCTGGCCGCGCCGCGCATCTAAAGGCGTTCACAAGGGGGAGTTCTTCGTGATCGGCAGCGACACGGCAAAGGAGCGGGTGTACTCCAAGTTGCGCGTGAATTCGCCGGGAGCGGGATATTGCCATTTCCCGCTGACCCGTGAACGTGATTGGTTCGACATGCTGACGGCGGAACGCATCAAGACACGGACCGTACACGGGCGCGCCGAACGGTACTTCCAGAAGCCTGACGGCGCGCGGAATGAGGGGCTGGACTGCCGGGCCTACGCTACGGCAGCGTTGCACGCGCTCTACATGAGCGGCTTCAAGCTGGCGGAACAGGCGGCGCGCATGAAAAGCATGGCGGCGGGCAAACCCGACCCGACACCCGCGTATCAGGTCTACAGGAGCCGCTACCTGACGCAGACCTGAAGCAGGTTGATCGCATGGCAGAAGGCCGTTTTACCAAGATGCCCCGCGTGGAAAGAACTACCGGGTGTCCATCATCTTGCGCGCGGGGGGGGTTGAGCGTATGATTCAAAGCGGGCCGGAACGGTGGAAGGATCACCGAACCGACCCTAAACCAGCATCGCGGGTGAACGCGACGATGGCCTATCGCAAGCATAGCCTACCTGCCCGTTCTGCGTATCCCCGCGTTTGTGTCTCTGCCCATTCAAGGAGAACCATTCATGGCCGTATACCGACCAACGTACACCGACCCGAAGACGGGCAAACGGAAGCAGTCCGCCGTCTGGTGGTACAACTTCATGTTTGCTGGCAAGCGCATTCAGGAGTCCAGCAAATCTCGAAAGAAGACCGTAGCGAAGGACGCCGAGAAGAACCGCCGCGCCGAGCTTGAGAAGGGCTTCAACGCGATTGAAGACAACCGGGCCGCGCGTATCCAGACGATCAGCGATATGGCTGATGAGTACCTGGAAACGTACAAACTTCGGAACCCGCGTTCGGCCACGTTCGCGGAGTTCGCTTTTGGCCACATCAAACGGCACATCGGCGGATTGATGCGCGTGGACGTGAGCGCGGAAGCCGTCGAGAGCTATCAGAACGCGCGCCTGAAAGAAAAGGCGGCGCCGAAGTCCATCAACGAAGAAACCGGGTTCCTGTTTCGCGTGTTGGGTGAACAGGGCGACGTGATCCGCGCCAAGATGCGGCGGGAACGCAAGCTGAAGCTGAAGGTTCGCGGGCAGGTGGCTAAAGCATACTCGCCCGACGAACGCACCGCGCTGATCGAAGCAAGCCGCAAGCGGCGGTTGCCCTGTATGCACACCGCGCTGATGCTTGGGTTCCATGCGGGGTTGAGGGATTCGGAAATCCTCGGGCTGCAATGGGACCGGGTTGACCTGAAACGGTTGGTCCTGACGGTGGGCGACAGCAAGACGGAAGCCGGAGAAGGGCGAACCGTTCCCATCAACGATGACCTGCTGACCGCGTTGAATGAACACGTCCAGTGGTACGAGGAGAAATTCAAAGCGCGCCGACCGGAATGGTTCGTGTTCCCCTTCGGGAAGCCGCAACCGACCGACCCGACGCGACCGATGACTACGCTGAAGACCGCATGGAAGAACGTCAAGAAAGATGCCGCGGTGACGGGCCGCTTCCACGACACGCGCCACACCTTCATAACCGACCTCGCTGAAAGCGGGGAAGCCGGGGACGAAACCATCCGCGACTTGGCGGGACACGTCTCGAAACAGATGCTCAAGCACTATTCGCACATCCGCATGGATGCGAAGCGGCGGGCAGTGGAAGCCTTGTCCAAGCAGAAATCCAGCAAGGTGGTGACGATCTCTGAAGGGGTTGCTAAAGAATCCGCTAAAGTGGCTGGTTTCTGAGGGCTTTTTGTGGGCTGAAGGAAACCGCTAAGTGCTTTAGAATCAATTGGCTCCTCAGGTAGGATTCGAACCTACAACCCTTCGGTTAACAGCCGAATGCTCTACCGTTGAGCTACTGAGGAGTGTTCTCCCGACCCCTCCATTACACCAAACCCCCGTCACGATTGTCAATTTTGCAGGTCGCCCATCACCGTCCGCGCGCAGTTGTACCCCGGCAGCCCCGTGATGTTCCCCCCTGGATGCGAACTCCCGCCGCACAAGTACAGCCCCTTCACGTATCCCCGGTACTCCCCCGCTCCCTCAAACGGACGCCCATACCCGGACTGCCCGCCCGACAGCGCCCCCACCAGCAAATCCCCGCCCCGCATGTTCACCAGCGTCCGTTCGGTATCCAGCGGCGACCCCGTAAAGTACCCCAGCAGCGACTCCTCCAGGTTCGGCGCATATCCGGCCCACTTCCGGATCATCCGCCGCGCATGGACATCCTTCTCGTGATCCCAGTTCCGCGCATCACCCCGCAGCCCGTACGGCAGCTTCTCCCACAGGAACGCCGTGTGCGCGCCCTCCGGCGCCTGGCCCGGATCGAACACTGTCGGACACGCGCCCCACATTACCCGGCTCTCCGGCACGCGCCCCTGCTCGTGGCTCGACACAATCTCGCGAAACTGATCCACGTGATCCAGTCCCAGAATCACCATAAACGGATCCGCGCCACCCATGCCGTACCGCGGCGCCGCGCTCAGCTCCACGTTGATCGAAAACAGCGGTGCGAGCAGATTGAACCGGAAACCCGCGGCCTTCGCGCGCCAATCCTCCGGCAGCACGCCAGGCTCAATCAGATCGAGAAAGGTCTGCAGCGGATTCAGCCCCGACAACACCAGCCGCGCCTCGATAAACTCCCCGGCCGAGGTCTCGACACCGCGCACCGCGCCATTCTCCACCTGGATTCTGCGCGGCTCAACGCCCAGCCGTACCTCGCCTCCGTGCTCCTCGACCGCCCGCACCAGTGCCCGTGCCAGATTCGCCGATCCGCCCCGGCACATCTGCGCCCTCCCCTTGCCCGCCACCAGCGCCGGAATATGGTGGCCGAACCCCGGCGCGCGAGGATCCACTTCACGCAGTCCGTTGAAAAACAGCAGGCCCGCCTGAATCACCGGACTCTCGAACTCCCGCTGCACGAACTCCACCGGCGCCAGCCGGCTCACTTCGAGCAGCCGTGGTCCCATCCGCTCCGCCCGCACTGCCTCGGGTACAGGAGGCGACTGGCTCTCCGGAATCAGGAACTCCTCGACAATCGGAATGAACTCATCCCTCCAGCGCCGCAGCTTTTCCGCGTCCCGCCGGCTGAACCGCGCAAACGACTCGTACGTCCGCTCGAAATCCGTCCACCATTCCAGGACTCCCCCGCCGCGCAGAAGCATCGCAACATTCAGCTCCGGCTCAATGTAGACCGCGCCCCGCCGCTCAAGCTCCAGTTCGCGGTACCACGGCATGCGGTTGACCCCGCGATGAAAGAACGAATGCGTGTTGTGCACGAACCCCGGCCGGAACGGCGACTCGACCGTCGTCAACCCGCCTCCCGCAACGCCGCGCCGTTCCAGGCACACCGTGCGCAGCCCCGCGCGTGACAGATACGCTTGTGCGATTAGCGCGTTGTGTCCCGACCCCAGCACCACCGCATCAAACGTCACTCCGCCCGGCCCACCTGCCACAACACGAACGCGTAGTCGTAGGCGTCCTCTTTCAGCCGGTCATAGCGTCCCGATGATCCGCCGTGGCCGCCCGCCATATTCGTGTGGAACAGCAGCGGATTTGAATCCGTCTTGAGTGTCCGCATCTTGGCCACGTACTTGGCAGGCTCGTGGTACATCACCTGGCTGTCGTCGAACGACGTCTTCACGAGCATCGACGGAAACGCGCGCCGGTCGAGGTTCGAATACGGACAATACGACTTCATGTAGGCGTACTCGTCCTTCTTCTTCGGATTGCCCCATTCCTCGAACTCGCCCACCGTGAGCGGCAGCGTTTCGTCGAGCATCGAGTTGATCACGTCGACGAACGGCACGTGCGCCACCACCGCCTTGAACAGATCCGGCCGCATGTTGGCCACCGCGCCCATCAGCAGTCCACCCGCGCTTCCACCCTGGATCACCAGGCGGTCATTGGCCGTGTAGTTGCCCGCGATCAGGTGCTCCGCGCACGCGATGAAATCGGTGAACGTGTTCCGCTTGTTCTTCATCCGGCCCGCGTCGTGCCACGCCTTGCCCATCTCGCCGCCGCCCCGGATATGCGCGATCCCGTAGATCACGCCGCGGTCCAGCAGGCTCAGCCGCACACTCGAAAACTGGATCGCCCGCGAGATGCCGTATGAGCCGTATGCGGACAGCAGCATCGGAGCCGGACCACGGTTCTTCGCGCCCTTGCGGTACACCAGCGTCACTGGCACGCGCACTCCATCCGGGGCCACCGCGAACACTCGCTCGGTCTGATACTGCGCCGGGTCGAAGCCGCCGAGCACCGGAGTCCTCTTGATGAGCCGCGCCTGCCGCGTCTTCCAGTCATAGTCGAATACGGATTCGGGCGTGGCGAAAGATTGGTAGACGTAGCGGAACTCCGGCGCGTCGAACTCCGCGTTCTGTCCCGGCCGCACGTCATAGGCCGGCTCGGGCATCGCAATCCGGTGCTGTCCGCCGCCTCCCTCGACGACACGCAGATACGGAAGCCCGCCCTCGCGCTCAAACACCACCATGCGCCCGGCAAACACATCCATGGCCGACAACATCACGTTGGCGTTGTGCGGGATCTCTTCCTTCCAGCTCGCCGATCCCGGTTGCGAGACAGGCGCCGACACGATCCGGAAATTGCGGCCCTTGTCGTTGGTGCGGATCCAAAACCGGTCTCCGCGATGATCCACGTCGTACTCGTGATTGTCCCGCCGCGGCTCCACCAGCTTCCATTCGCCGCGCGGTTGCGACGCCGCCACGAACCGGACTTCCGACGCCGTATGGCTCTCCGAATGCAGAATCAGGTACTGCTGGCTTCGTGCCGGGAATACACCGACGCGAAACCGCTCGTCGGCCTCTTCGTAGACCAGCTCGTGCGCACCGCCCAGTTCATGCCGGTACATCCGGTATTGCCGCTTGGCCGCGTCCTCCACCGTGTAGAACAGCGTCCGGTTGTCCGCCGCCCACGCAACGGACCCCACCTTCTCCGCCAGGATCCCTGAGGCCTCGCCCGTCTTCAGGTTCTTCACAAACAGCCGGTACTGCCGGAACCCCACGTTGTCCGTCGTGTAGGCAAGCAGCGTCCCGTCCGGACTCACGCGCATCTGGCCCACCGCCATGAAGCGTTCCCCACTCGCCAGCTCATTCTGATCGAGCATTACGTGTTCAGGCGCGTCCAGCGATCCCGCCTTGCGGCAATGGACCGGATACTGCTTGCCCTCCTCGGTCCGCGAATAATACCAGTAGCCATGCTTGCGGTACGGCGGATCCGAATCGGTCTGCTGGATCCGTCCGAGCATCTCCTGGTAGAGCTTCTCGCGCAATGCCGCGAGCGGCGACAGCACTGCCTCCGCGTAGGCGTTCTCCGCAAGCAAGTACTCGCGAACTTTCGGGTTCGACTTCTCTCGAAGCCAGAAATAGTCATCGGATCTGCGCTCGCCATGCAGGTTCTCGACGTGTGGAATGCGCGCGGCGACGGGTGGTTTCGGAGTTTCAGACGCGGACATGAGCGGGATCAACGCAAGGAGAGTGAAGGATCGATAAAGCATCAGCGGGCCCTCAACTCCTTCGAGGATAACGTACCCTAAAGGATGCTCTCCCGCCGGGCTTTGCTGGTTACCCAAGGCGCCGCCGCACTCGCCCGTGGCGCGCGCCCGCCGAACCTCGTCCTGTTCCTCTCTGACGACCATGGCTGCTGGGACTCGCCCGTCTACGGCAACCCCGATGTCCGCACGCCCAATCTTGAACGCATCGCCGCCGCCGGATCCATTTTCCTGAACACCTTTTCCGGCGCCGCCATCTGCATCCCTTCCCGCGCCATCATTGCCAGCGGACTCCAATCCTTCCGCAACGGCGCTGTCGCCAACGGACGCCAGATGAACGCCGGAGTCCGCACGCTTCCCACCTACCTCAAGCGAGCCGGGTACGACGTCGCCCACTTCGGCAAGACGCACTTCCTGCCCCGCGAGAATTACCCGGACTGGGAGTGGGTCGCGAGCGAAACCAAACCCGGCGTGCCCTTCGCCGCTGATCTCGAGACCACCGCCGTTGAAAACTGGCTCGCGGCGCGCAAGACCCCGGACCGTCCCGTCTGCATGATTGTGTGCTGCCACAGTCCTCATGTGACCTGGGAAGAGAACAACGGCTACGATCCGGACAAAGTCACGCTTCCTGCCAGCTTCATCGACACGCCCGAGACCCGCAAGGCTCGGACACGGTACTACACCGACATCACCAAGATGGACACCCAGCTCGGCGACGTCTACGATTCCGTACGCCGCCATCTCGGCGGCAACACCCTGTTCCTCGCCACTTCCGACAACGGCGCGCAATGGCCCTTCGGCAAGTGGACTCTCTATGACGCGGGAATCCGCATGCCGCTCGCCGCCGTGTGGCCGGGAGTAGTAAAGGCTGGCGCGCGGCCCCAGGCGATGCTCCACTTCACCGATATCCTGCCCACGTTCTGTGAGCTCGCTGGCGCCAAGCCGCCCGAAGGCATCGACGGACGCTCCTTCGCCGCCGTCCTCCGCGGGCGCGCCAACAAACACCGGACCGAAATCTACGCCTCTCATACCGCCGACAACAACGGACAGATGAACTGCTATCCGATGCGCTGCGTGCGTGACGCGCGATTCAAGTACATCCGCAACCTGCGGCCGGACCTGGTCTACACCACGCACATCGACCGCGGCGTGGCGCGCGACGGCCGCCTCTACTGGGACGAGTGGAAGGCCCGCGCCCAATCCGATCCGCGCGCCGCTGAAGTGATCCGGCGCTATCATCAACGCCCCGCCGAGGAACTTTACGATCTACGCTCAGACCCGCACGAGACCCGGAACCTCGCCGCCGATCCGCGCCACGGCCGTATTCTCGGATCCATGCGTGCCAAACTTGACGCTTGGATGAAGTCGATGAACGATCCTGGTGAGACCTGGGGAACGCCGCGGCTCATCTCCGATCACCGCCACCTGCTGCCCGGAGGTTGATATGCGGCTGGCTGTGGTGACGAATTCGTCATCTCCGCCGACGAGAAGACCAGCATCCAAGCGCGCCTGCGCAAGCACCCCAATTTGCCTCCGGCCCTCAGGCGCGTGATGTAGCGGCGCCTGGTGAACCGCCAAACGTATTCTGCCCAAAATGTTTAAAACATTTTTCTAAAGTTCTGTTTGCACTTCTCCGATCCATCGAATGTATGCCCGCCACACTCCTCCTGCTCACCTTCTGCACCGCCCTGCTGGCCCAGCCGGACCGCTTCGGCCTCCCCGCCTGCACCGGGCCGGGGCAGGAACTGGCCTGGCGCGACGGGTTCGTCCTTTGCCACGACGGCCGACGCAAAGCCTCTCTCTGGACTGCCTACGAGCTCACGCCCCAACGCCTGGGCGGACGGGCTCCGCGGCTCAGCCGGTTCCGGCGCGACCCCGGCCTGGCAGGCCCTTCCTCTTCAAACGCGGACTTCCACGGCTCCCCGTTCGTCCGCGGCATCTGGTACCCGCCGCCGATCTCGCCTGGTCTCCCGAATTCATGCGCGCAGGCTTCTTGCTCTCCAACGCAGTCCCCATCGATCCCTCCCTGAACTCGGGCAAGTGGGTATCACTTGAACGCGCCGTCCGCCGTCACGCCATGAATCAGGACTCAGTCATCGTTGTCACCGGGCCGCTGTTCTCCGAATCCACCGAACGGATCGGCGCTGGTGAGGTCGCTGTGCCCCGGGCCCTGTTCAAGGCGGTACTCGCGCAGCAGGGTGCCGGACTCGCGCTCTTTGCAACCGTCCTTCCCAACCAGGCCAACCCCTCGGAACCCATTGGCGACTTCGCCGTCTCTGTCGATGAGGTCGAATCCCATTCCGGCCTCGACTTGTTCCCGGACCTGCCGCCCTCTGTACAGCAGCCCCTCGAGGCCACGGTCCGGCCGCTGCCTACACGTCCACAGCGTGCCCCGCGGTAAACCCGCCATCAACCGCGATCGCCTGCCCCGTGATCCACGATGACTCATCCGACGCCAGGAACACCACCGCCTGCGCGACATCCTCCGGCTCACCCAACCGGCCCAGCGGATGCAGTGCGGTCAACTTCGCCAGCCGCTCCGGATCCGCGAACAGTCCGCGCGTCAAGTTCGTGCGCGTGAACCCGGGACACAGGCAATTCACGCGGATCCCATACTGCGCATAGTCAAGCGCCATGTTTCGTGTCAACGCGATGATCGCGCCCTTGGTCGCCGAGTACACCGCGCGGTTCCGGACACCGGTCACACCTACCACCGACGACAGATGAATGATGCTTCCCCCGTGCCCGATCATCTTGGGGATCGCGTGCTTTGACACCAAATACGACCCGCGAACATTTACCCGCATCACTTCGTCCCAGCCCTCGGCTTCCTGCCCGGTCACAGTCTTCCGTTGGGCGATGCCCGCTGAGTTCACCACCGCGTCGATCCGCGGAAACCCGGCCAGCGCCTCAATTACCTGGCTTTCATCGGAGACGTCCGCGATCCGGCTCTCCGCGCACACCGGCGACGCCGCCAGGTCCACGCCCACCACCGTGGCGCCCTGGCTCGCGCATAGCCGCGCCGACGCTTCTCCGATTCCCGAGCCAGCACCCGTAATCACGATCAGTTTTCCCGAAAGTCTCATCAGCGGTATCCATTGATTTTGCCACGCGGCCACCTTCATCCGCGACAACGAACTGGACTCGCCGTGCTAGATTAGAGGACCGCCACGATGGACTACACGAACCCGGAGTTGAACCGCTGGAGCGTCGACACCTATCACATCCGTGCCTCCATCGTTCGCGAACTCAAGGCTGCGCTGCCGCACATGCACGGATCCCTGCTGGACGTCGGCTGCGGGCGCAGCCCCTACAAGCCGCTGTTAACCAATCATCGGAGCCGCGTGACCCGCTACACCGGACTCGACATCCCCTCGCCGCAGTACGCCACCCAGCCGGACGTGTCCTGGGATGGCGGAAGAATTCCCCTCGATGACGGTCTATTCGATACAGCCGTGGCGACTGAGGTTCTCGAACACTCCCCTGATCCTCAATCTCTGCTGAACGAGATCTGCCGCGTGCTCCGGCCGGGCGGATTTTTTTTCATGACCGTGCCCTATCTTTGGCCGTTGCACGACATCCCATACGATCACTTCCGCTACACACCCTTCTCACTCGAGCGGATGCTCACCAACGCTCGATTTTCGCGTACTGAACTCCGTGCGACAGGAGGTTGGGACGCGTCTCTTGCCACCATGCTCGGGCTGTGGGTCCGCCGGCGGCCGGTCGGGCCCCGGTGGGAAGGCATCCTCGCCAGGCTCGCGTTTCCGGTCTATAAGATGCTGATCAACCGGGACCGCCCGCCCCAAACGTTCGACAAATCCGTCATGATTACCGGACTCGCGGCTTCCGCCTGGAAGTAGTCGCTCCCCCGGGCAACAGACAGCACCACCCCGAGGTGGGGTTTGACCGCCATCCCATTGATGCCCCATACTGGTGGCAATCGGCGTGCGTTGTACGCACCCGGACTTAGCGCTAAAAATACCGGGAGGGTTGGATGGTTCGGCTCACCATACCTCTAGTCTGTACCGCCGCATTGCTCGCGGCCGATAAGGCTCCGCAAAAGCCTCGCGAAGAGAACCTCTCGCCCGAGAAGTTCGCTGAAATTCACGGCAGCTTGCTGGCCCCAAAGCCGCAGACCGCCGCCGACCTGACCAACCGGGTGGCACGTGCCCTCCCCGCCGCCGATCCCGGGAAGTTCCAGTTCAAGCCCCGTAACTTCGTCGATACGCACATCTTCGGCGCCATGCAGCGGAACCGGATTCCGCACGCGGCCCTGTCAGGCGACGCCGAGCTCCTCCGCCGCGTCACGCTCGACCTCACGGGGCGGATCCCATCGGCCCAAGAGTTGAAGGAGTTCGCCGCTGATCCTGACCCGGCCAAGCGCGACAAGGCGGTCGACCGGCTCCTGGACAGCGAAGCCTTCGTCGAAAAGTGGGCCTACTTCTTCATGGACACCTTCCGGGCCAACGGAAAAATGGGCCGTGGCCAGAACCTGTTCCACTACTGGATGAAGGAAAACCTGCGCGTCGACCGGCCGTACAACGAGGTGGCGCAGGACATCATCGCTTCCTCGGCCAAATCCAATCACGTGGTCGCCGCATCCAGCGTGATCGCCCGCGAGCACGTCCAGGGCAAGCCGCAACCGGACGACGGCAAGGACCTCGACATGGTCCACCAGCTCGACACCCACGACGAAATCGGCGTGCTCTACGCCAAGGTGTTCCTCGGCATCAACACCTCCTGCATTTCCTGCCACGACGGCAAGGGGCACCTCGAGAAGGTCAATGTCTGGCTCAGCCAGCGCAAGCGGTCGGAGTTTTTCTCGATGTCGTCGTTCATGGGCCGCAACCGCTACTTAATGTATTGGGAGTACGGCAAGCCTCAATCCGGCGAGTTCCTGATTGACGACGGCGCGACCGGCTACGACACCAAGGGCAAGAGCATGATCCGGGTTCCCCGGTTCGGCGGACCGGGCGCAAATCCGGCTTTCCTGCTGACGGGTGAGAAGCCGCGCCCGGGAATCGAACCCCGCGTCGAGCTCGGCCGCATGGTCACCGGCCACGATCAATTCGCCAAGGCCACCGCCAACATGTTCTGGAAGCAGTTGATGGGACAGGGGATTGTGGAGCCGTTCGACGAGTTCGATCTGGCTCGCCAGGACCCGGACAATCTCCCCAAAGGATGGGAGCTTCAACCCTCCCATCCGGAGCTGCTCCGCGATCTCGGCGCCGACTTCAAGAAGAACGGCTACAGACTGAAGCCGCTGTTCGCAACCATTTGCAAGTCGAACACTTACCAGCTCTCCGCACGGTTTGACGGCGAGTGGAAGGACAGCTATTCGAAGTACTTCGCGCGCAAGTTCGTTCGGATGCTGACTGCCGAAGAACTCCACGACGCAATCACCCTGGCCACCGGGCGTCCCGGCAGCTTCAAGCTCGGCGACCTGCCCATGAGCATGGCGATGCAGTTGAGCGGTCCCTCGGGCGGCGGCGACATCAAGTACTTCATGCAGACCTTCGGACAGTCCAACCGGAACAATCCGCCGAAGCCCCTGCAGGGCTCCCCTCTCCAGCCGCTCCTGCTGATGCAGTCGCCGGTGGTGAACGACCGTGTGCTGGCCCAGAAGGACAGCCGGGTCCAACGCCTGCTTGATTCCTATAAAGAGGACGGCAAGGTGGTCGACGAGATGTTCCTGGGGACGCTTGCCCGGAATCCCTCTGGCCAGGAACGCCAGATCGCGATGAATGCCCTCGCGCACAACCGTGTGGACGGCGCGCAGAACCTGCAATGGGCGCTGATCAACCTGACCGAATTCTTCTTCAACTACTAGAGGATCGAAGCCATGAGAACAGTCGGTGAGCTTGGACAAACCCGCCGCGACATGCTCCGGTTCGGCGGTGCGGGACTGGCGCTAGCCGCCGCTGGCGGTGCGGTTCCGAGGCTGGCGGCGAACACCTATGGGTTGAAGGCGAATCCGCGGGGCAACGCGCGGAACGTCGTCTACTACGAGGTATCGGGCGCGATCAGCCACATCGAATCGTTCGACTTCAAGGAAAGCGCCGGGATGCCGAAGGACCTCGACATCCGCAAGGTCAGGGACAACCTGTATCTGTCCCACCGGCTGTTCCCACGGCTCGAAAAGCAGATCGGCAAGTTCGCGATCATCCGGTCGATGCTGAGCCATGAGGAGGTCCACTTCCGGGGCCAGTACTACGTTCAGACGGGACGCCAGTTGAACCTGGCTTTCGCCCGCGAAATTCCGGCGCTGGGCTCGGTGATGGCCTACGAGCTCGAAAAGCGCCGCCGTCCCCAAGACACCTTCCCGAGCTACATGTCGTTCAACCTCGACAAGGCGTTCCCGGGCGCGCTGTCCACGGGTTTCCTGCATCCGCGCTACTCCGTCGTCGACATCAACCCGGACTCGGCTACCAAAGGTATGTCGCTCTCCGACAAAGCGGTGGCCCTGCTTGAAGAACGCTGGCGCCTGCTCAAGGCGTTGCGCGACTCCGAGAAGGACAAGGTCGCGAAGCTTGGCCGGGAGATGTCCGGCTACACCGACTTCTACGACACTGCCCACAAGCTGCTCTCGGACTCCCGCTGGCCCGCCGCCTTCCAGATTTCTCCGCAGGACCGCGAGCGCTACGGCGCCGGTCCCGTAGCCACCTCCTGCATCCTGGCGCGGAACGTCCTCGCCCAGGACGCCGGAACCCACTATATCCACATCTGCCACCCCGGCTGGGACCACCACGTCCAGATCTGGGACAAGAAGGCCGCTTCCAATCACTACACGCTGTGCGACGAGTTCGATCCGGCCTTGGCAAGCTTCATTGAGGACCTCGCGGCCACGCCGTCGAAAACCGACCCGTCCAAGACTCTCCTCGACGAGACGCTCGTTGTCGTGATGAGCGAGTTCGGGCGCACGCCGTTCGACTTGAACAACATGGCGGGGCGCGACCACTACAACAAGTGCTTCCCGGCGCTGTTTGCTGGCGCTGGCGTCAAGGCCGGCTCGATCCACGGTGCCACCGACAAGGACGGCGCCAAGTGCCTCGACCCCGGCTGGAACCGCAAGGAGCAGCCGCGCATCGAAAACATCGCGGCGACCATGTTCTCCGCGCTCGGAATCGATTGGTCCAGGGAGATCAAAAATACTCCTTCGGGCCGGGCGTTCCCTTATGTGGATCCGCTCGGGCCGCACGGATTCATTCCGATCGATGACATTACTTCGATTTACGGCTAACCTCCTCACTGGGCTGGTTTTGGCCGCCGCTCCGCCCGGCATGGTCTTGGTTCCCGGCGGTGAGTTCCAGCGTGGCCGGACCCACAAGCTCCCCGACGACGGGCTTAAGTGGTGGCCGGAGTTGCTCACGGACGACCGCCCGGTGAAGAAGGTGGTCATCGGTCCGGTCTATTTCGACGAAAACGAGACCACCAATGAGCGCTACGCCGCGTTCGTCAAGGCGGCACGCCACCGGGCTCCCTACAATTGGCCGAAGGGCGTGATGCCCGCGGCCAAGGCCAAACAGCCCGTGGCCGCGGTCGACTGGTACGATGCCTCGGCGTTCTGCGCCTGGGATGGCGGCAAGCGCCTCCCAACAGAGGCCGAGTGGGAGCGCGCCTACCGTGGCAACAAGGAAGGCGCCAAGTATTACTGGGGCGAACGCAACCCGGCCAAGCAGGACGCCTGTTACGACACGCTTGCCGGCCCATGCGAGACCGGAAAATTCCCGCCCAACCCGTTCGGGCTGTATGACATGGCTGGCGGCGTCTGGGAGTGGGTCTCCGACTGGTACGGGCGCGACTATTATCAGTCCGCTCCGGAGGACAACCCGAAGGGTCCCGCCCAGGGCCAGTACAAAGTGATCCGTGGAGGATCCTGGTCCGACCTGCCCAAATATCTGACCTCGGCCCACCGCCATTGGGCCCGGCCCCTCGAACGCAGCCCCAACATCGGCGTGCGCTGCGTCAAGTCAGCCGGCCGGTAACCCGCGCACCCAGCTTCCCATCCCGGAGCCGGATCACCACCTCGTCCGCGGCAGACTCCACGGAACTGATCACGTGCCCCGCCGGATCCTGGACAATCGCATAGCCCCGGTCGAGCACCCGCAGCGGACTCAGGCTCCCGAGCGCCGCCTCCAGCCGCTCCACCCGCCGTCCCGCCGCAGCCAACGCCCCCCCGGCCAGCTTTGCCAGCGCCGCCTCCGCCGCGTCAAGCCGCCGCCGGTTGACCGCCATGCGGACCCTCGGATCCTGCCGCTGCAACCGCGCCGCCAACTCGTCCACCCGCTGGCCGAGCCTCCCGAGCCTGCGGTGAACGAGAGCCGTCGCCCGGTCCACTCCCAGCCGGTGGACCCGCGTCCGCGCCGCGGAAATCGTGAAGGCCAGCCCACGCCCGAGCCGCCGCTCGGCGGCTGCGATCCGGTCCTCCAGATCCGGCCGCAACGGCACGGCTAGCTCCGCCGCGGCTGAGGGAGTCGGCGCCCGCAGGTCGGCAACCATGTCCGCGATCGTGAAGTCGGTCTCGTGGCCTACGGCGCTGATCACCGGCACCGGACACGCCGCGATCGCGCGGGCCACCGCTTCTTCATTGAAGGTCCACAGGTCCTCAAGCGATCCACCGCCGCGCCCCGCAATCACCACGTCCGCCCATCCGGACCGGCTGAAGTAGGTGATGCCTTCCACCACCGCCTCCACCGACCCCGCTCCCTGCACGAGCGCCGGATAGAGCCGGATGTGGATCCCCGGATAGCGGCGCGTCAGGATCTCGATCATGTCGCGGATGACGGCTCCGGCGGGCGACGTCACGATCCCGATACGTCGCGGGTGCTTGGGCAGCGGGCGCTTCCGCTCCGCCGCGAACAGCCCTTCCTGCTCAAGCTGCTTCTTGAGCTGCTCGAAAGCGAGCTGCAGAGCTCCGAACCCACGCGGCTCCAGCGCCTCAACGAGAAGCTGGTACTCACCCCGCGCGTCGTAGACATCAACCCTGCCCCGCGCGACCGCGGCCATCCCCTCCTGCGGCTTGAACCGCAAAAATCGCACGCTCGACCGGAAACAGGCGCACCGGATCTGAGCCCCGCCGTCCTTTAGCGTAAAATAAATGTGTCCACTCGGAGCTGGTTTAACCTGCGAGATCTCGCCCGCGACCCAAACATCGCCAAACGAGCCATTGAGCAGTTCCCGGATCTCAGCGGTGAGCTGAGTGACGGTGCGGATTCTTCTCTGCCCCCAGTCGAGCTTGATCTGCTCCATAACTTTTTTCGATTGGACCCCGTCCCCCACAATCTTTTATCCTGACACTGAATTCACGATCCTGCAAAAGCAGTCCCACCGGCCGCACGTGCACGGAATCCCTATCCATGGAGAATAGATGACCCCTAAAGACGTACTCGCCTTAGCAAAAGAGAAAGGCGCCAAGCAGCTCGACATGCGGTTCGCCGACGTGCCAGGCCTGTGGCAACATGTCTCATACCCGATCACTGAGTTGAAAGAGGACACCTTCGAGGAAGGTTTCGGCTTCGACGGATCGAGCATCCGCGGTTGGGCCGCGATCAACGAGAGCGACATGGTGCTGCTCCCCGACGCCACCACCGCGATGATCGATCCCTTCTTCGACGTCACCACGCTGACCATGATCGGCAACGTGATCGATCCCATCACCCGCCAGCGCTACGACCGCGATCCGCGCTACATCGCCCAGAAGGCGGAGAAGTACCTCGCCACCACCGGCGTTGGCGACACCTGCTTCTTCGGCGCCGAAGCCGAGTTCTTCATCTTCGACAACATCTCGTTCGACTCCAAGCAGAACGAAGCTTTCTACTTCATCGACGCCGAAGAGGGCCGCTGGAACTCCGGCCGCCGCGAGAACAACCTCGGCTACCGTCCGCGTTATAAGGAAGGCTACTTCCCGGTGCCTCCAATGGACCACTACCAGGACCTGCGCGCCGAGATGGTTGAGACCATGATCGCCTGCGGCCTGGACATCGAGTGCCATCACCACGAAGTCGCCACGGCCGGCCAGTGCGAAATCGACCAGCGCTTCAACACGCTGGTGAAGTCGGCCGACAACATGATGCTCTACAAGTACGTGATCAAGAACGTCGCGTATCAGTACGGCAAGAGCGTCACCTTCATGCCCAAGCCCCTGTACGCCGACAACGGCAGCGGCATGCACTGCCACCAGTCGATCTGGAAGGGCGGCCAGCCCCTGTTCGCTGGCGACGGCTACGCGGGCCTGAGCCAGATGGCGCTGCACTACATCGGCGGACTCCTCAAGCACGCCCGTGCGCTCGCGGGCATCATCGCTCCCACCACCAACAGCTACAAGCGCCTGGTTCCCGGCTACGAAGCCCCGGTCAACCTCGCTTATTCGCGCCGGAACCGCTCGGCCGCCTGCCGCATCCCGATGTACTCGGCGAGCCCCAAGGCCAAGCGCGTCGAGTTCCGTCCGCCCGATCCGTCCGCCAATCCGTACCTCGCCTTCGCGGCGATGCTGATGGCCGGACTCGACGGCGTGCTGAACAAGATCGATCCGGGCGACTCGCTCGACAAGGACATTTACGATCTGTCGCCGGAAGAGATGAAGGCGGTGCCCTCCATGCCCGGTTCGCTTGAAGAAGCGCTCGGGTGCCTGGAAGAGGACCACGACTTCATGCTCAAGGGTGACGTGTTCACGGAAGAGTTCATCGAGACTTACATTTCGTACAAGCGGAAGAACGAAGCGGATGCGGTGCGGCTCCGGCCCCACCCCTACGAGTTCAGCCTCTACTACGACATCTAGGAATCGACTTTCGCGGGAGGGCGGAGCTTCGGCTCCGCCTTTTTTCTTTGGAGGACGTCATGATAGGCTCGGGAGCATGGTAATTTCCGAGCAGGAATACCTGGCAACACAGTACGAGCACGAGCCCGAGTGGATCGACGGGGAGGTGGTGGAGCGATCCATGCCGGACTGGCCACATTCGAAGACTCAATCCGATCTGGCCAGCCTCATCCCCAGGCGGCACAGCGGTGTCAGCCTGTGGAAGGGCACTGAACTCCGGGTGAAAATCAGCGGCCGGCACCGCGTTATTGATTTCTGCGTCTTTGCAGGCGAGGAGCCGAAGGGCCGCCCTCCGTCCGGCCCTCCAGTGATTGCCGTCGAGATCCTCTCCCCTGACGACTCCATGTCGAAATTGATCGACAAGTTTCAGGAATACAAGTCATGGGGAGTCAAACACGTTTGGCTGATCGACCCGGATCACAAGCAGTTCTACACTTTTGATGGTGAACTGAGGCCCGTGCCGGTGTTGTCGCTTCCTGAGTACGGGATCAGCATCACGCAACACACGCTGTTCAGCGCCGGCCGTTAGACGGCGGCTACCGCATCAGTTCCATGGTAGTCTCGATGGTATGGCCGTGAAGGCCGTGCCTGTTCTCCCGCATGCAGAAAACTGAACGCGAGCTTCGCGACGACATCATCCGGATCGGACAACTGGTCTACCAGAAAGGCTGGGTGGCCGCCAACGACGGCAACATCTCGATCCGGCTCGACGCCGAGCGCGTCCTGTGTACTCCAACCGGCGTCAGCAAGGGAATGATGCACGCCGACGACCTCATCATCTGCGACCTTCAGGGCAACAAGCTCGAAGGGCGCAAGGAACGCACCTCGGAGATCATGATGCACCTCACCATCTATGGTCTCCGGCCGGATGTCCGCGCCGTGGTTCACGCGCATCCACCCGTGTCCACCGGATTCGCATCCGCCGGCCGCCAGTTGAACCAGGCGCTGCTACCGGAAGTGGTGATCACGCTGGGTTGCGTGCCGCTGGCTGCTTACGGACTTCCCGGCACGCCCGCGCTCACCGATCCGATGCTGCCGCTGATCCCCAAGTACGACGCCATCATGCTCGCCAATCACGGATCGGTCTGCTATTCCGACGATGTGTGGAAGGCGTTCTTCAAGATGGAAACTGTGGAACACTTCGCGCGCATCGCCCTGGTGGCCGAACTTCTCGGCGGGGCCACCGTCCTGCCGCGCGCCGAGGTGGACAAGCTGCTCGATTCGCGCACGCGATACGGCGTAAAGGCGAAGGTCGCGGGAGAGCCTGGATGTCCGGCGGCGCTTGAGGACATGCCGGGAGGCCAGGAGAAGTTCATGGTGACCCGCGACGAGCTCATTGGGCTCGTGGATGAAGCGCTGCGGGCCCGTGGAATATCGTAAGCTGGAAGATTAACTTTGGAGGCTGAATGGGTGAAGCTCTAGGAATGATCGAGACGCGCGGACTGGTGGCCATGATCGAGGCCGCCGATGCGATGGTAAAGGCCGCCAAGGTCAACATGGTGGGCTGGGAGAAGATCGGGTCCGGATACGTCACCGCGCTGGTGCGGGGGGACGTCGCCGCCGTCCGTGCGGCGACCGACGCCGGAGCCGCCGCCGCCCGCCGGGTGGGCGAACTGGTGGCCGTGCACGTCATTCCCCGTCCTCATCCGAGTCTGGAGGATGTGCTGCCGATCGGCAAGGTCCAGACCGGGAACAACAAGTAGAGCGCCATGATTCTCGCCCGCGTCGTGGGCAATGTGGTCGCCACCCGCAAGGATCCACGCCTGGAAGGCAGGAAGCTGCTGATCGTCCAGCCGGTGAATCCGGAGGGCAAGCCCGAGGGCAACTACCTGATCGCCGTGGACACGGTCAGCGCCGGCAACCGCGAACTGGTGATCCTGGTGTCCGGAAGCTCGGCGCGCATGGCCGACGGCTGCAAGGACACGCCGGTCGATTCGAGCATCATCGGCATCGTCGATAGCGTGAGCCTGGACAAGCCGCGATGACGCTCGGCCGCGTGATCGGGCGTGTCTGGGCGACGGCCAAGAACCGGACTCTCGAAGGCCAGCGCCTGTTGATCATCCAGCCCCTGACACCGGAACTTGCCAACACCGGCAAGACGCTCATCTGCACCGATGCTACCGGCGCGGGCGCGGGCGAGTTGATCTACTACTGCCGCGGCAAGGAGTCGAGCTTTCCGTTCCTGCCCGCCGAGGTTCCCACCGACGCCACGGTGGTGGCAATCGTCGACGAACTGCACGTGGAACGGCCATGCTGATCGCGCGCGTGATCGGAGACATCGCCGCTACCCAGAAGCACGCGAGCCACGAGGGACGCAAGATCCTGGTTGTGCAGCCGTTGAACCTGGATGGATCCGATCGCGGCGACGCGGTGGTGGCGCTTGATGCGGTAGACGCGGGCATCGGCGACCGGGTGCTGCTGGTGACCGAAGGCTACAGCGCGATGACGTCGGTGGGCCGTCCCGAATCACCCATCGACATGGCCGTTATTGGCGTCATCGACAGTGTCGAGCTTCTTGGCGCGCCGGACGCGGCGGCCTGAGCTGCCGGCCAGCAGCAGCCGCACCGACAGACCCACACCCAGTCCGAGCTTTAACAGCTCCAGAGCGGAATAGAAGTTGTGGTAGTTCCAGAACGCCTGCCGCTCGAGCTGCATCTGGCCGTCGGCGGCAAAGTCGAGGCCCCGTCCGATCTCTGTCACCGAGGGCGTGACAGTGAGCCGCTGGATGATCGCGATTGCGAGCATCCCCATCGCCAGCGTCATCATCAGGCGGTTGCCGTTGGTGGCGAACAACAGCGTGATCCCGAGGATGATCCCGAGAAGGATCTGGGCTCTCTCCCACGCTCCGAAGTAGTAGCGGTTCAGCTCGGCAGCCTGAAACCGCATCAAGACCCGCGCCTTGTCCTGGCCAAGGTCGCGAAAATGCCTCTGAGCCTGAACGTTTGAACTGTTGAGCAGCGAGTCCACGCCCTGCAGGTTGTGGGTAGCAACCCAGGTCATGAAAATCATTCCGGCGAGCCAGGCTCCCAGAAGCAGGGCGCACAATCGACGGGTGTGCATTTGAAATAATGAGGAATTAGCCAGTTTAGCCTAATCACCGAACCCAATGTCCGCCAACTCCGCAGCCACTGGGCTGCTCAAACAAGACCTGGAGACTCCCGCCCTGTGTCTCGACCTGGAAGCCTACCACCGGAACGCCGCGCGCATACTCGCCGCGCTCAAGCCAAGGGGCATCGCGTGGCGGCCGCATATGAAAGGACAGAAGGCTCCGCAACTGGCCAAACTCGCGGTCGAAGCAGGAGCCATTGGGGTCACCTGCGCCACGGTTTATGAAGCCGAAGCGGTGGTGGACGCCGGAGTCCCATCGGTACTACTGGCCAACCAGACGGTGGGCGGGCGGAAGCTGGCGCGGCTCGCACGGTTGGCCGGCCGGTCCGGTGTGATGGCGGCGACCGACAGCCCCGTGCACTTGCGGCAGATCGCAAGCGCGGCGGAGTCTGAGGGCGTCACCATCCCGGTGATCATCGAGGTCAACGTCGGGATGAACCGCTGCGGGATCGAGCCAGGACAGCCCGCGGTGGATCTGGCGGCGATGGCGTCCGGTCTCGCCGGGGTCCGGCTCGCAGGGCTGATGGGATGGGAGGGGCACGTGCTGTCCTCCCAGGGCGGCGAAAAGACGGCGCGGATCCGCGAGAGTCTCGCGCGGCTGCTCGATACCGTGGCGCAGTGCCGTTCCGCCGGGATCCGCGTGGACATTGTCAGCGCCGCGGGCAGCGGTACGTTCCTCGACGCGATCACGGTGGCCGATGGCATCACCGAGGTCCAGGCGGGTGGCGCGGTTTTTTCCGATCTGAGCTACCAGCGGTGGGGGCTCGATCACGAATTCGCGCTGACCGTGCTGACGCGGGTCGCGAGCCGGCCTTCGCCCACACGGATCATCGTCGACGGCGGATTCAAGACGCTGAGCGACAAGCACGGGCTGCCGCGGGCGATGGACCTGCCTGCGGTGAAGAGCCTGGTGCTCTCGGCCGAACATGGCAACATCGAGCTCGAACAGCCGAGCGAAACACCTCGCGTGGGCGACACCGTCGAGTTCATTCCCGGCTACACCGACAGCACGGTCTGCCTCCACGACGAGATGTGCGTGTTGCGCGAAGGACGGCTGGAAGCCGTGTGGCACATTCCGGGGCGCACCGGACGATAAATGCCTCCTGCTGAACTCGCCTGTCCCCAAGCCCCGCAGTTCGAGCTGTTCCGCGCGCTTGAAAAACTGAGTTTCGATTCGCCAGCCGCCGCGCTCCAATGCGCGCCTTTGCTGCGCCGCGAAGAACAGCGCGAGCGGGTGTTGCGCGCGGCTTTCCTATCGGCGGCGGAATCCGATCCCAAGGCCGCCGCGGCTGCGTATCCGGCCTTGGCCAACCGCGCCTGGACCGCCGAGACGGGCTTCTTCGCCGCCGTGCGGATGGCTCGCGGCCTGGATCCGGCGCTGGGACGCAGGCTGCTCACGGCAGTGGTCCGCCGCACCCCCAGCGTCGCCGTGCGCGAGGTCGAGACGTTGCGCGAGCTCGCTTACGGAATGGAGATCTGGCGCGAAGCCGCGCGGGGCGCGCCGGATGAGGCTGCGTTGGTGGCCATGGGCAATTCACAGACGGCGGCCAATGTGCGCGCCGCAGCCGCTTCGCTCACGTCCGACCCGGAGATCCGCTTTCTCGCTGGACTCACATCGCGCCAAGGGCTCGATCCGCTCCGCAAACAGCGGATTGCGGCGTGTGCGCGCTGGATCGTGCGCGGGCAGTTGAGCTTCGACCGTGTGCATCAGGCCGCTTCGAACGCGGGCTCCTATTTCGCGTTGCTCGCTGGGCTCCGCATTCCCGCCACGGGCGAGGATGCGCAACTGCTCGACCGCGTGATGGAGACGCTTGCGCAAGTCCTGTTCCGCTGGGGAGACAACTCCGTGGATCTGGCACGGCTCCCGGCGCGCGAGTTGTACCTGCTGCTCTCCTATGGCCGCGGCGAGGAGGATGAGGAGCAGTTCAGCGCGATCTTTGACAAGTTCCTGGCGCCGAAGCTGCGCGCCGCCCAGGGTCCGGTGTGGGACCTGCATCTGCGCCGCTTCCTCACCACGGCGATCGTCCGGAACCGGCTGGACGCGTTTCTCGATCTCGCAGGCGAGCAGATTCTCACGGCCTCGATGCGCGGAGTCCATACCGCGGAAAAGCCGCTGGAAGAGACGGTCCACGCGGCGGCCATCGTCGACGCGGTGCGCGGACCCGCGCGCGTGAAGGTGCTGCGTGATGCGCTCGAATCTGAGCTGCGGCAGGCGGCGGGGCCGTCCGCGCGCGGACTCTATGGTCTGCTGGCGGCGCGCCTCAGTCCCAAGCTTGCGGACGGGGATCCCTTGCGGAAAGCAGCGGAGCCATTCCGGGCGCATTTCCGCGAGCCTCGTGAGCTTGCGGTCCAGCCTCTGTTCCGCGATGGGACCGCCTTTCAGCGTATGTTCTTCTACAACGACGAGGACGGCGTGGACTCGTTCGAGCAGTTCCGTTCCGCATATCAGGGCGATCCCGAGTGGACCTGGGAGCAAAACGGAACTTGGGTCCACGTGGCCAGCCGGAGTGGCGCGCCGCGGCGCATCGAGATCTATGCCAACGTGCCGGTGATCGCGCTGAACGGCGAGGCCGACAGCCGGATTCAGGATCTGTCGAAGCTGATGGCGGAGCGCGGCATCAGTCCATCGATGGTGGTCCACCGGGGCCATGCCTATCACGTCGACCGCACGATCTCCGCGCTGAACGCATCCGCACGGTTCGTCTATCTGGGAAGCTGCCGCGGCACGGACAAGATTGACGCAGTGATGGCGTCGGCGCGGTCGGCACAAATCATCGCCACGCGCAGCATTGGCACCAAGGAGATCAACGACCCGGTGCTCAAGTCGCTCAATGCCGCGCTGCTAGGGGCTGGGGAATCGCTCGACTGGAGGCAGTTCTGGAGCGGACTCGAGTCGCGCCTTGGGCACTACCGTTTGTTCGCCGACTACATCCCGCCGGACCGGAACTCGGCAGCGATTCTCCTCGCCGCCTACTACGACTACCTGGTGGCTGAGTAGAACCTCGCCTGGATCTCGATTCCGAACCAGAAGTAGGAAGCGAGTCCGGCCGGGCGTTTCAGAACGCGCTCGATAAAGCTCCCTTCGTGGAAGGCCACGTGTCCGGCTTCGAGCATCACCGAAGGCTTGGGATAGTAGCGCGCCCGGGCCTCCCATTGCCGGCCGAGAGAGGTGCCGGCGCTTCCGGTGGGATCGGCGAGCACGGAAGCGGCCCACCCGCGCGTTGCTGAAGCGAGCCACATCCAGCGGTGTGAAAGCTGGAACTCGGTCCGCTTGGTGGGGGCCGCGCCGAACACCTGGCTCAGGCTGCGAATGTTCGAGCGGGCGAACAGGCCGTAGATGCCGGTGGGTCCGTACTCGAAGCGCCGCGCACCGAACAGCGTGTCGAAGGCGCCCGACGCCTGCTGGTAGGAGATCGCAAGACGCGGCCATTGCGCGTAAGCAAACGTGTGGTCGGCCGATGCATGGAGCATCGACTCCGTACGGCGCTCGCCTTCGGCGCTGCCCTTCTGCAGCGCGGTCTCGAAGTCGTAATCGGTGCGCGCCTGTCTCTCCAGAGGCGGGCGGAACAGGCGGAAGCCAGTGGTCCACAGGCGGCGGTCGAGGGCTGCCGGGGATCGGGGCGAGTCGCTGTAGCGGATCACGTAGCCGCCGGCTTGGGAGTCTCCCGCATAGGTGCGGTCGGCGAATGCGGCCGCGAAACGGCCATCCACGCGGAGGGGATCGCTGTAGGTTCCCGTGTAGACCGCGGGACGGAACACCATCGTTTGCACGGACCACCGGCTTGGCTTCCACCGGATGAGCGCTCCATCGAAGGCGTTGGTCGAGTTCCGGAATATGTTGCGGGCGATGAGGCGGCGGCTGCCGAAGTCCTCGCTGAACCGCCCGGCTTCGAGGGATAGCGATGGGATCGGCTGGAAGGCGAGGTTGGCCTGCTGCAACAGGCCGCCTCCGATATGCGAAGGAGTGACGAGCGAACCGGAATCGTGCAGGTATGCAGGCGAGTGCTGCAGCTCAAGCCGGGCGGCAAATTTCGGGGCGCTCACATCCGCCTGGAACCGGTTGCGCACTGCCAACTGCTGATCGCCGCCGTCGAATCCGTTGTAGCGGCGATCGATGGACTCATAGCGCGTTCG
>Ga0194131_10003634_pt1 | contig 24050 bp, 23 predicted proteins | sample TA2KigO120mmetaG_FD_148631 | JGI IMG/M metagenome (GOLD analysis project Ga0194131, IMG submission 148631) | Freshwater microbial communities from Lake Tanganyika, Tanzania - TA2015053 Kigoma Offshore 120m | ecosystem: Environmental > Aquatic > Freshwater > Lake | place: Tanzania: Lake... | reverse complement strand
CCCGGCCCGCCACCTACCACGATGATGTCGAAATTCTGCTCAGCCATGCTCTAAATCCTCACGGGGGTGGCGGTACGCTCGGTTGCCGGGCCGTCTCCGGTGTTGGCTACACCGCGGCGTTCGAGCGGGATCATCTCGCAATTCTCCGCATGCGGCTTGTGCTCGGTGCCGCGTGGCACCACGATCAGCTCGCCGGGCCCGATGGCGACCTCGCGGCCGCGGAAATCCATCCGCAGCTTGCCCTTGAGCACGATGAACAGCTCGTCGGCCTCGGCGTGCCGGTGCCAGACGAAATCGCCGTCGACCTTCACCACCTTGATCTCGTAGTCGTCGATGGTTTCGACGATCTTCGGCTGCCACGTCTCACTGAATGTCGCCAGCTTCTCGGCGAGGTTCACCCGCACGCCATCGGCCATGAGAGCCTTCCTAAAGGAGCATGCTCAACGGTTCCTCGATCAGCTTCTTGAACGTCGCGATGAACTCCGCGCCCACGGCCCCGTCGATGGCGCGGTGGTCAGCGGAGAGCGTCACCGACATGACATTGGCCGCCGTGACCTGGCCGTTCTTGACCACAGCGCGCTGCTCGCCCGCACCGATGGCCAGGATGCCGCCCTGCGGCGGATTGATCACCGCCTCGAAATGCTTGATGCCGTACATGCCGAGGTTGGAGATCGAGAAGGTGCCGCCCTGGAACTCCTCTGGCTTGAGCTTGTTGTCGCGCGCTCGCTTGGCGAGGTCGCGCATCTCGTTGGAGATCTGGATCAGGCCCTTGTTGGCCGCGTCGAAGACGATCGGCGTAATCAGCCCGCCGGGGATGGCGACCGCCACCGAGATGTCGGCCCGCTCGTAGACGATCATGCCCTCGTCACTCCACGAGACATTGGCGGTCGGCACCTTCTTGAGCGCCATGGCCGTCGCCTTGATGACGAAGTCGTTGACCGAGAGCTTGTAAGCGCCGTCGCCTTTGGGGGACTGGGCGTTAAGCGCCTCACGGCCCTTGAGCAACGTGTCGATCTCGCAATCGAGCGTCAGATAGAAATGCGGCACAAGTTGCTTGGATTCGGTCAGGCGCTTGGCGATGACCTTGCGCATGGTCGAATGCGGCACAAGGTGATGCGGCGTCGGGCCGGCTATGACGGCAGCCGCCGGCGTGGGCTGGCTCGCCGGAGCGCGCGGGGCCGGCGCGGCAGCTGTGCGCGACGGCGAAGAAGCGGACGCTTCGACATCCGATTTCACGATGCGGCCGTTAGGGCCCGAGCCTGCGATACGCGAAAGGTCGAGCCCCTTCTGCTCGGCAATGCGCCGGGCGAGCGGGCTGGCGAAGACGCGGCCGCCGCCATTGGCCTTTGCGGCCGGCATCGCGCCCGCCGCCGCGGCAGCGACATCGTTGCGCGTCACCTTGCCTCCCGAACCGCTGCCGGCAACACCGGCCAGGTTCACGCCGGCCTGCTCGGCCATGCGCTGGGCAAGCGGCGTCGCCCCCGGGGTAGCGGTGGCCGGAACCGCTGCAGGCGCGGTCGCCTTGGGCGCTGGCGCGGCTGAAGCGGCCGCACCGGTCAGAGCGCCCTTGTCCTCGCCCTCCTCCAAGATCAGCGCGATGGGCGTGTTGACCTTGACGCCTTCCGTTCCGCCAGCGACCAGGATCTTGCCCAGCGAGCCCTCGTCGACCGCCTCGACCTCCATGGTCGCTTTGTCGGTCTCGATCTCGGCCAGTACGTCACCCGATTTGACCTTGTCGCCTTCCTGCTTGAGCCAGCGGGCGATCTTGCCCTCGGTCATGGTCGGCGAGAGAGCGGGCATCAGCACCTGGATCGGCATGGGCGCCTCCGCTCAGCTCTTGTAGAGGACGGCTTTGGCCGCGGCGACGATGTCGTCGGGCTGCGGCAGGGCCATCTTCTCGAGGTTGGCGGCGTAAGGCATCGGCACATCGAGGCCGGCAACCCGCTTGACCGGCGCATCGAGGTGGTCGAACGCCAGATCCATCATGACCGCAGCGAGCTCGGAGCCGATGCCGGCGAAAGGCCAGCCTTCCTCCACCGAGACCAGGCGGTTGGTCTTCTGCACCGACCGGACGATGGTCTCCGTGTCGAGTGGGCGCAGGGTGCGCAGGTCGATGACCTCGGCGTCGATGCCTTCCTTGGCCAAGGTCTCGGCCGCCTGCAGCGCCTTGCCGACCATGATCGAGAAGGCGGTGATCGTCACATCCTTGCCCGGCCGGGCGATCCTCGCCTTGCCGATGGGCACCAGATGATCGGCATCGGTCGGCACGTCGCCCGACATGCCGTAGAGGATCTCGTTCTCGAGGAAGACGACCGGGTTGGGATCGCGGATCGCCGCCTTGAGCAGGCCCTTGTGATCGGCCGCCGAGTACGGGCTGACGACCTTGAGGCCGGGACAATGGGCGTACCAGCTGGCATAGCACTGCGAGTGCTGGGCGGCCACCCGGGCCGCGGCACCGTTGGGCCCGCGGAAAACGATAGGACAGCCCATCTGGCCGCCCGACATGTAAAGCGTCTTGGCCGCCGAGTTGATGAACTGGTCGATCGCCTGCATAGCGAAGTTGAAAGTCATGAACTCGACAATCGGCTTCAACCCCATGAGGGCGGCGCCGACATTGAGGCCGGCAAAACCGTGCTCGGTGATCGGTGCGTCGATCACCCGCTTGGGTCCGAACTCCTGCAGCAGGTTCTGGCTGACCTTGTAGGCGCCCTGGTACTGCGCGACCTCTTCACCCATCAGGTAGACATTGGGGTCGCGGCGCATCTCTTCGGCCATGGCGTCACGTAGCGCCTCGCGCACGGTCACCGTGGCCGTGGCGCCGCTGTATTCCTTCTCCGCCGGAACTGCCGCCGCTTTCGGGGCGGTACCGGCGGCCGTCGCTGCCGGTGCCGCAGGCGCCTTCGTCTCCGCAGCCGGCGCCTCCGACTTCACCGCTGAGGCATCCTCCCCCTCTTCCAGGATCACGGCGATCGGCGTGTTGACCTTGACGTTCTCGGTACCGCCGGGAACCAGGATCTTGCCGAGCTTGCCCTCGTCGACCGCCTCGACCTCCATGGTCGCCTTGTCGGTCTCGATCTCGGCCAGCACGTCGCCGGACTTGACGGCGTCGCCTTCGTTCTTCAGCCAGCGGGCGATCTTGCCCTCGGTCATGGTCGGCGACAGCGCCGGCATCAGCACTTCGACGGGCATGGTCCCCTCGCGCTCTTTTCGTGTTTCGTCGGTTCAGGCGTCGATCAGCACGTCCGTCCACAGCTCGGACGAATCGGGCTCGGGTGAGTTCTGGGCGAACTCGGCCGCGTCGGTGACGATGTCCTTCACCTCGCGGTCGATCTTCTTGAGCGCCGCCTCGTCGGCATAGCCCTCGTCGATCAGGAACTTGGCCAGCTGGTCGATCGGATCGTGCTGGGTGCGCATCTTCTCGACCTCCTCCTTCGAGCGGTACTTCGCCGGGTCAGACATCGAGTGGCCGCGGTAGCGGTAAGTCTTCATCTCCAGGATGTAGGGGCCCTTGCCGGTCCGCGCCTGGGCCACGGCGCGCTCGCCGGCCTCCTTGACCGTCAGCACGTTCATGCCATCGACCGCCTCGCCGGGGATCCCATAGGCCTCGCCGCGGCGATAGAACTCGGTGCTGGCCGAAGCGCGCTCGATCGACGTGCCCATGCCGTAGCGGTTATTTTCGATGATGTAGATGCAGGGCAGCTTCCACAGCGCCGCCATGTTGAGCGCCTCGCCGACCTGGCCCTGATTGGCCGCGCCATCGCCGAAATAGGTGAGCGAGACGTTGTTGCGACCGCTGTACTGATGGGCGAAGGCGAGGCCCGTACCCAGCGGCACCTGCGCGCCGACGATGCCATGCCCGCCGAAGAAGCCCTTCTCCTTCGAGAACATGTGCATCGAGCCGCCCTTGCCCTTGGAGTAGCCGCCCCGGCGTCCGGTGAGCTCGGCCATCACACCGCGCGGGTCCATGCCGCAGGCCAGCATGTGGCCGTGATCGCGGTAGGAGGTGATAACGCTGTCGCCCTCGACTGTCGCGGCCTGCATGCCCACGACCACCGCCTCCTGGCCGATGTACAGGTGACAGAAGCCGCCGATCAGGCCCATGCCGTACATCTGGCCGGCCTTCTCCTCGAAGCGCCGGATGAGCAGCATATCGCGGTAGTATTTCAGCAGCTCCGCCGGGTCCAGGCGTTCATCGGCTTTGGATTTGCGCTTGGCGATGGCCATCGTCACCTCCCGGCGTGTGAATTGGCGGCAAAATACGCGCGACCCCCTAGGTTCGCAAGCAGCTACGTATATCAACTTATTGTTTTATATATATAATAAGTTAATTAACTGAATTATGGTTATGCAACATAAGTTTTGTTTCGTACCTGACGCTTATTACTTGCGAAAACTTCATATTCCGACGTCAGTACCGCAACAAAGAGCTATCGCCACCTAGGCCGACGCACGCCGGGTCATCGCCTTGAGATAGGCATAGGTGAGAACGGCACCGCCCAGACCCAGGAGGTCAGTGACCAGACCCGGGATCATCAGCAGCAATGCCGAGACGAACAGTACGGCCCTCGCGGGCCAGCCAATCGGGCCGCCGGCATACCAGCCCTCGGTCGAGGAGGCGAGGACGAAGACGCCCAGCGAGGCGGTGATCAGCACCTGGACGATGTCGAGCGGGTCGCCTCGCATCAGCAGTTCGGGGCCGAAGAAGAACATGAAGGGCACGATGAACGTGGCGAGGCCGAGCTTCATGGCGATGAACGATGTCTTCCACGGGTCGGCGTTGCACATTCCCGCGGCGGCGAACGAGGCGAGCGCCACAGGCGGGGTGATGGCGGAGATCACCGCGTAATAGAAGATGAAGAGATGGGCGGTCAGCGGCTCGACCCCCATCTGCGCCAGGCCCGGGGCGACGACGGAGGCGGCGACGGCGTAAGCAGCCGTGGTCGGCATGCCCATGCCAAGAATCAGGGCGATGAGCATGGCGAAGATCAGGGCGAGAAACTTGCTCTGGCCGGCGATTCCCAGGACCAGATTGGAAAAGCGGCCGCCCAGCCCGGTGAGCGCGATGACCCCGACGATAATCCCGGCACAGGCGCAGATGGCCACGAGCTGCACCGCCTCGCGGGCCGACATCGCCAGGGTGTCGACGATGGCTTTCGGGCCCATGGCGTGCTCGCGGCCCGACAGCCAGCTGGCGATGACCGCGGCGATGATTCCAACGGAGCCGGCACGGAACACCGAGTAGCCCATCAGCAGCATGACGATGAGCATGACCAGCGGCACCAGGAGATACCAGCGCCGGAAGACCGAGCCGATCGATGGCAGCTCGTTGCGCGGAATTCCTTCCAGGTTGTTCTTGCGGGCATGCAGGTCGCAGTGGACGTAGCAGGCAATATAGAAAAGCAGCGTCGGGATGATCGCCGCCACGGCGATGTCCGTGTAGGGAATGCCGAGGATCTCGGCCATGATGAAGGCGCCCGCCCCCATGATCGGCGGCGTGATCTGGCCGCCGGTGGACGATGTCGCCTCGATCGCCGCGGCAGTCTGCCGGTCGTAGCCGACGCGCCGCATCATCGGGATAGTGATCATGCCCGAGGCGACGACGTTGCCCACGGCGCTGCCGCTGATCGTGCCAAACAGGATACCGGAGACGACGGCGACCTTCGCCGGCCCGCCGCGCGCCCAGCCGACCAACGCAATCGCCAAGTCGTTGAAGAATTCGCCGGCTTTCGAGGCCTGCAGAAAGCAGGCGAAGGCGATGAACAGGATGATATAGGTCGAGGACACATCCAGCGTGATGCCGTGGATGCCCTGCATCGAATAGATGTAGCTGAAAAAGACATCGGCGGTGATGCCGCTGTGGCGCAGCACGCCCGGCATCCACGGGCCGACGAAGGAATAGGCGATGAAGATCAGCGACAGGATGGGCAGGGCGGCACCGGCCGAGCGCCGCGTCAGCTCGAGAACCAGCAGCGTCCCGGCGGCCCCGACCACCAGATCCCACTGGGTCGGCAGCACGCCGGCGCGGAACAGCAGGTCGTCGAGGTTGATGGCGATGTAGAACATGATGCCGACACTGGCGGCCATCATCAGCAGATCGTACCAGGGGATGGTGTCGAGCGAATCGCCGCGCCGGGCGGCATACATGGCGAAACCGATGACCGAGCCGATGCAGAGATGGATAGTGCGGAACACCCAGGGATCGATCGGGTGAAGGTTCAGCACGACCAGGTGGAACAGGATATAGGCGGCACCGAGCCAGTAGGCGAACTGACCCATGAAGCCCGAGAGCGAGCGCGTGCGCCCGCCGAACTCGGCCTCCATCGCCTTGTCGACCGCATCCGCGGCCAAGGCATCGCCGGGAGCCGCCGCCGCGGCCGTCTGTTTCATGTCTGCCATCGCCGCCCCCGTCCTCGCCGGTCCGGGCCCCCTTTATGCGCTACGCGCCGCGTCGGTTTTCCTCCGCCGCGGCGCGCAGTGTCGTCAACCCGGCCGGCTCTCGCCGCCGGCAGTGCTTGTCAGCCCTTGAGCTTCGGGTCGATCTTGAAGCCCTTCTCCTCGAAGTACCTCACCGCGCCGGGATGGAATGGCAGGAACGTGTTCTTGTCGACGTTCTGCGGCAGCGTCTCCTTGGCGGCCGCGTGGCCCTGGACCATGCGCGGATTGTTCTCCATCACCGCCTTGACGATGCCATAGACCAGGTCGGCCGGCAGATCCTTGTGGGCGATGGCGAAGTTGTAGACGCCGAGCGTCTTCTGGTCCTCGGTCAAAGTCTTGTAGGTACCCTTCGGAATCGTCGATTCCGAGAGCTCCGGCATCTTCTGGCGCAGGGTGGCGATTTCCTGCGGTGAGAAGGTGAAGAAGGTGACCGCGTTCGACGCCTCAGCCTCGGAGAAGGCCGGGAACGGCAGGCCGGCCGCGAAGCCGAAGGTGTCGATCAGACCGTCGCCGAGCTGCGAGGTCATGTCGCTGCCGCCGCCGTTGCGGATGGCCGAGACCTTGATGCCAAGCGCCTCCATCATCTGCGGGATGTAGGTCCCGGGCGTGCCGGCGCGCGGCCCGACGCCGAGATTCTTGCCGGCGAGCTGCGAGGCCGACTTGATGCCGCTCTTTTGCAGCGCCACGAAATGGAACATCGTGTCGTACATGGGGAAGATGGCACGGATGTCGTTGAACTTGCGTCCCTGCGTCCATGAGCCCGTGCCGTTCCAGCCCTGCAGCGCGATGCCCATCGTAGTCATGCCGAGCTCGACCTGCTTGCCGTGCACCAGGATGACGTTGTGATTCGGGCCGTCGGTCTGCCGGGTGCTGATCGGCACCTTGATCGCATCGGCCGCGAGGTTAGCCCAGACCTGACCGTAGACAGCGAACACGCCGCCGATCGAAGCCGTGCCCATGGTCATCGATTTCGGCCAGTTGGCCGGTTGCGCCTCGACCGGCGCTGTGGCCGACAGACCAATGACGGTAGCAATAGCGGCCAGTTTCGCGATGCGCAGTTTCATCGTGGTGTCCTCCTCCCGTGTCGGAAAAGCCCGTCCCGATTTACAGGATCGACGCTTGCTTCCCACCCTACCCAGCGATGGCGGCCTTGTCTACGCGAACCGCGCCTTGTCTGGCCTCTCTGTGGTTCCTAAGATTGCCTCTTCTTACAGCAGGTTACCTACTTCGGGAGGAGAGCGATGGATCTCGGTATTGCCGGCAGGACCGCAATCGTTTGCGCCGCATCGAAGGGCCTGGGCAAGGCCACGGCAATGTCGCTGGCGAAGAACGGCGTCAACCTGGTGATCAACGCACGCACCAAGGACGCGCTCGAGGCGGCGGCGGCCGAGATGCGCAAGACCGGCGTCGCGGTCGCGGCCGTCGCCGCCGACGTGACCACCGATGCCGGGCGCGAGGCGCTGCTCTGGGCCTGCCCGAACCCAGATATCCTGATCAATAACGCCGGCGGCCCGCCGCCCGGCGATTTTCGCGACTGGGGGCGCGAGCACTGGCTGGCCGCGGTCGAGGCCAACATGCTGACTCCGATCCTGCTGACCAAGGCGGTGATTGACGGCATGGTGGCGCGGAAGTTCGGCCGGGTGGTCAACATCACCTCCGGCGCGGTCAAGGCCCCGATCGACGTGCTCGGCCTGTCGAACGGCGCACGCAGCGGCCTCACCGGCTTCATTGCCGGTCTCGCCCGCAACCCGGCTATCGCTGCCGCCAACGTCACTGTCAACAACGTGCTGCCGGGCGCCTTCGACACCGACCGCTTCCGCGGCGTCATCGCCAACCAGGCGAAGAAGACCGGCAAGTCCCCGGATGCGCTGTTCGCCGAGCGCATGAAGACTGTCCCCGCCGGCCGGCCCGGTCTGCCCGACGAGTTCGGTGAGCTCTGCGCCTTCGTCTGCAGCGCCCAAGCCGGCTACCTTACCGGCCAGAACCTGCTGATCGACGGCGGCGCCTATCCGGGGACGTTCTAGGAGCTAGTGGTACCGATCTGACAGTTGAGTCCGACGACCAACGAGTCCCATCAACGGGTTAGCCTGCTGGTTCCTGGCACCAAGCGTTAGACTCGATCCACTAGCGAGGCTCTTTTTCGAAGATGACGATCTCGTCCGGCCGCGAGTAGTTGAGAATCAGCCGGGCGCGCTCGTCGAGCAGGTCGGGATCGAGATTGTTGGCGCGCAGCAGGCGCACTCGCCGCTCCATCGCCTGGCGCTCGTCCTTGAGCTCGTCGTATTGCTGTCTGGCGTCGGCGATGCGCTCCGTCAGGCGCACGAACGCGGTTAGCCCGCGGTCGCCCTCAACCGAGTGATAGGCAAAGTAGCCGACGATACAGAAGCCCAGGACGGGCCCCACAACATCAGCCGCCCGCCGCTTTATTTCGCGCCAGATAGCCATCCGGCCGAGCGAATCACGGCGCGACTCGGGGCGTCAACCCCCGAGTCGGGGTAGCGGGGCCAAGTGATTCATATGATTCGCGAAAAAGTTTAGGGCGGCGCTGCGAGTCGCCGCCCTAACCTATTATACCAACGGACTGAAGTAATGACTCGGGCGGGCGATTCACAGAGGTGTGCGGTTGTGATTCCCTGAGGCGGCCGATTCGCAATCGAGTCGCTGAGGGGGTGATCATGGCGTTGGCGGTAACGCGGGCGGACTTAACGGCCGACGATTTGCGCCAAGAGGCGCGACGGGCGAAAGACAGCGATCAAGCGCGCCGGCTACTGGCGCTGGCGCTGGTTGTGGAAGGACATCCGCGTGGGGAGGCAGCGCGCCATGCGGGGATGGATCGCCAAACGCTGCGGGACTGGGTGATCCGCTACAACGAGGAAGGGATAGAAGGCCTGCGGGATCGACCGCGGTCCGGCCGGCCGCCGCAGTTGGGCGCGGCGCAACTCGCCGAGCTGGCGCGGCTGGTCGTCGAAGGTCCGAACGTCGCCGTGCATCGGGTGGTGCGCTGGCGGTGCGTTGACCTGCAGGCGGAGATCAAGGTGCGGTTCGGTATCGAGGTCTCCGAGCGTCACGTCGGCCGGATTCTCAAACGCCTCAAGTTCACTCGGCTGTCGGTACGGCCGCGCCATCCGCACGCCGATGAAGCCGCCCAGGAGGCCTTTAAAAAAACTTCAGCGCCTTGGTGACAGCGGCCCTGCCCGCCGCGGCGCACGGCAAGCCGATCGAGATCTGGTTCCAGGATGAGGCCCGCATCGGCCAAAAGGGCACGCTGACCCGTCTCTGGGCGCGCATCGGCTCCCGACCACGCGCCCCACGCGACAGCCGCTACGAATGGGCCTACCTCTTTGGCGCCGTCTGCCCCGAACGGGCCACCGGCGTCGCCCTGGTGATGCCCTATGCCAACAGCGAGGCGATGAACTTGCATCTGCTGGAGATCGGCCGCGCCGTCGCCCCAGGCGCCCATGCCGTCCTCGTGCTTGATGGTGCCGGCTGGCACACCAGCCAAGCGCTCACGCCGCCGGACAACATTACGCCGCTCTGTCTGCCGCCCTACTCGCCAGAGCTCAATCCGGTCGAGAATGTCTGGGAGTACCTGCGCAAGAACAACCTCGCCTTGCGCGTCTATGATAACTACGACGCCATTGTCGACGCCTGTTGCGCGGCCTGGACCGACCTCATCGCGGTGCCCGCCAGGCTCGCCTCCATAACGCGCCGTGCCTGGGCTTACCTGTCATGACTTCTGTCGGTTGGTATGAGACACCCACTCCCACAAACACAAAACCCCGCAGTGGGTGCGGGGTTGCGGTGCGTGCAGGTGTGCGGCGGACTATACGCTGACGTCGATGCTGGCGCCGCGCTCGTCGCCCTCGGCGGCGTGCTGGCGGCGGTGGGCGCCGCGCACGTCGGTGGACGTCTCGCCGTCCTTCTCGCGGGGGTCGTTGGTACTCGAGGCCTGTCGCGGGCCATTGGCCTGGCGCAGGTCAGCCGTGTTCTTTGCCGCCAGCGGCGAGGCTGGGATCGCGGCTTCGCGAGGATCGGTGACCGGACGCACGCCCAGCGTGTCGCGATTGGCGACAGACGGCAGAACGACAGAACGCCCGAACGCGTTGTAAGCTAACAGGCCCACGGGTCTTTTTGAGCCTTTCTGGCTCGAGAGTTAAGCTCATGTCACACCGGCAAGTCTTGCCGGGTCTACTGAATTCGGACGGCGCTCCGAAAGCGAGGTATGAATCTAAGCTATTGGTATAAAACACACATTTATCACGTTAGGAACTCAGATCGCGGCAAGACCGCAAGCTCCGGTAGAAAGCGACCTGTCATGATTAGCCCTTCCGCCCCCCGCCGATACGGGCGCAGTGCCGCCATCGCCCTGCTGGCGTTCAGCCTCCTGTCGACCGGCACAGGCTGCTCGACCAACCCGGCGACCGGCCGCTCCAGCTTCACCGGCTTCATGTCGTCCGAGGAGGAGAAGAAGGTCGGGCGCGACGAGCATCCGAAGATCCTGCGCGAGTTCGGCGGGGAATATGCCGACCCGAAGGTACGCCAGTACGTCCAGCAGCTCGGCGAGCGGCTGGCCAAGAACTCGGAGATGGCGGACCTCAAGTTCACCTTCACGGTACTCAACAGCGACATCGTCAATGCCTTCGCGCTGCCCGGCGGCTACGTCTATGTGACGCGCGGCCTGATGGCGCTGGCCTCGACCGAGGCCGAGCTGGCCGGCGTCATCGGCCACGAGATCGGCCACGTCACGGCCCGCCACACGGCGCAGCGCTACAGCGCCGCTGTCGCTTCGCAAGGGGCGGTCACCGTGGGTGCGCTGATCCTCGGCGTTCTCACCGGCAGCGGTCAGGTGGCCCAAGCCGCCGGCGATCTCGGCAGCAGCATCGCGGGCACGGCGCTCGCAAGCTACTCCCGCGACCAGGAGTTCGAGGCGGACATGCTCGGCGTGCGCTATCTCGACCGCACAGGTTTCGACGACAACGCCATGGCCGGCTTCCTCGGCAAGATGCAGGAGGAGAGCCGGCTGACCGCCCAGATCGCCGGCCGCGGCGACGCGGACGAGTTCAGCATCATGCAGAGCCACCCGCGCACCGCGGATCGTGTGAGGCAGGCGACGGAGGAGGCGCGCAAGCAGGGCGCCGCCAATCCCCAGGCGCGGATCGGCCGCGACGAGTATCTCGACTTGCTCGAGGGCATGAGTTGGAGTGGTGACCGCGAAAGCGGCTGGGCGCTCAATCGCCAGTTCATCCACCCGGGCCTGCGCCTCCGCTTTGAAGTGCCGGCGGGGTTCCGCATGATGAACAGCGAGCGCAACGTGATGGCGCTCGGCCCGAACAATGCCCGCATTGTCTTCGATCAGGCGCCGCGCACGCGGGAGGGCCGCAACTCGGCGGAAGGCCTGCTCCCGGCGAATTATCTGCGCGAGGTCTGGGGCCGGAATTCGAGCCTCTCCCAGATCGAGAGCATTACCATCAACGGTATGCCGGCAGCCACGGCCGCGGCGCGGTTGCAGACCAAGGGTGGCACGCTCGACGCCCGCCTCGTGGCGATCCGGTTCGACGAGCGGACGATGTTCCGTTTCCTCTTCCTCAGTCAGCAGGCGCAGACGGGGTCGCTCAACGAGCCGTACCGCCGCACGACATACTCGTTCACCAAGCTGTCCGACCGCGAGGCGCAGGCGGCTCAACCGCCGCGTATCCGCACCGTACGGGTCGCAGCCGGCGATACGGCGGAAAGCCTGGCCCGGCGCATGCCTTTCGAGGAGTTCGGGCCGCAGCGTTTCCGGGTGATCAACGGCCTGACGGCCGGTCAGCAGCCGCGAGTGGGCGATCGGGTGAAGATCATCACCGCCGAATAGGCATCAGGAATCGGCGAGCCGCAGCCCCGAGAACTGCCAGCGCGCCGAGGGCGGGAAGAAGTTGCGATAAGTGGCGCGGATATGCGAGCGCGGCGTGGCGCAGGAGCCGCCGCGCAGCACCATCTGGTTGGCCATGAACTTGCCGTTGTATTCGCCGAGCGCACCCGGCGCCGCCTGGAACCCGGGGTAGGGCGTATAGGGACTCTGCGTCCATTCCCAAACGTCGCCGAACATTTGTCGCAGACCTTCTCTCCCACCGGCTGGGCGGGGATGCGGGGCTTCCGTATCGAGCAGGTTCCCGTCGACCGCGACACTCGTCGCGGCCAGCTCCCATTCGGTCTCGCTCGGCAGGCGCTTGCCGGCCCAGCGCGCGAAGGCGTCGGCTTCGTAGTAGCTGACATGGCTGACCGGCGCCTCGGGATCGAGGCGCTGCCGGCCATGCAACGTGAACTCTTCCCAGCCGCCATCGGCCAGGTGCCAATAGAGAGGTGCCTGCCATTTCTCAGCCTGCACCGTGGACCATCCGTCGGACAGCCACAGCGTGGGCGTCAAATAGCCACCGTCGGCGATGAAGGCCAGCCATTCACGGTTGCTTACCGGCCGGGTGGCGAGACGGAAATCGTCGATCCAGACGCGGTGCCGCGGAGCCTCGTTGTCGAAATGGAAGCCGCACCCGCCATGGCCGATCTCATGCACGCCGCCGGAGAAGGCAACCCAGCTGGCGGTGGCCGCAGGCGATATCGAGGGCGGGTGGCGCGCCGGGACGTAGACGGGAGCCAGCGGGTTGAGCGAGAGCAGGTGCTTGATGTCGGTCAGGATCAGCTCCTGATGCTGCTGCTCATGATGGCAGCCGAGCTCGATGAGCGGCGCGGCCTCTGCGTCGGCGCCGGTTTCCATCAGCCGGTTCATGGCTGCGTCGACGTGCTGGCGGTAGCGCTGGATCTCACCCAGCGAGGGGCGCGTCAGGAGGCCACGGTCGGGTCGCGGGTAGCGTTCGCCCAGCGCTTCGTAATAGGAGTTGAACAGGAAGTGGTAGTGAGGATCGAAGGGCTTATAGCCGTTGGCGAACCGCGCCAGCACGAACGCCTCGAAGAACCAGGTGGTGTGGGCCTGATGCCACTTGGCGGGGCTGGCCAGCAGCATCGACTGCACCTGCTGGTCCTCGGCGCTGAGCGGGGCGGTGAGTGCGGCCGTCGTCTGGCGGACGGTTTGGAACAGCGCGTGGAGCGCCGCACCGTGGCCGGCTGTCGCGGACTCGGCCGTTGAGTCAGGCATGGACACTCCACTCGCTGCTACAGACCACGCTACCTCCCCTTACAGGAGCGGCAAACAACATCCTCGTGATCAGGCGAAACCGGGTACCGCGCGGCCGAGCAGGCCGAAGGTCATGACCCCGCCGATCGCCGGCGGCGCGGTGACGGCGAACTGCCCCGGCCCGAGGTCGCGGGTCTCCAAGTCCTTCATCTCTAGCTGGCTGCGGACATAGATCTGGTCGGCAGTCTCGATCGCGTAGCCCGCCATCCATGGCAGCGTCGGCGGCTCGACGCCGAGCTTGGCGCTCACGAGTTCAGGCGGCAGGAAGATCAGTTCGCCGCGCGCCGAACGGAGCGCGCGAGCCGCGCCGTCCTTCTCGACGGGCAAGCCGGTATAGCGCGCGTAGCGCGTGGCGGCCTCGTCGGGATCGGCGACGGCGACGAACACGGCGGCCAGCCCGAAGGCCCGGTTGCGATGGTCAAGCCAGCGGCGCTGCCAGAGGAGCTCCGGCGTGTGCTGCTGCACGAACTGCACGCGGCCCTCGGGCATGGTGCCTGAGGGGACGCGCAGCACCGAGAAGCGCGCGGTCTGCTCGCCGTCCGGCGTGCCGATCGGCCGCTGGAGAGCCAGGACCGGCAGTGGTTGGAAGCCGGCGGAGTCGAGCCGTCGCCGGTCGGCCTCGGGATCGGCCGTGCCGAAGGCGACGAGGTGGACGCCGAGATAGCGGGCGATGGACTGCCGCAGCTGGTCGGCAATCGGCGTGGCGCCGGTCGGGGTCAGGATTTCGAGATAACCCCGGCGCAGCGTCACGCAACGATTGCCGGTCCCCGCCGGCGTGAGCGGTGCGTCTGGCGTCGGACGGTGACTCTGGGCCGAGAACGGCGTGACGGTGAAGCCGAAGCTCTCGAAGGCCTGCGCCGCTGCGTCGCTGTCCGGTACGAAATGCGCGATATGGTCGAGCACCAGCGTGCCGGTCCCAGGCTTCTGGCATTGCGCGATGTAGTCGTTGCGCCAGGCGGTCATGCGCTAAGCAAGCCCTACAGCTTCACCCAGGTCAACTCATGCTTGTTGTGAAACAGGTGCATGAGTTGCGAGCCGGGGATCGCGGCGAACGCACGTGCCGTTTCGTGATCGGTCTCGCCCTGGAATTTGAGGGTGCAGACGAAGCGTCGGGCACGCCCAGAATCCAGCCAGCGGCGGACGAGAGACAGGAGCCGGGTCGGATAGCAGACGACGTCCGAGCATAGCCAGTCGACCGGCTCGACCGCCGAGGGATCCAAGGCGAAGGCGCTGGCCTTCCGATACTCCAGCCGCGGGAGAGCGGCGATGCGGGGATCGAGAGGTGCCTTGTCGACCGCCAGCACCGTGGCGCCGGTCTCGTGCAGGACCCAGCTCCAGCCGCCGGGACTGGCGCCGAGGTCGAGACAGCGCTCGCCGGATTGCGGCCGCTGGCCAAGCCGGGTGAAGGTTTCCCAAAGCTTGAGATAGGCGCGATTCGGCGGGGCCTGCTTGTTCTCCGCGAACTCGACCTCGCCGTGGCGGAAGGGGCTGGAGCAGCGCGCCGCTGCGACGATGGTCTGGGGATCGAGCAGGGTCCAGGAGCCGAGGGGGGCGCTTGGCGCCGGGGCGGGAAAGACCAGCGGTTTGGGGCGCACCGCCGGCAGCTTCTCCTCGATCAGGCGTGCCCGTCGGTGGTGGGCCACGGCAAAGAGACTCCAGTTGCGCTGGATGGCACGGAGCGCCCGGGCGCCGTCACCGATCGACAGGATCGGGATGCGCACCGGGTCATGCCAGGCATTCTGCGCCCAGGCCGCCGGTCGCGGTGGGCCCTCGGCGAAGATCAGCCGGCCATGCTCGCCGACCACCGCGCCGAGTTCATTCTTGAGCTCGGTGACGTACCCATCTGCGGCGAGGTAGCCCGTCCAGCCCGTCGGTTCCGGCGACGGAGGGGCGGATGGCGGAGACGGTTCGGTCACCGGGGATGGAGTTCGGCGACCCGCAGCCCGCCATCGATGGGAAAGCCGGCGATCTCCTTGATCAGCTTGTTGACGATGGCGTGGGCGAAACTCTCGAAATCGTCGATGGCGATGAGGAATGCTCCGGTGCCACCGATAACGTTCTCGCGGTAGAAATCGTCGAGCGGCGGCTGCGGCCGCTGGGTCGCAAAGCCAGGCGTCGGGCGGTCATTCATGATCACCAGGCCGTTGATCGTGACACCGGCGGCCACGGCATCGTCGCGCGCCATGGCTGCCGGGCGGCCGCTGTTGTTAACGCCGTCGCCCGAGACGTCGATGACCCGCCGCGTGCTCTCTATGCCCCCCTGCCCGAAGAGCTTCATGGAGAAGTCGATGGCGCCGCTGATCGAGGTCCAGCCCCAGAAGCTGCGGGGTGTGTGGCGGATGGCCTCACCCAGCAGTTGGCCGCTCTCCGCATCGCTCACCACGGTCCACGGGATGATGACCTTCTGGAAATCGGCGCCGGCCCATTCGACCAGGGTCACGGCGATACGATGGTGTGGGTTCGCCTGTATGGCGCTGAGCACGGCTGGATGGGTGAAGGCATCGGCGTAGCCCGTCTTCTGCAGGTTGTATTCCTCGTCATCGACGCTGCGGGAAACATCGACCGCCAGGACCAGCTCAAGGTCTACGGTCATGGGGACCGCCAGCCCATGCGACAGGCCGGCCATGACCGTTAGAGCTGCCAGGATGCCGACCAGGATCCGCTGCATCGGGACCTCCGACGTCGACTCGTAATTGAGCAAGTATACGCCCGCCAGCCGGGGCCGGCGAGTTGCCACCCCGCGCTAGGCGGTCATCAAGACCTCGCGCAGGGCCGACCAGGACTCCGCTGTCGGTGCTGCCAGCAGCGGACCGTGATGGCGAAGGGGTGAATAGGGGACATCGGCCGGCCCTCGGCCATCGATGAAAGCCACTTCGCCGCCGGCCTCGCGGAAGATCAGGACGCCGGGGGCATGATCCCACGGCAGGGCACGCGAAAAAGAAACATAGTGGTGCCGGCCCCGGAGGAGGTCGAGATACTCGTGTCCGGCGCTGTTGACCCGGCTGAGCGGGCCGACACGGCCGCTGCGTTCAAGGATGTCATGGGCCCGGCCGCGCTCCCCGACACGGCCCGCGGCGGCGCCGCGCATGGCGCCAAGCGGCGGCGGCATCGGCCTGCGCAGGCTCTCGCGGCTCCCGTCCGCGTGACGCAGAACGCTGCCCTTGCCGAGCACCGCGATCGCCGTGTCTCCGGCCACCGGGTCGTGAATCCAGCCGGCCTGGACGATGCCACGCCAGGACATCGCCACCATCACGGCGAAACGGGCAATGGAGCGGGTGAAGTTCATCGTGCCGTCGACGGGGTCGAGGATCCACGCCGGCGCCTCGCCGGCGAGCCGGTCGAGTACCAGCGGATCTGCCGCGACGGCCTCTTCCCCGACAACGACGGAACCCGGCATCAGCTGCTGCAGCTCGCCGGTGAGTGCCCGCTCGGCCTCCGTGTCGGCGACGGTGACCAAGTTGCCCGGGCTTTTCTCCTTTACCTCGTGGCTTGCCAGCCGGCGGAAGCGCGGAAGGATGTGTTCGGCGGCGACCGCACGGATCAGGTCGTCCACCGCGTCGGGGTCGATCGAGAATGCCATGCCGCCTTATATCATGCGGATGCTGGCAGGTTTCGTGAGGACGGCGTAGGCTTGTGGCATGGCAAAACGGAGTTCCGCCCGGCGGCGTCGGAGCGTGGATGCCGAGGCGATCCTCGACGCTACCCTGGTGGAAGCAGAAGCGAGCGGCTGGGCCGGCTTGCGTCTTCATCGTGTGGCCGCAACACTGGGAATCTCCCTCGCCGAACTCTATCTGCACTACCGCGACGCCGATGCCATTGCCGAGGCCTGGCTGTCGGTGGCCGATCAGGCCATGCTCGCTGCGGCGTCAACCTCGGGACTGGCGCGTCGCCCGCCTCGCGACCGGCTCGAGCGCACGCTGCTCGCCTGGCTGGACGCGCTGGCGGATCATCGTGCGGTGACTGCGCAGATGCTGCTGGGTAAGCTCTATCCGGGTCATCCGCACCACTTAGCCGCGCTGGTCTTCCGCCTGTCGCGCACGGTCCAGTGGTGGCGCGAGGCGGCCGGCCTCGACGCACCACCGCCCCGTCGGCAGATCGAGGAGATGGCGCTCACTTCTCTGTTCGTAGCCGCGGTGACGTGCTGGGCGGCCGATCGCTCGCCCGAGCAGACGGCGACACGAGCCTTTGTGGCCCGCGCCCTCGGCGCCGCCGACGGCCTGGCTGCAAGGCTCTTCGCCAAGGCCCCGCTCAACTGAGCGCGGCGAGCTCGCGGCGATAGACGGCGAGCGCCTCTTCACCGAAACAGGCGAATATCACGCTCATGTCCGGGCTGCAGGAACCGGCCACGGTCCTGACAGCGATACGCGCCGCCCGCTCGAGCGGAAAGCGATAGACCCCGGTGCTGATGGCCGGGAACGCGAGGCTCGTCAGAGCGTGCTGGCGGGCCAGGGCAAGCGAGTTGCGGTAGCAGGAGGCCAGGAGCTCATCCTCGCCGCGTGAGCCGCCATGCCAGACCGGCCCCACCGTGTGGATCACATGGCGCGCCTTGAGATAATAGCCGCGAGTGATCCGGGCCTCGCCGGTTGGGCAGCCGCCAAGCAGCCGGCATTCGGCCAGGAGGCCGGGACCGGCGGCGCGATGGATGGCGCCGTCGACGCCACCTCCGCCGAGCAGGGTCTCGTTGGCGGCGTTGACGATGGCGTCGACGTCGAGCCGCGTGATGTCGGTTGCGATTGCGCTGAGGCCGGGCGTCGCCATGCCGGCTCTATTCGACGCGGAAGCTCCGCGGACGTATGGTCTGACCCAGACTCTCGACCAGTACCGGCACCATCAGGGCAAACGTCGTCGTCTCGTCGCCCGAGGTGGCGTCGTAGCTGGTCTGCCCCTGCCACAGACGCTGCCCGTTGCGCCGGTCGTCGAGCGTTGCCCGCAGAACATAACGCACGCTGCTGCCACCGATCTCGCCACTGCGCCGGCCGGTCAACACGCTGTCCTGGGTCGACGACCAGAAGTTGAGGCGCACACGCGACTCATGATTGCGTGCCTGCAGCTGGCCCAAGGTGGGGCCGCTATCCGGCACGGCAATGCTCTCGACCTCGGTCTCGAAATTCAGGGTCAGGGATGCACTCCCTTCTGCCAGCTTCACTCCGCGCTGGCTGAGTGCCTCCGTGAACTTGCTCTTGAGTCGCTGGTTGGCGGCGTTGTTGTCCCACGGGCGGACGGCGATCGACAGGTCGGCGGGCAGCGGCGCGTAGGAGGCGGCGTGCGCGCGCCCAGGGAGCGCCCCCTCGGGATTCTGGGCGAAGCTCGGCGACAGACCTGCCGCCGCCACAATGGACACAGAAATAGCCAGTAATTTCAATATCATATAGCGCCACTCCCGAATGCCCGAAGTATATACCGCGCCGCTCAAGCCGGCATGTTGATTCTGCGCCGGAGGCCGCACAGAGAGTCTCGATGAGGCGGGGGCGGCATTGACGGTTCCCTGCGAGGTTCCTATCGTACTCACAGCCCTAAAGGATTGGGCAGGAGCCCTGTTTTTCCGGCATGAACCCGTCCGATCTCGAGCGGAACGCGCGCAAGGCGAGTGCGCTGCTGAAGGCCATGGCCAACGACCGGCGCCTGCTGATCCTGTGCTTTCTGGCGCAGGGCGAAAAATCGGTTAGCGAGCTCGAAACCCTGATCAGCCTCAGCCAGTCCGCGCTCTCCCAGCATCTTGCCCGGCTGCGACGCGACGGGCTGGTGACCACCCGCCGCGCGGCCCAGACAATCTACTACTCGCTGGCCGGCCGCGAGGCCGGCGCGATCATGGAGACGCTCTATTCGCTCTTCTGCGAGCCCGTGAAGGCGCCGCTGCCGCCCTCGGAGCAGTCTGAACCCATCGGCGCCTGACCTGTCCGCTCACTCCGCCGGTGCGCTGCTAGCCGCCGCCGGGCGCTCGTCCTGCATCTGCGCCAGCTTCTTGGCGATCGTGTTGATCGGCTTGGTGTAGTGCGCCAGGAGCAGGTAGAGGCAGGGGATGACGACCAGTGTCATCACCGTAGCCAGCGCCACGCCGCCGATGATCACCCAGCCGATCGCTTCGCGGCTCTCCGCCCCGGCGCCAGCGGCCACGGCCAGCGGCACCGCGCCGCAGATGGTGGCGATCGAGGTCATCAGGATCGGACGCAACCGGACCACCGACGCCTCGAGTACGGCGTCGTGGATGCTCATGCCTTCGTCACGCAGCTGGTTGGCGAACTCCACGATCAGGATGCCGTTCTTGGCCATCAGGCCGACGAGCAGGATCATGCCGATCTGGCTGTAAACGTTGAGCGAGATGCCGGTCAGCCACAGCGCCAGCAGGCCGCCGGTGATGGCCAGCGGCACCGCCAGCATGATGATCAGCGGGTGGATCCAGCTCTCGAACTGGGCGGCCAGCACCAGGAAGACGACGAGCAGGGCCAGGCCAAAGGTGACATAGAGACTCTTCGACGATTCCTTGAACTCGCGGCTCTGGCCCTCGTAGGAGATGCGGACCTCAGGCGGCAGCAGCTCCTTCGCGTACCGATCCATGACATCGAGGGCCTCGGCCAGGGTGAAGCCCGGTGCCGGCGTCGCAGTCAACGTGATCGAGCGCAAGCGGTCGACGCGCGTCAGGTCTTGCGGACCTGCCGCTTCGCGGAAGGAGACCAGATTGGAGAGCGGAATGAGCTGCTGCGTGGTGGCCGAGCGCACGAAGATGTTCGTCAGGTCGTGCGGCCGCGAACGGTCCTCGGCGCGCGCCTGGAGCAGCACCTTGTACTCCTCGCCGCGGTCGACATACTGCGTGACCTCGCGCGAGCCGAACATGGTCTCTAGCGTGCGGGCGATGGTATCGACCGGCACGCCGAGATCGGCAGCGCGCAGCCGGTCTATGCCCACGCGGATCTCCGGCTTGTTCTCGCGGTGGTTCGAATCCGGATTCAGGAAGCGGCCGTCCCGGCGCATCTGTTCCAGCATGCGATTGCGCCAGTCACGCAGCGTCTCGTAATCAGTGCCGCCGATGACGTACTGGATGGGCACCTGGATGCCGCGCAGGCCGAGCGACGCCGGATTGGTGGCCGTGGCGCGCACGCCGGGGATGGCGAGGACCTTGGGGAACAGTTCGCGCTGAATCGCCTGTTGCTTCTTGGTGCGTTCATTCCAGTGCTTGAGCCGCAGCGAGATGGTCGCGGTGTTGACCGGTGCCGGGCGTTGCCAGCCCGGGGCGATATTGGCCATGATCGCATCCGCCTGGCCGCCCTCGATGTAGTGGCTGAGAAGACCCTCGATGCGTTTCACGTGCTCGCGCGTATAGTCGAGGCTCGCCCCTTCCGGTGCCACGACCTGGACGAATACCGCGCCACGGTCCTCGACCGGCGCGAACTCTTTGGGCAAGGAGACGAACAGCCCGTACATCAGGAACAGCGGCGCGACGAAGCCAAGCGCCAGCACCAAGATCGGCGCGTTCAGCGCGCGACCGAGGATGGCATGGTAGCCGCGATTCATTCCCTGGAAGAAGCGCTCGGTGACACGCACCAGCCAGCCCTCGCCGTCGTGATGGCTGAGCAGCTTCGAGCACAACATCGGCGTGAGGGTCAGGGCGATCAGGCCGGAGAAGATGACCGCGCTGGCGAGTGCGATGCCGAACTCGGTGAACAGCCGCCCGGTGTTACCCTCCATGAAGGAGAGCGGCACGAACACCGCCACCAGCGTCAGCGTCGTGGCGATGACGGCGAAGGCGATCTGCCGGGCGCCCAGGAGGGAGGCCAGCAGGGGCGGCTCGCCGAGTTCGATGCGCCGGTGCACGTTCTCGAGCACAACGATCGCATCGTCGACCACGATGCCGATCGCCAGCACGTAGGCGAGCAGGGTGAGCACGTTGATCGAGAAGCCGAGTGCCGCCATCACAGTGAACGAGGCGATGATCGACACCGGAATGGCGATCGACGGAATCAGGGTCGCGCGGATCGAGCGCAGGAAGATGAAGATCACGCCGACGACCAGCAGCATGCCGATGCCGAAGGCGTGATAGACCTCGTTCTGCGATTGGCGGATGAACAGCGCTTCGTCGTAGATGATCGTGTAGCGCAGGCCCTCGGGGAATGACGGGGCCAGGCTGATCAGCTCCGCCTTGACGCCGTCGGCCACGTCCAGCGTATTGGCGGTGGATTGGCGCACGATGCCGAGGCCGATCGAGGTGCGGCCGGTGGCGCGCATCTCGCTGCGCTCGTCTTCGGGTGCGACCTCGACCTTTGCCACTTCGCCCATGCGGATCGGGTAACCACCGCGAATCGCCACCACGATGGCCGAGAACTCCTCGGGCGTCTTCAGGCGGGAATCGGTCTTGACGGTGAACTCGCGCGCCGTGCTCTCCAGGCGCCCGCCGGGCAGCTCGACGTTCTGCCGCTTGATGGCGGTCTCGACGTCGTCGGCGGTCAAATTGCGCGCCGCCAGGGCCTGGCGGTCCAGCCAGATGCGCATCGAGTAGCGGCGGTCACCGCCCACATTGACCGCCGCGACACCCGGCACGATGGCCAGGCGGTCGACGAGGTTCCTTCGCGCATAGTCGGTGAGCTGCATCTGGTTCATCGTGTCGCTGTTGAGCGAGAACCAGAGGATCGGGAAGGCGTCGGAATCGACCTTGTTGATGATCGGCAGGTCGGCGCCATCGGGCAGACGTGCCAGGATGCGGCCGATGCGGTCACGCACATCGGCGGCGGCGGCGTCGATGTTGCGGGACAGGCGGAACTCGATGACCACCTGGCTGCGCTCCTCGCGGCTGATCGAGGTGATGCGCCTAACGCCCTCGATGCCGGAGATGGCGCGCTCGACAGCCTCGGTGATGCGGCTTTCGACCACCTCGTTGCTGGCGCCCTTGTAGACGGTTGCCACCGAGACGATCGGCCTATCGATCTGCGGATATTCGCGCACCGGCAATTTCGTGTAGGCCGCGAACCCGAGCACCACCAGCATCAGGCTGATGACGGTGGCGAAGACCGGGCGTTTGATCGAGACGTTGGAGAGAACCATGGAGACTCCTGCGGCGCCGGAGGTCTGGCGATTGGAACTTAACTGGTTGGGCGGAGCGGCTGCGGGGCAACGGTCTGCCCGTGACGGACCCTCTGGATGCCGCGGGCGACAACGGTCTCGCCTGCCTTGACGCCGTCGATGACCTCGACCTCGCCGGACAGGCGCTGATTGAGCCTGATGTCGCGCCGCTCCACGCGGTTGTCGCGCACCACGAAGACGTAGTGCTTGGCGCCCTCGGCCACGACCGCCTCATCCGGTACGATGATCGCCTCACGGCGATCGAGGACGATCTCGACGGAGAGGAAAAGGCCGGGCTTGAGCTGCTCGTCGGGATTGTCGAAGAGCGCGTTGACCTTGACCGAGCGCGTGGCCGGATCGATGCGGGTATCTATCGCCGTGACCTTGCCGGTGAACGTCCGGCCGACATAGGCGGAGCTGCGCGCCGCCACTTCCAGATCGGGGCGCAGACGGCCGAGGAAGATCTCAGGAACGTTGAACTCGACCTTGATCTTCGAGATGTCGTCGAGGGTAGTGATCATAGCGCCCGGCTGGACCAGGGCACCGATGCTGACCTGGCGCAGGCCGACGCGGCCGGCGAAGGGTGCCGTCAGGCGCACGTCGTCGAGCCGTGCGTCGACCGAACGGATGCGCGCTTCCGCGCTCCGCACCCGGCCTTCCAGGGCGCGCGACTGCGCCTCCAGCTGATCGAGGCGGGCCTCGGTGACGTTGCCGGTGGTGCGCAGCTGCTTGGCGCGTTCGAGCTGCTGACGGACCTCGTCGCGGGCGGCACGCGCCGACTCGACTTCCGCCCGCGCCTGATCGAGATCGGCGCGGCGTTCCTTGTTCTCCAGCTCGATGAGAACCTGGTCCTTGCGGACCTTCTGGCCCTCCTCGAAGCCGATGATGGCGATGTTGCCGGTCTGCTTGGCGGTGATGACGACCGACTCGTTGGCCCGCGCCGTGCCGACCGACTCGGTCTGCTCGATGACCGTGCCCGTGCGGACCACGGTGGTCTCTACCGGGACCGGCGCGCCGCCGCCCCGGGCGGCCGGCGTGGCGGCCGCGGTCGAGGCCTGCCGGTCCTTGTAGACATACCAGCCGCCGCCGCCGATCCCCACCAGGGCGGCGACGACGATCACCTGCGTCACGATGCGCATAAAAAGCGTTTCCCTGTACCGGCGCCCCCGGCCTCACGGCCGTTTGTTTACACGCACAAGCCGGGCCAAATCCTGCGCTACAATATTAGCCTTTGGCCATCGCGCGGGAAAGGCCCGAGAGCCCCCTAAGTTGTTGATTAACACGCGCTTGGCGGTGTTATTCCACGGGTTATGGGTGGCGAAAATCGCTCGCCCGGTGGTATAGAGCCTCGCCGACCGCTAAGGGGAGAAAAACCGTGGCTTTTTGTCGACTTGCC
>Ga0194131_10003633_pt1 | contig 24057 bp, 21 predicted proteins | sample TA2KigO120mmetaG_FD_148631 | JGI IMG/M metagenome (GOLD analysis project Ga0194131, IMG submission 148631) | Freshwater microbial communities from Lake Tanganyika, Tanzania - TA2015053 Kigoma Offshore 120m | ecosystem: Environmental > Aquatic > Freshwater > Lake | place: Tanzania: Lake... | reverse complement strand
CAGCTCGCACCCGTACATCAAGGGTCGAGTACCTTCCTTGGTTACTGCTTTCCATAACCGCAAACTAGACAATAGACAGGCTCTATGTGTCAATAGAGATGTTGCAGATTTATTGCGACGGGCCATACAAGCCGCAAGCCCGGCTCCTTTCTTTTATCGCAGAAAGCGGTCCAGCACATTCCGCGTGATCAGTGACGTCGGCTCGTCGCACAGGAGCGCGGCGGGATAGGTGATGGAGCCGGCGGAAAAGACGGCGCCGCCTCCCGGCGTGTCGAAGTAGACCATGTGAGCGCCTCCCTCGTCCGGATTGAGGCCGCGCGCCAGTAGCTGCACGTTCTTGGGCGAACTGGCGCTGATCTTGTCGGTTTCATGTCCCGAAGCCCCATGGCCATAACGCTCGTGCAGCGTGCGCGTGCCGAACAGGTCGCCCTTCTTCAGCCAGGTACCGGCGAAGATCCAGTGGTCCGGCTCGACGACTTCGTAGGGAGCGACCGTCATGGCGCCGGGATCCGTGTAGACGACACCGAGCAGATTGGCCTCGGATTCGACCTGGGCATGGAAACGGCTTTCGCAGCCGGCCGGCCACGGGTTGACGCAGATCATGCGCGTGCCGTCGTCGGAATAATCGACCTTGCAGTTGAGCCCGTTGCCTCCCAGGTACATGAGCCTGCCGCCGCGCTCGAAGACCCATGCCTTCAGCCGTCGATACATCGCCTCGGACCAGTATTCCGGATGCGTGCTGACGATGAGCACTCGATGACGATCCAGGTCGAGCGTGCCGTCGTGCAGATGATAGTCGGCATACAGGTCGTATGCGTGTCCTTTCTGCTCGAGCCAGCCGAACAGCCGCCATTCCGTGGGGGCGAGATGACATGCCTGCCGGCCCTCGATCGGGTCGGTGCACTCCACGTCGGCCGGAACGTGGTTGTACGGCTCCGGGCGATCGAACGACAGCGGCGCGAACACCGGGGCGCTCTTCCATTCGCCGTAATCGGAAAGCCTGTAGCGCGGCAGGTCGCTCTTCGAGTTGACGATGGGACGGTCGATCATGCGCGCGGCCATGATGTAGTTGCTGCGGCCGCCAAAGGCGTTGTAGGCGTTCCAGGTATTGGTGGAGGCGAGCACGGCGATGCTAGCCCGCGGCTTCGCCGGCGCCACCACCACCGGGAACGAGTAGAACGCTCCCGATTCGCCACGCATGTGGAAGTAATACAGCCCGCTGCGCTCGGGAGCGTCGATGGCGTGCTTGTGCTGCCCGAATCCGGCGTCCCAGCTCACGCCGGTCTCGACGAAATGGCCATCGGGCACGGTCTGCATGATCGCCCGGGGTCCGTGGTTGTCGTACCAGCCGACGTTGCGGATGAACTCCTTGCGGATTCCATAGCGCCACAGGCCGACCTTGACCGGCTCGACCGCATGCAGCCGGAACTCGACGCGCTCGCCGGCACGACACCATTTCGGCCAGGCGTAGCCGAGCAGCCGATCCGCCAGCAAGCGAAACTGCACCGGCTTGCCCGTCTGCACCTCGACCCGGACGCGCTTGGAGCCGAAGCCGCGACGCGCGAGGCAAACCTCGTAGCTCCCCGGCGCCAGAGGGGCATGCACCGCTCCGGAAGCCGACGATCTGGCCAGCACGGGATCCCCCGTGGCGCCCTGAAACTCCAGTTCCACGCCGGGCAGCGCGGCATAGTATTCGTCGCTGACGTAACCGATGAGCATGCGTGTCCCCCCTCGCCCAGTAGAAGTTGTCGAGCACCGCTGTCAATATATGTTGCCAGCATGCGTAATCACGATAGCGCGGCCGGATAGGCGTCCGCATTTTCTACGTTTCGAGTCGGTAGTTCAGAAGCAGCGGAGTATCGCTTGCGTGCCGCGCGAGCAGTCTAGCCCTCGCCGCGCACTTCAGCGAACGCCTTCGCCGCTCGCTCCAGTTGCTCGGCGGTATGCGCCGCCGAAAGCTGGATGCGGATCCGCGCCTGCCCTTGTGGCACAACCGGGAAGCTGAAGCCGATGACGTAGATGCCCTTCTGCAGGAGTCGATCGGCCATGCGCGTCGCCAGGGCGGCGTCGCCGAGCATCACCGGCAGGATGGGATGCTGCCCCGGCTTGAGCGTGAAGCCGGCGCCTTCCAGCGCCGCACGCAAGGTGCGCGCGTTGCCGTGCAACCGCTCGCGCAGGTCGCCGCCGCCCGCAATCAGTTCGAGCGCCTTGAGTGCGGCCATGATGATGGGTGGCGGCAGGGCGTTCGAGAACAGGTATGGCCGGGAGCGTTGCCGCAGGTAGTCGATGAGTTCCTTGCCGCCGCAGGTGAAACCGCCGGCCGCGCCGCCCAGGGCCTTGCCCAGAGTGCTGGTGATGATGTCGATACGGCCAAGGACGCCGTGCAATTCCGCCGTCCCTTTCCCGCTGGGGCCCAGGATGCCGGTCGCGTGGCTGTCGTCCACCATCACCAGTGCATCGTAACGGTCGGCCAGGTCGCAGATGTCCGGCAACGGCGCCAGGCTCCCATCCATCGAGAACACGCCGTCGGTGGCAATGAGTCGCAACCGGCTGCCGGACGCCTCCTTGAGCCCTTTTTCCAGGTCGGCCATGTCGGCATTGCGGTAGCGGTAGCGCTTCGCCTTGCACAGACGGATGCCGTCGATGATGCTGGCATGATTGAGCTCATCGCTGAGAATGGTATCGTCTTCACCGAGAATGGTCTCGAAGAGCCCACCGTTGGCGTCCCAGCAGGAGCTGTAGAGTATGGCGTCGTCCTTGCCGAGAAAGCGTGCGACGTTTGCCTCCAGCTGCTTGTGAATCTCCTGCGTGCCGCAGATGAAGCGGACGGAGGCCATGCCATAGCCCCAGCGGCGCAGGCCCTCGTGCGCCGCCTCGACGACGGCCGGATCATTGGCCAGTCCCAGGTAGTTGTTGGCGCAGAAGTTGATAACCTCCCGGCCGGCGACGCGAATCGCCGAACCCTGCGCCCCCTGGATCTGCCGCTCATTCTTGTACAGGCCGCGCGTACGCAGGTCATCGAGTTGCGGCCGCAGCAGTTCGCGAAGTTTGGTGTCGCTCATGGCATTCCTTCAGGTCGTGCGGAATCTGATGTTGTGGATGATGGCCTTGTTTAATTTACGCGCTCGCGCGACACTGTCATCGACAGGATCGAGCGAACGCGAAACGTAAACAATCGTCGGTCCGACCCTCACTAGAATAGCCCGGCGGCGCTGACGCCGCGTCATTCCAGGAGGCGGAGCATGCAGATCTTGCGCATCACCGGCGGCCGGGTCATCGACCCGGTGCAAAACATCGACCAGGTCACCGATCTCTGGATCAAGGGCGAGCACATCGCCGGCATCGGGCCGCAGCCGGGCTTGCAGGCAACGCGTACCATCGACGCCACGGGCAAGATCGTCTGTCCCGGCCTCATCGACATGCACGTGCACCTGCGCGAGCCGGGCCGCGAGGAGGACGAGACCATCGCCACCGGCACGGCCGCCGCTCTCGCCGGCGGCGTCACCTCCGTGGCCTGCATGCCCAACACCGAGCCGGCGCTCGACAGCCAGGCGGCCGCCGAGTTCGTCTATCTCCAGGCCGAGCGTGCCGGCAACGCCAATGTCTTCCCCATCGGCGCCATCACCAAGGGCCGCGAGGGCAAGGAACTCGCCGAGATCGGCGGGCTCGTCGAGGGCGGCGCGGTCGGCTTCACCGACGATGGCTCTCCCGTGGTGAGCGCCGAGATCATGCGCCGCGCCCTCGAGTATTGCCGGATGTTCGACCGCGCCGTGCTCGTCCACGCCGAGGATCTCGAACTCACCAAGGGCGGCGTCATGAACGAGGGCGTCGAGAGCATGCGCCTGGGCCTGCGCGGCATGCCGGCGGCGGCCGAGGAGATGATGATCCATCGCGACATCCAGCTCGCCGAGATCACCGGCGGCCGGCTGCACATCCTGCACGTGTCCACGGCCGGCGGCGTCGATCTCATCCGCCGCGGCAAGGCCCGCGGCGTCAAGGTCACCGGCGAGGCTTGCCCGCACCACTTCACGCTCACCGATCGCTGCCTGCGCGACTTCGACAGCAATTACAAGATGTCGCCGCCGCTGCGCACCCAGGCCGACGTGGACGCCATCATCGAGGGTCTCAAGGACAACACCCTGGACGTGATCGCCACCGACCATGCTCCGCACGCTCCGGAGAAGAAGATGCGCGAGCTGGATCAAGCTCCCAACGGCATCGTCGGCCTCGAGACGCTCCTGCCCATCTGCGTCAAGGCCCTCATCGAGCCCGGCCATCTTTCATGGCCAAGGCTCATCGAGAAGCTCACCATCCAGCCGGCCCGCGTCCTCACCATCGACCGCGGCACCCTGCAACCCGGCGTCGACGCCGACGTCACCATCATCGACCCGAACGCCGAATGGACCATCGACGCGGATAGGTTTCTATCGAAGAGCCGCAACAGCCCCTACGCCGGCTGGAAAGTACGCGGACGAGCGCATGCGGTGATCGTGGGGGGCGAGGTGAAGTTTGAGGGGTAAAGTGCCAGGCGAGGAGCGACGGTCATGACGGAAGCCGAGTGGCTAGCCTGTTCCGATCCGACGCCAATGCTTGAGTTCCTTGGCGGCACGGCAAGTGAGCGAAAATTGCGGCTCTTCGCCGTAGCCTGTTGCCGGCGTTGCTGGCTTTTTCCGGCGGTGCTGAGAAGGGCCTTGGAAGTGGTCGAGCAATACGCAGACCGCAGAGCTAGTAAGCGCCAGCTGGCCTCGGTCAGAGAACAACTCCGCGCGGCTGATACAGCCGATTTCAGTTACAAATTGGAGCTTCGGGCCGTCATCTGGTCTTCGGTACTGCTCGGAAAGTCGATTGATATTTCCAATTGGGCCAGATCTGCGGATTGGGCCGCCGAGGCTGCAGGGGAAGCGTATGTGTTTGAAACAAGCGTTCAGCCAAGTGATTCTGAGATAGAACGTGAAAGGGCCGCTGAACGCTCCGAACAGTGTCGAATCCTGAGATGCATCTGTGGTCATGCGTTCGGCCCGCTGGCAGGCGTCAGCCCTTCACTACTCGTATGGAATGACGACACGATTCCGCGGCTTGCACACTCCATCTACGATGAGCGCGCCTTCGACCGTCTGCCGATTCTCGCCGACGCCCTTGAAGCAGCGGGCTGCACGGACGCCGAAATTCTGTCCCACTGCCGCGGCCCGGGCCCGCACGTCCGCGGCTGCTGGGTCGTGGACCTGATCCTGGGCAAGGAGTGACGGCCGTTGGCATTGAAGATGGCGTGCATCGAGCGCCTGCCGGAGCTTGCTGCTAAGTTCGCGGCCGCTTCATGATGAGCACGACCGAGCCATATTGTTCACCTTCCAGGTCCTTGACTGCATGCTCGATGTCTTCCCGTTTGCCGAGTTTGCTGGTCCAGCGACCATTTTCAAGCTGCCGTGCCGCATGCTGTGGAATACCCGCATGATCGGCGAACAAGGCAATCTTTTCAGTGCCCGCCTCAAGCAGCTCATGGTCGCAAGGGACGAAGCCGAGAGTCTCGAAGGCAAGTTGAAACGCGGCCACAGTTGCTTGCCTGGCTACCGCTGCCGGCCAGTACTCCTTTTCGACATCCGCTCCCGGCCACCACCAGTTACTCGAATCGTGGGCAGCCCAGGCGATGCAATTGTATTTTGGGTCAGCCGAGCTTGTGATTTGGTAATCGCCCTTCTTCAAGCGCGGGAATAGCGCTTCCAGCGCCTGGCGAGGTTCACCATTGGTAGCCATTGTGTCTCGCCCAAGTCAACCAGGCTTCGGCCATTTTAGGAATGTTGCCGGCGGCCGAGACCGGGATGGGATTGACGCCGGTGATGGCTTGCAACGCGTGAAACCAGTGACCATGGTTTTCTTCAAGGTCACGAAGCAGCAGTGGCACAACTTCGCTGCCAAGGCGGATGATCTCTTGGTACGCAGGATGCGCGCTGGCCGCATCCATGGACGACATGTGGTCCGTGTCGCGATGCCAGCCCTCGGCCAGGCTGCGGAATCGCGCTTCCATGGACTCTGAGACCTTCTGCTTCACCGGGTTGGATATCATGGATCCTCCCTTTGGCTAGCTCATATTCAAGTTACCATGCCGCAACGAGAAAAAGCAAGCTGCAGCATGTCTTGGCCCGCTGGATGCAGTCAACGAAAGCTCCAGCCGCCAACCAAGGCTCCACCGGCGAATACTCGTAGGCGACCCTGGCAGCGTCGCCTACCAACGATGCCCCGACTTGGAAACTCAAATCCGTCGCGAGTCGTACGCCCAGTGGAGCAAGGCCTGGCGCTGCTTGCGGCGGCACTTGAAGTCCTGGCGGCGGCAGTTCTTCCGGACCTGGGCGGCGTGCCTGCGAATGGCCCGCCAGCGCTTGATCTGGCGCTCGTCGTCCTGGCAACGCCTGCCCATGTAGTAGCGGCAGTACCACTGAAACCAGCCGCGCGGATCTTCCTCGTAGAGCCAGCCCTTCTCTTTCCAGACCGAGAGCGGCTGCGACGCATTCACTCCGAAAAAGTTCAGCTCCGGGTCATGGCGCTTCGCACAGAGCTTCGCGCCCGCGAACCAGTCTTCGGGGAACTCGGCGGCGCAGTCGGTCATGTACTTGCCGCCAAAGACGCCCAGCTCGAGCATCTGCTTGGGCGTCAGCTCAGGTTGGAAGTCCGGGTGGAAGTTCCGGCCAATGGGCTCCGTCAAGTGATAGACGTAGCCCTGCTGCATCAGGTCATTCACCTCGACCCGCACGCGCTTCATCTGGCCTCTCGGTTGGCTGAACGGTTCGGCTCACCAGCGCCGGCCGACTTCAAGTTGATGGGAAGAGATCGTCCGGCGGCTTTGCTGCATGTCGCCACAGATGAAGTGTAGCGGCACGGCGCAGCGGCTGGCAAGCACTATTTGCGTCCAGTCATGGCCGTTTCGGTCACGGCAGCGTCAGGTCATTCGCGCATGGTTTCCGCGCGTGGCTCGGGCAACCAGAAGGAAAGGACAAAGCCAAGCAGATATGTCAGCAGGCCGACGGCGGCCGCGGTGTAGGCGACGCGCACGGCGTCACTGTCGCCGGGCACGAACGGCAGGCCGGAGAGAATGCTGGTGAGGGCTGCGAAGCTGGTGCCGATCATCCGGCCGCCGATGTTGTGCGCGACGCTTTCCCCCGTGCCGCGCAGGTGCACCGGGTAGACCGTGGGCAGATAGTTGCCCCAGAAGCTGAACTGGCCCACTGTCAGTAGGCCTGCCAGGAACATGCCGACATGCAGCAAGGTGATATGGTAGCCGGCCACCGCGAACAGTTGCTGATTCTGTAGCGTGCAGTAGGCGAACACCGCCGGCATGAGAATCAGCCCCGGCACCTGGAATACGCGAATCAGGCTGCGCCGGCTGACGATGCGGACCACAAGCAGCGCCAGCAGAAACCTGCCGGCCAGGCCGCCGATCTCTTGAGACAGCGTGTACTGGCCGGCGATGGAGCCGAGGGTTTTCTGCGTGAGCTGTTTCTCCATGATCTTGCGTTTTTCGGCGTCGAGCGCATCCAGCTTGCCGGCAGCCTGCGTCTTGGCGTTCTGCACGGCGGTCTTGGCTTCCTGCATGCCCGGAACGATCTGCGGGATCTGCTGGATGGCGCCGAACGCGGCCCCGAAGGCGACCGCAACCATGAGTGTCGTGATGGCCGTGGTCCGCCGGTAGACAGGCGAGAACAGTTCCGTGAAGCTCGGCCGCTTCAGAGTGCCGGCCGCCTTCTTCTGGGCCCAGATCGGCGACTCCGGCAAGAACGGGCGAATCATGATCAAGGGCAGTGCCGGCACCAGACCAGACATCAGCGTGTAGCGCCAGGGAGCATTCTCGCCCCTGATTTCGCCCAGGAACGAGAGAAACTCCGGCATGACGATTGACGGCAGCAAGCCCGCCCAGCGGTTGGCGGCCAGGAAGGCCACGCCCACCAGCAAGCCGCCGATCGACGAGAACGCCTGCGTGTAGCCGAGCACGCGCTCGCGCTGCTCGTGCTGCGGAAACAGTTCGGCCAGCCAGGCAACGGCGGCCACGAACTCCACGCACACGCCGATGAATGTCGTCGAGCGCAGAATCAGCAGCATCACCATGTTCGTCGAGAATCCCGCGAGAAACGCGGACGTCGCGTACAGGAGGATGCTCCAGGTGAGCACGCGGCGGCGCCCGAGGCGGTCGGTCAGGTAGCCGCCGTAAAGTCCGAAGAGTCCGCCCGCCATGGCCGGCACCCAGAACATCAGGGCTCGCCAGGTATTGAACTCCGCGCTGCCGGCCGGCGCGTGCGGCAGCAGCTCGGCCAGAGCCGGTGGCAGGATCAGGGGCAACATCAGCAGCTCATAAATATCGAACGCGAAGCCGATGGAAGCAATCACCAGAATCAGCCAGATCGTGAAGGTCAACGGCTGGCGATCGGGCGGAGTAGTAGGCGGAGTGGCAGGTTGTGACACGTTGGCTCTCCGAGGGATCATCCCGCTGTGGGACAGGTGGGACGGGCCGAAGCGTCCAGGCCCGCGTCAGGTTGGAGCGATGTCGATTTCGCAAGAGGGATTATAGTCAAGACCGCTGAGGGTTGCAGGGCACGCTCGGCAATCGCGCGTGCACGTCGCCGCAGGTTCCAGGGTGCGGGATCCGGGATCATGTCTCTCCCTCCGCGATCGGTCGTCCCGTCACCTGGCACACGATCACGGCGCTGCCGAGCAGTCCCGCCGAAAGATAGAACGCGCAGTCGAGGCTGCCGGTGAGGTCCTGGATATAGCCGGCGACTTGCGAGACGCCGAACGCCAGGCCCCAGCCGATGAAGACCAGGCCGTAGTTGAAGCCGAGGTTCTTCGAACCGAAGAAGTCGGCAGTGAACGCCGGCAGCAAGGCCAGGCCGCCGCCATACTGCCAGTAGGCAACTCCGACGGCGACAAAAAGCAGATAGACATTGCCGCTGCGCATGATCCACGGCATCAGGAGCAGGCACAGGGCGGCCACCATGCCGTTGACGACGTACGCATTGGTCCGGCCGATTCGATCGGAATACAGGCCGGTGCCCACGCGGCCCACGGCGTTGACGAGCCCGCCGTAGGATGACAGGATCCAGGCATTGGCGGCCAGGAAGGCAATCGTGCGCGCGGTGTCATTGAGCATCTGCGTGGCGTTGCCGATGACGAGAAGCCCCGATTGCGCCGAGCCGAAAAACAAGAAGACGAGGGCGTAGAACTGTACGGTGCCAAGCATGCGCGGCGCGGGCCAGTCGAGCTGAGTCATCCGCGCCTGCTTCCCGGCGTCTGCCGACGGGGACGGCGGTGCTGGCGGCAGATAGCCGGCGGCAGGCCATGACAAGAGCTGCCCGGCGATGACAACGACCACGGCGAACAGGATCCCCAGACCGATAAAGCTGCCGGAGATCCCGTACTGGTCGATCAGGTAGGTCGCCAGTGGCGAGATGTAGATGGCCGCCCCGCCGTAACCGCCGACGACCAGGCCGACGATCAGACCGCGCTGATGCGGTCCAAACCACTTGACGGCTGCCGGCGTGGTGGCGGCATAAGCGAGGCCCATGCCGATGCCTCCCAGCACGCCGAAGCCCAGGATCAGGCCCGCGTAGCTCCGCAGGACGCCGGCCAGGATGCAGCCGGTGGCCAGGAACAGGCCGCCGCCGGTGGCGCCCGGCTTCGGGCCAAAGCGGTCCTGAACACGCCCGCTCGCGATCATCGACAGCGCAAAGACAAAACCGCAGATCGAATACGCCCAGGTGCCCTCCGCCTGGGTGAGATACGACCAGCCCTCGTTCAGCCCGGTCATGACGGTCCCGGCCAGCTCCGGCCGCGGCGCCACCAGCGATTTCTTCCAGACGTTCCAGGCGTACAGGATGCCGAGACACAGGTTGATGGCCGTACCGGCGAAGGTGACGACCCAGCCCTGCATGGGGACGCGCGCCTGGGCATGGCTCATGAACGCTCCCGCCCGTCGTCCGGTGTCACGATCTCGAGCAATTCCACGGCTGGTTGCTCGTTGCAATGAATGATGGCGAGGCGGCCGTAGGTCGTGACCGGTTCCGTCAGGCCAAACCATCTCATCATGGCCGCGCCGGGAGTGATGCGCAGAAACGCGGTCGGCTCGATGCGGCGGAGCACGTCGTGCTCGATCAGGATGCGGCCAAGCGGCTTGTTCTGGGCCAGGATTTCCTTCCGCACGGCTGCGTCGCAGTAGTCGAAGTGAATGCGGACGATGCCGAACTGCACGATCCTGCCGCTGCCCTGCAGGGCCAGCAGGATCATGCGCGCGTAGACGTCGTCGCCGTGATTCACGTGCAAGACCTTGACGTCCACCGGCCCGCCATGATGCGCCTCCACGGTGACGGTCATGTGGTGCTCGTGGACCAGCAGGTCGCGGTACGGTTGCGGCAGCTGCTCGCCGGAGACTTGTTCGAATGTCCGCAAGTAATCGTCGCGCGGAAACAGGGCGAGCAGGCTGTCCACGTCGGGCCCGTTTCTGTCGGCCATGTCATACCGATAGTTGAATGAGGGGCGGCGGTTGCGGCTCGGCAGCGGCCTGTCCACGATCGAGGACGGAATCGACCAGATAGTAGAGCAACTCGCGCAGCTCGGTCGGTTGCACATCGTCGGCGATGGCCTCGGCGCGGGCGCGATACTTGTCCACGAGCCGGTTGGCCTTGTCGAAGACCTGGGCCCTGTCGAAGAGCCGCCGCGCCTGCTGCATCATCTCCTGATCGATGCGTTCCGGATGCGCGCGCTCGGTTTCCGTGGTCCGGTTGAGCAGCGTGAGCAGTTCCTGACGTGCGGCAGCATCCAGGCCCTCGAGGGCCAGCGCGAGCAGCAGCGTGGGCCGGCCCGCCAGCGCGTCCTGGCCGGCGACCAGCTTGTTGTCGCTGTCGCCTTCCCAGTCCTTGAGGTCATTGAGAATTTGGAACGCGACGCCGAGGTGCCGGCTGAACTCGCCGATCATCTTCTCGTACGGCTCGGCGGGCCCGGCCAGGCGCACGCCGGAATAGAGCGCCGCCTCGAAGGCGGGCGACGTCTTGAGCGCGTAGATCTTGAGCGCGTCCAGCGGTGTCAGCGATTTGTCGCGGGCATCGCGCCACAGCAATTCGGCTCCCTGCCCCTCCGAAAGCTTCAGATGCGCTTCGGCCAGGCGGTCGAGAATGTCGGCCGTGCAGTCGCCCCCCAGTTCCTTGCGCTGCCGGCTGACGAGACGGTAGCCCAGGCCGATGAGGTAGTCGCCGATATTGATCGCCGTGCTCACGCCGTATTGCCGGTGTAACGTCGCCCGGCCGTAGCGAAACGTGTCGTCGTCTTCGATGTCGTCGTGCACCAGCGAGGCCTTGTGGAACGACTCGATGGCCAGCGCCGCCCGGCGAACGGAGTCGGTCAGGTCCAGACCCTCCGCGGACAAGGTCCCAGGCGCCCCCTTGAGCGCATCGTAAGCCGCCAGCGTGATGAACGGCCTGGAGCGTTTCCCGCCCTGGGCCAGCCAGTCATAGGCGATGCTCTCATGCACGGCGAGCGGATCCTCGGCGCGAGCATCGTTGCCCGCCGCGTTCTTGCCGCGCGTCCGCGGCGCTAGCCGGGACAGCTCCGGCTCCTCGCACGTCTGGTGTGCGGCCCGCATCAGGTGCAGATACGACCGCGTCCGCTGCGGCGGCGGCTCGATCTTCAGGTCAATCAGTTCCGACACCCAGTCGTCATCCACCGAGGTGCTGCGGCAGTTGCTCGACAGCAGCGGGGCAGCCACGCAGGGAATACCGGCCAGCAGGATCTTGTCCAGGGCCTTCTCGAGCACGTTCAGGCAGGCCACGCCGACGATGGCATCCACGTGACCGCTGACGATGATCTTGAGGACGATCGGCGTTCCCTCGGAAACCAGGACCTTGTAGCCCAGGTCCTCCGCCTTGACCTTGAAATCGGCGACCGAACAGGCACCGCACTTGCGGCAGTCCAGGCCGAACTCGTCATAGTCGGCAGGACAGCCTTCCGCATGCTTCAAGCAGTGCGGCAACAGCAGCAGCCGACGCTTGAAATCCACGGCGCTCACCTGCTCGCGCCAGAACTCGTTGGTGAGCGCCACCATCGTGAAACCGAGATACTGCTCGCCGAGGCCCATGTCACGCAGCAGTTGCTCGGCCAGCGCTTGCAACACCGGCTTGGTCAGTGGCCGCGAGCGGTCGATGGTCCTGCCACGCTCTGCCGCCGCCGCCCGCACGCGATCGCGCAGCTCGCGCGTTTCCGGCACGATCTTCAGGTGCGACGTGCTGGGCCGTTTCGACTTGTTCGCCACCATGGGCTCGGAAACCGTCGTCACGGATGTTCCTCAGGGGTTGAGTGTCAAGGCGAGACGCGCGGCAGTTCCGCAATCTTGGGAGGGATTTCCTTGTCTTGTCGACGACCGGAGCCATGCCGTTATTCACCGCTCCGTTATTCACCGCTCCGTCATCCTGCCCGTTTCATCTTATCCTTGGCGGTCGGCGCGGCCAGAAGAGCGGGCTCATCATCCTCACACTTTGTGAGAAAGCACTCACCTCGCCCGTTGCCACTAGCGGACCAGGGTTCTCAGCGCCTCCTCGAAGATGCCGGTGAGGCGTGCACGTTGCCTGTCATCGCAGCGCGCCTTGCTACGTGCCCAGTCGTTCAGGCGCTCGAGGCTGGTGGTGAGCCTGGCCAGCGCCGCCGGAACGCGCTGCGCTGGCTTGCCGGCAATGCGCACATGGAGCGCCGAGGTGTGTGCGAACAGCTGCTGCGTCCCCCGGCACCGTGCCGCCAGCCACTGGCTCTCCTCCGCCGGGAGCCGCAACTCCAGCGTCGCCGAGCCAGGACTCCCCGACGGCGTAGCCTGGGCGATCACCGTTCCATTCTGCACGAGCTCGAGATGATCGAAGGCGGCGACGCTCCGGGCCTCAACCCTGACGAGCAGCTCTCCATGCGCCGGCAGATCGACGATCTGTCCCGGGTCATGGCCGTTCGCCGTGAGCGACAGCAAGGGCCCGTTGGTGATGAACGTCGCGCCGCGGCGCACGGCTTCGATCCAGCTCTTGCCGGAAAACTCATCCCCTGGCGCCAGTCGGGCGTAGGTCCGCATGCTGCCCAGCTGGCATGTGTTACTTTCCTTGCCGCTGCTCCCCACCAGCGGCACACGGATGCCGGCATTCAGGAGGTCGTACCAGTCGTGCAGCACGGCGCCTGCCGAATCCCCGCCTGCCGCATCCCCGCCTGACAAGTAATCCCCAGGCTCCAGCTCGAAGGCATCGATCTTGCCGAGTATGAGGTCTGCCAGCGGCTCGCCAGATGCGAGGCCCCCGGCCTGGTGCCGCGTCCGCGCCCAGATGACCAGCCCCTGCTTGCGATGGCACTGGTCGCACCAGTCGGCCAGCGTCCAGTCGTCCTGCCCAGCGGGCCCCCCGAAGCCCAGCGGGAAGACAATGCGATGGCAGTGCAGCAGCCCAAGGCTGCCCAGGACCGCATGCACGTTGAGCGTGTTGACGGTGACCAGGCAATCGGGCCCGGCCAGTGCGTGCTGCTGGCCGCTGAACGCGAGCAGGTTGGCAACCGCCGGCACGCCATCGACCGTGTGCTCGTGCGCCAGCAGATGCACGATCGCCAGGTCTTCCGCCCGCCCTTCGAGCAGCGCGGCGAAGGGCGACAGGAAATGAGCCCGGCAGTCGCCCGCATGCCAGCCGTCACGGCGCATATCGCTCCAGCGCTGCAGCGCGAAGCGCAGCGACAGCTTGCCGGCGGTCAGAAGGACCTCCTCGTTGACAGGAATGTATTCCGGTCCCTTGTGAATCTCGACATGCAGCTGCCCCGGCGGCAGGGCGATCTCGCAGCCGCCGTCGATGTAGGCGAATTCCTTGCGGCCGAGGAGCAGGTTGCCGCCCACGTCCTTGCCGCGGCCTGTCGCGAAAGTCGCCAGGCGGCCGAAGGGAGCGTGGTAATTGCCGGCCGAATCGGTGAAGCGCACCCGCGCCGGCGTGGGCTTGCCCGTGGCGGCGTCGTTGACGCGGACATGGACCGTTTGCAGCGGGCTGGTCACTGGTATCTCGCCCCGACCTGTTCGAGCACCTTCTTGAACGCGCTCACCGCCTTGGGAAACAGCTCCGGCCCGGTGACGCCGCCCGTCGGTCCACCCCCCAGCAAGTGCGGCTCAAGCGTGGCGAAGCCGTCGTAGTTCATCGCCACCGCGTCGGCCATCACTTCGGGGATACGTCCCTGGCCCTCGCCGGCGAGCACGCCGTGTTGTTCCCCTGTCTTCCAGTCCTTGATGTGAAAGTGGACGGTCCATTCCCTGGTCTTTTGCCAGCCCTCCAGCGGATCGTAGCCGCAGAAGACGTAGTTGGCCGGATCGTACACGGCCCCGAGCACAGGTGTGTTCAGCTGGTTGAGTACCGTGTCCATGAGGTCGCGCACGCGCTCGGGGCTATCGCCGTAGATGCGATGCTCGTTCTCGTGCAGCAACCGCACGCCGGCGGCCTCGGCCAGCTTGCACTTCTCCCACATGCGGTCGAGCACGTCGCGCCGCCAGTCGTCCCATTCGCCCTCGTCGGTGAGATAGTAGCTGAAGATGCGGATGTTGGGCGTGCCAAAGACCTTGCACAGCTGGATGGCCCGCTTGAAGCGCTCCAGGTGCGGCGCGAACGGCTGATCAATCTTGATCTTGCCGATGGGCGAGCCGATGGCGCTCAGCCGAAAGCCGTGCTTGTCGAGCAGCGACTTCAACTCGGCCACCTGCAGGTCTGTCAGATCCAGAACGTTGGTCTTGAGGATCGAGCGCAGCTCGATGTGCCGGACGCCGCAATCCTTGAGCACGTCGATCTGCCGCTCCGGATCCGGATCGATCTCGTCAGCGAAGGCGCTGAGGGTGAACATGGCATCATCTCCATACCTGGCGATCCTTGGGGGCGACTGTCCCTCGAGTCACGTGGCGCCCGAGCCATCACCCTTTACTTCTTCGACGGCACGTCTACCTGCGGCGCCGACGGCACCAGCGGCGGCGCGAACGGGATGGCGAGAATCAGCGCTTCGCCGCGGATGGCGCGAAGATAGATCGGATCCACGGGCCGGCCGTTCTCGCTCAGCAAGATCGTCGCGCCGGCCTTCAGGTTCTTGCGCCCGTCCTCGGCCGTGAGCTTGTCGCCGGCGCCATTGTAGAACGTCGCGGTCTTGAGCGCAATCCTCCGCTCGATAACCCGGCTTTCCTGTCGATAAGCGGTCTTGGTGACGGTCTGCGTCACGCCGTTGACAATCACCTGCTGGCTGTAGGTGACCGGTACCGTGACGCTGGAATGCTGCAGGGCTGTCACGTGGTCCCCGTCAACGGCGCGCACCACGACAAACGTGGGTTGCGGACCGTTTGGCAAGCGGACCCGGTTGTTGCCATCGACCGGCAGCGGCACGAGAGCAACCGTGGCGAGAAGCGAGTGCAGGAACATGATCCCCTCCTATCTTGTCAGGTGTGTGAGTGCATGATCTCCAGCTTGGCCTTGCCGGCCATGAAGCTGCGCTCGCCGGCGGTGGCAAAGCGGATCTTGAGCTTGCGCATGGCGCCGTAGCCGGACACGTGCGTGATCTTGCCCATGCCGTACTGTTCGTGGCGCACGACCATGCCTGCCGCGTAGGTGGCGGTGCCGGCGTCGAGTTGGGCCGCCAGTTCCGAGTCGCGCTTCTTCGGCGGCAGACCAATCTCCTTCCAGCCGGGCGAGGTCGGCTCGCCGCGCCAGATGTCCTGGGGGCGCGGCTTGCGCGCGCCGCTCGATGATAGATCGACCGTCTCCACGATGTCGCTCGGAATCTCCTCGAGAAACATGCTCGGCACGGCATACATGGTCTGCCCGCGGAACTCGCGCAGCCGGCTGTGGCACAGCGACAGCTCTTCCTGGGCGCGGGTCATCCCCACGAAGGCGAGCCGGCGTTCCTCCTCCAGGTCCTCGTTCGTCTTGGTGCTGCGTTCGTGCGGCAGCAGGCCCTGCTCCATGGCCAGGATGTACACGGCCGGAAACTCCAGCCCCTTGGCCGCGTGCAGCGTCATCACCGACACGCAGTCCTGCTTCTCGTCCCAGCTATCGACATCGCTGGCCAGCGTGATGTTCTCCAGGAAGTCCACGATGGTCCGCTCCGGATCCTCGGCGACAAACTGCTTCGCGGCCGTGATGAGTTCCTCGATGTTGGCCAGCCGATCCTGGTCCTCCTGCTCGCCGCTGTTCTCGAGCATGCGGCCGTAGCCGCTGCGCTCGATCACCTGGCGGATGACCTCGTCGGCGGGCTGATCGAGCAGGGCGGTCAGTTCCTGGATGAGCCGGGCGAAGCCGCGCAGCGCCAGGTTGGCCCGACCCTTGATGGCGGGAATCTTGTCGGCCTGGGCGGCGGCATCCAGCAAGCTCAGCTCGCGCGGCTCGGCGTACGCTGCCAGATGATCGAGCGACACCTTGCCGATGCCGCGCGGCGGCTCGTTCACGACGCGGGCAAACGACAGATTGTCACGCGGGTTGACCAGCAACCGCAGATAGGCGAGCACATCGCGGTTCTCCTTGCGCTCGAAGAACGCCAGGCCGCGGACCATCTGGAACGGCACGCGCTGCTTGACCAGCTCGGTCTCCAGGTTGCGCGACAGGGCGTTGACGCGCATGAACACGGCGAAGTCGCGGTAACGGCGACGGCCCGATTGCACCGCCTCGCGGATCTGCCGGGCGATGCCCTCCGCTTCCTCCAGCCCGGTCTCGAAGCTGAGTACGCGTGCCGGCGCGCCGGCGGCGTTGTGCGTCGTCATCCGCTTGGGCTTGCGCTGCCGGTTGTGGGCGATGAGACTGTCGGCCGCCATCAGGATGGCCCGCGTGCTGCGGAAATTCTCCTCCAGAGTGATGATGCGGGCATCCGGATAGTCGCGCTCGAAGTCGAGGATGTTCTTGATGTCCGAGCCGCGCCACTTGTAGATCGACTGGTCCGGATCGCCGACCACGCACAGGTTGCGCTCGTCCTGGCACAGCCGGCGAACGATCTCGTACTGCGCCTTGTTGGTGTCCTGGTACTCATCGACGAGGACGTAACGATAGCGGGCATCCACGTCGGCACGCAGCTCCTCGTCGCTCTTGAGGGCCAGCGCCGGCCAGAAGAGCAGATCGTCGAAGTCGAGCGCGTTGGCCTCGCGCATCTTCTTCTCGTAGATGGGATAGACCTGGGCGACGACCTGGCTGAAGTAATCGCCGGCCTGGCGGGCATACTGATCGGCGGTCAGCAGTTGATTCTTGGCCCGGCTGATCGCCGACTCGACAGCGTCCGGCGTGATCCGGCCATTGTCGAGCCCGGCGGCTTGCAAGGCACTGCGGACCATCTTGTTGCGGTCGCTCTGGTCGTAGATGGTGAAGTTCTTGTCGAGGTCCAGCCGTTCGCGGTGCACGCGCAGGAAATAGACGCCGAAGCTGTGGAAGGTGCTGACGCGCAGCATGCGATGCGGCGGCAGGATCACGCCGAACGGATCTTCCTTCTCGGCGTTGGAAAGCTGTTGCCAGACGCGCTGCCGCATCTCGGCGGCCGCCTTGTTGGTGAACGTCATGGCCAGGATCTGCTGCGGCCGCACTCCCTGGCGGATGAGGTGGGCGATCCGCCGGGTGATGACGCGCGTCTTGCCGCTGCCCGGCCCGGCCAGGATGAGCAGCGGGCCGTCGCCGTGCAGCACGGCCTCGCGCTGCGGGTCAGTCAAGTCGTCCAGATAGGCATCCTGCGCGTCAGGCATCGTGCTCTCCGTTGGTGTCACTCCACTAATTGTAGGACGGGTCTCCGGCCCCGTCAGGACGGCTCTGCCAGGACGGCTCTGTCAGGACGGCTCTGTCAGGCCGTCCTACAATTGCCGGCAGGGGTGACGCTCATGAAAATCCTCGGCATCAGCTCCGAGATCGTCGAATGTCTGCGGGTCGCGCGGATGATCGAACGGCACGAGGAGGCGTTTCTGAACCGCGTCTATACGCCGCGCGAGGCGCGGTGGTGCCGGGGCCGCCGGAACGTCACGGAGCATTTCGCCGGGCACTGGGCGGCCAAGCAAGCCGTCCTCAAATGCCTGGCCGGCAACAAGCGCAAGGGCCTCGTCCTGACCGAGATCGAGATCCGCCTCGACCGGACGCGCGTCCCCAAGGTATACCTCGGCGGCGCCGCCCGCGAGCGCGCCGTCAGTCTGCGCATCGCCGACATGATGCTAACCATCGCCCATTGCCGTGCTTTCGCAACCGCCATGGTGATCGTTCTCGGACGTGAACCAAACAGATCGCCGAAGTAGGCCAGCGGGCGCGGCAGCACCGCATCGAAATCTTCACACAAGCCGATCGCTACAGGTTCCAGTGGCTGCGAACGATACCGACGGCGCCGATCTCGATGCGCAGCGGGTCGCGGCGCAGTTCCGGCACAAGATGCAGGCGATCGACCTCGGCGGCAGCGCGGATGTCCTCGTCATAACCGAGGGCACGCAGGCCCACGCCGCCGTGGCTGATTTCGAGCGCGGCCAGCAGCGTGCGGCCATGGTTCTCGAAGCAGTCCCAGGCCAGCCGGGCGCCGTCGTTCAGCTTGACATCCATTTCTTCGCACAAGAAATCGACGAGCGCGCCGGCGAGCAACGTGTCTTCCAGGGCCGGCTCGCAGTCGCAGCCGGCACACAGGATGTGGATGGGGCGTGGATCCTGCCGAAGCTGCTCGCAGACAGCGGAGTAATTGAGGAAGGCGGCGATCAGCACGCGCTCGGCCTCGACAGCGCGGTGCAGCGCGCGCGTGCCGTTGGTCGTGGTGAACACCAGCGTGTTGCCCCTGCACAGGGCGCCGGTGAAGGCGCGCGGGGAGGTGCCCAGGTCGAAGCCGGGCAAGGCCGTGCCGTTGCGCTCGCCGGCCAGGATCACCCGGCCGACCGGCATGCCTCCCGCCAGGTCGCGCGCTTCCTCGACGCAAACGCACGGCCGCACGCATGTACAACCGGCGGCCAGCGCCTGCACGATCGACGTGGTGGCCCGCAGCACGTCGATGACCACGGCCACGCCGCCCGCCAGGCGACCCGGCTTCGCCAGTTCCGGCACGAGGTGTACGTTGACTTCCCGGTCCATGAATCCTCGCTGGCGGCGTAGCGGCGGGACGACACACGGCTGGCTGGCGCACGGGTCTCTCGATCCAACGCGTCGTGCAGCGCCACGGCTGCTGCGGCGACCACGTTGCCGACCCGCAAGTATACCTGACGGTGGATATTCAAGAACAGGTCAAGAACCATGGAGTCAAAAAACCAGAGGGCCAGGTCAACCCTTGCGTTGCGCCGGCGGGCGGAGATAATGACAGGATGACATCCCTGCCCTGTCCGAATCCGACCTGTGCCCATCGTTTTCCGCCGGAGGAGATCAAGGGCGCGAGCGTCCTCAAGTGTCCGCGTTGCGGGACGGTGTTCGAGTTTCGTCCACAGGGAAAAAAATCGTCCGGGAAAACTCCCGCGCTGCCCAGGCCGGCGCCGCGACCGACGATTCCCCCCATCGTTCCGGCAAGCACAGCCAGCGCCCGGTCGGCTCCGCCCCCGAAACCGGCAATGCCCAGTGCACCTGAGCCCGCTGCGCCCGCCGCACCTGCCGCACCCGCGGCGACGCCAGTGGCCCGACCGGCACCGCCGTCGGTGCCGATCGCTGTCCCCGTGAAGCGGGCTGCCGATCGCCATGCGGAGGCTCCGGCTTTCGACCTCACGGACGGCGGCGAACAGCATGATGTGGAACTGCTCGAGAGCGATGAAGTCACGACGCCCCTGGTTCGAACCAGGACGGTGCAGCGCAGTTCCGGCGCCAGGAAACTGATCATCGGCGCCGTGATCCTGGTGTTGACGGGCGGCGCCATTGCCGGTGCCTATTCCCTGCGTCTGAATATCGGCACGGACGACGGCGATGCTGCGGACGCCGGGCAGGGTTTCAAGGGGGAAATCCGCAACGCCAGCAACGCGATGGAACTGGTGTTTCGCCTGGTCGTGCCCAAGACTGGCTGGCAACAGGAGCAGAGCATTGGCGCCGGGCTCAAGGCCATCATTGCCCTGCAACGCGCCGCGCCGGATGTGTGGCTGGCCGTGGCGGCCAGGGACTATGGCACCAGCAAGCCACGCAAGGCCGAACTGGTGAAGGAAGCCAAGGAGCGCCTCGAGCATCACTTCGGCGAGACACTGGAATGGCAGGAGAAGCCGGATGACAAGGACTTCGCCGGCCAGCGTGCCCAGTGCTACGAGTTCACGGGCGAGGTCCGGCAGGTTCGCTGGCACGGCGAGGTGCGCATGTTCGCGCATCACGGCATTGGCTACTGGTTTTTCCTGGCCGCTCCTTCGCTGGAGGAAGCGCAGCTTGCCCTGGCGGACCTTCAGCAGGACCAGCGCGGCTTCATGCTGGCCGACAAGCGCGTGGGCTGGCGGCCGCAGCCGCCGAGGACCGAGAGCTATCGCGGCGCCAAGCTGCCCATCTACCTCAGAGGACTCGAGGAGGTCTGGGAAAAGCACACCCGCCCCGAGGACGTGGACGAACGCGGCGAACTGTTCCTCACCGGCCGCTTCCTCCAGGAGAAGGACAACCGCAAGAACGCTTCCGTGCTGGTGATCGCTCTCGACAAGAAGGCCGACCTCAAGGAATCGTTCCAGGCCGCGCGCATGTACTTCGAGAACAAGATCAAGGAAGAGGACATGGACAACATCGTCAGCCCGGTATCGGAAAAGGGGAGCGCCCTGGGCGTGACCGAGGTCATCGCCAATCGTCCCGGCCGGCGCATCGAACTCAAGGAGCAACGCGGACCGCAGCCGGCACGCTACATCCTGCTGGCGGCCACCGAGGCCGGCGACCACGTCCTCGCCATCCGCTGCCAGTGCACCTGGGAGAACAGGCAAATCTGGAGACAGGACTTCCTCGACCTGCTCGGCACGCTGCAGATCAAGCTCAAGTGAAGGTCTACGACGGATTCGAATCGAGTATCTCGATCCATTCTGGCTAGGGCACGGCGGGCATCACCGGCACGGGGCGCGGCGCGGGCGCCGGCTCGTCCGGTCGGGGCGGCACCTCGAGGCCCCGTTCTCTCTCGCGCAGCTTGAGGCCGTCGCGCAGAACATCTTCCGGCGGGATGAGCTGGACCGGCACCAGCGTGTAGTGCAGCCGGCGCACGTCGCGGATGTGCCAGGGAATCAGGTTCTCCGAAAAGAACTCGAATGGAAAATACTCGTACCACGGGGCCTTGACGTGCTCCTCGAAATGCTGCGTCTGGAATCCGTCCTTGATCACGGTGAACCGGTACGTGCCGTAGTACGTGAACTGATCGTCGGCCGGCGAGGCACCGATGGGTCTGTGATTCTCATCGAGCACGATGGCGCCGGGCGGATCGGTGGTGATGACGAAGCGCCGCTCGACGCAGCCGGTCAGGCCGGCGCTGAGACAGGCGGCCAGGCAAGCGAGACAGCTCGCTGCCCGAAACCGGCCCAGCCGTAGCGGTTGCCGATGCATTCGTTTCTCCGCCTCGCAAGGCGACCATGGCGCGGAAAGAGTGCGGCATATAGCCAACAGTTATCGACATGTCAAGCGCATCCCGCGCGCCCGCGCCAAGCCCTGGCGAAGTGCGAAGCCAGGCGATCTTGCGCCGCGGCACCACAACACCGTACACGACAGGTTCACGACACGTTCACGACACGTTCACGACACGTTCGCGACGGCGTACCTGACAAGAGAGGCGCTTTGGGCTAACATACAGGCAAGGAAGATTGCGGCGCGACTGGGGAAACGACGGGTGATCAGCCACGACGACATCGAATTCGGCACCCTGACGGATGTCGGGGTGCGCCGTAGCCACAATCAAGATTCGTACGTGGCCCTGCCGGCGGGAGATGCCGAGCAGTGGCAGCTGCGCGGGCACGTCTTCGTCGTGGCCGACGGCATGGGGGCCCATGCTGTCGGCGAGCTGGCCAGCAAGCTTGCGGCCGACGCCATTCCGCACATCTATGCCAAGTATGCCCACGAAGGGCCTGTGGCTGCCATTCGCAAGGCGTTCATCGAGGCCAATGTCGCCATTCACACGCGCGGTCAGCAAAACCGCGAGTTCGAGGGCATGGGCACCACCGCCACCGCCATCATGCTGCGTCCGGAAGGGCTCTGGGTCGGGCACGTCGGCGACAGTCGTGCCTACCGGGTGCGCGGCGGCAAGATCGAGCAACTCAGCTTCGATCATAGCCTGGTCTGGGAACTGGCACGCCGGCAGCGCAAGAAGCCCGAGGAGTTGCAAGGCATTCCCAGCAATGTGATCGTTCGCTCGCTGGGACCGGAGCCCATCGTGCAGGTGGACGTGGAAGGGCCGCACGCCGTCGAGCCCGGCGACGTGTTCATCCTCTGCAGCGACGGCCTGAGCGGACCGGTGCATGACCGCGAAATGGGGGCGGCGGCCAGCGCCCTGCCGCCCGGCGAGGCCTGCCGCTTCCTGATATCGCTCGCCAACCTGCAAGGCGGTCCGGACAACATCACCGCCGTCGTCGTGCGCATGGCCAAGGGGGGAGGCAACCGCGGATCGGCGAACGGTCAGGCTTCTTCCAGCGGTTTAACCACGCGACAGCAGCCCGTGTCGCTCTCGCCGTTCTTGAAGCGATTCTGGATGTTCGTGCCGCTCGTCCTCGGGATTGTCCTGGCGATGCTGGCAATCGTCCTGACCTATCACGAGTTGCCCGGGAAGATCCCCACGTTCCTGGCAGCGGCGGTCACGCTGGTCGTCGGCATGGCCGGCCTGCTCGTTCAGAGCCTGAACGAGAAGAAGAAGCCGCAGGAGGATGCCTGGGTGCCGCGGACCAAGGTCTACCGGCAAACGTCATGCGAGATCGATCGTGCCGCCGTGGACAAGGTCATGCAGGCTGTCACCGACCTGGAAGGCCGCATCGTCGAGAAGAGCTGGAGCGCCGACTGGAATTCCTGCCGCGAGCTCCGCCAGCAAGCCGACAGGCATGTCAAGAATGACCGACTCGCAGATGCCTTCCGGGCCACCTGCCGCGCGCTCATGATCCTCATGGACGCCGTGCAGCAGCAGCGCGGCAAGGAAGAATCCTTTCGACCGCTCTGGGACAAGCACGCAGGCTAGCGGCCGCGGTTTCCCGGAACCGGCGTGGCGTTACTTGACGCTGGCCGCGATGAATGGCTGCTTGGACGCCTTGCCGGACACCCAGGCATTGCGCGTGTTGAGGATGGCCTGCCGGAAGCAGTCCGCCTCCGGCACGCCGGGCATGCTGAGCGCGACGCGGCCCTGGCTGATGATCTCCAGCGTGGCCGCCCGGAAGAAGGTGCTGTTGGCATCCGTGACCAGGCGCACCTCGTCAATTTCTGCGAGCGACACCGACTGACCTGGAGTGGCGCTCAAGCCGTGGCGGATCATGACCCGGCGATTGGTCAACGTGTAGCGCCTGCCAATGATGGGCGCCAGCTTGCCAAAGTAGAAGGGGAACATCAGCAGCCACGCCAGGGGCGCCAGCACGATGGTGCCGGTCAACATGCGACCGAGCGAGGCGACGCCTGGATAGCGGGCCACCGATGGAAACACTTCGCGGACGCGCACTTCCGCCAGATCCGGGGGCGTCAAACCTGCAATCGCCGTCTGCATCATGTCATGTCCTGATTCGCCGCAGATGAATCATTGTCAAGTCGCCGCTTGCGACCTGGAGCCGATGTTAACACAGGCAGCCTCAATCAAGATATGAATCCGGAATTTGACATCGTAACCAATTCGTCGTTTTTTTGCCTGGTTTCTCAACGTGACCTGAGCCCGTTGCGATGTACGACGAGCCAGTCTTTTTTCGGTTCTCACCGAGGGGCAAAAATCTCTTCCCCCGCAGAACTCTCGACTTCGTAAGAATAAGCCCGCGGTTGCAGTTTTTTTCAGAATTTTTCGACCATCCTCCAAACCAAACGGGGATATATTGTGTTGTAATGGTGGCGCCCGCCACCTTCCCCGTTCGGCATTGGAGGCCGTCATGAAAATCGCGATCACCAAACCACTTTTCGCCTGGGACGCCCTGGAGGATTCGCCGTCGCTGCAATCGCTGCGTGTCCTTCTCGAGGC
>Ga0194131_10003631_pt1 | contig 24072 bp, 19 predicted proteins | sample TA2KigO120mmetaG_FD_148631 | JGI IMG/M metagenome (GOLD analysis project Ga0194131, IMG submission 148631) | Freshwater microbial communities from Lake Tanganyika, Tanzania - TA2015053 Kigoma Offshore 120m | ecosystem: Environmental > Aquatic > Freshwater > Lake | place: Tanzania: Lake... | reverse complement strand
AAGGAAGTCACGACGCGCGAGCGCGTCGTCGAGGCGCGTGTTCGGCACGACGTCATCCGGCGGCGTACGCGCACGAAGGTCGAGGTCGTCGAGAAGCGCGACGCGCCGGCGCCGTCGGCGGAGGAGCTCGACGACGGAAGCCTGATCGATCTTCCCGATCTCGACGGCGCTGCCGAGCGGGCCCCGGCGCACGAAGCGGCCGAGGCACGCGACACGAGCGCGGCGAAGGAGCATGCTTCCGTCGACGAGGACTTCGACGCGTCGTTGCTCGATCTTCCCGCGGCAGAGGTGCAGAGCGAGCCAGAGCCCGCGCCGGAGCCCCTGCGCGAGACCGTCGCCCCGAAGGAGCCCAAGCCCGCACCCGAGCCGGTCGTCGAAGCCGCACCCCCGCCGGCGCCGCGTCCTTCCCCACGCCGCGAAGTGATACCGGCGCCGCAGCCTGCGAGGCCGCGACCGGCTACGCAGCGCGAAGCGGCTCCGGCGGCGACCGAGACGCGCCGCGCACCGGCCGCGCGCATCGATCCGAGCGCTCCCGCGCTCGACGACAGCATGCGCCGCGTCCAGGTTCTCGGGAAGATCGACCTCAAGAAGGCCGAGCCGCCGCCGCGTCCCGCGCGCAGCGGTCCCGGTGCCGCCGCACCCGCTCCGGGCCCCGGACCGGCCGGTGGTCCGCCGCCCGAGGGCGGGACGGGAGGAGACGACAGCCCGCGCCGTCGCCGAGGCCGCAAGGTCATCCGGAAGCCCGGGCAGTTCGATCCGTTCGGCGACCGCATGGGCGGGCGCATGGGTCGGAAGCCGCAGAAGAAGCGCGCGGCGCCCGGTAAGGAGCAGAAGCGCACCGAGATCACGACGCCCTCCGCCCGCAAGCGCCAGATCCGCGTCAGCGAAGGCATCACCGTCGGCGACCTCGCCAAGGCCATGGGCCTCAAGGCCGGCGAGGTGATCAAGAAGCTGATGGAGATGGGCGTCATGGCGACGGTCAACCATGTCCTCGACTTCGACCATGCCTCGCTGCTCGCCTCGGAGTTCGACTACACCGTCGAGAACGTCGCCTTCGACGCCGAGAAGGAGATCGAGGGCACCGAGATCGAGGAGGTGAAGGGCGAGCCCGAGCCGCGCGATCCGGTCGTCACGGTCATGGGCCACGTCGACCACGGCAAGACGTCGCTCCTCGACGCGATCCGCAAGGCACGCGTCGCGGAAGGCGAAGCCGGCGGCATCACGCAGCACATGGGCGCGTACACGGCCGAGGTGAACGGGCGCCGAATCGCGTTCCTCGACACGCCGGGCCACGAGGCGTTCACGGCGATGCGCGCGCGCGGAGCGAAGGTCACGGACATCGTGATCCTCGTGGTCGCGGCCGACGACGGCCCGATGCCGCAGACGATCGAGGCGATCAATCACTCCCGCGCGGCGGGCGTCCCGATCATCGTCGCGGTCAACAAGATCGATCTCCACGACGCCAACGTCGATCGCGTCAAGCAAGGACTCGCGGATCACGGGCTCGTCCCCGAGGACTGGGGCGGCGACACGATCTTCGGCCTGGTCTCGGCGCGGACCGGCGAAGGGCTCGACCATCTGCTCGAGATGGTGCTCCTGCAGGCCGACGTCATGGACCTGAAGGCGAACCGCGACGGCCGCGCGCGCGGCTCGATCGTCGAGGCGCAGCTCGACCGCGGCCGCGGTCCGGTGGCGACGCTGCTCGTACAGGAGGGAACGCTGCGTCCGGGGGATCCGTTCGTCGTCGGCCGCGAGTACGGCCGCGTGCGCGCGATGCTCGACTGGCAGGGCGCGCGCTTGACCGAAGCGGGGCCGTCGACGCCGGTCGAGATCCTCGGCCTCTCCGGCGTGCCGGAGGCGGGCGACTCGTTCGCCGCCGTCGCGGACGAAGCGACGGCGCGTCAGGTCGCCGACCACCGACGCGACAAGCAGCGCCAGGCGGAGCTCAGCAAGCCGACGAAGGTCTCGCTCGACGACCTCTACAAGCAGCTCGAGTCGCAGAACGTGAAGGAGCTCCGCGTCGTCCTGAAGGTCGACGTGCAGGGCTCCGTCGACGCGCTGACCGAGGCGTTCGCGCGCCTCGGCACCGACGAGGTCAAGGTCACAGTCATCCACTCCTCGGTCGGCGGCGTGACCGAGTCGGACGTGCTCCTGGCTTCCGCTTCGAACGCGGTAATCGTCGGCTTCAACGTCCGTCCGGAGTCGAAGGCCGCTTCGCTCGCCGAGCGCGAGGGCGTCGACATCCGGCTCTATACGATCATCTACGACGCCATCAATCAGATTCGGGATGCGCTCGAGGGCATGCTCGAGCCGACGGTGCGCGAGCGCACGGTCGGTCGCGCCGAGGTGCGCCAGATCTTCGGCGTGAGCGGCGCAGGAGTGATCGCGGGCTCCTCCGTCAGCGATGGCAAGATCCTGCGCGGCGCCCCGGCGCGGCTCCTGCGCGATCACGCCGTGGTGCACGAGGGCAAGATCGGCAGCCTGAAACGCTTCAAGGACGACGTGCGCGAGGTGACCGCCGGGTACGAGTGCGGCATCGGACTCGAAGGCTTCAACGACCTGAAGCCGGGCGACGTGATCGAGGTCTACGAGCTCGAGCAGGTGGCGCGCCGGATGCCGACGCCGACGTCGCGCGGTGCGCAAGCGGCCGCGGAGCGGGTCTCTCCCTGAGGCTTCCGTAGCCGGCTCGGTCCGGCTTCCGGGAACGTCTTGAAGCGTGAGCGGGAACGCCGGGCTTCGGGGGAGCGATCCTCCGCGGGCCCGACGCACGGTCGCCGTGCGGAGCGTGTGGGTAGCGAGATCCACCGTGTGCTCGCGCACGTCCTGCTGCACGACGTGCGCGACGTCGAGGCGGCCTCCGCGACGGTCACGCGCGTGCGCGTCACGTCGGACCTGCGCCTCGCGCGCGTCTTCTTCGGCTTGATGGAAGCGGGCGCGCACGAGCCCGAGGTCGTCCGGAAGGCGCTGATGCGCGTCGTTCCGTTTCTTCGTCGCAAGCTCGCCGCGGAGCTCGAGCTCCGCTTCACGCCGGAGCTCGAGTTCTTCTTCGACGAGGAGCTGGCGGACGCGCGGCGGGTCGACGACCTCCTGCGCTCGCTGCGCCGCGACGAGGCCGGCCACGGAGGAGCCTCCGACGACGAGGAGAAGAAGGACGAGGATCCGGAGCGAGAGCCGTGACGGACGGCATCCTCCTCGTCGACAAGCCCGCGGGACGCACGTCCGCGGACGTCGTGCGCGTCGTCAAGCGGCGACACCGCCTCCAGAGCATCGGACACCTCGGCACTCTCGACCCGTTCGCGACCGGCGTCCTGCCGCTCTGCATCGACGGAGGGACGCGGATCGCGCAGTTCCTCGCCGCGGACCGGAAGGCGTACGAGGGCCGGATCCGGCTAGGCGTCGCCACGGACACGCTCGACACGACCGGACGCTGCGTCGCGGAAGCGCCGATCCCGCCTCTGGATCCTGCGCAGCTCGACGGCGTCGCGCGGCGCTTCGTCGGATGCCGTGACCAGGTGCCGCCGATGTACTCGGCCGTGCGCCAGGGCGGGAAGCGCCTCTACGAGCTCGCCCGGGGCGGCGTCGTGGTCGAGCGCGCTCCGCGACGGATCGAGATCGAGCGGCTCGTCCTCCGGCCGAGCACCGAGTCGAGCGGCATCGAGTTCGAGGTGCGCTGCTCCAAGGGCACCTACGTCCGTGTCCTCGCGGCGGAGATCGGCGAGGCGTGCGGCACGGTCGCGGCGCTCGAGGAGCTCCGCCGGACGGAATTCGGCTCGTTCACGATCGGCGAGTGCGTTGCGCTGGACGACGTCCTCGAGGCGCCGGCCGGCGAGCTGCCGGTCCTGCCGCCGCGTGCTGCACTGCGCGATCTGCGCGAGATCGACGTCGACGGCCGAACGGCCTTTCGGATCGCCGCAGGCCAGAAGGGAGCTCTCGAGGAGCTCCCGCCGCCCGGCGCCGACGAGCAGCTCGCCGCCGTGATCGCCCCAGGAGATCGTCTCCTCGCCGTGCTGGGCGCCGAGGATGGTGCGTGGCGCCTTCGTCGCGTCGTCCTGCCGGAGGCCAGCGAGCTTTACAGGGGATAACCGGGGTGTTACGAGACGCCCGAGAAAATCGAAGGATGGAGGAAGAGTAGTGGCTTTGGCCGCGGCGCGTAAGCGCGAGCTCGTCGAGGGCTATCGTGCCCACGAGACAGACACTGGCTCTCCGGAAGTGCAGGTGGCTCTCCTGAGCCAGCGTATCGGAGAGCTGACGGAGCATCTCAAGACCCACGCGAAGGATCGTCATTCGCGCCGTGGATTGATCAAGCTCGTCAGTCAGAGACGGCGTCTCCTGGACTACCTGAAAAGGGAAGACCTGGCGCGCTACAAGACGCTCATCGAGCGGCTTTCGCTGCGCCGATAGAGCCAAGCTGCCCACTTCCCGGTCTCGGACTGGGGCGCACACACTCGCCCCCCGAGGGAGAGGTGTATGAAAAAGGTAGTTGATGTCGAGCTCGCGGGGCGAGCCTTCTCGATCGAGGTAGGCCGGCTCGCGAAGCAGGCCGGAGGCTCGGCGTTCGTCCGCTACGGCGACACGGCGGTTCTGGTCACGGCCACCGCGGCGCCGACGCCGCGCGAGAACGTGGATTTCCTGCCGCTCACGGTGGATTATCAAGAGAAGACGTTCGCCGCCGGCAAGATCCCGGGCGGCTTCTTCAAGCGTGAGGGACGGCCGTCGGAGAAGGAGATCCTGACCTCGCGTCTGATCGACCGTCCGATCCGGCCGCTCTTCCCCAAGGGCTGGAACTGCGAGACGCAGATCATCGCGACGGTCCTCTCGGCCGACAAGGACTGCGATCCGGACGTGATCGCGATGTGCGGCGCTTCCGCCGCGCTCACCGTGTCGGACGTTCCGTTCGCGGGGCCGATCGCCGGCATTCGCGTGGGGCGCGTCGGCGGAAAGTTCGTCTTGAACCCCACCGCGGCGCAGCTCGAGACGAGCGACGTGAACCTGATCGTCGCGGGCAGCGCGGATGCGATCGTGATGGTGGAAGGCGGCGCGAAGATCGTCCCGGACGCCGTGATGCTCGACGCGCTCTTCTTCGCGCACGAGGGCCTGCAGCCGATCCTGGCGCTGCAGGAGGACCTCCGCCGCGCCGTCGGCAAGCCGAAGATCACGCCGCCCGCCGTGGTCTCCAACGAGCGCGTCGAGTCGCGCGTGCGTGAAGTCGGAACGCCGCTCCTGCAGGCCGCTCTGAGCGAGCCCGCGAAGATGGAGCGCGCGGCGAAGTTCGACGCGGCAAAGGACCAGACGGTCACGGCGCTCGCGGCCGAGTTCCCCGACGACGACAAGACGATCAAATCGGCGTTCTCGAAGCTCAAGTACGACGCCGTTCGCCAGAGGATCGTCAAAAACAAGAAGCGTCTCGACGGCCGCGACCTGCGCACCGTCCGCCCGATCACCTCCGAGGTGGGCGTGCTCCCGCGCACGCATGGTTCGGCGCTCTTCACGCGCGGCGAGACGCAGGCGCTCGTCACGACGACTCTCGGAACGTCCTCCGACAAGCAGCGCATCGACGCTCTGCTCGGCGAGACGACCAAGACGTTCATGCTGCACTACAACTTCCCGCCGTTCAGCGTCGGCGAGGTGAAGTTCCTTCGCGGTCCGAGCCGCCGCGACATCGGCCACGGCGCCCTCGCCGAGCGCGCGCTGCAGCCGGTCCTGCCGGACTTCGAAAGCTTCCCCTACGTCCTCCGGATCGTCTCGGAGATCCTCGAGTCGAACGGCTCGTCCTCGATGGCGACGGTCTGCGGCGGCTCGCTGTCGCTCCTCGACGCGGGCGTGAAGACGAAGGCTCCGGTCGCGGGCATCGCGATGGGCTTGATCAAGGAAGGCGACAGCTTCGCCGTCCTGAGCGACATCCTCGGCGACGAGGACCATCTCGGCGACATGGACTTCAAGGTCGCCGGCACGGCCGAGGGCGTCACCGCCCTGCAGATGGACATCAAGATCGCGGGCGTCGACCGCGAGGTGATGAAGACCGCTCTCGAGCAAGCAAAAGAGGGCCGGCTCCACATCCTCGGCGAGATGGCGAAGTGCATCGGCGAGGCGCGCGGCACGATGTCGCCGTACGCGCCGCGCATCACCACGATCAAGATCCGGAAGGACAAGATCCGCGACCTGATCGGCCCGGGTGGCAAGGTGATCCGCGGGCTCGTCGAGGAGACGGGCTGCACGATCGACGTCAGCGACGACGGCACGGTCCAGGTCGCCTCGTCGGACGGCGAGGCGATGAAGAAGGCGCTCGACCGGATCTCGGCGATCACCGCCGAGGCCGAAGTCGGACGCATCTACAACGGCAAGGTGCGGAAGATCGTCGACTTCGGCGCGTTCGTGGAGATCATGCCGGGAACCGACGGGCTGCTGCACATCTCGCAGATCTCGCACGAGCGCATCCGGAACGTCACCGACGTGCTGAAGGAAGGCGACGAGGTCCGCGTGAAGGTCCTCGACGTCGACCGCTCGGGCAAGATCCGCCTCTCTCGTCGCGAGGCGATGGAGGAGGAGCGGGCCGAGTAGGCCGCGGCGGCGAGCACCACGACGTGAGCAGCCGACGCGAAAGCACGGTTCGTCGAACGGTCCTGCCGAACGGTATCCGCGTTTTGACGGAGCCGATCGCGCAGTTCCGCTCGGTGACACTCGGCATCTGGGTGCACAACGGCTCGCGCTTCGAGACCGCGGCCCAGAACGGCATCTCGCACTTCCTCGAGCATCTCCTGTTCAAGGGAACGGAGCGTCGCTCGGCGAAGGAGATCGCGGAGGAGATCGAAGCGCTCGGTGGCGTGTTGAACGCGTTCACCGGGCGCGAGGTCACCTGCTATCACGCGAAGGTGCTCGGCGAGCACCTGCCGATCGCGTTCGACGTGCTCTCCGACATCTTCCTCCACTCGACGTTCCCCGAGGACGAGATCGAGCGCGAGCGCTCGGTCATCCTCGCGGAGATCGCCGAAGTCGAGGATTCGCCCGACCAGCACGTTCAGGTGCTCTTCGACGAGCACTTCTGGGCGAGGGACGCACTGGCGCGGCCGATCTGCGGGACGAACGAGACGGTTTCGGCGCTCCGGCGCTCGGACTTCATCGAGTTCGTGAAGGAGCGCTACCGCCCGGATCGCGTCGTCGTCGCCGCAGCGGGCGACGTCGATCACGATTGGCTCGTCGAGCAGGTCGAGAGGCAATTCTCGGCGCAGAATGGCGTGACGACGGCCGCGGCCGAGAGCCAGCCGACGCCGCACCTCCAGCTCCGGGTGCACACGAAGGAGCTCGAGCAGGTGCAGATGCTCCTCGGCGTGCCGGGTCTCTCGGCCGTCGACCAGACTCGCTATGCCGCGTACGTGTTGAACACGGCGCTCGGCGAGGGGATGAGCTCGCGCCTCTTCCAGGAGGTACGCGAGCGGCGCGGCAAGGCGTACTCGATCTACTCGTACCTCGACTCGTTCTCGAACGCGGGCTCGCTCGCGGTCTACGCCGCGCTCGGCGCGGACGCCGTGGGAGAGGTGATCGAGGTCGTGCGCGAGGAGTTCGCGAAGCTCGAGCGCGAGGGCCTGCCCGCAGCGGAGCTCGAGAGCGCGAAGAACCAGATCAAGGGCGGCATGCTCCTGAGCCTCGAGAGCACGGCCGCGCGGATGCGCCGCCTCGCGATCAACGAGCTCTACTTCGGCCGGCACATCGAGCCGGACGAGGTCGCGGAAGAGATCTCGGCGGTGACCGGAGACGACGTGCTCGCGATGGCGGGCCGCCTCTTCGGCGAGGGCAAGGTCGCCGCGACCCTGCTCGGCAACCTCTCCGAGAGCTCCGTGGACGGCGCTTCCCTCGGTCTCTGAACGAGCCCATGGCCAGCAGCCCCACGGGCGACTCCGTGCGGGTCGCCATCTGGCGGACCGGAAGGAGCGCCGGCGTGGGTCTCCCGCAGTACATGAGCCCGGGAGCTTCGGGCTGCGATCTTCCCGCGGCGCTCGACGCTCCGGTACATCTCGCGCCGGGCGAGAGACGTCTCGTCCCCACGGGTCTCGCCATTGCCCTCCCGCACGGATACGAGGGGCAGGTGCGGCCGCGCAGCGGTTGGGCGGTGCGCGAGGGGGTGACGGTCCTGAACGCGCCGGGAACGATCGACTCGGACTATCGCGGCGAGATCCAGGTCGCGCTGATCAACCTCGGCGATCGCGCGGTCGAGATCGCCCCGGGAGACCGCATCGCCCAGCTCGTCGTCGCGGCGGTCGCGCGCGTGACGTGGGAGGAGCTCCCGGACGGAGCGGGGGACGATCCGGCCCGCTCCGCGAAGCTGACGACGGCGCGTGGCGCAGGGGGCTTCGGCCACACCGGATTGCGGCGCGATCCCTCGCGCGACCGCTGAACGAACCGCGAGCGAACGACGATGCGATGGGCAGTCGTGGCCCCGGAGGACTCCGCGTTCGAGGCGGATCTGCTCTCCGTCCTCCGCTCCGTGATGCAGCATCGCGCGGAGCCCGCGCGCGCGGCGGGGGACGTCGACCTCGCGGACTGCGTCGTGCTCGCCGGCGACGCGCCCTGGCGCGAGTCGTTCGTCGCGGAAGCCTCGTGTGAGGAGTCACTCGCGCACGCGGTCGCGAAACGCGCGCGTCGCGGTGCCCTCACGCTCGGCATCGGAGAGGGCTTCGCCGCGCTCTGCGCGCTCGACCTCCTGCCGGGAGAGATCGTTTCGAACGAGCCGGAGGCTTTCGTCTGCGCGATGACGACGATGCGCGTCGAGAACGCGGCGAATCCCTGGGCGCAGCGCGCGACGGTCGGCGACGTCTGGCGCATGCCGCTCCGCACCGCGGCGGGCCGCTACCGCGCGGAGGAAGCCGTGCTCGAGCGTCTCGACCGGGACGGGCAGGTCTTCCTGCGCTTCGTTCCGTCGCCGGGAGAGGCGCGGGCGAACCGCGTCGGCTCGGATCGGGACATCGCCGGAATCCTCAATCCTGGAAGGAACGTGCTCGGTCTCGCCGTGCATCCCGAGCACGCGGCCGACTCGACCCTTCTGCACGTCCAGTGGTCGGGCGCTCCGTCGGGACAGAGGCTGTTTCAGTCCGTCGCCGGATGGGTGGAGGAGCTCCTGCACCAGGCTCCGGTCGACTCGCAGCGTTGAGGGGAGGGGACCTGGCGTCGCGAAGCGCACCCGAGGCCGGCTCGGCTTCCCCCGCGAGCGAGAGCCTCGCACGGCTCGAGCGTGCGCTCGGCCGCGCGTCGACGACCGCGGAGCGCACGTTCCTCCAGTGGCTCTCGCCACCGAGCGCGGAGGTGCGCCGACTCGCGCCGGTTCGTGCGCTCCTCCGGAGCGACGTCGACGGCCTGTCGCGACGTCCGGGAGGGGAGGTGGGAACGATCCGCCTCGGAGCCGGACGACTCGCCATCGCCGTCGGGTCGCGACTGCACGTCGCGAGCGACGACGAGTCGGAAGCGCCTGCGGGCCTCGCGCAGAGCCTCGTCGCTCTCGCGTCGGTCGGCGCCGCACCTGTCGGTGCCCAGATCGTCGTCTACGCGGCCGGATCCTGGGGACGGACGAGCGCCGTCACCGGCGCCGCTCTTCGCGCGATGTCCGAGCTTGCGGTGCGCGCCGGCGTTCCATTGCTCGGGTCGTCGCTACACTTCGCTCCCGAGTACGGAGACTCCGTGATCACGGACGCGATCGCGATCGGCTGGCTGCCCGAGGGGGCCGGCATCGAGGAAGAGCGCGTGCCCGCACCCGGCGACCTCGTCGTCGCGCTCGCGGGTGGTCCGCCCGACGTTCCGCGGAGCGACGCCGTGGTCCGGCTACGGAGAATCCTCGCCGATCTCGCCCGTGATCGCGTGCCGGTTCTCGCGCTGCCCGTCGGCGGCGCTTCGCTTCTCGGCCCGGTCCTCGGAGCGATCGGCTCACACGGGCTTCGCCTCGACGGGGGAGGGGACATCGGCTCCGTGCAGGCGACGGTCGCGCGCGGACTCGATCCGTCGCGTGGTCTCGTCCTCGTCGTCCCGCCGGACGCCGCCGTGCACGTCGAGGCGGCCGCGGCCGATCGTGGCGGCCGCTCGTCGTCCCTCGGCGCGATCGAGGCTGAAGGCGATCGCGTCCGTCTCACCGGCCTCGGAGGACGCGAGAGCGGCGACCTCCTTCTTCCGATCGCGGTGCTGCGGGAGCGCCCGGCACCGGCGCACGAGCGCCCCGAGCCCGACGACGCGGGCGAGGGGGGCGAGCTGCGCCTCGATCAGCTGCCGGAGCCCGATGACTACGAGCGTACGCTCCGGCAGCTCTTGCGGACGCCGAACCTCGCGTCGCGGCGATGGCTCCACGAGCGCTTCGATTCGTACGCAGGCGCCGCGACGCTCCTGCATCCGGCGTGCGGCGCGGGCGCGTCGATCCTGCGCCTACGCGACGGCGGCGAGCGCGTCGCCTTGGCCCTGAGCGGCAATCCGCGCTTCTCCGCCCTCGATCCGTACGTCGGCTTCGGGATCGCGGTGTGCGAGGGAATCCGGAGCCTCGCGACCCGCGGCGCGCGAGCGACCGCGCTCGCCGCGACCGCCCGCTTCGGCCGCGGAGACGACGCCGACACGACCGCGCGCGCGGAGAAGGGTCTCGCCGGTCTCCGCGACGCGGCACGCGCCTTCGGCCTTCCCTGCATCGCGCTCGGGACGGGAACCTCGCGCTCGGACGCCGAGGAGCCGGTGGGCTTCCCGCTCTTTCCGACGGTCGGGTGCATCGGCTCCCTGGAACGCGATCCGGTCACCCCGTGGTTCAAGCACGCCGGCGACGTCGTCCTTCTCCTCGGGCGGTCGCGCGAGGAGATCGGCGGAAGCGAGTTCGCCGCGATCGTGCACGGCTCGACCGAGGGGAACCCGCCCTGGATCGACTTCGAAGCCGAGCGCTCTCTGCAGGAGCTGCTGCTGACGGCCGCGGAGCGCGGTCTCCTGCGCTCGGCGCGCTCGCTCGCGGGGGGTGGGCTCGCCCTCGCGGTCGTCGAGTCGTGCTGCGCTCTGCCGGAAGGGGTCGAGGCGCTCGGGGCGCACATCCGGATCGACGAGGGGATGCGTCCCGACGCGTGGCTCTTTGCCGAGAGCGAGGCACGCGTCCTCGTCTCCGTCCGACGCGAAAGCGTCGCGGCGATGCGCGAGCTCGCCGACACGGCGAGCGTACCGTTCGCGGCGATCGGCGAAGTCGCTGCGGGCATGCTAGAGTTCGGTGAGTTGATCAGCCTCGAGCTGGAGGAGCTCCGGAAGACCTGGGGCGACGCGCTCGGGGAAGCGCTGGGGGCGGGCTGAGGGGGCATGCTCACCGAGGACCAGGATCGCTTTCACGAAGAGTGCGGGGTCGTGGGCGTCTACGGGCATCCGGAGGCGGCCAACCTCGCGTATCTCGCGCTCTACGCGCTGCAGCACCGTGGGCAGGAGTCCTCGGGGATCGTTTCGTCGCGCGGCGACGCGCTGATCTCCCACCGCGGGCTCGGCCTCGTCGCCGACATCTTCAAGCCCGACATCATCGCGCGGCTGGTCGGCACGGCGGCGATCGGGCACAACCGCTACGCGACGCACGGCGAGACGATCCTGAAGAACGCTCAGCCTCTCGTCGTCGAGTACGCGGGCGGCGCCCTCGCGGTCGCGCACAACGGAAACCTCGTAGACGCGGACGTGGTGCGGGAGCAGCTCGAGGCGAACGGCTCGATCTTCCAGTCGAACTCCGACACGGAGGTCGTGATCCACCTGATCGCGCAGTCGCGCAGCGAGCGGCTGATCGACCGGGTGACCGCGGCGCTCGCGCAGGTCCGTGGCGCCTACTCGATGGTCTTCCTCTCGAAGGACGAGCTGATCGCGGCCCGCGACCCGATGGGGTTCCGCCCGCTCGTGCTCGGGCAGGTGAAGGACGCGTGGGTCGTCGTGTCCGAGACCTGCGCGCTCGATTTGATGAACGCGACGTACGTGCGCGAGATCGAGCCGGGCGAGGTCCTCGTGATCTCGGAGCGCGGGCTCGAGAGCTTCCACCCGTTCCCGGAGACGCCGCACCGGCGCTGCGTGTTCGAGTACGTCTACTTCGCCCGGCCCGACAGCCGCGTGTTCGACCGCACGGTCTACCAGGTGCGCCGCGCGCTCGGGCGCCAGCTCGCACGCGAGACGCACGTCGAAGCGGACCTGGTCACGCCCGTGCCCGACTCCGGCGTCCCGGCCGCCCTCGGCTACGCCGAGGAAGCGGGCATCCCGTACCAGCTCGGCCTGATCCGCAACCACTACGTCGGACGAACCTTCATCGAGCCGACGGACTCGATCCGCCATTTCGGCGTGCGCGTGAAGCTGAACGCCATGCCCGAGCTGATGCAGGGGAAGCGCGTCGTCGTCGTGGACGACTCCCTCGTGCGCGGCACCACGAGTCGCAAGATCGTCGCGATGATCCGCGCCGCCGGCGCGAGCGAGGTCCACATGCGGATCTGCTCTCCGCCGACGATCTCGCCCTGCTACTACGGCATCGACACGCCGACGCGTGAGGAGCTCGTCGGCGCTTCGCACTCCGTCGAGGAAATCCGTCGCTTCATCGGTGCGGACACGCTCGCGTACCTGAGCGAGGAAGGCCTCTACGCGTTCCTGAACGGCTCGCCGCGCGACTTCTGCGACGCGTGCTTCACCGGGCGGTATCCGATCGAGGTGACCCCGGGCAGCGAGCCGCGGCAGCTCCACCTCTTCAACGCGATCGAGCGCGCCGCGCGCTGAAGAGTCCGGTCGCGGCGCTTCCGCTCTCTAGCTCTAGCGATACGGCGTCGGACGCGCGGTCGCCGGATCGCGGACGAGGATCGTGTCGCGCCGCCAGTGCACCTCGTCGGTCTGCGGGCAGTCCAGGTTGAAGTGGAGGCCGCGGCTTTCGCGGCGATGGCTCGCGGACGCGATGATCAGGTCCGCGACCGCGGCGAGGTTGCGGAGCTCGACGAGGTCCGCCGTCGGCAGGAACGCCCAGTAGTCGCGGTGGATGTCGCCGAGGATCACGTCCAAGCGCTGCCGGGCGCGCGCGAGCCGCCGGTCGCTCCGGACGATGCCGACGTAGTTCCACATGAGTCGGCGGATCTCGTCCCAGTTCTGCGTGATCAGGACCGCTTCGTCGCTCGTGCGCGCGCGTCCCGGGTTCCAGGCGGGCAGCGTCGCGGGCAGGGACGGGCGCTCGGCGGCGTCTGCCACCGCGTCGTCCGCGGCCCTGTGTCCGAATACCAGCCCTTCGAGAAGAGAGTTCGAGGCGAGGCGATTCGCGCCGTGCAGGCCCGTCATCGCGGACTCGCCCGCGGCGTAGAGGCCGAGGAGCGGCGTCGCTCCGTCCGCATCCGTGAGGATCCCGCCGCACGTGTAGTGGGCCGCGGGGACGACCGGAATCGGCTCGCGCACCGGGTCGATGCCGAAGGAGCGGCAGCGCGCTAGGATCGTCGGGAAGCGCTGCTCGAGGAACTCCGCGTCGCAGTGCGTGACGTCGAGGAAGACGTTGTCGAAGCCGCGCGCCTTCATCTCCTGGTCGATCGCGCGCGCGACGACGTCGCGCGGCGCGAGCTCGGCTCGCTCGTCGTACTCCGGCATGAAGCGGCTGCCGTCCGGCCGCCGGAGGAGCCCACCCTCGCCGCGCACGGTCTCGCTGATGAGGAACGACTTCGCGCGTGGGTGGTAGAGGCACGTCGGATGGAACTGGATGAACTCCATGTTCGCGATCGGCACGCCCGCACGATACGCCATCGCGATGCCGTCGCCCGTCGCGACGTCCGGGTTGCTCGTGTAAAGATAAACTTTTCCTGCGCCGCCGGTCGCGAGCAGCGTGACGGGAGCCGCCGCCACGTCGATGCGCGACGACTCGAGATCGAGGACGTACGCGCCGCAGCAGCGCTCCGGCCCCGGCAGGGCGAACTTCGAGCTGACGATCAGGTCGACCGCGATGTGCCGCTCGAGGACCTCGATCGTGCGGACGCTCGCGATCGCCTCGACGAGCGTCCGCATCATCTCCTGGCCGGTCGCGTCGAGCGCGTGCAGGATTCGCCGTCGCGAGTGGCCGCCCTCGAGGCCGAGGTCGACGTCGTAGGCGTCCTCCGCGTCGGGCCGAAGGGAGAATCGCGTGCCGAGGGCGATCAGCTCGCGAACGCGCTCGGGCCCCTCGCGGACGACCAGATCGACGATCTCGGGCCGGCAGAGGCCGGCGCCGGCGCCCTCCGTATCGGCCGCGTGGGAGGCGAACGAGTCGTCCGGGCTCCAGACCGAGGCGATCCCGCCCTGGGCGTACTGGCTCGACCCCTCGGGCATGCGGGCCTTGGTGACGACGCCGACCCGGCCGTGGCGGGCCGCCGCCAGGGCGAACGAGAGCCCGGCGATCCCACTGCCGATCACCAGGTAGTCGAAGTCCCGCCGCGCCGACACGGGCGCAAGCGTATGGCTCGTTTGGAGCGGGCTGCAAGGCCGGGTTGGGGGGCGTGGATTTGACAGGACGCCTCCGGCAGTGTGCTCTTTGGGGCGATGGGGCCCAGCCGGGGTTGGAGGTCGTGGGGATGGCCCGTGGTGGACGGACGGTGTGGGGGGCGCCGGTGAGACGCGAGTTTGCCCGCGCGAAGGGATTCCGCTTTGGAGCGCTCGCGTCTCTCGGCGTGCTCGCCGCGACGGTGGAGCTCGGGCTCGTCGCCGAGGCAGGCGCCGGGGACGTGTTCAGCTACCGCGATCCGCGCGGCGTGCAGTACTTCACGAACGTCCCGACGGACCGGAAGTTCCGCGCCTTCACGCTCCCGAAGGAGCGCCTCACGATGCTCAGCTTCCGGCGCGGCCAGACCGCCGTGTCGGCGGCGCGCAAGTTCGCGCGGCTCGAGATGACCTCCGAGATCCGCAGCATGATCAACGACACCGCGGACCGCTTCGATCTCGAGCCGGCGCTCGTCGCGGCCGTCGTCCGCGCGGAATCCGGCTTCAATCCGCAGGCCGTCTCCTCCGCGGGCGCACAGGGCCTGATGCAGCTCATGCCCGGCACCGCGCTCGAGGTCGGGGTGCGCGACGTCTTCCATCCTCAGGAGAACCTCGAGGGAGGCGTCTCCTACCTGCGGAACATGATCGACCGCTTCGGCAACGTGCAGCTCGGGCTCGCCGCCTACAACGCCGGGCCGGGAGCCGTCGAGAACCACGGCGGCGTCCCGCCGTTCCCCGAGACCCGCGAGTATCTGCGTCGCGTCTTCCAGTTCCGCCAGGAGTATCTGTACGACGCGCTTCGCCAGCGGCAGACGCTCGCGTCCTCGGCGAGAGCCCTGTCGCGGTGAGCGAAGCGGCCCCAGCTCCGCGGCGGCCGCGGCTGCTGAACACCCCGAACGTCCTGTCGCTGAGCCGGGTCGCGATCACGCCTCTTCTCATCTGGCTGCTGCTCTACCCGGGGAAGGTCGCTTCGGCGGTCGCCGCGGTCGCCTTCATCATCGCCTGCGTCAGCGACTGGCTCGACGGCTATCTCGCACGCAAGCAGGGCCTCGTGACGAACCTCGGGAAGTTCCTCGATCCGCTTGCCGACAAGATCCTCGTGCTGAGCGCGCTGATCATGCTGTGCGCGATGGCGCGCGAGCCGCGCGTCCCGGCCTGGATCGTCGCGGTGATCGCTTCACGCGAGGTCGCGGTCACCGGTCTCCGCGCGATCGCACGCGACGAGGGCATCGTCCTCGGCGCCGAAACGCTCGGCAAGGCGAAGATGACGTTCGAGATCGTGGCGCTCGTGCCGCTGCTCCTGCACTACCGCTATCTCGACGTCGACTTCCACGCGGCGGGAATGGTGTTCCTCTGGGTCGCGCTCGGTCTCGCGCTCTGGTCGGGCGCGACGTACCACATCCGGCTCGCGCGTCTGCTCCGCAACCGCGACGTTACTGCCTTGCGTGCCCAGGGGGATGGGGCTACGGTTTCAAGTGGGGCACGTCAGTGATAGCTAGGTCCCGCGCAAGAGGGGGTCGCGAATCCCGCCAGGCCCGGAAGGGAGCAACGGTACCGAATTCCTCTCTGTGCCGCGGGGGTGCCTAGCTATCGCTGACGTGCTCGATTCTCCCGAGAAGGGAGCGCCGCCCGGACGCGACGCCTCCTACGAGGTGCTCGCGAGACGGGCGCGTCCGCAGACCTTCGCCGAGGTCGTCGGGCAGGAGCACGTCACCCGGACGCTGGTGAACGCGATCCGCTCGGGTCGCGTCGCACATGCCTTCGTGTTCAGCGGCATGCGCGGGACGGGGAAGACGACGACCGCGCGCATCCTCGCGAAGGCGTTGAACTGCATCCAGGGTCCGACCGACGAGCCCTGCAACGTCTGCCAGAGCTGCATCGAGATCGGCGACGGCAGATCCCTCGACGTCCTCGAGGTCGACGCGGCTTCGCAGACGGGCATCGACGCGACGCGCGAGCTGCTCGAGACGGTGAAGTACCAGCCCGCCTCGGCGCGCTACCGCGTCTACATCATCGACGAGGCGCACGGTCTCTCGAAGCAAGCCGTCGACGCGTTCCTGAAGACGCTCGAGGAGCCGCCGCCGCACGTCAAGTTCATCCTCGCGACGACGGTCCCGCAGAAGCTTCCCGCGACGATCCTCTCGCGTTGCCAGCGCTTCGACTTCCGCGCGGTGTCGGGCGACACGCTCGTCGAGACGCTCGGGCGCATGGTGCAGGCCGAGGGCATGGAAGCGGACGAGGACGCGCTCGCCGCGATCGTCCGCGAGTCGGGCGGCAGCGTCCGCGACGCGACATCGCTCCTCGACCAGGTGCTCGCGTTCTCGGAGGGGAAGGTCGATCGCGCCGCGGTCGGGCTCGCTCTGGGACTGCCGGACGTCGCCGCGGTGCGCGAGCTCCTCGAAGCGGTCGCGGCACGCGAGCCCGGGCGCGCTCTCGAGGTCGTCGGTCGCGTCGTCGGACAGGGCTCGGACCTGGTTCGATTCTCGCACGAGGTGCTGCAGCGGCTCCGCAACCTGACCGTCCTCGCGGTCGCCGGCGCGCCGGCGCTCGCCGATCTGACGAAGCACGAGATCGAGGCTCTCGAGCGCTCGCGCGAGGGGATCGCGGTCGAGGACCTCCAGCGCTGGTTCCGCATCCTCCTCGCGGGACACGAGGAGGTCGCGCGATCGACGCACCCGCGGATGGTGCTCGAGATGGCGGTGATCCGGATGGCGAGCCTCGTTCCGCTCTCGCCGCTCGATCAGCTCGTCGCGCGGCTCGAGGCGCTGGAGCAGGGCGGGGAAGGAGCGGGGCCCGGTCCGCGCGAGAGACCCGGCCAGCGCGGACCGATGCCGCGCACGACGCCGCCGCCCGCGAGAAGCGGAGCTCCCGAGCCGCGCGGGCCGCGCGCTTCGGAGGCGGCTGCGAGCATCGCTCCGCGACCGATGCCCCGTCCCGTCCCCGAGAACGGTCACGGTTCGGCGACGGGTCCGGCTCCCGCTCCGTCGAGCAGCGCAGCGGCCCCGCTCGGTACGTCCTCGCCCGCGCTCGGAGACGCCCCAGCCCGGCCCACGACGCCTGGTCCATCTGCTCCCGCCGCGGACTCGGCGGAGCAGAAGCGCTGGACCGGGCTCGTCGCCGCGCTCCAACGCGAGAAGGCCTCGCGCTTCTTCCGGCTCGCGTACAGCCGGGTCCTCGCAATCGGCGACGGCGTGATCCGGATCGCTGTCACCGGCCGCGAGGCGATCGCGGCGCTCGGCGAGCCGGAGACGCGGGCGATGATCGAGAAGGCGATCGAGCGCGAGTACGGCCAGAGCCTTCGCTTCGAAGCCGTCGGTCCCGACGCCGCGGGCGCCGCGCCGCTCCGCGCGGATCCGATGAGCCTCGAGCGGCAGGGGCGAGAGGATCCACTCGTCCGCATGAGCGTCGAGATCCTCGACGGCAAGGTCGAAGGCGTCGTCGCACGGACGCGCCGCGAAGGATCCTCGTAACCGCGCCCGGGCCTGGTAGACTGAGGCCATGACGAAGCCTTTCGATCTCGGCGACCTCGGCAAGATCATGGAGCAGGCCAAGGCCATGCAGGATCGGATCGCGAATCTGCAGGCCGAGGTCGGCTCCCGCTCGGTGGAAGCGTCCGCCGGCGGCGGGATGGTGACGGCGCGGGTCAACGGCAAGCTCGAGGTCCTCTCGATCACGATCGAGCAGGACGTACTCGGTACGGGCGACCGCGAGATGCTGCAGGACCTGGTCGTCGCCGCGGTGAACGGCGCTCTCCGCAAGGCCCAGACGATGATGGCGGAGGAGATGTCGCAGATCACTGGCGGCCTGAAGATCCCCGGACTCGGCTGAAGAGCGTCGCGGATGCCCCTCGGTCTCACGCCTTCGATGGAGCGGCTCCTCGAGGAGCTGAAGCGTCTCCCCGGCGTCGGCGAGAAGACGGCGCTTCGCCTCGCGTTCTTTGTGCTGCGTGCGGATCACTCGTACGCCGCGAACCTCGCGCAGGCGCTGCTCGGCGTGAAGGAGCAGAGTCGCTTCTGCTCGGGCTGTTATGGATTGACGGAGCAGGACCCGTGTCCGATCTGTGCCGATCCGCGGCGTCGCAGTGAAGAGATCTGCGTCGTGGAGGAGCCGGCGGACATGCTCGCCTTCGAGCGCGCGCAGGAGTACCGCGGCCGCTACCACGTACTCGGCGGCGCGCTCGCGCCGCTCGACGGAATCGGTCCGGATCATCTCCGCTGCACGGAGCTCGTCGAGCGCGTGAAGGACGGCGGCGTCGACGAGATCATCGTCGCGACGAACCCGACCTCGGAGGGCGAGGCGACGGCGCACTACCTCGCCCGTCTCCTGAAGCCGCTCGGCGTCCGCGTGACGCGGATCGCGCGCGGGCTCCCGATGGGTGGGGACCTCGAGTACGCCGACATCGTCACGCTCGCGAAGTCGCTCGAGGGCCGCCGCGAGATGTGACGGCGCGCCCGGCCACCCGGCCGTTTCGCCGGTTGTCGCCGACGAGCGCGGGTGCTAGGCAGCGGAATTCACCTGCGACGCTGATGGCGGAGCCGCGTACAAAGAAGAGCCCCCGCGCCGGAGCGGCGGACACCGAGAAGGTTGCGAGCCCGGCGGCTCGGCAGGACCTGAATTTCCGGACGATCCTGCCGCGCAATTTGTCGATCGATTTCGTCGGCAAGCGGCACATCTTCGTCATCCTCTCGACGATCCTGAACCTCCTCGCGATCGCGCTCTTCTTCATCCGGCCGCTGAACTACGGCGTCGACTTCACAGGCGGGACCTCCATCCGGGTTCGGTTCGCCGAGCCGACGACCGCTTCGGCCGTCCGGGACGACCTGGACAACCTGGATCTCCGCGACCTCACCGTACAGGACTTCGGCGACCAGGGCCGCGAGTTCCTCCTCCGCTTCGAGATCAAGGAAGGCGAGGAGATGAACTCCGTCTCGCAGACCCTCTCGACGCTCTTCAACGACAAGCGCGGTGAAGGGAAGTTCGAGATCTTGAGCGTCGAGAGCGTCGGCCCGAAGGTCGGCGCGGACTTGCGACGGCAGGGCTTCCTGGCGGTGCTCGTGGCGACGGTCTTCATGGGGATCTACATCGCGCTGCGGTTCGAGTTCAGCTTCGGCCTCGGAGCGGTGATCGCGCTGGTCCACGACGTGTTGATCACGGTGGGTGCGCTGATGCTGACGCAGTATGCGTTCGACCTGACGACGCTCGCGGCGCTTCTCACCGTGATCGGCTTCTCGGTGCACGACACGATCATCATCTCCGACCGCGTTCGCGAGAATCTGCGGCGGAACCCCAAGGCCGACCTCGCGGCGGTGATCAATCAGAGCATCAACGAGACGCTCTCGCGCACGTTGCTGACGACGGGCACCGCGCTGTTCGTGCTGATCGCGCTCTTCTTCCTCGGCGGAATGGGGCTCCAGCCGTTCGCCTTCACACTCCTGATCGGCCTGATCACGGGCACGTACTCGACGATCTACATCGCCGCGCCGGTCGTGCTCCTCTGGTCGAAGAGCTCGCGTCTCGCGAAGTCCTAGCCGTCCGAGACTTCGGAGAGGCCCCCGGGCCCCCGTAGCTCAGGTGGATAGAGCACAGGATTCCCAGGTCCACTTCGTGGTTGATACGGGGTGATACGCCCGATATGCCGCGACAAAACCTCGCGGCGTGCACGGCGGTATCACTCCGGATCAGCCAGTATGTGAGGTGGTTGGGGGCACTTTGGGGACTCCGGCACCTTCGCGCCCTTGGCGGCCGGAGAAGAGGCTATTCGTTTCCCACGTGGTAGACGACCACCTTGCACCGCGGCGCGCCACCGTTCTGCTTCATGACGCAGCCCTGCGAGGTGCTTCTCCGTGCGGTCGATGAGTCCGACCTTGAGCCCGGTGCTCGGGAAGGCGAGAAGGTCTCCAGCGGGGTCATGGCCTTGAAAGCCTACGATGCTGACCGGGAGTTGGATGCGACGTTTCATGTCGATGCGAATGGCGCACGACATGGTGCTCTTCGAAAGCCGCGGAGGGCGGCGCGGCGGTCCGGCACGCAGACTACAACCTAAGACTGCGGCCCTCGCAGCGTTGACAGGTCTCATGGCCTTGGAAGAGAACTTCACGGCGCTGGGTGAGGCGGATGATGGTCTTGATCGTCGTACCGGGACGAGAGCCAGGGAGGTTTGAATCGTCCCGGCTTCCTCGGCGGCTCTGGGGTGCAGCGGAGCCTGGAAGGAGGCAATGAAGCCACGATCCAAATCTGCCGCATGCGCCGCTGGTGCGCTGATCGTAGTCTTCGCTTTGGCGGCCCGGATCTGGGGAAGCTTCATCGGGCTCCCGCACGAGTTTCTTCCGGATGAGAGGGGTAAGGTGGAGACGGCGGTCCGGCTCGGGGAAGAGGGGTTTCGGCATGCTGGAAGCCAGCCCGGTTTTCTCTATGGGAGCCTTTGGGCAGTCTATCGAATTACCGAGCCGATCCTGCCCGCACTCGCGAACTTACGTCTTCCGGCTGGGCATTCTCTCACAGGAGAGGGGCAGATCGCCCCGCGTCTCTGGCTCGGCCGCCTCTGGCTCGACGTGCTCTCCGCCGCTACCGTCCTCGTGGTCTTCTACCTCTCGAATACGCTCGCGGGTCCCGGCGCGGGTTTGGTTGCGGCGATCCTCCTCGCGGTAAACCCCCTCTCGATAGCTGCCGCGAACTATTTGAAGGAAGATACCCCTCTTGCGCTCTGGCTCGCGTGCACTGCACTCGCGAGTCTGGCTCTCTCGCGCTCCCCCTCCGCGCGGAATGCCTTGCTCTCGGGGGTCTGTGCCGGGCTCGCAGCCGGCTCTAAGTATACGGGAGCGTTCGCCGCCGCGCTCGCCGCCGCCGCGCTCATCCAAATCCGGGAGCGAGAGCCGGGTTCTCAGCAACCGAGGCGGGGGCAGCTCGTCGCGTGGACGGTAGGGGGCGCAATCCTTGCACTGGCCGCGTCGACACCGTCGCTGTTGCTCGCTCCGACCGAGATCGCACGCGGGATCCGCTATCAGGCACAATATGCCACAACAGGTCATCACGACGGAATTTCTCTTCCGCTCACTGATACGCTCGGCGTGCTCTATCTACGGGAAGCCCTGCTGCCCTCCCTGGGGACCCCAGCACTACTCGTTACCTTGGTTGGTCTGGCAGCCCTATGGAAGCGAGATCGAACTGGAGCGGTAGTGCTCGCGCTCGCATCCTTAGCGTTTCTAGCCGTGGTCGAGGTGCTGCCCGCCAAGCCGTACCCCTTCTTTGCGAGATACGCTTTGCCCGCGATGGCGCCCCTGTGCGCGCTGGCAGGAATCGGCACCTCAGTAAGCGCAACCCATCTCTCCGCCGTGTTTCCCCGGTATAAGCGCGCGCTCCACTGCGCCGTTGTCCTACTCGTACTCGGCTTGCCGGTCGTCCGTGGCATCCGGTTCGTCTGGAGCATGTACCCGGATACACGCGACGAAGCGGCCGACTGGCTTGTGGAGCATGTGCCCGCGGGGTCCGTAGTGATGACGACTCCCTACGGGCTCCTGCTTCCGCGCGGTCGCTACTGGGTACAAATGATTGATAGCGAAGCTGGTGTACGAAAGATCCTGGAAAGGCAGCGCCAACCCGTTTCGATCGTCCTGAGTAGTTTCACCACACAACGATTCGCAGAAAACCCGAAAGACAACCCACCTGTGACACAGCTATACCGTTGGCTCGAGTCCGAGGCGCACGAGGTCGCAACCTTCTCTCCTACCGGGCCGCGATTCGGGTTCTACAATCCCTCGATTCGGATCCTTCAGTCGTCCCCCGCTCCTACGTCTGAGCGGCGCTCTTCAAGCAACCCGGCGAATGCGCCCACAGCATCGACCGAGTCGACCAGGCGATAGCCCCGGGAGTTCAGGCCAGCGACAAGCGTCTCCCTCTCGCTCTCCCAGATGTGTGACATGACGAGGAAGAAGCGCTGCCTACCGCGCATCGAGGTCTCTATCGATGCGACCTTCTGTTCCGGTGGGAGATGCCTGAACGCCATTCCTTGGACGACGGGCAACTGGGTCTGAGACCGGTAGATCCGAAAGGCCGGTGCAGCTCCATAGTAGAGATAGATGGAGTCTCCCTTGCGACTGCGCATTTCGACCCAGTTTAGCGCGCGCTCCAGATTTTCGTAAGGAGGGGAGAGCCACGGGCTCGGAATGAGCCCGAGATTCGGAAGGAAGACGAGCTGGGCAACGACGACAAGAACGGCGAGCGGGATTCCCAACATCGGAGCGCGCATTGACGCTAGCAACCCGCCGGCAATAAAGAGGAAAAACAGAGGGCTCAAGAAAAACGCATAGCGAAAGACGAACGGGTAAAGACCCAGGCCATCGGCGAGGCACATCCACGCTAGAACCAGAGTGAAGATGAGCACAGGTGCCCGCCATCGCCACCCACGCCGCCAAACACCAATTGCCCCGACTATCAAAAGGCTCAATGGCAGCAAAAAAAGCGCGCGTGATAGTCCCTTGCTCCATGGAAGCCAAAAATAGCGCAAGAGGTCTTCCTCTAGCTTGGTGGCGACGTAGCCCAGCGACTGCTCCAATGTGTACTTGCCCAGCCATGGATAAAGTCCTGCGGTGAACTTCTCTTGCTGCTGAGCGAACATCAGGGCGTACAAAAGAAAGGCCGCGGCAAGAAGGCCGAGGTTGATCCCGATGAAGAACCACCAAGCTCGGGTCTTCCTCTCCCGCACCATGTGTAGGAGTAGTACGATATCAACGCCGGCGATGAGAAATACAAGGCCATAGTATGTGCAGATTGCGAGGATCAGCGCTGCCGAGAGTGCTAGCCAGTCACGAGTCAGGCCTCGATCGGTCACCTTCTGTGAGGCCAGCAGTACCCACGCCCCCATGAGACCGGAAAGCGCATACTGGCTTACCTCCTGTGCGTAGTAGACCTGGAGCGGGGAGATTGCGAGCAGCAGCGCCGTCAGAAGCCCAAGCGATGGATCACCTAAAAGAACGATCCAACGCCAGACTATCCATATCGTAGCAACCGAGTAGCAGGCTGACGGCAAACGGAGCCACGCTTCGGTCGTGGTCCTTGCTGCAATCGGGCTCTGAAGAACACGATAGAGCGGGGGATCGGGACCCTCGTGAAGGAGTAGGATGCGCGGCCATGGTATGCGATCTCGCGCAACCTCGAGTGCTTCGTCGTACCAGAGGCCATTTGCCCCGAGGCCGATTAGTCGCAGTGTGGCTGCTAGTGCCAGGACGGCGAGGACTTGACTGTACTGTCGCGACGAAGGAACGAGGACCGCGTCGCCGGGGTTCATCTCCGCCGAGGTCACGGGTCATAGCAGGGCGAAAGGCCGCCAAGTAGGCGAGCCCAGCGCGGGAAGGCCGCCGCCGAGGGAGAGATCAAGCCCATTGAAATGAAGCGGCCGACCGTTCGCCTCAGGGCTTTCGGCAGGTGGTGCGGTGCAACGTCAACCGCGTCGCCGGAAGCTGCTGCAGTTCGGGCGGAATCTGATTCTGGTCATTGAAACCCCAACCATCTGGCAAGATCCCCTCCCAGCGCAGGTAGTAGTAGTCGCCCGCGTCGTTCACTTGTGCATCGTACGGGGCAGGTTCCCGAGATATTGTCAAATCCTGTGGATCAGCGACGTGATCAGGCGGCGCGTTCTTCCAGTTC